>JAEEGF010584635.1_pt1 | contig 11167 bp, 10 predicted proteins | sample 9134171 | NCBI WGS metagenome assembly JAEEGF01 (sample SAMN16246542, study PRJNA631951) | gut metagenome | biome: gut microbiome; feature: rumen; material: AP-attached | host: Bos | place: Iran: Karaj | collected 2018-10
TGTGACTGTCTGCGAAAGCGGATAGGAACGGGTCTGTTTTTGTCGGATGATAAAGAATCATATATCTGCAACTCTTAGGATATTAAGCCAAAACTTCGTTTGAACGCATTGAAAAAACGCCAAAACGATGGTATGATTTCTAATGGGTTTCTATGTGTTTTTGTGGATCTGGAAAAAGCATCTGATGCAGCGGGCTGGTGCTTGGAATAAATTGCGACATAACGAACAACGGAATAGGATGATACAAATATGAAAAGAGAAGGGAAAAAACATAAAAACAGACATTTCAGAATGATGCTTGTAATGGTATTTCTTTTGATCATTGCATTTTTAGCAAGCATAATCGTAAGCTCATATTTGTTTAATAAGGCCACACGTGAGTATCGGGAAGAGATCATTAACAAGACGGCAAGACTGGCTTCTGATATGATAGATGCTGATCGAATTAATCAATGGCTTAAGACCGGAGTAGATGAAGAGTACATGAAAACCGCCAATACACTTCAAAGCATTTGCGATAACACTCCGTATGTTCAGTATCTGTACGTGTATCAAATCAGGCAGGATGGATGTCATGTCGTATTTGACCAAGAAACAACGGAAACTGACTTGGCAAAATATGATGAATTACCGGAAGTATCTGCAGATGTCTTAGGCGACATCATAGAGTTTGATGAAAGTTATTATGATGATATTCCTACGATGCTTGCGGGCGGACAGATCGATATAAAAGAAAGCAATGACAGCTTTGGATGGCTCCTTACAAAATATGAGCCGATCTTTGATTCAACAGAAAACTGTGTCGCTTATGTTGGCGTAGATGTTTCAATGATCGGGATCAATGATTATAATCATACGTTTTTAAAGTATGTTTCTGCAATATCTGCATTTTTCCTCGTGGTGCTCACTACAGGCGGTTATTATTACTATAAACACTCACAAAAAGCTGATGAACTCGAGGAATCCGAGCGTAGAAGAAAGCAGAAGCATGTTATGTTTGAACAGACGTCAGATGCTTTGGCGGGGGCAATTGATGCAAAGGACAAGTATACAAACGGTCATTCGCGTCGTGTCGCCGAGTATTCCGAAAAAATCGCAAGGGCAGCCGGAAAAACGGATGAAGAGTGTGAAAAGGTATATTTTGCTGCGCTTTTACATGATGTTGGGAAAATTGGAGTTCCCTTGGAGATACTTCAAAAAACGACACGTCTGTCTGATGAAGAATTTGAACAGATCAAAGAGCATCCTGTGGTTGGCGGAAACATATTATCAAGCATACATGAGTCCCCCTGGCTTAGCATAGGAGCGAGATATCATCATGAAAAGTATGACGGAAAAGGGTATCCCGAAGGAAAGAAAGGAAGCGATATTCCTGAGATCGCAAGAATCATTGCCGTTGCGGATGCTTATGATGCCATGACTTCAAATCGAAGCTATCGTGAAGCAATACCTCAGCATATTGTCAGGGAGGAGTTTGTTAAGGGAAGCGGATCCCAGTTTGATCCCGAATATGCAAGGATCATGATACATATGATCGATCAGGACATCGAATACAAGATGAAGGAATGTATATCGGGATCGGAAGCAGTTAATACAGATGTACTGCGTTGTGAAAGCATATATCATGACTGCTCGGGCGGTATAGGTATTTCAAGAAGAAAGACCAGGATAAGCCTTTGCAGTCAGCCTGACGGCGGAACGGATAAGAACGAAAGTATTCCGACGATCATAATTTTTGATTCACTGGATGCTCATGTTCACCCGGGGGAAGAAGATAATAAATATCTACTCTATTACGAGTATGCACATATAAGGCTTGATGGGAAAGTTAGGGAATGCAATGTAAGAAAGAGTGAAGTCAGATTCAGCAACAAAGATACGGACATGGAGTATCCTTCGCTGTATGATACGCAGGATGGACGAAGGTATATGATCGAAGCAGTCAGAAACCGCGACCACATACAGCTTTGGATCTCAAATGAAAAGGAAAAGTATGAAGTGATTCTTGCACTTCCCTGTACTTCGCGTTACGCATTTATTTCCATAACAGGTGAACACCTCGCAATCCACAATGTTAAGGTTAGCGTTGATGAAGAATATACGGATTGGGATGCAATTCCGCGCATTGCTGAAGAGATCAGTTTTATTAAGGATTGTCCGACGGGAGATATTCCCAATATTCAGTCTGACGGACCACGACTTGCAACGACAAAAGGGATGCTTATCGGTGAGAATATGAAGTTATCGTTCCACGAAATGAGTTATCCAACGTCACGGCTTGTATGGCATTGTCCATATTTTTGCATCTTTACTTCATCAGACGGACAGGTTGACGGGGAGAACTACCATGAATATCTTCTGCTTAAGATGAATGGTGAAAGCTGGAAATCTGAAGAAAAGGTTGAGAATACAGTAAATGTTGAACTGACAGAAGCCTTTGAAGGATGGAACGCTTGGAGAGAAAAGAATAAGCAGGGACTGGATTGTACCGTACGGATCCGAAGAGAGAGTAATCGTGTATTTCTTCAGACCGAAAATCTGGGCGTCAGGATTGACAGCATTTCAACAATACAAGATTGTCCGAAGAAATTGTATATAGCGCTTACAGGTGACCAGTGTGCTATTACCGACATTCATGTTTTCAATGAATAATGAGACGGGGGGACTTAAGTCACAGTCTCATTTTTGCATTTATGTTCAATAATGATGAAAAAATATATTAGAATGATGTATATGATTATTGCCTACAAACAAAAAATGCGGTCATATGACCGCATTTTTGTTGACATAAGAGATATAATGAGTATAATGTATGATAAACAGGGGGTGATGGAGTGAATGACAGGGCCGATATATCGGATATTTTAACTTATATGTCAGAGGTCAAAAGGTTGTTATCCAATGGAAAATATGATCTTGTTCCAAGAAGAAAAAACATGCAGGCTTTGGCGATGCATGGCCTGACGATCATTGATGCCAAGAATGAGATTATGGGGTTTACAGTGGATGATTATTACAAAGGACCGAAGCAGGACCTTGATCCAAATCGTCCGGGGGAAATATGGGAATTCAAGAAAAATATTGATGGGATTCAGTTTTATGTAAAAGTCAAAATTGTTTTGGAAAATGGTGAAAAGATTTTAAAATGTCTTGCTTTCCATGAGGATGATTTTGTTTAGGAAGGAGGCGGAAACAATGAGAAAGTACTGTGAAGAATGCGGAAAAGAAGTTGAGACAAAGATCATAGCAAAGAAAGAAATCTATGATGTTTGCGGGGAGCAAATTGAAGTAAATGCGCAGGTATTGGTTTGCGCTGAATGCGGTGAAGAGTTTTATTGTGAGGAATTAGATAATGCCACTTTGATAGAGGTATATAATACTTATCGACGAAAACACAAGCTGTTATTGCCCGAAGAGATAAAAAATATAAGAGAACAGTATGGGCTCAGCCAGAGAAGTTTTTCAAAGCTTTTGGGGTGGGGAGATAAAACGTTATGCCGGTATGAAAATGGTTCTATCCAGGACAGGGCACATAATAGCCTTCTTGTATTTTTACGTGAACCTGAAAATATGAGAACATATATCATGGAAAATGAATCTTTTTTTGACGAAAAGCAGATTGCAAAATTGGTGAATACCATAGATATGCTTGAGGAAAAAAACGGTTATTTGGCAGGCAGACGATTGTTTGACATGTTCTTTTCAAGGGTTCCTTCAGAGGAAAATGGTTTTAAGGGTTTTGACTATGAAAAAATATGTGCAATGATTCTATTCTTTGCACATAAGAACAATGGGTTGCTTAAAACCAAATTGATAAAACTGCTTAACTATTCGGATATGATATTCTATAAAGAAAATGGAATATCAATTTCAGGACTTAGATATTTGCATCTTCCTTATGGCCCGGTGCCCGATAATTTTGATATGATCATGGGAAAGATGGCAGCAGATCATCTCGCGCATATCGAAGTTATTTATGACGGATCATATGAAAAACACCAGGTGATTCCGGAATGTGCTGTTCCGCGGGATGTCCTTTCGGATGCAGAAATCGAAGTGCTTAATCGCATATATGTAAAATTTAAAGACTTTGGTTCTGCGGAGATATCCGAATACTCACATAAAGAAAAGGGCTATATGGCTACAAAAACAGGGCAGATCATTTCGTATGTTTACGCAAAGGATATTATATTGTAAATGAATGTTCCCCCACACCGCGAATGTTGAAGTCGTGAGCCTTTTGCAGAGAGTGAGCAACACCCGTCCGAAAGCCATTACTCTGGATGTTGAGATGGAGGATTATTACAGAATAAAAGGGGACAGGACGAATGATTGAAAGTAAAACTATAATCGATATGGAGAAGACCGGAAACAACCTCCGAAAATATGCATATGAGAATGGATATAGCGTAAAGGATATTCAACAGTATCTTGGATTGTCATGTCCGCAACCGGTATACAGATGGTTTAAGGGAATAATACTGCCTTCAGTTGATAATCTTCTTCGACTTAGTGAATTGTTCCATCTTCATATGGAGGATCTTTTAGTGAAACAATACACAAAGTATACGTATGATTGTTGTTTGGTTACAAAGGCTAATTCAAACCAATTTGTAAAACGAATGCAGGCTTATTATTCGCTACTTGTTGCATAGCCGGGATTTTGGACTATCCGTCCAATGACAAAAAATCACGCCTATCATACGATAAAAGAAAAAAATCGGAGGTGCGTGATGACAAGAGGAAAGATTATTTACATTGACTGGGACGGAAAGATTTTCTCGTCAGTAGAATTTAATGGAGATATGTATCCGGATGGGAATGCTGATAGAATTCTGGAAATGTTCGAAGCGGGATTGTTTTCGAATTACAGTAACTATGAGAGTTTTGTGATCCGGTTTAATAAGTCTCATTACGGTTACGAGGAAGAACTGATCCATCCGCTTGCCTGCAGGGAGGAGAGGGTAATTGACATTACGGAGAATTGGACTGATTACCTGTATATCATCAATAATTCCGATTGTGAGTGGATCATAAGAGATCAAAACGGCACATCTTTCTTAGAAAAGAGAACATTGGGAATCGTACGATTTCAGCAAGTCGAGAGGATGATTCACAGGGTGTTGCATGAAAATGCCAAAGAATTCAGGACAAGTATCAGTAAAGAAGATTTTATTGAAATACTGAATCGGTTAAGGGATTCTTCAGATCTAGTTAGTAAAGTTGATGAATTATTCCGAAACAGCAGGGAGAATGTGGAATGTGATTTTTGTAACGGAGCTTCACTTCAGATTTCTCATGAAAGTACGGTGGTGTTTTTGCTTCGGAAACTGATGAAGGATGCAGTTGAAAACATCGACTATTATATTTATGAGTTGGATTATGGACGAAAATATGAGCCCGGCATGATTACAGACGAGAATGGCCATGATATCGACTTCAGTTCTGCTGAAAAATTATATGATTATCTGACCGGGGAGGTGAAATAATATGCCTAAGACGATAAAGAAAGAAACAATACATGTTGGCGGCATCAGTATAGCAGTTTATACATCGGACTTTGAAAATGATTTTTTATCTTTAACTGATATTGCAAAATACAAAAGTGATGATGCAAATGCGACGATATGCAATTGGATGAGAAATAGGGAAACTATAGAATTTCTTGGGTTATGGGAAAGTTTGCATAATCAGGATTTTAAACCCCTCGAATTCGAGGGGTTTAGAGGTGAGGCTGGATTACATGCATTTACAATGTCACCGTCCAAGTGGATTGAGGGAGTAAATGCAATTGGAATCGTCTCAAAAGCGGGAAGATATGGTGGAACATATGCTCATTCGGATATCGCGCTTGAGTTTGCATCATGGATTTCAGCTTCATTCAAGTTGCTGATTGTTAAGGATTATCAGCGCCTAAAGAAGGATGAGAACAGCCGCCTGTCTCTTAACTGGAACCTGAACCGCGAGATAGCCAAACTTAATTATCGTATTCATACCGATGCAATAAGGGATCACTTGATACCGCCAGAACTTACACAGGATCAGATCTTTTTCAAATATGCAAATGAGGCGGATATGCTTAATGTGGTATTGTTTGGTATGACTGCAAAACAGTGGAGAGATGCTAATCCGGGTAAGAAAGGAAACATCAGAGATGATGCCAACCTCAATCAGCTTCTCGTGCTGGCAAACATGGAAAGCTATAATGCAATCCTGATCGGACAGGGCAAAACTATGTCTGAAAGGATAGTGTTGCTTAGAGAACTCGCTGTTAAGCAGATGGAGACTCTGTCCATGGTCAGTATGGATGGTATAAAACAACTGCCGGGTGGCGATACTAATTAAATTCTGTGCAGGTTATGACGCTGAAGCAGATGGCAAGGTATTGCTCAACGAAAACGACGTCGAGACGGTTGTTTTATTAAGCGACAAAAGAGTCGACGGACATATCGACATAGATTTGGATGTTGAAAAGCTTGAAAGTAAGGGCGGTAGAGCCACATATGCCGAGATTAAGGACTACGTGAAGGGGAAATACGGATATAGCATTTCGTCCCTTTATATAGCTTAGATAAAGGATAAGGTAGGCTTGGATAAGAGGTTGAACTATAACCACGGCACTGGGAAGTCGGACGGAAGGACGCTTGTATGCCCTCCTGAGAAGGAAGAGGCTATTATGGATGTGTTTAGGAACTTTAATCTTATGTGAAAAGGAAGGTAGAAAAATATGGCATTACGTGATTTCTCTGACACGATAAAATTTGAAGTTGTCAAGAATAACCTTGAAAAGAATAACGGAAATATTCAGTGTGAAACTTGTGGCAAAAAATTAGTGTCCATATCGGAATGCCATTTTGATCATATTTTTCCTTTTGCCAAAGGTGGTAAATCTATATTGTCAAATTGCCAAATACTCTGTTCGGATTGTAATTTGAAGAAAAATGACAAGCTCATAGATGATTTTATGCTTGAGGAAAAAGCAAGGAGATTTTTGGCAGGTGAAAAAATTGCAGCAGAAGATTTGCCCCAAATGGAAGGCGAAAAGCAAAATAATGAAAAGGCTAACGATAAAAAGACTTTGACAAAAGAAGAATTTGACGCTATCGTGGGTATTTTCATTGAGCGAAAAGGGGATATAAAAAAGGTTGATTTTACCAGAGAATATAACAATCTCCCGTCAATTCATTATGTTAACCTTTTCTACGGCGGATTAAACGCATTAAAGAAAGCCTTCGGAATAGTTGATATGAGTTTAAACTGGGACAGAGAGAGCATTAGTAAAGCTTTGGTAGATTATGTCGAGGTTCACGGAGATTTATTACAGGATGATTTGAAAAAGAGCAATAACTTACCTTCGCTCCCATGCATTCTTAAATACTATCCGGAGTATGCTAATTTTTCAGAAATGAAAGAGGGGATTCTTAATTTACAATGTCGAACTCAATGGGATAGAGGAAAAGCCATCAGTGCGGGAAAAGAATTTGTAAGAAAAAATGGAAAAATCACGTAAAAAGATTTGAAGGCTAAAAATGGGCTTCCAACCACAAAGGTTATATATAGATTATTCGGAACAATAAACGATTATCAGAAGGAAGTGGGTTCTGTATTAACACAGAAAAATGATCTTATTTCCAAAGATGATATAAGAGAAGAATTAGGTTTATTCTTTGAGGGAAAAGAGCGAGTTATAGAGTCAAAGAATGATTTCTTCAAGGAGTTTTCATTTTCTCAATCTACTATTTACAAGAGATATGGGGATTTTACAACATTTTGCGCGGAAGAGAATATAAAAGTATTAAATGCCAAAAAGGCTCGATATACGAAAAGAGAAGTAGACGATGCTATTTCAGCTTGGGTAAGGGAGGGCAATCCGATTCCAAAATCACATGAATTAACCAAGAATGGTCTTCCATCAATGGCTGTGATTATGAAATACTATGAGAACTGGAAAGAACCGTTTATTTTGTATGCCAAGATCCATGAAGAGGCTAACAGACATACATCTAAATAAATGATTGTTCATATTTGAGTATTAATAGCAGAAGCCAATGGAGAAAGGTAGTTAATGTGATTAAGAGGGGAAGCCAATCGTATCATATGTTTCAGGAAGGAGATTTAGACCATGGAAAATATAGTTATCAGAGAAGCAGAAATTGATGATGCTGAGGAAATGATCTCATATTTGAACATCGTTGGGGGCGAATCGGATAATCTCATGCATGGAGCTGACGGATTTAAAGTGCCGGTCGAAGCGGTAAAACGGCGAATCCAGGCTTCTCATGATGCAGATAACAGTATTATTTTGATTGCTTTGGCAGGAGAAAACATCATAGCCCGGGCTGAACTGAGTGGATATCCCGGTGCAAGATTACATCATAATGCCAAGCTTTCCATTTCGGTCAGAAAAGACTATTGGAATAAGAAAATAGGCACAGCGTTGATGACTAATATCATTGAGCGTGCAAAGAAAATGAACCTGCACAATATAGAGTTGGAAGTTGTAGCCGGAAATATGGCAGCTATTGCTCTTTACCATAAAATGGGTTTTTCCGATATCGGAACATACAAGGATTTCTGGTTTTCAAATAATGCCTACAGCGATGCCATAATCATGCAGAAATGTTTGAAGGATTGAGGATATGTCAAATGAAAACGGAACATGGATCATGCACGGCGTAAAATGGAATGATCCAAAATGCCTTCATACTGTGGAGGATGCAATTGAATACATAAACAAGGTGGGATTTTTACCGCTTTTTAAAAATTCTATTTCGGATTTTTCGTTGGAGGAGCACACTGTCCCGGAGTACTGGTGGACGGGAGATCCCAAGGTTGATCCCTGGGAATGGCGTGAGATCATTGCGAGACACGGCGATGTTGCATATGGCAAATTTTTTGACAGGAAAGCCGGGTTCATCTCAAAAAAATGGTTTCCGTACTTCGCGAATTTCAGGCGCGACGGATATGATTTCGATGCTCTTTGGGACGATGGAAAAGCGTCTCAGAGACAGAAGAAGATAATGGATCTGTACGCGGAAGAAAGGGCTGACAGCGAGTACTATTCCAATGAACTGAAAGAGAAGGCAGGCTTCGGAAAGGGCGGAGCCAAAGGCTTTGAGGGCACACTCGCAGGATTGCAGATGCAAACGTACCTGATCGCCACTGATTTTCGGCAACGCAGAAACAAAAAGGGCGAGGCATATGGCTGGCCGGTGACTGTGTATGCAACCCCGGAGCACGTGTGGGGATATGAGCATATAACTTCTGCTTACGGCGAGTCACCGATTGATTCGTCTGAACGGATCGCAAAATATATCACTGAGATCTATCCCACCGCTACTGCCGAGCAGATCAGGAAGATCATCTGATGAACTTCTGGTTGGAAAAATTTAAAAATATGCGATAATACACCACAAAGGCTCAAAAATGATTACAGCGCAGGAATAATTGAGTAGAAAATAGATTTGTAGTTCGCTATAATTTCCGAATCTTTTGTAACACCGAAAAAGCGGGAGTGAAGGGAGCACTCCCGCGATTTTGTTTTATTTACGGGGAGATCAACTATGAAGAGTAAGAAACTTTCTTTGGGTGAAACGCTTAAAAATGCGTTTTATGCTCTCAAACTCGGGAAGAAATTTTCGATGCGGCTGTTTATCAATGTGATATTCATGTCTGTCATGGGATATTTCGAATGGGTTTTCTTTTCCTCGGTCTTTATGAAAAAGATCGTAGGTTATCTGGAACACGACGAGGACTATCGCAAGATCCTTGCATACATAGGGATCTGCGGACTTGTAGTCGGGCTTATGAATCTGTATGAGCATTATTTTCAAAATGTGACTCTGCCCATAGAGGGCACGCGTTTGTACGGTAAGCTCTATCATATGCTGTTTGACAAGGCAAGAAATGTGGAACTCAGCTGTTACGAAAATTCCGATTTTTATAATCAATACACCATGGCCATGGACGGAGCCGATGAGAAGATAGGCGATGTTTTGAAGCGATTCTGGGGTATCATCTTTGGTACCATAGCCACAGGCTTTGTATTTTATCTGATGTTCACCATCGATAAATTTGCGGTCATATTCATCATCTGTCCTTTGCTTGGAAATTTTGTTTTCGGAAGCATAAAGAACAAATTTGAATACAAGCGCTACAAAGAGCAGGTGGCGGGAAACAAGATGCTGAACTACGTGAGCCGTGCCATGTATCTTCCGGACTATGCCAAGGAGATCAGGCTATTTAACGTATACAACATACTTAAAAGGCAATACAGCGAAGCCACGGACAATAACATAAGGGCTGCGAAAAGATATGCCTTTCCGAACGCTTTTACAAACTTTTGGAAGATAACCTTCACTTTCTCGGTCATCTTTGAAGGGGTTCTGTTTTATGCCATATACAGGAATCTGGTGACGAAATCCATCTCCCTTGCGGATCTCACCATAATGACCAGTATGATGGTGTCCATGACCTGGATTCTCATCGGGCTCTTTGATGATATCGTGAACTTTATGAAGGATGGCGTTTTCATCAACAATCTGAGGGGCTTTCTGGAGTACGAAGAGAAGATCCCCGAGGATTACGACGGCATCGTTCCCGAGAGCTTTGAATCTCTGGAATTTGATGATGTTTCCTTCTCGTACACCGATGAAGAGACCATAAAGAACCTTTCCTTTACGATCTCGAAGGGGCAGAACGTGGCGCTGGTGGGGCACAACGGCGCAGGAAAGACCACGATCATAAAGCTGCTCTTAAGGCTCTACGATCCGACCTCGGGAGTCATCAGGCTGAACGGCAGGGACATTAAGGAATACAACCTTCATGCATACAGAGATCTTTTTGCCACTACTTTTCAGGATTTTGCCATCATGGGCATGTCAATAAAGGACAATGTTCTGATGGGGCGTCATTATGAAAATGATGATGAGGTGGTCAGCAATGCGCTAAAAAAAGCAGGTGTTTACGACAGGGTTTCAAAACTGGAGAACGGCACTGAAACCGTGATGACAAAGGAATTTGATGAAAACGGTGCGGTGTTCTCCGGCGGTGAAAGCCAGAAACTGGCTGTTTCAAGGACTTTTGCAAAGCCCGCGCCCGTAAAGATCTTTGACGAGCCCTCAAGCGCTCTGGATCCCATTGCGGAGTACGATCTCTTTAATAACAT
>JAEEGF010927590.1_pt1 | contig 11167 bp, 6 predicted proteins | sample 9134171 | NCBI WGS metagenome assembly JAEEGF01 (sample SAMN16246542, study PRJNA631951) | gut metagenome | biome: gut microbiome; feature: rumen; material: AP-attached | host: Bos | place: Iran: Karaj | collected 2018-10
ATTATACCGCCAAGATTCCCTACCTCAATCCCGACGATTTTCTCGACAGCCACGACATCCGCAACATAGACTGCATAGGCTACGACCTGGACACCGCCCTGGCGGCCGGAAATATTCTCGGCATAGTGTTTGAGATAAAGGGCTACGTCGCAGCTCATCCACACCGCAAGCTGATCCTCACGGGAGGCAATTCAGCCCGCTTCGCGGAAGGTCTGGACGGACGTGCGACGGTGGAGCAGGACCTGGTCCTGATAGGCTTGGAGGCGATTATAGAATTGTTATGAAAAAGAAGATGAAAAAGCTTTTCATATATGCCGCAGTCCTTCTGCTGTCACTTCCGGTGGCGGCTCAGGAAGCCTACTCTGCCTACTCTCCCTATTCTCTTTTCGGAATAGGCCAGATTGAATCGGTAGGAGACCAGAACACCGCTGCTATGGGAGGAATCGGAGTCGGCCTGCGCGACCCCAGCCTCATCAACCTCCTCAATCCCGCAGCTGTGACTGCCCGCGAGGAAAACGCCTTTATGCTTGATTTCGGCGTGAAGCAGTCAAACGTGATCTTTACCGGTGCGGACGCCGAGGGCAAGCTGGCCCGCAGCGCCAAGAACCTGTTCAACATAGACCACGTGGTCGCATCTTTCCCCATCTTCAAGCATTCCGCCTTCAAGGTGGGAATTATGCCTTACAGCAACACCGGCTATGCCTTCACCTTCCACGAATATAAGGACGAAGTGCTCGCCAACCTCGGTGACGTGCAGTATTTCCGCAGCGGACAGGGCGGCATCAACCAGCTCTTCGCCGGAGCCGGCGTAACCCTCTTCGACCGTCTGAGCCTCGGCGCGGACGCTATCTTCTATCTGGGTACCATCAAGCGCAGCACCAGCACCTATTTCAACACCAACGAGAACCAGCGCACGGCCACCCGCACCTGGAAGGCTGTTCCCCGCGGCTTTTCAGCCAAACTCGGCCTGCAGTACGAGCAGCCGCTCGGCAATAACCTGAGTCTGACAGTCGGAGCCACCTACAAGATAGGTTCAACCCTCAAGGGTGATTACAGCGATATGGCATACGCCACCGGCGGCAACTATACCGACACCACCATCAACAACAGCTACACCGTGAAGTATTCGATACCGCAGGAAATAGCCGCAGGCTTCACCCTGCGCAAGAGCGATTCCTGGATGTTCGGTTTCGACTACACCCGCCAGGACTGGACCAAGAGCGTCTTCGATCCCACCCCGGGCGTCAACTTCTCGACGGGAGTCACCCAGTCGTTCAACGCCGGCATCGAGTACATCCCCAACAGATATGACGTGCGTTATTACTTCCGCACCGTAACATACCGCCTCGGAGCTTATCACAAGACACAATATATAATGATAGACGGTCACCAGGTAACGACCAACGGCATCACTGTGGGTTTCGCACTGCCCGTCTACAACCGCCGCACCTCCGTTTCGGTCGCCGTGGATGTCGGAGAGACTTCGCTTGCAGGAGTTAAAGACCTCACCGCCCCCGGCAACGTGCGTGAGCGTTTCGTGAAGATCTCGATGGGCCTCAACCTCTACGACCTGTGGTTCCAGAAAGTTTTGTACAACTGATACTATTTTATAAATTTGCTAAATAACCATAAAGACGATGAAAAAGTTAGCTACATTAATCCTGACACTGGTTGCAGTTCTTCCTGCTTTTGCCCAGGGCAAGTACGGAAGCGGACAGGACAGTGTTGATTGCGTAACGAATCTTAACTACTACAGGCAATATCTCCAGCAGAACGATATGGCAGACGCCATCACTCCCTGGAGGAAGGCCATTGCCAAATGCCCGCCTTCTGCAAGCCAGAATATGTTTATCGACGGCTGCCGCCTTATGCGTTGGGCTTACACCCAGGCTAAGGACGCTACCCGCAGGGCCGAGATCCTCGACTCCCTCGTAAATCTTTACGATGTCCGCGCACAGGCATATCCCAAGAATGCCGTGACCGCAATGAACAACAAGGCGATCGATATGATCAACTACAAATGGAAAAGCAACGAGCCCGACGTGTTCTTCGCTGAACTGAAGAAGATCGTCGACAAGGTCGGAGCCAAGAGCTCTCCTATGGTTCTTGCCAACTTTATGCAGTCAGGTGTAGACCTCTACAAGAACGGTCTGCTCGACGCTGAGAGCCTTATGAACACTTACACCGACATCGCCGGCTATGTTGACGCAGCCCTTGCAGAGAACGCAGACGGTCAGATGGTAGGTGCAAAGCAGGACATCGAGAACAAGCTCGGTGAGTCAGGCGTTGCATCTTGCGACAACCTCGTAGGCCTCTTCACCCCCCGTTATCAGGCCAACCCTGACGACAAGGCCACCCTCAACACCATCGTGAAACTCCTCGGCAACAGCGAGTGCCTCGACAGCGACCTTTACCTCGCAGCAGTTGAGAAGCTGCACGGTATGGAGCCTTCTGCCAACACAGCTTATTACCTCTACAAGCTCTATTCATCACGCGACCAGAACGACGAGGCTGCAGCCACACTGGTTGACGCCATCGAGCGTTGCGGCGACGACTTGAACAAAGCTGCCGACTACTGCTTCGAGCTCGGCTCATTCTACTTCAAGAAACAGCAGAAATATGCAGAGGCCGCCAGCGCCGCCAAGAAGGCCATCGACCTCAATCCGAAGCTCGCCGGCAAATGCTACCTGCTTCTCGGCACTATCTGGGCCAGCGCCCCTTGCGGCGGCAACGAGCTTGAGAAACGCGCCAAATACTGGGTTGCAGTTGACTTTATGACAAAGGCCCGCGAAGCTGACGCCAGCCTTGCCGAAGATGCCAACGAGCTCGCAGGCCAGTACCGCAGATATTTCCCTCAGCAGGCCGACGCCTTTATGTATGACGTCCAGGACGGCAACAGCTACACCGTCTCTTGCTCAGGTATGCGTGAAAGCACAACAGTCCGTACTCTCAAATAATTGAAAAGGACTGCCCTCATAATCCTTGTCATCGGTGCCCTTGCTTCGTGCAAAGGCACCGATGTTGATAATCCGCCCATCGATTTCACGGTTGTCCCCGTGCAGACGGTGGAGGGGATGGTTGCACGCCGCTATCAGCGGGACAACCTCACCTATGATATGCGCGCCGCAAAGATGGAGCGCTTCGACTATAAGGACGCAGACGGCAATATGCAGGCCTACGAACTTTACAGCGGAGGTTTCGAAGTGCTCGGATATACGGCCGACGGGCTGCTCGAGACGCAGCTCAATTCCGACGGGGCCCGTCACACCACCCTCGCCGGACAGGAACAGTGGCTTGCCTTCGGCAACGTCCACATCCAGAACCACACCAAAGGCGAACACACCCTGACCGACACTATCTACTGGGACCGTGACGCCAAAAAGATCTACACCGATTGTTATATAGAGATGTATTCTCCCCAGGGCCTGATGCAGGGCTATGGAATGGAGTCCGACGAAAAAGCCGAGAACGCCATCATCCGCCACCCCTTCGACTCTTACGGCATCGACCGCGACAGCACCTGGTTTTATTTTGACAGCGTTAATTTTGTCGGTCCGCTGCAACGTTTTTAACAAAAGAAGCATCTAAATAGAGTATTTTTGTTTACTTTTGCGTCCTTGTGTGTGGTATGATCGCCGCAAATAGGCTCATAAGCCGCTGTAAATGAAAATATTAAAACTTAAACTTAACTAAATAGATGGCTGTACTTGAAAACATCCGTGTAAAGCTCGGAGTGTTCATAACAATCCTTATAGCGCTCTCGCTATTGTCGTTTATTATCGACCCTTCAACCCTTTCGACCACTTTCCAGAGAATGTCCGCCGACAACAAGGTCGGTTCGATGAACGGAAAGACAATCACTTATCAGGAATACTACACCGCCGTTGAGCAGAACAAGAACCTTATGGAGATGCTCTACGGCCAGAGCCTTTCATCAGAAGAGCAGCTCTCACAGGTGCGCGACTACACTTGGCAGAACTATTTCGACCGCTACGTGTTCGAGCCCAAGGCTGCTGACGCAGGCCTGGCAGTAGGCGACCAGGAGATGTACGACCTCACCCAGGGCACCAACATCTCTCCGGTCCTCACTTCACAGACCACTTTCCTCGACGAGAACGGCAACTTCAGCCGCGAGGCCCTGTCGCAGTTCATCCAGAACATCGACTATGACGCCACCGGTTCATACGCCGCTTACTGGGACTATCTCCGCGACCAGATCTACAAGCAGCAGCTCTACGGCAAGTATGACGCACTGCTTTACAACAGCTCGATATTCAACAAGCTGCAGAGCGACCTCGCCATCGAGGCCAACAACCTTACCAGCGACGTGGATTTCGTGATGGTTACTGTAGGTTTCGCAGACGACAGCCTGCTCAACGTCACTGACAACGAAATCAAGCAATACTATAATAAACATAAGGAGCAGCTCAAGCAGACTGCCAACCGCGACATCGAATACGTGATGTTCGAGGTTGTTCCTTCACAGGAAGACATCGACACCCAGAGGGCTGAGTTCGAAACCCTCGTCGCCGAGTTCGCAGACGCTGAGAACCCCCGCAACTTCATCTCCCTGAATTCAGACAGCCGCTGGAGCGAGGTCTATGTCGGCAAGGACGACATCCCCGCCGCTTTCCAGGACTATGCCTTCCCTGCCAGGGGAGTCACCGTAGGCCCTGTAAGCGAAATTCTTCAGGAAGGCACCGTCCTTTCGGCAGTCCGCGTAGCAGACCGCAAGGTTATGCCTGACTCTATATATGTATGGTATGAACTCTTCGACCCGGACAATGCTGCCAAGGCTGACTCTGTAGCCGCCGTCATCAACGCCGGCCGCAGCTATGACGACCTGCGCGAGATGGGCTGGCTGACACAGGCCTTCAACGAAGCCAACAACTTCAACGAGTTCAATGCCGCTTTCGACCTGCCTGTAGGCAAGGCTGTCGCAGTGCGCCTGTCTTCGCTCCAGGCAATCGCCGTGCTCAAGGTCACCGACCGCACCAAGCCGGGCGAGCGCGTAAAGCTGGCTACCCTCACCAAGAACATTACAGCGAGCGACGATACCTATCGTGATTATCTGATGAAGGCTACCGCGCTTGCCGACAAGGCTGACGGCAAATACGACAACTTCACCGCCGCAGTCAGGGAGGACGACCTCCCCGTCACTCCGGCAACCCGCATAACAGAGGGTACCCGCCGCATAGGTACAGTCGACAATGCCCGCGAAGTAGTTTCCTGGGCCTTCGACGCCAAGGAGGGTCAGGTGAGCGACGTGATTACCGTCGACAACAAGTATTACTTCGTAGCGGCCCTGACAAAGGCCCGCAAGGAGGGCTATGTGCCGATCAACGAAGTAAGCACCGATATATATAATGAGCTTGCCCTCGAGAAGCGGCTGCAGATCGCGGCTGACGACGTCAAGGCCAAGACCCAGGGTCTGGCTACTCTCGAGCAGATGGCGGATGCCCTCGGCACGACCGTAAGCCACCAGAGCGGAGTTTCGTTCGGCTCTACCGGCGGCGGTCTCGACCCGAGCTTCATCGGCGCAGTGTCTGTTGCTCCCAAAGGCAAGATATGCGGTCCTGTCAAAGGCCAGATCGGCGTCTATCTGTTCCAGGTGCTCGACAGCGAGGCCGGTGCATACTACACCGAGGAAGATATCGCTATGCGCACTTCACAGGAGGCTCAGTACCGCCAGCAGTTCCTCAGCTCAGTGATTTCCGAGGAAGCCGGGCTGAAAGACAACCGTGCAAGATTTTATTAATGAACATAGTTATTAACAAAAATATTTTGTTGTAAAAAAATTAATATTTATATTTGAGGCAATTTACTGGCATTATTGTTTAACCAAATACAAACACTTAACAATTTTTTTATGAAAAAGATTATTTATTCATTGGTGGCGATGCTATTTATGGGTGGCATCATCACTTCTTGTATTCCCAACACCGAGCCCCAGGGTGTTACTGAGATGAGACTGGCTCACGCCCGTTATCTCGACGCTCTGGCCAATCTGGTAAAGGCTAATGACGCTGTTGCAGCTGCTGACGCTGCTTTCATCCAGGCTAAAGCTGCTGTAAAGCAGGCTGCTGCTAGAGAAAAAACTGCTGACGCTGTTGCTAAAGAAATCGCTAACGCAATCGCTCAGGCAGACGCCGACAGGCAGATTGCCAATATCCTTGATGGTATGGAGAAAGACAGACTCGACAATCAGGCTGCTCTTCTTGCATCACAGGCCGCTTTGGCACAGGCTCAGAAAGACCTCGAGGACGCTCTCGCAGCTATCGAGATCGAGAAGCTCGCTATGTCAGACGAAGAGGCTACTGCTCTCGCAGCTATCAAAGCCAACTATGACAAGGCTGCTGCTGACCTGAAAGCCTGGTATAACACCTATCTGTATGATATGGATGGTCTGTACTATCAGTATTACACACTCTTACAGAAGCTTATTGGCGAGGCTACTGGATGGGGTAATGATGATCTCTATGAGTATCTTTACGACGAGCTTGGTCTTAACATTGCCTACAAGGACAATCAAGATGACTGGCTCCAGGAGAGACTCTTGATCGACGAATATGAGCTCGCTTCAAAGAAAGCTGAAGCTGAATTCTGGAAGGGCCTTATGAACGATATGGAGTTCGACTATCTTGCTGAAGCTCAGGCTTACGAAGATGAGGCTGAAGCAATGGCTCCCCTCTTCGCTGACGTTCTCCGTGACTCAGTTCTCTTCGAGAATGAATATGGCACTGCCCGTGACCGCGCTATCAACGCAGCCAACGATGCTTACGATGAGGCTATCGGCGCACCGAAAGAGGCTTATGATAAAGCTGTCAAAGCTATCAAGGATGCCAACAAGAAATGGAAAAATCAGGTAAACGAGCTTGCTGATGCTGACATCGACAATCCTGCAAAGAAATGGACTGCTAAGAAAGTCGGCTATAGCTTCGAAGGTAAATATGCTCTTCCTGAGCACGTAGCAGGTGACGTTGTTGACCTCTATGAAACTCAGGCCGGCATCAACGGTTTTGCAAAGAACGTTAAGTTCATCAAGACCGCAGGCAAACCCGATTCATTGGAAGTTGTTATCGAAGCTGCTAAAGATTCAGCTGCTTATGCAACCATCGTTGATACTGTTTGGAACGGTAACCAGGCTACTGAGAAACTTCTCAAGATGAAGACCGGTCTGAATTCAGTATACGAAGACTTCAGCCGTGCATATCTGTATGACCTCGACGCTGAAGGCATCAAAGCTGACAAGGCTATCCTCGAGGCTTATGCAAAGAAAGTGAAAGGCGAATATGACAGCCTTCTCGCTATTCTCCAGAAAGCTCCCAAAGGCAATGGTAAGAAACTCGTAGACGCTTGGGCAAAGAAAGTTGAAAATGCTGAAAAAGACATCAAAGCTCTTGCCGACAAGGTTAAAGAATACACCAACTACGCTGGAGATCCCAAGTTCGACATCTACAATTGGGATGATAAGGTTCTCGGTTCTCAGGATGGTCCGAGGTTGTATAGGTACTACTATGTTAAGCCTCGTCAGATTTCTCAGGCTACTGATGATGCCAATCACTTCATCCTTGACGATGTTCCTGCTGGTTCAGAGTGGTTTGATGTAGACCCTGCAACTCCTCTTTCAATTGCTCCTACCAAAGCTGACTCTACCCTCGTATTCAACGCAATTGTTGATTACTTCAAGGCTGTCGCTTCAATCAACGAGAAAGCCGTTCCTTACCTCAAGTTCATTGCTGCCGTTGGTACTGGTAACTTCAAAGTTGACTCTGTAAGGGCTGACAAGCTCGAGTTCGAAGGTATGCGTATGAAGAAGACCAACGCTTATCTTGATGGTATTGGAATCCACAGAGCTGCCGCTTATGACAATAAGGGCATTATGGATCCCGGTGTTCCTCCGACTGATGCATCTAACTATGTTGACGCTTTCAGCAACCTGCTTCAGCTCTTCTTCCACTATACTGAAGGTGATCCCGCTGCATTGTCTACCGGTCTTCTTCCTTCACCTATCTACAAGGTTAACGATGACGACTATTCAGCCACTACTTCAGGTGTAGCAGATTATGTTCAGTATGTTAAGGACTTCAAGGCCGACAACACTGCTGAGAATCTTGATGGCTTCCAGAAAGCTTTCGATGCTTACACTGCAGCTGACTTCAAGAAATACACTCAGATGTCTGACGAAGGCAAGGCTGTTGCCAACTGGATGGACGCCAATGAGAAATACTTCGGCGTAGACGGCTTCGCTGGTTTCGGTGAGAAAGTATTCTTCGTATACGAGACCTTCACTGAGCCTACTCCTGTAGCTGTATTCCAGGGTATTCCTACCTACACTGTAGATCCTAAGAAGGGTGTTACCGGAATCGGTCGCGTTGACGTTGTTAATCCTTGGACTTATCAGTACGAATTCGTAGCTGAGACTATCGAGGCTAACATCGAAAAGGAAAATGACGGTACCGCTTATCAGGCTTATGACTATGTTGATTTCGCAAACGATATGGTTATGAAGTCTAAGGTATTCGAACTTCTCGAAGCCGATTATCTCGTAGCTCTTGCAAACGGTGAGAAGTCAGTAAGCGAAATCTGGGAAGCTCTCGGCGAAGTTCTCGCACAGGTTAAGGCCGATATGGACGCTGTATTCGAGTCAGCCGCCAAGTCACAGGCTGCTAACAACGCTCTCGCTGCTAAGTTCAATGAGGCTCTCAACACCTACAGGGCTGCTACCAAAGACGTTAAGGATACCCGTGACGCTGCAATCAAGGCTGCAAAAGACGCTTACGATGCTGCTAAGAAAGAAATCCTTGATCCTATCTCAGCCAAGTATGTTGAACTCCGCAACAAGTACAACGACCTGATGAATCTTGCTGACGGTCTCCGCGGTGCATACGCTGCTCTCTGGGCAGGTGGTGCTGCTGACGTAGACGCTCTTATGGCATACCTCAACGACAAGTATGAGAAAGCTCTTGTGGCAGCTGATGATATCGAAGATGAGATTGCTACACTCAAGTATCTTGCCGGTATGATCGAAATCGAGGATCCTACCCTTGATGAGATTATGGAAACCATCCAGCTCGTTGAAGAAATCCTTGCCGAAATGGATTGGGATGAGTACTACGACCTCGAGTTCTGGTATGAATACTGGAAAGCTGCTTACGAGGCTGCAGTTGCAAGATTTGCTGAATAATTAGACTCAATACATCGAAGAATAAAAACAACGATATGTTGAAAAAACTAAGCATATTACTATTGACGATCCTTATGGTTGTGCCAGCAATGGCACAACCCGAGGAGAGTTGCGAGTGTATGTTTGCCCCTCGTGCCGGTCAGTGGGAATTTGATCTCGTCCTCGGACAGAATCAGTTCTTCGGCAACGAACGTGACCTGAGTATGACTCTGCTGCCGAACAGCTATGGTCAGCCCCTTGGCTCAACCATCGGCTCTTCAGTAGCTGAGGACCAGGACTTCATGATCACTGATCTGACACAAACAATTAACATTGGTTTCCTGAATACCAACAATCTGGCTAATATGATTGGCATACAGGCCCGTTACTTTATCACCAATAGGCTTGATATTAACTTTATGGGTTCGTACAACGTCAATCTGCAGCCTAGTAAGAATTTCATCGAGGGAACGATTTTCGGTCTAACAGAATCTGCTCCTGTTCCTGCAGCAACAGAGCCTGTGATCGGACTTCTGCCGAGTGATAATTACACTGTCGGTGACATTTTCGCACACAAGTCAATTCTTGCTTCTGTGCAGAATTCAGCCATCGGTCAGCTTGGTATGAATTATTACTTCACAACTCCCAACGAGCGTATCAATCCTTACATCGGTATTTATGGCCAGGTTAAATGGGCACGTATCAGCGCCATGTATCCCGCATATACCGGACAGACCGTAGGTGTTCCGGTTTATGGCGCAGCTGACCCCTTCGTAACATCAACTGATTTCACAAACATTGATGTTGTGGACATTGCTACTTTCCGTGAGTTCGGAAGGGCAGGTCAGATGCTCGGATTCGGCGGTGGTATCGATTTCGGTGTTCAGTACTCTTTGATGCCGGGTCTTATCCTGGGCATTGAGTTCTCACCGGTTCTTTACCAGTATACGCTTATGCACTTGCAGATTAACGGACAAACTCCTTACTACGCAGATAACCACAACGTATCCGTTTTCAAGTATCCGCAACTTAAACTCGGATTCCGTTTCTAGGCTTTGCGCATAGAAAATATGAGAAGCCGGCTGCAACACAGCCGGCTTTTTATATTATATATTTGCGGCCCGGTTTCAAGGCGCCTGAAGTGGCGCAATTATTGCGGCAGAATATCCTTGATGCGCTTTTTTGTGAAAATATCGCTATTGCTCCTGACCCTTACGGCAGGGGTTTTCCCGGCAGCTGCCCAGAAGGCTGTCCTGTCGGGCTATGTCAAAGAAGCGTCCAGCGGCGAGCCACTCATCGGTGCCGTCGTCTTCACAGAAGATCTGAGCGCCGGAGTTTCAACCAACAACTTCGGCTTCTACTCCCTTCAAGTCGACCGCAAGGCCCAGGTCATCAAGTGTTCCTATGCCGGCTATGTAACCGCTGAAATAACCATCAATCCCACAGGCCCGGTAAAGCACGATTTCGCCCTCGAGGAGGACCGGCAGGTGCTTGAAGCCGCCAAAGTCTTCTCCAAGAGCAAAAGAGAGCAGCTCACGCTGCCGCAGCTAGGCAAGGAGACTGTCACCGGCGACATAATCCGCAAGCTGCCGGCATTGATGGGAGAGGCAGACGTTATCAGAGTAATACAGATGATGCCCGGAGTGCAGACCCCGTCAGAGGGCTCCACGGGCTTCAGCGTCCGCGGCGGCGGCATCGACCAGAATCTGGTGCTGATGGACGGCGCTCCGCTCTACAATTCCGGCCATTTCCTCGGCTTTATGTCGATGTTCAACGGCGATGCGGTCAAGAATGCGCAGTTGTACAAGGGTGACTTCCCAGTGTCCTTCGGCGGCAGGCTTTCATCGGTGCTGGACGTTGCCACCCGCGACGGCAACAACAGCCAGTTCAAGGGCAATCTGTCAATCGGCCTGATTACTTCCCGCTTCGAGCTGGAAGGGCCCATAGTCAAGGATAAACTGTCCTTTATGGTGGCAGGACGCAGGACCTATATGGATCTTT
>JAEEGF011182008.1_pt1 | contig 11167 bp, 13 predicted proteins | sample 9134171 | NCBI WGS metagenome assembly JAEEGF01 (sample SAMN16246542, study PRJNA631951) | gut metagenome | biome: gut microbiome; feature: rumen; material: AP-attached | host: Bos | place: Iran: Karaj | collected 2018-10
CTTTTTCATCGTTTCTATTATTTTAGGGTTAAACATGTCACAAATTCTATCAGTTTTTGGGCAGGAACGCAAGTCCTCTGCATGAAAACGTAAGTCCTGTTACACCTCCCCGAGCATGGCGCAAAGCGCGAAAAAACTTTCTCGTAGGCGAGAGGATTGGTGGGGCAGGATTCTGAGTGCAAAGATACTATGGTTGATTGTTAAAATCCAAATTTCTTACCGTATCAAGCGAACACAACAAATTGTTCATTAATAGTAAGTTATAAAAATCGCAAGGTTATCAAAATGTTAAAAATGACTCTTTTCGAGGGTTATTGTTCCCCTATATTCATATCGAGCTCACATTTTATTAGGAATGTAGGATTTTGTAGACGAGCTCGCGCAGCAGGTCGTAACCGTCTTGCAGTGAGCCCATGCCTTTGCTCTTGACGTCACACTCTCGCAGGTAACCGATGATGTTGACACAGGCCTGGGTGCTGTAATTGTTGGCAGCTTCCTGAAATTTGCTCAGTTGCCATGTCGACTTGGTTCCTGTGGCCTCGAGTAGCGCAGGCGTCGACTTGTCCTTGGTGGCACGCACGACGAGCACATTAGAGAAAAATGAGAACAGTATGCTGATGATGGGTGGCAAGGGGTTGTTCTTGGGGTTTTTCTCAAAATAGTCGATGATGCGATAGGCCTTCACGGCATTGCGGGTGCGCAACGCGTCCTGGAGCTCAAAGGTGTTGAAGTCCTTGCTGATGCCAATGTTTTTCTCAATGAGTTCGGGGGTGATGCCTTTTCCACTATCGCCCAAGAGGATGCGCAGTTTGTCCAGCTCGCCAAACAGACGACTCAGGTCGTTTCCAATAAACTCGCTAAGCATCGCCATCGACTTGTTGTCGATGGTCATGTTGAGTGATGTGCAGTAGTTGTGAATCACTCCCATCAAGTCGCGACTGTCGTTTTTCACTTTGGCCGACTCCATCACGACGCCCGATTTGTTCTGCTTGAGTGAATCGGTGAATTTTTTGGCACTGATTTTTCCTCCTTTATGGCAGATGACCAAGATTGTTGACTCAAGTGGATGGTCGGCATAGAACTGGAAGAGATTCAAGTCATCCTTGTGCCCTGCTCCCTGCTTGGGAATGAGTTGCGCTTCACGGAGGACTACCACACGGTGCTCGGCAAACATGGGGAACTGCTTGCACGAGTTGATGACATCGGTTGCCTGGGCATCGTTGCCATAGAAAATCTGCAAGTTAAAGTCTCGTTCGTCCTCGGTGAGCGCGGTGTTGACGATGAGCTCGCTCAACTTGTCGATATAGTATGGTTCCTCGCCGTGTAGCACATAGATGGGCTGGAATTTTCCAGCTTTCACCTCATTGCATAGGCTAAAGTAAGTGGTTGTTTCTTTTTTCTCAGCCATTTTTTGTAACTTTGCAATCTTGAATGCAAAGTTACAAAATAAATGCCACTCAACCTACCAGAATATCCATTAAAAGTCAAAAAAAACGGCTTACGGTTGTCGGTCTTTGACCGGCTTCGCAAGCGTTATGTCGCACTGACGCCCGAAGAGTGGGTGCGTCAGCACTTTGTGGAATACCTCATTGAGGAGAAGCAATTCCCCGCTGCACTAATGGCAAACGAAGTGTCATTAACGCAGAACGGCATCAAGCGCCGCTGTGATACTTTGGTGGCTGACCGTGAGGGCCAGCCGCTGGTTATTGTTGAGTATAAGGCTCCAGAGATAGAGATTACACAACAGGTATTTGACCAGATTGTGCGCTATAACATGGTATTGCGTGCCCGCTACCTGATGGTGAGCAATGGCATGTCGCACTACTGCTGCCAGATAGACTATGAAAACAACACCTACAGCTTCTTGAATGATATACCTGAATACGCTGAATTGCTCCAGCCTTCCTAAATATTAGAAGTGCAGATAAAAGTCCTGGCACAGCTCGATGTACTGTGGTGTGGGGTTTCCACCCTTCAGATGCAGGGTTAAGGTGTCGCGCTGTATGGCGCACCGTTGTTTGCACCATTGCCACAAGAGTCGTTTGGGGGGCTTTCCCTCGCCCGAATGTACTGTCGTGAGACGTGACAGGTTCAGACCGGCAAAAGTTGCTGCCGAGGTGACCGCATCGCGCGCTTCCACTGGGGTGATGAGTGCGATGCTACCATCTGATTTGAGCAATCTCGCAGCACCCCGCATCAACTGGTCAAACGAGAGCGCATGGGTGTGTCTTGCCGCCGAACGCACCGCGTCGGGTGGCAAGACATCTTCATTATAATAAGGTGGGTTGGTTACGATAAGGTCGAAGCCATCGGTATCGGCCAGATTGTTGAAGTCTTCTTGTCGAGCCTGCAAGCGGTCGCTCCATGGCGAGTGGAGAAAGTTCTCACGAGCCTCATCAACTGATGCTGAGTCGATATCAATAGCCCAGATATCAGCCTCGGTAGTACGTTGTGCCACCATCAACGCGATGACTCCACAGCCAGTACCCACATCTAACACTCGACGCGCGCCGTCTAGTTCACACCATGCCCCTAACAAGACAGCATCAGTGCCCACCTTCATCGATGAGCGCTGATGCTGAATAGTGAATTGCTTAAAGCGGAACAAATGCTCCATCAATAGTTGCGTGCAAAGATGACGCGACGCTTACTGGGCTTGCCCGTATAAATGCAACGACCCTCCTCTTCTACGCTATCCATGGGGATGCATCGGATGGTTGCCTTGGTCTCTTCCTTGATCTTCTCCTCGGTTTCGGTAGTGCCGTCCCAGTGAGCCAGCAGGAAGCCGCCCTTTTCAATCTGCTCCTTGAACTCATCCCATGTGTCGACCTTGTAAGTCATGCTCTCGCGCTGTCGCAACGCTTTGTCAAAGATGTTTTGCTGGATTTCTTCAAGCAGGTTCTTGACATACTCCTCAATGCCCTCAAGCGGTGCGCTGTGTTTCTCAAGCGTGTCGCGGCGCATGACCTCGACAGTGCCGTTCTCGATGTCGCGTGGGCCGAGCACCAGTCGCACGGGAACGCCCTTCAGCTCATAGTCAGCAAACTTAAAGCCCGGACGCTTGTTGTCGGCGTTATCATATTTGACCGAAATGCCCAACGAGCGCAGACGGTCGGCGATGGGATTGACCACGGCGTCAATATCGGCGAGTTGGTCATTATTCTTATAGATGGGCACAATGACCACCTGGATGGGTGCCAGATGCGGAGGCAGAACCAGACCGTTGTCATCGCTATGCGTCATGATGAGAGCGCCCATGAGTCGTGTCGAAACGCCCCACGATGTTGCCCATACATATTCCAGCTGGTTTTCCTGATTGATAAACTTCACATCGAATGCCTTGGCGAAGTTCTGTCCCAGGAAGTGCGACGTACCACTCTGCAGAGCCTTGCCGTCCTGCATCATTGCCTCGATGGTATAGGTCTCGATAGCCCCTGCAAACCGTTCATTGGCTGTCTTCACACCCTTGACTACGGGTAGTGCCATGTAGCGCTCGGCAAAGTCGGCATATACGTTCAACATCTGGATTGCCTCGGCCTGAGCCTCTTCGCTGGTAGCATGGGCGGTATGTCCCTCTTGCCATAGGAACTCGGCAGTGCGCAGGAACAGACGGGTGCGCATCTCCCAGCGCATGACGTTACACCACTGGTTGCACAGCAGCGGCAGGTCACGGTAGGAATTAATCCAGTTGCGGTAAGTGTTCCAAATGATTGTCTCGCTAGTGGGCCGGATGATGAGTTCTTCCTCGAGGCGTGCCTCTGGGTCTACAACGACACCCTTTCCATTGGGGTCATTCATCAGGCGGTGATGGGTTACCACGGCACACTCCTTAGCAAATCCCTCGACATGCTCGGCCTCGCGGCTGAGGAACGACTTAGGGATGAGCAAGGGGAAATAAGCGTTCTGCACACCTGTTGCCTTGAACATGTCGTCAAGGCAACGCTGCATCTTCTCCCAGATTGCATAGCCGTAAGGCTTGATGACCATACAGCCACGCACAGCCGACTGTTCTGCCAGATCGGCCTTCACTACAAGTTCGTTGTACCACTGAGAATAGTTCTCAGCTCTCTTCGTTAAGTCTTTTAACTCTTTTGCCATTATTATAATGAGTGAGATGCTAGAGGTACTAGAAATACTAGATGCTCTAGATTATTATTTCTGAATTAGTTTAATATTGATTTTTCCTTTCTTGGCTTGGTTGACCATGACCTCCTCGGGGACGAGATAAATCTCTAGTCGACGGTTGTGCTTGCGGTTCTCCATCGAGTTGTTGTCATTGAGCGGGTCGGTATCGCCCAGTGCGTAAGGCACGACAAAGTCAACGCTTGCGTTCTCGTCAATCCAGTCAAATACGGCATTAACACGGGCACGGGTCAAAGCCTCGGTATAGTGCTTGCTGCCCGTATTGTCGCTGTGCATGACTAGCAGCATCTTGTAGAATCCAGGATTGGCCAAGAACTTCAGTAATGGTTTGAGCGAAACCATGCCCAGGCTGGTAAGAACCGTGTCGTTGGGTGCAAACAGTTGTCCCGCTGGAAGGGTAATCACTATCACCTCGTTGTCGCGCATCAATTCGACATCATAGTTTTGCTTCTTCAGGCTCACAGCAACATCATACTGATAGTCCTGAATCCGCTGCGAGTGTTTGGCATTGCTAATCTCGGGTGTCTCCAAGTTGTCGTCAAGCGACAGGTCGTAGATATCGACTTTCTTCTTGCGTGCCTGTAACTGTGTGGGCATGACCATGCATGCGACTAGAACCAGGATGAGTATGTGAATCTTTTTCATATTCTTAATTAATTGTAAGTAGTCCTTCGGGGAGATCCATGTCAATGACACGTTGCTCCATGTCCATCGAGGTAATAAGGTCGTCGACTGCAGGAATCGAAACCTCAGTATTGTCATCACGACGCACAATGAACAGGGCGTTCTCGGTCGACTCGTCTACATCGATGATTTCTCCGATGAGGATGTCGTTGTCGGTGAGGTGGAACCCAATAAAATAGTCAAGCGGCAACTCATCGTCATCTTCCTCGACACGCTGCACTAGGCAGTCATAGTCGCGTTTAAGGGCAAAGATGTCCTTTCCAACCAATGTTGCCACCTCCTGCTCGTTGGTAAAGCCATCAATCGTAAGCAAGACCGATGTCGCACCCTTTGGCCGAATCGCCTCGACAAAGAACGGGACATAGATGCCGTCCATGTCGCATACCAAGCAAGACAGTCCTGGCAAGTGTTCCACATCAATCAACAACGAAGCATTTACCTCGCCGTTGACCCCATGCGCCTTGTTAAAGTGGCCAATTTCGATGAGTTGGTCGCGAGTGATCATTTCTTCTTTTTCTTCTTGCCAGTGGGTTGTGGTGGCGTGACAACTTGATATTCATGCAGTCGGTGCATTTCTGGATCAAGCCTAATGGCACCGCGCGAATAGTGGTACAGGTCATTAAAAATTTTGCTGTCCTCGACATCCTCGTTGTTGATTTGATAGATCAACTTCTTCATATGGTTGGCGAGCAGCATCACCAGCGCATCGCGTTCCTCCCCCTCAGGATATTCAGCGGCACGAGCAATCATTCGCTCAATGATTTTGCCATAGTGTCTATACTTGATAGTCTCCAGATGATAATGCAAAGGCTCGGGTTTCGTTTCCAGTGCCTCTTCCTGGAGCATCTCATAAGGATAGTCAATGTCGAGCTTAAAGTCGCTCATGATGGCCAGGTGATCCCACAACTTGTGCTCGAAGTCGGCCTCATTTCGCAGCTCGGGGAACATGATAATCATGGTGTTGACAATGGTATGCGCACAATGATTGCGTTCATCACGGTCTTCAATGGTCATGCAATAGTCCACCATGTGCTGAATGTTTCGGCCATACTCAGGCAAGATAATCTTCTTGAGTTGTGTATTATAGAGTAACATAAAGATGTTGTTTTTATCATTTAGGGATTGAGTACCTTGTTGCGAGGTACGGTGGCTTGGAATTCCTTGAGATAGAGCGGTGTGGAGTAAGCCACATCAGCAAATTCGCCTTGCCGGAAAGCACGTTCCGATAATGCAATCATGTCGAGTGCCACTGGCTTAACACCCTTAATAAAACGTGCGTTGGGATGCTTGATCACTTCGCGCGCCTTGTCACTGCCATCACCCATAAACACAACAGGTCGCTGGGCAAGTACATCGGCATATGAGTCCTGGTCGATAATGAGCGGTCTGGGCTCGACGATGGCATTCAGAGCGGCATCATAGACGGCGGTATACACTTCCATACGACGCGCGTCAATCATTGGAGCGAAAAACACGTCATCGTCTATAAAGTGGTTGAACATTGTGCCGACTGTGAGCAACTGCAAGGTATTTACAGCAATCAATGGGATATCCAAGCCAAACGCCAGTCCCTTGGCCTCGCTCACCCCTATGCGCAAGCCAGTGTATGATCCAGGACCTATGCTCACCGCAATCGCATCGAGTTTGATCTCTCGGGTGCGGGCATAGCGCAACGAATCATCGATAAACGCACTGAGCAACGTGGCGTGGGTCTGGCCCTCATAGTTCTCATGATGCTCCAACACTTGCCCCTCGCTGGCCAGCGCCACCGAGCACACTTGCGTCGAGGTCTCTATGTTGAGGATATTAGCCATCTTGACTAGCAATAAAACGTGCAAAGTTACGAAAAAGTTGTGGGATAAACGGCAAATATCACCTCTTTTATGATTTTAAAAGACATCTTTGCCCGTTTTTTCATTTTTTAGCGAGAAAACTTGTCCCATAAGAAAGAAAATTCGTAAATTTGTAGGTTTTAAACCGACAAACGACATTATATTAGCTATGATACTATCCATGACAGGATTTGGCAAAGCCGTGAAATTGCTTAACCACAAGAAAATAACGGTCGAGGTCAAATCGTTGAACAGCAAACAGCTTGACGCGCAAGTCAAGCTTCCCCAGTCTTACCGTTCGGTAGAGCTGGAAATACGTGGTCGCTTAGCTCAGCAGCTGCAACGCGGCAAGGTCGATGTGTTTATCACTAGTGAAAACGCCGACGGAGTGGTGCCCATGAGCATGAACATTGAACAACTCAAACTGTACAAGCAGCAAATTGACGAGATGTCGTGTGCGTTGGGTCTGCCCCAACCCACCGACTGGTACAATACCCTACTGCGTTTGCCTGATGTCTGGCGCAACGAGCAGAACGGCGATGAAGTGGGCGATGAGGAACTAGCGGCTGTACTTCAAGCCACCGACGAATCATTGTCCCAATTGCTTGAATTCCGTGCACAAGAAGGTCGCCGCTTGGAACAATTCTTTGAAGAAAAGATAGCTGCTATCCAGCAACTCTTTGGCGAGGTGGAGCCATATGAAACCAGCAGATTAGAGCGCATCAAAGAGCGCATCATCGATGGGTTGACAAAGCTTGAGAGCGTGGAATATGACAAGAACCGGCTGGAACAAGAATTGATTTTTTATATTGAGAAGCTCGACATCACTGAGGAAAAAATTCGCTTGCAAAACCATATCAACTACTTCTTGGAGACACTGCACGCCACCGAGCCTGGACAGGGCAAGAAGTTGGGATTCATCACCCAGGAGATGGGTCGCGAGATCAACACCATGGGCAGCAAGGCCAACCAGGCCGAATTGCAGCAAGTGGTGGTGCGCATGAAGGACCAGCTTGAACAAATCAAGGAACAGGTGCTGAATGTGCTTTAATAGGATTATAGATAAAAGATTATGGAAGGAAAACTGATTATCATCTGTGCTCCGTCAGGGTCGGGTAAATCGACCATCATTGGGCGCATCATCGATGACGAACGGCTGCGTCTGGCCTTCTCGGTGTCGGCCACCACACGTCCTCGCCGCGGTGAGGAGATTCATGGCGTGGACTACTATTATATGAGTGAGGAAGAGTTCAAGCAGCATATCGTCAACAATGACTTCGCCGAGTACCAAGAGGTTTACCCAGGTCGGTTCTACGGCACGCTCAAGAGCGAGATCGCCCGCATCAATGCCGACGGCAAGAACGTCGTTCTCGACATTGACGTGCTGGGCGGCATGAACGTCAAGAAAATCTATGGCGACCATGCACTCTCTATCTTCATTGCACCGCCAAGCATTGAAGTGTTACGCGAGCGCCTCATCAAGCGTGGCACCGACTCGATGGAGGACATTGAACGCCGCATCGGAAAGGCGGAATTCGAGTTGGGCTATGCCGACAAATGCGACCACATGGTCATCAATGACGACCTTGAAACTGCAGTTGCCGAAGTTCATCATCTGGTTGACACCTTTGTCAACCCTAGCTGGGAGGAAGAATGAGACGCATCGGCATCTTCGGAGGTTCGTTCAATCCCATCCACAACGGGCATGCCATCATCGCGAGCTACATTATGCAGCATGGCGGGCTTGACCAGCTGTGGCTGATGGTGTCGCCTCAGAACCCGTTGAAGCAGCCGCATGAAATGGCTGGCGAATTGCATCGCTTGCGCATGACCGAGATGGTGTCGCACCGCATCGATGGGGTTGAAACCTCGGCATTTGAGTTTACCATGCCACGCCCCAGCTATACCATCGACACTTTACACGCCCTGCAAGATAGATTCCCTGACGACGAATTCTGGTTGGTCATCGGGGCAGACAACTGGGCGGTGTGGGACCGTTGGCGTTCCCACGACGAGATAATTCAGCAATTCCATGTGCTTATCTACCCCCGCCTAGGTTATGAAGTGAGTATTCCTGACACACTCACCGATCGCGTGCGCGTAGTCAATGCTCCCATTATCGAGCTGTCATCGACTACTGTGCGAGAGTTGTTATCGCACGGACAGAGCATTGCCTTTTATGTTCCAGCCGATGTCGAACAGTATATTGTCAAACACCAATTATACACCCTAGCATGAGTCAAGAGCTATCACCCAATGCGCTGGCATTCATTGCGTTGACCAACGAGTATTGCCATGCCATCGAGACGGCCGAGCCGCAAGAGGCTTATCAGGTGGATTCCAATTTGCCATTCATCCACCAGATGCTCAAGCTATTGCCTCGCATCTATATCGTTGCCACCGACCTTTATGATGGCAAGGGCGACTCTGCCGACGAGTTCATTGAGAGTTCGCTCGACGAGAACACCTACGACCAGGTGCGACAGAACTTATCGCAGGTGATGGGCGATGATGACACTTATCTCGAGACCAACCTCGCCGACATGCAATATAGCGATACGCCCGTTTCGGCGACAGTTAGCGAGTGCCTAGCCGACCTGTATCAGGAGTTCTACAACCTGGTACACGCCGTGCAGGACATTCCCACCGAATTACAGGTCACACTCATTGATGCCTGCATGTACAACTTTCGCGAGTACTGGGGCCAGACCTTGTGCAATGTGTTGCGGGCCATGCACACCATCTATCACGAATTTATTCACTAATCGAAATCATAATATGAACAAGTACATCGAATCACTGCTAAAGTTCATGGATGCCAGTCCCTGCAACTTCTGGGCAGTAGACACCATCAAAAAAATCTTGACCGAGAACGGCTACACCGAGAAATGCCTATGCGAGAAAATCGCCGCCAAACCTGGCGAGAAGTTTTTCGTTACCAAGAACGACTCGGCCATCTTTGCTGTCAAGGTGGGCAAAAAAAGCCCAGTGGAAACCGGCTTCAAACTGATTGCTGCTCACAGCGACTCACCCTGTTTCCGCATCAAACCCAATGCCGAGATGCCGGGAGAAGGCGGAATTGTACGCCTGAACACCGAGGTCTATGGTGGTCCCATCCTCTACACCTGGTTTGACAGGCCCTTATCGATTGCCGGCCGTGTCATCTGCAAGGGCAAGGATGCTCTGCATCCAGTCACCCGCTTGGTGCGCATCAACCGTCCGTTGATGAGCATTTCTCACCTAGCCATCCACTTCAACCGAGCCGTCAATGAAGGCAATCCCCTGTCAAAGCAGGTGGATATGCTCCCCATTATTGCCAAACTCAACGACCGCCTGGAGGCTGAAAACATGCTGCTAAAACTGGTGGCTAGCGAGCTCAAAATTGAAATCGATGACATCCTCGACTTCGACCTGATGCTCTACGTCACCGAGCCTGCTTGCACTTTCGGGCTAAATAATGAGTTTATCTCGTGCGGACGACTTGACGACTTGAGCATGGCACATGCTGCTATCACTGCTCTCGTCGAGTCGAAGGACAAGGATGCCACTTGTGTGGCCGCCATTTTTGACAACGAAGAGACTGGCAGCGGCACCAAGCAAGGAGCTGGATCACCCGTGTTGAGCAACCTACTCTACCGTCTGGTAGAGGCTCAGGGTGGCTCGTTTGACGACTTTAGCCGCGCCATTGCAAAGACATTTATGGTAAGTGCCGACAACGCCCATGCGTTCCATCCTAACTATGCAGGCAAATATGATCCCACCAACCATCCCGCACTGGGTGGCGGCCCGTGCATCAAGATTAACGCCAACTGCAAGTATATGAGTGACGCACACTCAGCAGCCATTTTTAAGGCGCTCTGCATTGAGGCTGGCCAACCCTTCCAATACTTTGTCAACCACAGCGATGTGGCGGGTGGTTCTACCCTTGGCAACATCCTCACTAAACAGATAGACATCGAGGGAGTTGACGTGGGCAATCCCTTGCTTGCTATGCACTCGGCCCGCGAGACTGCTTCATGTGCCGACCACATCGCCATGATTGAAGTAATGAAGCAATTCTTCTCATAAAAACTAAAGGTAAAATACTATCATTAAATAACTTTAAAACCCATCAATATGTTTGACCAAGAATTATTGAAACAAGTAACCGAGAAGGCTCAGTTGTGGCTACGTGAAGGCTATGATGCAGAGACGCAAGCGCAAGTGCGTGCCATGCTCGAGAATGAGGACAAGACTGATCTTGTCGAGTCGTTTTACAAAGACCTAGAGTTTGGTACTGGTGGTTTGCGCGGCATCATGGGTGCCGGCAGTAACCGCATGAACATCTACACTGTAGGTGCCGCTACTCAGGGTCTTGCCAACTACATGAAGGAGGCGTTCAAGAATCTGGAGCAAATCAAGGTAGTCGTTGGGCACGATGTGCGCAACAACAGCCGCCTTTTTACCGAGACAGTGGCTAACATCTTTTCGGCCAACGGTATCAAGGTGTATCTGTTCGAAGGTCCCCG
>JAEEGF012147013.1_pt1 | contig 11167 bp, 7 predicted proteins | sample 9134171 | NCBI WGS metagenome assembly JAEEGF01 (sample SAMN16246542, study PRJNA631951) | gut metagenome | biome: gut microbiome; feature: rumen; material: AP-attached | host: Bos | place: Iran: Karaj | collected 2018-10
ACTTGCTTTCATCCAGTATTCCTGATGGAAACGCACTTTGCTGATGGCGAAGATTTGCAGGTGTCCGATGTCGTCGCCTTTCTTATTGCAGGCTATCTCCTCACCATCCTTATATCCGTGGGCAGGTGTCCACAGTCCAAGCCAGTTGCCCGGGTAGGTGCCATTCTCTACTGTCCATGCCGCACCATCGTAGCTCATCAACAGCCGTGCCCATGAGATGGGGTATGGCTGGTCGTGGGTGCGCAAGTTGTGGGGCGCGTTCATCTCTGTCTGCAACAGCAGTCCGTCGTAATCGATATTGCGCAGGCAGAAACCACCATCGAAGGGCTCGAATGTGAAAACCTTTGAGAGGTCGGAAAGCGGATCAGCGGGTGACTGATAGAACAAGGCTTTATTGCCGTTCAAAGGGGCATTGGCGAGGCCTATGAGCAAGTCGGCGTCGTCACTTGCCAGGATGAAGTAGTGGTCATCTGAGAGCTGTTCCAACTCATAGGTGGAAGTGACGAGCTGGTAGCCCTTGTTTGTTGTCAACAAATTATAATAGGTGTAATCTGAAGCTTTCACATGTATTTTGTAAGAGTAGCTCACACCTTGGTAGGTGGCGGTCACTTGAGTATCGTCCTGCACATTGTCGAGTGTGAGCATATCACCCTTTGTGCCATCACTCCATTCTATTTCGGCTCCAAACATATAAGAGGGGATGACCAGCCGGAGGGTGACGCTGCTTCCAGCGAGAACTTCAACCTCCGAGCACTCGGCATCATTGATGGTCTGCATGGCTGGCGTGACGTTCAGGTGGAACACACTCTCGCTGACGGCTCCGCTCTGGTTGGCGTATTGGCAAGTGTAGGTGCGGCTGCTGGTGATGGCTGGGATAGTGATGACACTGCTTTTCCGGCCGTTGTCCCATAAGTAGTCGTTGGTCCAGCCTGTGGTGGAACCGGCATAGAGGATGACACTGGTGCCCTCGAGAACGGTCTTCTCGGTGCTTCTTTCAATGATGCCATTGACGGTGATCTCGTTGGTCATCACATCGGCGGGCGCATCTCCACATACGGCGATGGCGAAAGCCTGCTGGCTCACGGTACCGTTCGCTGATGTGAAACTGACACGATAGATATAGCTATGGTCAGCCTTGACCGTAATCTCCCTTGAGGTCTCGCCCGTGTTCCACAACCACTGTCCTGTGTCGGCCACCCCCTCCGGCAACTGCGGCTGCAGGGTGATTTCACTGCCGTCGGCAGGAACACCCTTGGAGGGACACACATTGTAATTGTATTTCAGTCCACCCAGATTGGTCTGGTTCTTATAGGTCACGCCTTTATATACGATATTGCCAGAGAGCGGGGTGATGCCTTCTTCGGCACTGACGGCAGGTCGCCAGCTGGTGAGGGTTGAAAAGCCCAGATGGTCGAAACCACCGCTGTTCTGGCTGTAATTGCCTCCACCTCCGTCAGGACAAACTTTGGCACTGGCTGCTTCGGAGTACTGCATCTTGACGCCTCGCAAACCCTCATAATAACCAATGAGACGGTCCCAATAAGGACGGTATTCGCCCGAGCCGCCTGTGTTCACACCCGTCATGAGCCATCCTGCACCCATCGTTCCGCGGCAGTCGGCATAGTTGTAGTTTTTCCATGGCAGCGAACCGGCATCCACTCCTCCGAAGTTGGAAGCCGCCACAAACTCGGCGCCGGCTGCGATACGGTCGTCCATGTAGGCAAAGAGGTCATCACCCTGGTTGAGTCCCACCTGACAGATGTCAACGGCAAGTCCGAGAGCCATCAGCGCATGCCCTTGGTCTCGCCCGCTCTCCTGCATCTGTCCGAGATAGCCGAAAGGACCACGCTCGTCGGGTAACACCACGGGCACGAGATTGCCAATGAACTCATTGCAGCCATCGTTCAAGATGACGCTCAGGTTGGAACGGTCCTTGTAGGTGCCCACATGGTCGTATTTATAGAAACTGACACCTTGGTTGTACATGTGTACGTCATCACAGAGAATGCCAATAGACATCACACAAAGAGCATTGCACAGTCCCCAGTTGCTCCAGTAGTGGCCGGGACGCTGGCCAAGATTTGAATAGCGCGCGTTGAGCCATGTATCATGGCGCCGACGGAGGAAATCAATGGCAGGGTTGTAAAACACACGTACTATCCACTGTTTAAACTCCTCGAAGTCCTCACGACTCCAACCGTCGTAGTCGCGCATCAGCTCTGCTGCGTTTGCCCACTCGTGACCATAGATGCCTGCTGCCAGTGATACGTTCGTGTCACCTCCAAGGCCTTTGCATTCTCGGGCCCACTGCATCATGATCCGAACCGCAGCATCGGCATTGGCCCTCGTCCCTCCAATCTTCCAGCGCAACGCATTCTGGAAGGCCATGGCAGCCCCACGTGCGCAGTTCATGTAGTTTTGTCCACCACTGCCACCACGAACGACAGTCTCCGTGGGCCATGTGGCTATGCCCGAACCGCTGTACTCGTTGGCACAGAGGATTTCCCAAGCCCGCTTGATTCGTGTGTCTCCACTGGCCAATAATTGCTTGGCGCGGTCGATGTCCTGTTGTGACACAATACCCCCGGGATGCACGAAGCCATGGTCGGCTGTCTCCTCAAATACTTGCTTGGCAGTATAGTTGATGGTTGATTGGGCTTGTGCGAGCAGCGAAGAGAGTGTTTCGACATATTCGTTGATGAGCGTCTGCGATGCGCGGCGGGTTTGCAGTTCCATCTGGCAGATGTGTATCTCGTCCTTCAGTTCGGCAACGGCATTAGGGGCATAATCCACGCCAGCAGAAGCGATGAAGGCCAGGCACTCCTCGACCTTGGCCTCGAGCGATGTGAAATCACCTGGCGTACCATATTTGCTTTCCTCTTCCAAGATCTGTGCTTCATCGGCAAGCCGGGCAACCGCGTCATCGCTGACACAAGCATCGTAAATCCTGAAGTCGGCCACCAGGGTCTGCTTCAGGTAGTTGTCTCCAGAAAACGGCGGACGCCCTATCCAATTGTAGGCTGGCACTGCGGTAAATGTGGCGTTGAGCACGGGCATCTGTGTATTGGTCTGTACTCGCTGCCCGTCGACGAACAGTTCGCCCCGCTGACCCTTCTGACGATAGAGCACATGCATCCATCTGCCTTTGGGCGAGGCGCTGCCTATCTCCATTCCGGTTTCATGGTTGTACCCACCTGTCGAGGTTGCCATCCGCTGTGCGTTCAGGCGGTAAGCTATATATGGTGATGCATCGGCTGTGTTGGCTACCGACTGCGAGAAGCACCAAAGGAAATAGCCCTGGCCTGAAAGTGATGCCGACGCATCCACGCGGTAGCACACCGAGACAGTGAAATCCTGCAAATCCTTGACAATGACTCCAGCATCGCGGGTCATGTCCAGATAGCCAGAGACATTGCCCAAGTCGAGTAAGTGATACCGTCCCATCTCTATGACCTTGGCAACACCTTTCAGACTGGCTGTCACACCAGAGACATCGTCCTTCACACTTGTTCCAGATACGTTGGAGAAGTCGAAATGCATCCTCAGATGCTCCGATGGAAGATTGTCACTCTGTGCCATACAAGCGTTCTCCGACCATGTAGTCATTCCAACAAGGAAAAGCAATGCTAATAACTGTTGTTTCATCATCAACGAAATGTTTTATGTAAGAATTCAGATTAACTATATCGATGATGCAAAGATAGGCGCTCTTTCCCATTAGAGCACATCTCCACCGTCTAAAGACATACGCCTTATGCGTCCAAATGGACAAATAGACGTTTCGAACGTATATTTTGGACAAAGCAGACAGTTGTCTCAATGTTTTTCGCAACGATATAGGGCTTCGTAGTTTCGGGGAGTGAGAAACTCTCGTTCGGAAAAGTTCAAATAAATTAACCATCGGTTGATTTTTGTCACGACTCAGCAAACATTATGCTAGCATATTTTTTTTGCATTCGCTGCTCCAAAAATTTGGCATTTCTCTCACTTAATCGTAACTTTGACTTCGTCAAAGTTACTCTCGTTCGGAAAAGCTCAAATAAATTTGGCATTTCTCTCACTTAATCGTAACTTTGCCATCGGATTGCGAACATTGAAAATAATGAGACGAAAGCTTTTGCTCCTTCTATGGTGCTTGCTTGTCTGCGTGAATCACATAAGCGGACAGCGGCATTGGACGGTGGTCGACGGGCTTCCGACGGGAGAGGTGCAGCAGATAGTGGAACTGCCCAACGGACAGATGCTGGTCAACTGCGAAGGGGTGTTTTGCATCTCCAACGGAAGGTCGTTCGACGTTGTGCCTTGCGACCAAAGCAGAGCATACCAACTATCCCGATACACCAATGGATATGGACTTTTGCGGGAAGGCGACTCCGTGCTGTGGCTGCACGACTTCTATAGGATATTTTGTTTTGATGCCCGCCAACGCTTGTTCATAAACGACACTGGGAACAGGCTGAACGACGAGCTGCTGAAATCCATTCTTTCCGACAAGGCAAGCACCCCACAGCCTACCCTGTCACAAAGGAGCATCATCGACTCTCTCCATATTGGCGACATAACCCTTGCCATCAACGACCGGCAAGGGGGATTATGGATTGGAACCCGCTCCAACGGCATCTTCTATCAGCCACCCCACAGGGCAAAGCCTGAAATCCATACGGGCGACGACCCGCTGATTGGCATGGCACGCAGCGCAAGCTTGCGAAAAGGGCAAACCACGTTTGTCTTCGAACTGCCTGATGGTCGACAGCTGCGTTGCGATAGTCTTTGTCGCTTGGGGTACTACCTGCCGGAGCAGCAAACCACCATTTCACTGAACGACAAACTTCCTGCCTTGAACAAATACCGCCATATGGTAGGAGCCTGCCCATTGGACAAAGACTGGGTGGCCATATATACGCAGAACGGCATTTTCATGCTCAACACGAAAACAGACACTCTGGCTTCTTTCCCTCATGCCAATGAGATAGAACGATACAGCAGCAAATACAACTGCATGCTGAAAGACCATAAAGGGATGCTGTGGATAGGAACACAGGACGGACTCTTCGTGGCAAACCCGTCAAAAACCGCTATCACTCGTGTGAGCGGATTGTCCAACAACTGCATACGCAGCTTGATCTTGGACGACAAAGGGCATGTGTGGGCTGGCACTTCATATGGAGTTTCCCGCATCACGCCAACCGTCGTCAACATGGGAACAGACGACGGCTTACCTGCCACATCGATGATGGACAGGGCTGCGTGTCTGACTGAGGACGGACGTCTGGTATTCGCAGCAGGCGGCGGAATGGCAGTGGCCTTCCGGCCTGACGAATTGATAGGCAGTGAGAAGCCATTGCCAGTGGTGCTCACACGCATGGAAATAAATGGGGAATATGTCCAAAGATTGCCCCATTCACTCTCCCATACCCAGAATTACCTCACATTCCAGTTTTCCACGCTCAACTATGCCACGCCGTCGCACGACCGTTACCGCTATCGCCTTGGGGGACTGGAGCAGGAATGGAACTCTTGCAACGACGGAAGCGGACTGTGCATTGCCAGCTACAAAGCGCTGCCGCCAGGCAACTACACTTTCGAAGTGCAGGCTGCCACGGCATTAGGAGAATGGGGACCTGTGACAAAGTTGGAATTCGTCATCTGCCAGCCTTGGTGGTTCACATGGTGGGCTAAAATGCTATACTGCTGTCTGGTGTTGTCTATTGCAGGAAGACTCATTGCGTTATACCTTAAGAAAAAGAAGGCGAAGATGGAGTACGAGAACGACCAGCGTGTGAACCGACTGTTCGAATTACGAGAGGAAGCCCGGCATCAGTTTGCAGAGTCGGCTAACATCGCCCCCGAAAAAATCACCATCAATGCCGAGGAGGAAAAGATGGTGTCACAGATGCTGAAAGCCATTGAGGCTCATATTGACGACGAACAATACAACGCCGACCAGTTGGCACGAGACATTGCCATGAGCCGCGCCTCACTATATAAGAAGATGCAAACAATACTCGGCATCACACCTACTGACTTCATACGCAACGTCCGTCTGAAACGAGCCGCCCAATTGCTTGCCGACACCCAACTATCCATCAATGAGATTGCCGACCGTGTCGGTTTCGTCACCGCCCGTAACTTCTCTTCTCAGTTCAAAAAGATGTTCGGGGTTACTCCGTCAGAGTACCGGGAACCCCAAAAACTGCAATAACAAGAAACTGGGGAGTTTATGGACTGGCCCTCTGCATCAGCAAGAGCCAAGGATGAAAGGAGTACTTTACTTAACGTGAGAGTAGTGTTTGCTGGTTTTCCAAACCTGTCCGTATGCCGCCTAACTATGGAAACATAGGGGTGTTTAAGGGCACTTCTGCTTCTTCTTTTCCGAGATTTTAATCGGCAGTACTCATAAAAAACAAAAACTCAAACTACTTTCCATTCATAACAGCTGTTCCAATTGCTGCACCGCCAGCGTAATGTCATCACCAAACTTCTCATGGTCTTTCAAGAAAAATGGCCTCAAAACAGTCGTTTTTGTCATGCCATATAAAATGTAACTCATTGATAATGAAACAATTAGGTTTTCTCCTAAAAATAAAAATTTGTTTTTCGAGAAATTTGTAACTTACTGATATTCAGGTAGTTAGACTACCTTATTGCCACGCAAAAAATTTAACAAATTGATAGTCAACAAGTTGAAAATAATAGGGATGAAATTTGAGCCAAGTTGTAAAATGCTTAATATCAACACTTTATATAACTTACAATTTGTTACTTTTATTGTTGAAATAGTAAGTCAATTTGAAATGTTTATACATTTTTAACATTTCAGATGGGCCAAATCGGAAATCCGAATTACATATTGAAGACTTATATGAAGATAGGTAATATGCTGAAGAAAATCGTACTTCTCACTTCTACGAGAAAATAGGAGTATAGTTTTTGTTATACCATCCATGTGTGGTTGTTCTTCGTAAATCCTCTACCAGCTATTCATATGTAGAGTGAGATTTGTATAACCATTAATATAAAACTTAAAATGTAGCTATATGTAGCGTTGTTGATAATCAACCACTTACGTTGTTAATCAACGTGAGATGAATGTAGCGGAAATGTAGCAAAGTGTAGTTATATGTAGCAAAGCTACTATTTTATCTGTTTAGATATGTGAAAGATGTGTAGTGGAATAGTGGTGCAATGGTGGTGGAGGGATGGTGGAATGATGGTGGAGGGATGGTGGGATGGTGGAATGATGGTGGAGGGATGGTGGAAGTCTCCCACCATCATTCCACCATCGATTAAAATAGGTGGACTGCTTTATACAATTCCCCCTATTCGCTTGTTGAATTCATTGGCATAAAGTACCCCCAAAAGGTACTGTTCCAACTGCTCCAATGGCAGATAGTCAGTACATTTTGTGCCATATTCTCCTGGTTCTGGTACGACATAGACTGCATACCTTGCCCCACATCGGGCATCAGCCGCCCGAAGGATGGCTTTCGGATTTATATCTTTTACCCATTCCTCAATCATGGTTTTTCTTTGCTTGCTTGTCATATCACTTGATGATTTAGGTAGGGAATAGGCAGCACATCTGCCACCTATCCCCAAGGTGATTTAAGCACCAATTTCAGACGTTATAAACTCTAAATGGCCAGCGAAGATTTCGTCTACATCAATCTCATGCTCATTCGAAATCATGAAACTGCACTGGCACATAGTCGATGGGTGCTGCCATCCAAGAAATGTTGTTGAGCGAATAGTCGTGCTCTGCCAAGAACACCTCAATGTCCTCTTCCAGCAAGTGGTCGGGAACGTTCAAAACCTCGATGCGCAAGTCTGCGCTGTTCATTACGATAATCTTCATAATCTTGTCATATTAATGGGTTAAACATATCAGTCTTCATCATACAGCCGTGAGAGAAACGCCTGCAAGTCTTCGTCCTCAATCTCTGCGAGGGTGCAAGGTTTGAACTGCTTGTCCTGCTCAATCCTCAAAGTACCAAGTCCGTATTCGCTTGCATCGTATGTGACACTTGCCATTTCGTTTGCGGACTGGTAGCCATATTCCGTTTCTTGCAGACCGGTCACGATGCCATAGAGTGTGAAGTCATCACCTTCGGGCTGCCCTTCAAGAATGTACCATCGGATGTTTCCGAGATAAAACACAGCGATGCAGATTGCATCTTTCTTCTTCGTGTCCTGAGAATACAGGGGATAACTGCTCAAAGCCTCTGTAAGCTCTGGGGTTATCAGTCGGTTGTTGAATTTGGTTGTTGCCATGTTGCTTGATTTTTTTAATTCCCTTTTATCAAAGCCATTCGGCTTCAAGTGATGGGAAGATTTTTCTGCTTTCAGAAGTGCGGAGATGGCAGCAAAGGCAAGTCTGGCGTGAAGAATACTCTTTTGGCACAAAAGGAAGATTGTTCACAAGACACGACTTGCAGTATGACAGCTCTAAGGTTACTTCGCAGAAAAATGATTCCCTTGTCACATGAATGCCGATGTGATAGAAGATTGGAAATACGATGGGAAATGTCGGGCCTCGGAGATAGAATGAAGAGGAACCTGAAAAACGGTGGGCAGCGGAAAAGGCACGACGGCCAGAACGGACAATAAGGCGAGTGAACCATGACTGCTTGGAATAAGCCATCATACAGAGCTGGCACAGAATGAAGTCAGCCTTGTTGATGCAAAGGGAAAGCGTCAACGTCCTCTCGCAGTCCGTTCCATCCTCCACCAGTGCCATCGGCTCTGATGGAGAACCCGTCCTGCCATTCCGCCATGGGTGGGCACGAAGTGTTAAGGGAACAGCTTCAGAGGGGGGCTAGCATAGCTAATCAAACTTTTTTAACTACATATTTCACTTGTCAAAAAATGGGGACCATTATAGTTAAAGTTGTTTAATTATTTTTCATTATGAACGTATGTTCAAAACAAATGTCCTATCTTTGTAAAACAAAACGAACATGCGTTCATAATAAGAAATTTTATGGCAAGACCAAAACAAAATAGAATCATTGCAGAATCACCATTGATTTCGGGCTTTCGTCCTTATGGACGATGCTGTCAGAAACGAGAGCAGGTGCAATTGAAATTCGATGAATATGAGGCGATACGACTCATAGATTATGAAGGAAAGATGCAAGACGATGCTGCCAAGCAAATGAATGTATCTCGTCCAACTCTTACGCGTATTTATGCAGAGGCACGAAAGAAACTGGCACTTGCACTTGTTGAAGGCAAACATATATCAATTACAAATGATAACATTGCATTCGAGCATTATCAATCACAAAAATCAAATATACAAGTTATGAATCAGAAAATTGCAATTCCTACATGCGAAGGAAAATTGTGGCAGCACTTTGGTAAGGCACCACAGGTGACATTTGTAACCGTTGAAGATGGTAAGATAAAAGAGTCTGTTGTTCTTCAGGCTCCAGAGCACGAACATGGCGCTATGCCTAAGTTCATTGCAGCACAGGGTGCGACTGACGTGCTTTGTGGCGGTCTTGGTCAGGGTGCAGTGAATATGTTAAACCAGTTAGGTATTCAGGTTCATGGTGGTGCACCTGCCATTGCTGTAGAGGAGGTTCTCAGCCAGTATCTTGGCGGAACAATCGTATATGGCGACAGCAGTTGTCATCATCATTGTGATCATCATCATGAGGGATAATCAATGAATAATCAAGAAATAGAAGCACGTGTTGGTCGTGCTGTTGATTATTTCATGCAAGGCTACGGCTGCTGCCAGAGTTTGGTGGCAGCCTTTGCTGATTTGTATGGGCTGGATGAGAAACTTGCGCTGAAGATTGCTGCTGGTTTTGGCGGTGGTGTGGGCAGAATGCGCATGATGTGTGGTACGGTGTCAGGACTCGTGATGTTAGTTGGACTGGAAGAAGGTCAAACTGAAGGTTCTGATCGTGAGGGCAAATCGCATTGCTATAAGACAGTACAGCAGTTGCTGGAAGAATCTAAAAAGCAAAACGGTTCAATCATCTGTGCAGAAATTCTCGGACTAAACGGTCATGAGAAAGCAGCTTGCAATTATGTAGCATCTGAACGTACTGCAGAATATTACAAAAATCGACCATGTGCTGCCAAGGTGGAGAGTGCTGCGAGAATTTTTGTAGAATATCTGTCAAAAAAAGAACATCAAGAATAAGCTATCATGAATGGAAGATTAGTTATACTTAGCTTCAATAGTACTAACAATCAAGCGCTTGATACAACGACATCATCATGACCATCATGATGATGGGCGAAGGTACGTTCACCATGCAAGATTGGGACGACATTGTAGATGAATTGAAGAAGTATTGTTGGCCAGAAGACCAAAAAAGAGGTATGCGAGGATTTTTAATACCCACATCTGATTAATCCTAGCAAGATAGATTTCACAAGTGTGCAATGCTTAAAACACTCATTTTTAGGTATTGTGCACTTTGTTTTTTCACCGTACCTTTGCGCCCTGAAAAGGTCGCAAATACGACTGTAGTATCACTCGTCATGACAACAAGAACAAATATGAAACCTGACTATGGGAACTGGGTACCGAAGAGACTCCTGTATGGTCTCCTCATAGCGGTACTCATCACAACAGCCATGCTGATTGGGGCCCTTGCAAATGGCTGGGCATGGCCTTGGATGGTACTAGTAGCCATCCTGCTGGTTGTTTCTGCCGGATTCCTCTGCTATATGACCGTTCTATATCACGTCTTCTCGTTCAGTGGAGGTGGCCTGATGGGACGTGTGCACGAATATGTGGCGAACCATCTGCCGTGGGATGGGCGAGGCAGGCTGCTGGATGTGGGCTGTGGTGCCGGTGCATTGACTATCCGTTGTGCAAAGATGTTCCCACAAGCATGTTGTGTGGGTATTGACTACTGGGGTATCAAATGGGATTATAGCCAACGTATGTGCCAGCACAATGCCGAAGCAGAGGGGGTGGCTGACCGTTGCACTTTTCAACATGGTGATGCTAACCACCTTGACTTTGCCGACGGTAGCTTTGATGCCGTAGTAAGCAACTTCGTCTATCATGAGATTAACGACGATAAGAGCCGTGAAGAGTTGCTTCGTGAGACACTTCGCGTGCTGAAGACCGGTGGTTCATTTGCACTTCAGGATCTCTTCGGACTGAAATCTGCATATGGCGATTTCCAAGGGATTATGG
>JAEEGF012240587.1_pt1 | contig 11165 bp, 5 predicted proteins | sample 9134171 | NCBI WGS metagenome assembly JAEEGF01 (sample SAMN16246542, study PRJNA631951) | gut metagenome | biome: gut microbiome; feature: rumen; material: AP-attached | host: Bos | place: Iran: Karaj | collected 2018-10
GCCTCCACTGCATGCTGGCAACTCACCCAATGCAGGGTCTTGCCCTTGATCTTCCTGTTTGCGCCAGGCATGCCGCTGCGGCTCTCTGGGTCATAGGTGCAATAAATAGCAGTCACGCGGCCGTCTGCATCCACATCAAACGGGTGCTCGCCTTCCTCGTTGCACTTGATGATATACGCATTCTTCAGCCTTACCTCCTTGCCGGGAGCCAGACGCATGAACTTCTTCTCGGGCACAGCCATAAAGTCGTCGCGCTCGATCCACAATTCCCGACCGAAGTCGATGATATGCGTACCGTCGGCCTCATTCTCGGGATTATTCACAGCTGTCAGCTGCTCGGTTTTTCCCTCGGGATAATTGGTTATGATCACCTTCACCGGGTCCAATACGGCACTTACGCGCAGGGCACGACTGTTCAGGTCTTCGCGCACGGCACTTTCCATCAATGCCATCTCGTTTAGGGCGTCATAGGTCGTATAGCCTATCTTGTCTATAAACTTAATGATACTCTCGGGACTGTAGCCGCGCCGACGGAACCCGCAGATAGTTGGCATGCGAGGATCGTCCCATCCGCTCACCAGTCCTTCCTTGACCAGGGCCAGCAGGTTACGCTTGGACATCAGCGTATAACTCAGGTTCAGCTTATTGAACTCCGTCTGGCGGGGACGGTTGTCCTCTATGTTATCCGTCTCGCCCTTGTATTCCTTCATCCAGGTGACAAAGAGGTCGTAGAGAGGCCTGTGCTCCACAAACTCCAATGTACAGAGCGAGTGGGTCACGCCCTCCAGATAATCGCTCTGCCCGTGGGTGAAGTCGTACATGGGATAGGCGTTCCACTTGTTTCCCGTGCGGATATGCGGTATGTTCATTACACGGTAGAGCAGCGGGTCGCGGAAGAGCATATTCGGGTGAGCCATATCTATCTTGGCCCTTAGCACAAGGGTTCCCGGAGTGGCCTGACCGCTGTTCATGAACTCAAAGAGGCGCAGGTTCTCCTCGACCGGACGGTCGCGGAAGGGACTGTTGGTGCCCGCCTTCGTGGTGGTACCCTTCTGCTGGGCGATGACCTCGGCACTCTGCTCGTCAACGTAAGCCCGGCCCTGCCGGATCAGCCAGACGGCAAAGTCCCACAGCTCCTGGAAATAATCGCTGGCATAGCAGACGCGGTCCCACTGGAAGCCCAGCCACTGTATGTCGTGCTCTATGCTCTCGATGTATTCCGTTTCCTCCTTTGTAGGGTTCGTGTCGTCAAAGCGCAAGTTGCAGATGCCGCCGTAGCGCTTGGCAATGCCGAAATCCAGGGCAATGGCCTTGGCATGCCCGATGTGCAGATAGCCGTTGGGCTCTGGCGGGAACCGGGTTTGCAGGCGGCCGCCGTTCTTGCCTTCGGCCAAGTCTTTTTCCACTTTCTGCTCGATGAAGTTCAGACTTCTCTTCTCCGTCACTTCAGTTGTTTCCTTTATGTCCATAATTCAATCCTTTTTGTCTATAGCTTTGCTTCGCCGGGAAGCCTTATTTCACTTTTAAGGCTGCAAAATTACGATTATACGGGGGATAAACAAAATTAAAGTGGATTTTATTTTGCTTATCCCCCGCTTATTTATATTTTTGCACCTGATGAAAGTCCTGATTGTAAGTACAAGTGAGCGACAGGGCGGTGCAGCCATAGCGGCGCGCCGGTTGATGGATGCCCTCTGTCGCAATGGAGTGGAGGCACGTATGCTGGTGCGCGACCGGCAGAGCGCCGACGGGCGCGTCAGCCGTGTGCATGCCGGCCTGTGGCGCAAGGCATGGGAGCGGGTGTGCATCCTCCTGGCGAACCGTTTCAGCATGCGCGGGTTGTGGAAACTGAGCCTGGCAAACACGGGCGTGGACATCACGGAGCGGCATGAGTTCCAGTGGGCAGATGTCATCCATCTGCACTGGACCTGCCAGGGCTTCCTGTCCCTCGACGACCTCCGCTCGATCATGCGGAGCGGGAAACGCGTCGTCTGGACGATGCACGACCAGTGGCCCTTCACCGGCGTCTGCCATCTCGTCCAGGATTGCGACCGCTACGAGGCGGGTTGCACCGGGTGCCGTCAGATGCGCGGCCCGTTGCCCCGCCGCAATTTCCTGAAGAAGCTCAGCATTTATCGGGAGGGGCCCATTACCTTTGTCGGATGCAGCCGGTGGATAACCGGACTGGCCCGCCACAGCGCACTGACAGACGGGCAGCGCGTCATCAGCATACCCAACCCCGTTCCGCAGGACATCTTCCACCCGATACCGCAGGACGAGGCACGCAGGGCACTGGCCCTGCCGCCCGACCGGAAGCTCATCCTTTTCGCCGCCTGCAAAGTCAAGGACGCGCTAAAGGGCTTCCAGTACCTGCAGCAGGCACTCCGCCAGTTCAGTCCCGCCGACGGCGTTGCCCTGCTCGTCGTGGGCCGCGGCTCGGACCTCGTGAGCCCGCTGCCGACCTTCAACTTCCCCTTCGTCAGCGATCCGCAGCAGATGGCGCGGCTCTATGCTGCGGCCGACGTCTTCGTCACCGGCAGCCTGACGGAGAACCTGCCGAACACCATCGCCGAGGCCATGAGCTGCGGCACACCCTGCTGCGCCTTCCGCGTGGGAGGCATACCGGAGATGATCGAGCACCAGGTGGACGGCTACCTGGCCCGCAGCAGAGATGCCGACGACCTGGCTGCCGGCATTCGCTACTGCCTCGGTAACGACCTGCGCCGGGCTGCCGCCGAACGTGCCGCCCGGGCCTATGGCGAAGAGAACGTGGCGCAGCGCTATATAAGCGAGGCCTACGCCACCGGATGCGCCCCCGCCCCGCTGCTTTTCACCATTGTCACAGTCACGTTCAATGCCGAGGCCACGCTGCCCGCAACGCTGTCCAGCGTAGCCGGGCAGGACTATCCGCTGGTGGAGCACCTTATCATAGACGGTGCATCAACAGACGGCTCCCTGTCCCTGCTCCGCCGCTACCGGGAGGAGAATGCCGCACGGCAGAGCCCTCACGAGGTCTCCATCGTCAGCGAGCCGGACAAAGGACTTTACGATGCCATGAACAAGGCCATCCGCCGCGCCAGGGGAGCGTATCTCATATTCCTGAACGCAGGCGACCGGCTGCACAGCAGCAGCACCCTCACCAGCCTCTCGCGCCAGCTCGACGGATGGCCGGGCGAGCTGCCCGCCGTGATCTATGGCGAGACGGATCTGGTGGACGCTGCGGGCCACTTCCTTCGCCACCGGCGTCTCAGGGCGCCCGGGCAGCTCTCGTGGCGCAGCTTCCGCAGCGGCATGCTCGTCTGCCACCAGAGCTTCTACGTCCGCAGCGACCTGGCCCGCCGCGAGACCTACGACCTCGGCTACCGTTTCTCGTCGGATTTCGACTGGTGTATTCGCATCATGAAGCTCGCCGCGGCCGAGGGGCTCATCCTCAAGAACAGCCATCTCGTCCTGACCGACTACCTCAGCGAGGGACTCACGACACGCAATCACCGCCGTTCCCTGTTGGAACGCTTCCATATCATGACCAAGTATTACGGCCGGGTCAGCACATGTGCAATGCATGTCTGGTTCACATTAAGGAGTGCCGTTAAGAAGTAATCAGGGGATTATAAAACAAGGTTGCCAGCCCAGCAACTTATGTTGCTCGCCCAACAACTTGTGTTGCTCGACTGGCAACTTATGTTGCTCGCCCAGCAACAAAAAATCCCCAACTAGGCAAAATCTTTTTGATGCCTGGGCAAAAACTTTTTGATGCCCAGCCCGGAACTTTTCCTCCTAATGACCGGGAAGGAGTATTGAGCAGTGCGGTGGTCTGCTCCTTAAACCAACAGGGGCGAAATGCCTTGTGCACTTCGCCTCTGCAGTCTTCTTGTTGTATAGGCTTAGAAGTCCTTCACGAATTTCTCCCAGGGATAGGACTCCCTGTGGCGTGCCTTGTAGAGCTGGATGAGATGGCGGAGTTCCTTCCAGGTGCCGTCCTCCTTTGCCTCTGCGCGGTGGCGCATGCAATGCAGGTAGAGCGGCTGCATCCTGACGTGGTCAACGCGCTTTACCATCTCCTCGTCGCCCTGCACGAGATAGCGGCCCTCGTTCAGCAAGGCAAATGCCTTCTTGATGAAGTCGTCGCTGTATATCTCATGATCGTGGTTGATGTAGATGCCGAAGTGCACGTCGGGCTTCACCAGGCTCTGGCACAGGCGGTAGTAGGCCATCACCTGCGGCGCAGCCTTCCCGTAATAGCCGCTGACGAATATGTTGACCAGCGAATCCACATCCTGCTTCGGGTCCCAGAGCAGCTGGTTGATTACCCAGGACTTCATTTCCTCGAACTCTGCGCCGAGCGATTCGTACTGTGCTTCCTCGAAGATGCCTATGGCCTTGTTGTTCCCGAATGCCTCTATGTTCGGGCCCAGCACCTGGAAGTTGGGCCATGCCGCGATGTACTGGGCATAGTCCACCACGTAATCCCAGATAAACAGGTGGGGCGCAATCCGGGCCCAGCCCTGCATGTCGCGCATGAATGCCTCGTTCTGGGGACAGCCGGCTGTGAGGGGATGGGCGAAGCAGCACTCGATGCTGCACAGCCGGATGACGACGTTGTCGCGCGGCACGATGCCCGTAGGCGGCTGGCGCGAGTACTGATAGGCGAACGTCCCGACGTACTTGTCGGGGAACTCCTGCCTGACTGCATCGGCCGCCTGGTTCACGAACCATACGATCAGGCCCGAGTGCCCACCGTATTGGGCCTCGATGGCCTGGCACTTCTCGCACTGGCAGAAGCTGAAGTTGTCGTTCTGCGACAGGCTGTAGATCCTGTAGCCCGGATGGTCGCGCATCACCTTGGCAAGACGCTCCGTGCAGATCTTCAGCACCTCGGGATTAGAGAGGCACAGCTGCGCATAGTCAGAAGTACGCTTGCCGTCGCGCAGCGCGAAGTACTCGGGGTGGGTCGCGTAGAACTCCTTGACGGGAACGAACTGCCCCATGGTATGGCAGCCCCAGTATCCTTCCTCGTCCCCGTAGGCGTTCGTAACGGGGCCGCGCATGTTCTCCTTGACGTGAGCGCCCCACTCGAACTTGCCCGAGGTATAGTAATAATTATGGTAGCGGAACTGGATGGCAGGCTGCTCGCTGTGATCCAGGGCGGGCAGCTCCCAGCTTGCCACTTCGGGCACGACGGTGCAATCCGGCGTCAGCCAGTGGACGCCCAGCTCTTTCTCGAGGAAGGTGAATACGCCGTACATGGTGCCGCGCCGGGAACCGCCCCAGATGAGCAGGTCGCGTCCCACGGTGCGATAGGTGAAGCTCTCGTTGTCGGCATCGGGCTTCTGTTCGCCGGTCAGGGCCGCCACCCGGGGACTGAAGCCGACGAAGATGCTGCGCCTGCCGGTCTTTTTGTCACTGGTGACGGGCAGGGTGGCGCCGCTCATCTTTTGGATGTATTCCTGCAGCTCGCGGGCTGCCGTCTTCTCCGATTCCGAGGCATCGGAAGGGAGTACGATCTGGTATTTGCTCTTCCCGTTGCGGAAAAGCCAGTTGGCTGCATGGGCCTGAGCGGTCCACAGAGTGCCGGCCACCGCTAGGAACAGGCCGGCGATAAAGGTGATTCGTTTCATGGATTTGAGTTTAATTGTTCTCTATAGCAGTTACGACTACGTTCTGATCGGCAATCATGAGGCGGAAGTCGCCCGGCTCCAGCACCCAGCGGTCCTGCATATCGACGAACGACAGGTCCTTGGCGCCGAAGCAGAGGGTCACCGTCTTGGTCTCGCCCGGCTTCAAGACGACTTTCTCGAAAGCGCGCAGCCTGCGGATGTCGGGCGTGATCGAGGCCACGAGGTCGCTGCTGAAGAGGAGTACGCTCTCCTTCGTAACCTGCTCCCCACCATTCGTCACATCCACCGTCACGGTAATGCTGTCTGCGGCCGTGAAGGTTTCAGGGCTGACCGTCATATTGCTATAGGAGACGGAGGCGTAATGCAGTCCGTAGCCAAAGGGCCACTGCACATCCAAAACCGCATCGTAATTATAGTTGCCGTCCATCTGCCCGACGCTTTCGCAAGGCTTGTAGTCGTAGGTGACGAAAGCACCCGGATGCTTCGGATAGGTGTAGGGCATGCGTCCGCTGAAGTCCGCGTCTCCGGCAAGAAGTCTTGCCAGGGCTGTGCCGCCGTAATTGCCGGGGAGGAAGGTGTGGACCACTGCCTTGCACAGCGGCTCAACGTCGCTGATCAGGCGGGGACGGCCCTCGGCAAGGACGAGCAGGATGGGCTTGCCTGTCTTTGCCAGCGTACGAACCAGCTCCTTCTGGTTCTGGCTCAGGTCGAGGTCGTTTATGTTTCCCGGTGTCTCGCAGTAGGAGTTCTCGCCCAAGCAGCAGACGATCAGGTCGGCGTTGCGGGCTGCCGCGGGAATCCGGCTCCAGTCGTCGGCCATGCGGTCGAGATTGAAGTCGCGCTCATCCCAGTGCACACCCTCCACAAAGGCCACGTTCTGCTGTCCGAAGCGCTCTGCCAGCGCCTGCTGGAACGTCAAGTAGTGACCCATCTGAGGCGCCAGCTCGGAAGTACGGTCGCCCTGCCAAGTATAGGTCCATCCGCCGTTCATCCCGCGCAGGTTGTCAGCATTGGGTCCGCAGACGAGCAGCTTCGTGCCCTCCTTCAAGGGCAGGATGTCTTCATTCTTCAATAGCACCATACACTCTTCTGCCATCTGCTCTGCTTCCTTGGCAAAGTCCTCGCTGCCAAACAGGGGGAACTGCGAAGCAAGCTCAGAGGACGAGAAATCCCAAGTGCTGCGGTCAAGCAGTCCGAGGCGTGCCTTCAGGCGAAGGATGCGGCGAACGGCATCGTCGATGCGGGACATGGGCACTGTGCCTTCGTCCACGAGCTCCTTCAACATATCGCAGAACTCCACCTCGTAAGGCACCATGGACATATCTATGCCCGCATTGATAGCAATGCCGATGGCCTCTTTCTTCGAAGAGGCGATGTGGTCGCGCGAGAATAAGTTATTTATGTCGGCCCAGTCCGTTACAATCATGCCGTCCCAGTTCAGTTCCTCCTTCAGCCAAGTCGTCAGGTACTTGTAATTGGCATGGAAGGGAATACCGTTGTTGACACCCGAGTTGACCATCAGCGAGAGTGCCCCGGCCTGGATGGCAGTACGGAACGGCTGGAAATACTTCTCGCGCATGTCGCGCTCTGTCACACTACTGGGCGTACGGTCCTTACCGCTGACGGGAACGCCATAGGCCATGTAGTGCTTCAGGCAGGCTGCCACCTTGTCCGGACCGATATGGTTGGGGTCGTCGCCCTGGTAGCCCAGGACTGCTTCCCGTGCCATAGCGCAGTTGAGGTAAACATCTTCGCCGTAGCTTTCCCACATACGGCTCCAAAGCGGCTGACGGCCCAAATCCATGACCGGGGAATATACCCAGGGGATGAGACAGGCACGGCTCTCGTAAGCGGCGATCTCCGAGACGCGGCGCGGAATCTGGCGGTTAAAGGAGGCCGCCTGTCCGACTTCCTGCGGGAAGATCGTAGCCCCCCAGGTGTAACTGGCGCCATGAATCTGGTCAACGCCATAAATCTGAGGTACGTCCGAACAGGCTTCCATAGACAGGAGATTAAGACGGCGGATGAGCGCATTCCACACCTCGGGCCGCTGAGCCACACCCTGCGGAACGTTCAGGATACTGCCCACTTTGTACTTGTCAAAGACCAAGCGCAGTGCGTCCTCATTCAAGACGAAGCTGTCGCGCACACTCCGGTCGGTGATGACGTCAATGGTAAGTTCGCACATCTGACCGATCTTCTCGTCAAGCGACAACTGGCCCAGGAGCTGTTCCACCTTCGACTCTATCTCCGAGTCCAAGGGGATGGCGCGCTGAACCCGCTCGTTTGAGGTACTACACGAAAGAAGCGATAAACTCATAGCGCAGACTATAGCGTAAAATAGTCGCGGCATAATTGATTTGTTCATAATTTGAATGTAAGGCATATATTGTCTTTTAGATTGTTTTTATTTGCAAAAATAGACAATTTTCGCTGAATCGCCAAATGTTTTATTTTCTATTCCTCCTTTTTGCTATTCCTTATTATATATAAGCGCACGAGGAGCCACACCAGCAGGAGGCCCAGGATGGCGAGGGCAGCATAGGCGATGGCTTCGGTTGTGTGCACCGTCTTCGGGTCGAAGGTCATCACGACGGTATGCTTTCCGGCTGGAACGCGGATAGCGCGAAGCACATAGTCGGCACGGGCAATGGGCGTTTCTGCCCCGTCGACGGTGCAGGTCCAGCTGGGATAATAGATGTCGCTGAAGACGATGATGCCTTCCTGCGGCGCATTCACCTCGTAGGTCAGCCGGTTGGCCTCGTAGCCCGTCAGCTCTGCTGAGGCTGTACTGTCGGGAGCCTGAGGCTGTTCGCCCAGTACACTTTGGAACTTCTTGTCCACTACAGCTGTCGTATACGGGTTGATGGTGTGCAGGGCGGCCAGCTCGGCATCGGCATCGTCAACGTATTGCAACTGAGAAACGAACCAGGCGTTGCCGTAGGCCTGCGGATTCATCACAGGCATCTTCTGTCCTTCCTTCGAGGCCATAATGACATAGCGCGTATTCAGCATGTTCAGCACGGGGAAGAGACTGTCGGCATTCACCTGCTCCAGATGGCCCTGCGTCTCAACGGCTGCTTTCTGTATGCGGCCCATCTCGCCATGCAGATGCTCCTCGATGAGTTCCTGGTAGCGGCGCAGCTTGGCAGCGTGATAGCCGCCTATACTCTTGTGGTAGTAGGAAGTCGTGTTGTCATTGAACGTACTTACGCTCAGGTCCAGTACGCGGTAGTAGGGCGTGGCGTCTTGCAGGATTATCTCGTCGGCCTGCGATTTCGGGAAGCTCTGTTCGTTGGAACGCGGCTGACTGAACATACCATCGTTCAGGTAGCGCTTGTTCACGTCCCACATATCGGCCAGGCAGAGCAGCGTCAGACAGGCAATCATCGGCACCGTCTTGATGCGGCCCCAGCGCCATATCAGCAGCACCAGCAGGCCAATGCCTACGATGATGAAGCTGCGCAGGGCATCGGCGGTGAACATAGCCCGCCGCATCTCGCTCATGTTCGAGACGATGCCGCCCATCATCTCCTGCGGGATATAGCCGGCCTGAACGTATTGATTCATATAGGCCATATCGGACGTAGAAACGTAGTTGCCGAAGAACAAGTCGGGCATGAGCCAGAAGAGCAGGGCAATGCCGCCTGTCAGGCCGAAGCTGATGAGGAGGGGCTTCATCTCGACGCCTTTCTCCACGACTTGCTTCAAGGCCATCATGCCCAGCAGGGGAATAGTGAACTCGGCGATGACCAGGATGCTGGCTACGGTGCGGAACTTGTCGTACATCGGCACATAGTCAAGGAAGAAGTCGGTAAAGGGCATAAAGTTCTTGCCCCAGGAGAGCAGGATGCTCAGTATGGTAGCAGCCAGCAGGCACCACTTCATAGGGCCTTTCACAATCAGCAGACCCAGTACGAAGAGGAAGAGCACGAAGGCACCCACATAGACGGGACCGCTCGTGCCCGGCTGTTCGCCGAAGTACTGCGTAAAGGCCTGATAGATGGGCGCATAGGTGGAGTTGGCCTTCTTCATAGCCGTCTTGTTATGCGAGAGCGGTGCGCTGGCGCCGCCCTTCGTGTTGGGCACCAGCAGGGTCCATGTCTCGCCCAGGCCGTAGCTCCACATTGTGATATACGAGCGCTCCAGTCCGCTGCTTGTCTGGTCGGCCGGGTTCTTGGTCTTATGTGTCAGCTCGCTCTTGCCGCGCATACTCTCCTTGCTGTATTCCCAAGTGTGGTAGAGATTGCTCAGGTTGATGCTGATGCCCAACAGCCCGCCTATGGCAAAGGCGGCTGTGGCACGGAGCCACTGGCCGACTTTCCCCTCGCGGATTGCCTGAATGAGCCATGCCAGAGCCATCAGACCCATCACGAAGAGGAAGTAGTAGGTCATCTGAACGTGGTTCGACAGGATCTGCATAGCCGTAAAGAAGCCCGTCACGACGATTCCCCACAGGTATCGCCCGCGATAGCAGAGGGCCATACCTGCTATGGTAGGCGGGATGAAGGACAGCGTGAGCAGTTTCCAGATATGGCCGGCGGCGATTATGATGAAGTAGTAGCTCGAGAAGGCCCAGAGCACGGCGCCCAGAGCAGCCATCCACACCCGGAAGTCGAAGGCGCGCAGCATGATGTAGAAGCCCAGCAGCATCATGAAGACATAAGCCGCTACGGCGGGCAGGCCCAGCTGGTAGAACGTCTCAAGCCGCCCCAGCGTATCGGTGCTGGGATAGGAGGGAGCCATCTGGTAGGTAGGCATGCCGCTGAAGAGCGTGTTCGTCCATCTCGTGCGTTCACCGTCGTGCGACTTGCGGTAGTTCTCCATTTCTATGCTGCTGCCGATGGCACCGCTATGGTCGTTGCCAGTCAGAACGCGTCCGTCGCGAATGGGACCCAGGAAATAAAGCAGGCTGACGAGGACGAAGAAGCCCACAGCCAGCACATCGGGAAGAATCTTTCTATAATTCATAATTCACAATTCGTAATTCGTAATGGATACTTGGCGACTCTTCGGCAGGCGAAGCGGCACAGCCGGGCGCAAATGCTCCATTCCTTATTTTATTTATACCTTCATTCCATAAGATAAAAAAAGCTGCAGAGGTTGTCTGCAGCTAAGTTGTTTTCAGCATCAGGCTGCGCTTGTATTACTTACGCAGGCCCAGAGCTTTCACGATGGCACGGTAACGATTGATGTCGTTGCGCTTCAGGTAGTTCAGCAGGCTGCGGCGCTTACCTACCAGACCTGTCAGGGCGCGCTCGGTGCTGTGATCCTTGCGGTTCTGCTTCATGTGCTCCGTCAGGTGCTTGATGCGGTGGGTGAACAATGCAATCTGGCTCTCTGCGCTTCCCGTATCGGTAGCTCCCTGGCCATACTGGCTGAAAATCTCTTGCTTCTTAGCTGAATCTAAGTACATAATTAATTGTGTATTTTGTTAAACTTGTTTGTCGAGCAGCCACCACTCTTCGGTACTGCTTCGCAAATGCGGGTGCAAAAGTACGAATAAGTGAGCACATAGCAAAGAAAATAAGGGATTTTTTTTTCTTT
>JAEEGF010618971.1_pt1 | contig 11164 bp, 5 predicted proteins | sample 9134171 | NCBI WGS metagenome assembly JAEEGF01 (sample SAMN16246542, study PRJNA631951) | gut metagenome | biome: gut microbiome; feature: rumen; material: AP-attached | host: Bos | place: Iran: Karaj | collected 2018-10
CCCGGATTTCGCGTCTGGTGCATTGTATCAAAATATGCTGTTCAATTCATTTTGGGACGCTTATTTTGATACAAAGTAAGCGTCCTTCTTTTTGCACCCGAGCATTTTAGAAAGCTCTGTTATTCTTGACTTTTTCGACTTCTTTCACACGATTGCTTTTGGGATCATAATAAAACACAACCTATTTGACCGTTCAAACGGGCTGTGTTTACGGTTGATTTCATTTTCCTCAAAAGTAATCGTGTACGAGATGGGGAAATCGTGTACGAGAAGGGGTAATCGTGTACGAGAAGGGGTAATCGTGTGCGAGATGGGGTAATCGTGTGAAAGATGGGTAGTTTAATCCGTTTTCCTTTGCAAGCATAACTGACAAGATGATACAGAATTCATGGGATCATGCGAATTACCGGAGATAGGAATTATCGTCTTTGACACCGCCGACGTGATACCCGACAGCCACGTCCGCGGTCCGGAACCGGAAATCGGAGCATTGAACCCAAACAACATGAATTTGAAAGGACGTTTCGGCGTCCTTTCTTGCTATTTTGGATTGACAGAGCACATCTTAGATGATAAACTATCTATCGTGAGTGATAGGAAACATATCATTCAATCGTTTCGATATGAGGGAGGATCAACATGAGCGCCAATCCGGAGCTTATGACATTACAGAAAGAGGTCACGCAGCAGCTCATTCTGAAAGCCGGTTTCCGCTTGTTTGCGGAGCAGACCATCGAAAAGGTCAAGATGACGGAAGTTGCGGACGCGGCGGGCGTCGGCGTTGCCACGGTCTACCGCTACTACAGCACAAAGCCGAAGCTGGCGGTCGCCGTTTCCGCGTGGGCATGGGAAACGTATCTGAAAGAAGCGTTCCGCAGAATCGACACACAGTACTTTACGGCGGCGGAGAAGTTTGCGTATTATCTGGATTCGTTCCTCGATCTCTATCGCAATCATCGCGCGCTTCTGCGGTACAACCAGTTCTTCAATGTCTATATCGAGAATGAAAAGAACGTGCCCTCCGATACGGTCAGACCGTTCCTTGCCGTGATCGACGCGCTTACGGAGCGCTTCGACGCCCTGCACCGAAGCGCGCAGCAGGACGGCACGCTTCGCACCGACGTTCCCGCAAAGAAAATGCTGCTGTCTTCGCTCCACCTCATGCTTGCCGCAGCTACACGCTATGCGGTCGGTCTGGTCTATACGGACGGCAGCGATCCCGAACGGGAATTGATACTCTTGAAAAACATGCTCCTGCGCGAGTACGTGCGGAGCGCTGAAATATGAGAAGGAGGAATCTGATCATGAAACTGAAAAAACTGCTGAGCATTCTTCTTGCGCTGTGCATGGTGCTTGCGCTTGCGCCGTCGGCATTTGCGAACGCCGACGTGACCGTACCGGGCACCAGAACCTACACGCTCAGTTATGACAGCAGCAGCGGCTACTCGCTCAACGGCAGCGACGGAAGCCGGTACACCATCGGGAAACCTTTGACCGATAATATTACGACGTTCACCGCGCAGATGAACGACGTGAAGATCACGGTGACCGCCGCAAGCGGGACGATCCAGATCGATTCGACCAACGGCATTCAGGGCTTTGACGGAACTGATTATACGTTTTCCTTCACAAGCAGCCTGTACGTCATCAGCAACGTGAAACTGAAGAGCATCAATCGAAATCTCGTACTGGACGTGGATAACAATGCAAAGACGTGTACGATCAACTGGGACAAAAATACAACTCATGAAGTCGAGCAGATCGAAGTCACCCTGGTCGCCAGCACATTCAACGTCACCTATGTGCTGAACGGCGGAACCAACGCGGCGTCCAATGCTTCCACTTACTCCAACGATCAGGGCATGACGCTTGCCGCGCCGACGCGTCCGGGCTATGCCTTCGACGGCTGGTACGACAACGCCGGCTTCAACGGCTCGGCCGTCACCGGGATCCCCGCCGGTTCGGAGGGGGACAGGACCTTCTACGCCAAGTGGAAGAACGAGATCGACGGCGTGAATTATGACGAAGAGAACGGATGGTTCGTCATCGACAGCGCCGCCGCGCTGAACGCGCTCGCGACCTACAGCGCGAACAACAACTGCAGCGGCAAGACCTTCAGGCAGACCGCCGACATCGCTCTTTCCGGCACGTTTGCCGGGATCGGCGGCGGCAGCAACCCGTTCAACGGCACCTATGACGGCGGCGGCCGCGTGATCACGGGGCTTTACATAAAGAAATACCAGAACTATATGGGTTTCTTCCGCAAAACCGGAAGCAGTGCCGTTATAGAAAACGTGCGCCTGATCCAGCCGTACGTCAGCTCTTCCAATTCCGATGGTTCAAGCGCAAGTAACGGAACCGGCGCGCTGATCGGGTATATGGATCACTCGACCGTCCGGAATTGTATCGTCATCGATCCGACGGTCATCGGCAATTCGGATTCGACCGGTTCGATCGTCGGCTGGATGTATTACGGCGACGTGACCGGCTGTTCGCATTATTTCAGCGGCAGCACGCTCCCTGCTGTCGGCAGAGACGGCGGATCGGTCACGGCGACCCGGCTGCGCAAGCTCACGCTGCCCGCCCGCGTCTCCGCGTCCGCCGACAGCGTCGTATTCTCCTACCAGGGCGCAATCTACTGCGGCGAAAACGAATCCGTCACGCTGAACATCACGCCCGAAACGGGCTATATCGTCAGCAGCCTGACCGTGAACGGGAACGACGTGACCGACAGCGTGTCAAACAACGTCTATACCTTCGATATGCCCGAAGCGGACGTGACCGTGGAGATCTCGTTCGTGCAGGAGACGTTCACCTACGTCGATCTGGACGGTGTGACGCATTCCGTCGTTGCCACGCGTGTCACGAACAACACGATCAGAATGACGACCGGGTGGTACGTGGTGGACGCGAACGTGAATTGCAGTTCATTGGCGCTGAACGACAATATCAATCTCATTCTGTATGACGGCGTCACCCTCGACGTCACGGGAACCCAGATCGATTTCTATGCCAGCAGTCATCCCAGCCTCACGCTTTGGGGACAGACGAACGGCACGGGCGAACTGCGTTTTTCCAGCATCTCAAATCAATTCACAAGCGTGACCGTCAACGGCGGCAAGCTGATCTGCACCGACAAGCTGGGATATACGGGCGTTGTGAACTGCGATCTGATCCTGAACAAGGGCGAGGTGCATCTCCCCGACGCGACCTACGGCAGCGTAACGGGCAGCGTCACATTTAACGGCGGCGTTCTGGACGTCAAAAAGATCGCCGGCAATACCACGCTGAACTGGACGCACGCGGACACGGACAGAGTCAAAGCTTCCGAATACGTCGGCAGCGTAACCGTTGCGAACTGGAAATACTTTAAGGACACAAACGGCAATTTCTACTGCGGCACGCTGACCGCCGAGCAAAAGAACGCGATCAAAAACGTGGAGCTGATGCCCTCGCCGAACGCGCATACCGTATCTATCGATGATTTCGAAAACGGCACGGCATCGGTCGACAAACCGATCGCGGAGCCGGACGATACCGTCACGCTGACCGTTGTGCCGGATACGGGCTACAGGGTCACCAGTGTGGTTGTTATTGACGAAGATGGATACATTATCTTTAATGCACAGCCGGGCAACACGCACAGCTTCACAATGCCGGATAAAAACGTGACGATCTCGATCACGACTGAGACGGCTGATTACTGGATCGATTACTATGACGTGGACGACGCGGTCTTCGCGTCCGAAAACCCGACGAGTTACACCGTTCTGAGCGATGACATTACCCTTATGAACCCGACGCGCGAAGGATATGACTTCCTCGGCTGGACCGGAACCGATGTTGACGAGCCCTCGATGACCGTCACCATCGCGAGCGGTTCGACGGGCGACCGTGTATACATCGCCAACTGGGAGCCCCACACTTACACCGTCAGCTTCGACGCCAACGGCGGCGACGGCAGCATGGATGATATGGACTTTACCTATGATGAGTCTCAGACGCTGACCGCCAGCGCATTCACCCGTACGGGCTACACATTCGCCGGATGGAACACAGCGTCGAACGGCAGCGGCACGCCCTATACCGAGGGGCAGGAAGCGCAGAACCTGACCGCCGAAGACGGCGCGACCGTGATCCTTTACGCACAATGGACGGCCAATACCTACACCGTTCATTTCGAGAGCAACTGCGATCGCGCGAGCGGCACGATGGCGGATCAGACCTTCGCTTACGATCAGGCGCCGACCGCGCTGACCGTCAACGGCTTCCACATGACCACGGGCGAGTGGCTGAGCTGGAATACCGAGCCCGATGGCAGCGGCACGACCTATACCGACGGGCAGCAGATCCAAAATCTGACCGCCGAGGACGGCGCGGTCATTACGCTCTACGCTCAATGGCGCGTGATGTACAAGATCAGATACGACATTGACGTCTTCACCTGCATTGTCAGCGGCAATGATATCGAGCGCTTCTGGGCGTATCCGGGCGACACCGTCGAGGTGCGCGTCAACAGCGCCACCACCGTGCACACCATCACGGTGACAGGCGATGACGGCACGAATATCGATTTCGACGACGAGACCAACACGTTTATCATGCCCGAACAGCAGGTATGGATTACCTCGACTTCCGTCAAGATCATCGCCAATACCACCATTCTGCTGGACGACTTTGAAACCTGGGAGGACGCGGTGTATCTCTATGACGCGGACAATCCCACCGTCACGCCTGTCGTCACCGTCATGGACGGCGAGACGACGCTGACCGAAGGCGTTGATTATACGCTGGAGATCACCGACAACACCGGCAGTCCCGATCATGCGGTGGAAGCCACCGTTACCGTCACCGGCGTCCCCTCGGCAGGATACATGGGTACGAATACAAAGACGTTCCACATCACGCCGTTCAATATTGCGAACTGCGAGATCAAGGGCAAGATGGAAGCATACGACGACGGTTACGGCATCTACTACCCGCTGACGGAAAACGTCGAAGTGTGGTACGGCGAAACGCGGCTCGAGTGCAACGTTGATTATGAGATCGACGTCGAAGAGCCGACTTCCGGAGAATTCGAAATCGGCGAGACCTATCAGGCGACGGTAAGAGGCATCGGCAACTGGGGCGGTTCGCAGTCGTTCACCTTCACGGTGATCGAGCTGACGCACACCGTGGTATTCGACGCCAACGGCGGCACCGGCGAAATGACGGATGATACCGTCGCAGGCGGCCGACGCTACACGCTGCCGGAATGCGGCTTCACCGCGCCCGCGGGCATGATATTCAGCCATTGGGTCGTAAGCTGCGAACCGGACGCGGAAAAGCAGCCCGACGACTACTTCACCGCACCGAATATCTGGAGCCCTGCGGACGTACAGACCATCACCGTGACCGCGCATTGGAAAATTCCGGACGGCTACTACCTGATCGGACCGAACTGGACGGTCGATGCGATCGACGCAGGCGACAAGTTCGAGGTGAACCCGGGCAACGGGAACGAGTATATGCTCAGCACGACGCTTGCGGAAAATGACGAGATCAAGGTCGTCCACGTAACGAACAACGTGATCGACGCATGGTATCCGGACGGAGAAGATACGCAGTACCATGTCGACGCCGCGCATGCGGGCCGCGTGAACATCTATTTCCAGACGACCTACAACGATGCCTGGAGCGCATTCGGCGGCTACTTCTACATTGAAAAAGGTCCCGAACCGGCATTCAAGACGCATTCGCTGACGCTGGACGGCAAGATCGGCGTGAACTTCTTCATAGATCTCTCGGGCCTGTCCGACGACGAGAAGGAAGCAAGCTATATGACGTTTGCGATCACCGGCGCAAGCCCGATCCCGTCCGATCCGGTGCCGTTTGACGCAGGTAACACGAACGCGAAGAGCACGTATTACGGCTTCACCTGCTACGTGACGTCCATCCAGATGGCAGACACGATCACCGCGACGTTCCATTACGGCGACGGGCAGACGGTATCCGAGGAGTATTCGATCAAGCAGTATATCGAGACGGTCGAGGATATGGAGAGCCAGTTCGACGAAACTACGGTTGCGCTCGTCCATGCGCTGGCAGACTACGGCCACTACGTGCAGGCGTTCTTTGCAGACCAGAAGAGCTGGGATCTCGGCGAAGGCGGCGACTATGCGGAGATGGATACGTACTACGCAGAGGACTATATCTACGACAATATCATCGACGATCTCCTGGATAAAGCGATTTATCGCGATCTTCAAGACGAGAACATCGTAAAGGCGTCGTACACGGTCATTCTCGACAGCGACACGGCGATCCGCGTGTACTTCAAGCCGACGGCGGGCTTTGACGGCAATGTTTCCGCAAAGTGGGACAATGAAGGTCAAGTCTATCTCGAGCGCGAGTCGGACGGCCGATACATGGTTGAGATCGCGAACATCCCCGCGCACCTGCTCGGCGAGACGCATGAGATCTATGTTTTCACCGGCGACGACTGCTTCAGCTCTGTAATCAACGGAAAAACCAATGTGCGCGTCTCCGCAATGTCGTACGTGTACGGCATACTGACTTCGGCAGCGTATGCGAACGACATGTACGCAAAGAACGGCGTCGCGTCGCTGTACGCCTACTGGCAGGCGGCGCGGGCCTACAAGGACACGCATCAGTAAGGGAGAAAACGGCACAAAACGGGGGCTTCGCCCTGAAGACGCCGAAGAGATTACGGACGGAATGGACGTCCTGATTTCGGCAGACCTCTTAAAAACACCTGCGGCGGGAACGTTCCGGTTCCCGCCGCATTGTCGTTTACGGGAGATCCTGCCGGGATTTCGCTCAGGGTGCGTCCAAAATCCCCAAATGCACCCGGATTTCGCGTCTGGTGCATTGTATCAAAATATGCAGTTCAATTCATATTAAGACGCTTATTTTGATACAAAGTAAGCGTCTTTCTTTTTGCACCCGGGGAATTTAGAAAGCCCTTAATATCTTGGCTTTTTCGACATCTTTCACACGATTGCTTTTCTGCAACAATAAAAACGAAGCCTGCCGGAGCATTTTGGCAGGCTTTTTCTGCTGTTTTGTTGGTTTTCGCAAAAGCTATCGTTTGCGAGATGGGTGATCGTGCAAAAGATGGGTAATCGTGTGCGAGATGGTTTAGGCTACTAATAATTCCTTGCTTTGCCTACTTTAGAGCTGTAATGACTACTCTTCCGGTGAGTACCGTTTTCGTCTGTAACCATGTTGCTTCTGCGGAGCCGTTTAGCCTGCCAGTTCATTCCGACATGCTGTTTTCTTCAGCTTTGTTGTTCTTCGCAAAAGCTATCGTGTGAAAGATGGGTAATTGTGTGCAAGAACGGTTTGTTGATCTTGATACAGAAGAATACTCATGATATAATAACTTTGTATAGTTTGGGGAGGGGAGAGATATATAAATGAAAGCGAAAATTGATACAAAAATTCTGCGCTAGGGTAGTAAAAAAGGGATGAAGCCATAACTTCACATTGACAAGAAGGATTGAGACGACGAAAAATGGGAGAGCATTACACTTCGATTGAACTGTTTGCAGGCGCAGGCGGCTTGGCACTCGGATTAGAGCAAGCCGGCTTTCATCATGTGGGGTTGATTGAAAAAGACAAGGATGCAGCAGCTACATTAAGGCTTAATCGCCCTGATTGGAACGTACTCTGTGAGGACATTGCTGAAGTGGCAGAGCGCGATTTGGAGGCAGAATTCAATATCAAACGAGGCGAACTGGATTTGCTTTCTGGCGGCGCACCCTGTCAAAGTTTCAGCACGGTTGGAAAGAAACTCGGTTTAGAGGATACCAGGGGAACGCTGTTCTACTTTTATGCAGTTTTCCTTACCAAGCTTCAACCTAAGATATTTTTATTTGAAAACGTCAAAGGATTGCGAACCCATGATCATGGGCGAACATATAAAACCATCTTAAATGTGTTTGAGGAGGCAGGCTATTACGTTACAAATTCCGTTTTGAATGCTTGGGATTACGGTGCACCTCAAAAAAGAGAGAGATTGTTTACTGTTGGAATCAGGAATGATTTTAAAGGTGTTGGATCATTCTCCTTTCCATTACCAAACGAGTTAAAACCGGTGATTGGTGATGTAAAACTGGATGTTCATCCGGCGAAAGAAGAATGTGCCTTTTATTCGGAAAAGAAAAAGAAAATCATGGAACTTGTCCCACCGGGCGGCTGTTGGCAGGATATTCCAATAGAAATAGCAAAAGAATATATGGGGGCCAGTTGGTATCTTGAACCTGTCGGCATGGGAAAGACCGGTATACTACGTCGTTTTAAACTGGATGAGCCTTGTTATACGGTTATGACGTCTGCAACCGGCAGTTATACGGAAAGATGCCATCCTCTAGAGGTTCGTCCTTTTTCATATCGGGAGAATGCTCGGTTCCAGACTTTTCCTGATGAGTGGTTTTTTACTGGAAGCTTAGCAAGTAAGTATAGACAGGTGGGAAACGCGGTACCGGTATCACTGGCTAAAGCGCTAGGAAAGCAATTATGTCTGTATATCAATATGATTGATGAGAGAGGTAGCATAGATGTCTAACGAAAAGCTTACAAAAGCAAAGAAAGCTAAAAACGATGAATTCTATACACAGTATTCGGATATCCAACGCGAAATCAATGCATATTTAGAATACAATCCTGATGTTTTTCGTGGAAAGACCATCCTCCTTCCTTGTGATGATCCGGAATGGAGTAATTTCACAAAATTTTTCGCACAGAATTTTGAAAACTTTGGTTTGAAGAAACTGATTAGCACAAGCTATGCTGCAAACCGAAAAGCGGAGAAATACGATCTGGTACCATATCAGTTATCCTTATTTGAAATTGAATCTCCTCAGTTTGACTCGACAATTACAGATACGCGAGGGAAGATTTTTACATTAACCCGTGACACCAATCAATCAGGAAAGATCGATATAGATGATTTAGAATGGCAATACTTGGAGGGCGACGGCGATTTCCAGAGCCCAGAGGTAAAAGCTCTTCGCCATGAAGCTGACTTCGTTATCACGAATCCGCCGTTTTCATTGTATATTGATTTTATTCATTGGCTTTTTGAAGAAGAAAAGAAGTTCTTGATTATTGGCAACAAAAGCAGCATTACCTATAAAGATGTTTTTACGTTGATTCAAGAAAACAAAATGTGGTCAGGAGTTTCAAGTTGGAGCGGTGGCCTTTGGTTCTTAACGCCAAATGGAGGATCTGATTTGTCTAATGTCGCCTCAACTTGGTTCACTAATATTGAGCATGGTCGTCGACATCAACCGCTCCAATTGATGTCAATGAACGATAACCTCAGATTTAGTTCACATAAGAAAATAAGAGAACAAGGGTATAGACGATATGATAATTATGATGCTATCGAGGTTCCGTATACTGAAGCAATCCCAGCGGATTATCCCGGTATAATGGGGGTTCCCATAACTTTTCTCGAAAAGTATTGCCCAGAACAATTTGAAATCGTCGGCCGCGGGGATGGCAACATTGCGGATGAGGAGTATTCATTTTACAAAAAAGGATTCAAGGATAAGGGTGGTGTTCCAATGATTGATGGGGAATTTGTTTATAAACGTATAATGATAAAGAGCATTAAGATTTCATAAAGATAGTGGCAATCGTCATAAGCATAGGAGGAATAGTAGATGAATACCACATTAAGGATTGATATCAGTATAGAGCAAGTATGCAAAGGGTTTGTATATAATGAACTCGAAGGGAAGGGGCTGTTTGGACTTTCTGGTAAGCTTGTAATTCAGCCGGAATATCAGCGCAATTATCTGTATGCACAAGGCAAAGGCGAAAAAGAAATTGCTGTCATAGAATCACTTCTAAAGGGCTATCCGCTTGGCTTGATTTATTTTAACAAAATCGGTGAAGACAAATTTGAAGTGTTGGATGGACAGCAACGCATCACCAGTATCGGCCGTTTTCTAACCGGGAAGTTTGCAATCAAAATCAACGGTATGGAACAATACTTCTCCGGCCTTGCACAGGATCTGCAGGACAAGATTCTGCAGACGAAGCTGACGATATATGAATGCGAAGGCGAAGAGAGCGAGATTAAAGAGTGGTTTAAAACCATTAATATCCAGGGCATTCCTCTCAATGACCAGGAATTGTTGAACGCGATTTATTCCGGTCCTTTTGTAACAAAGGCAAAAGAGGAATTCAGCAATTCTCAGAACGCAAATGTACAGAAATGGGCCGCCTATATACGCGGCAGCGTGAATCGACAGGATTATCTCAGAACAGCCCTGGATTGGGTAAGTCGCGGAAATATCGATTCATATATGAGCCAACATCGTTATGATACAAACATCAATGAACTCAAGATCTATTTCACCAGCGTCATCGATTGGGTTTCAACCACTTTCACGGATGTAGAATCGGAAATGTGCGGATTGCCTTGGGGACGGCTATATGAGCAATATCACACGCAAGCATATGATCCTATCGCTGTTTCCGAAGAGGTGCACAGACTGATGGCAGATGATTTTGTTAAAGACAGCAAAGGGATCTTTGAGTACATTCTTGGTGGTTGCACGGACACAAAGCTGTTGAATATTCGTGTTTTCGACGATCGGACGAAAAAAGTCGTATACACGAAACAAACAGCAAAAGCAAAGGAACGCGGTGAATCCAATTGCCCGCTTTGCGCCCACGGGCACGATGCCACACGGACAAAAATCTGGGATTTGAAAGACATGGACGCCGATCATGTAAAAGCCTGGAGCAACGGCGGCTCTACGGATGCCAAAAACTGTCAGATGCTTTGCAAAACGCATAATCGATCCAAGGGTAACCGGTAAAACAAAATGAGATGGCTTGAGGATGCGCTGAACTATTATAGTGAATTATCTGTTATTGAAGATGCGAAGAAGCACCATCTTGAGCCTGACAGTAAAAATGTCTCACAAATGTGTGAATAACGGATCAAAAACGCTCCCGATTTGGGAGCGTTTTTGCTGTAATCCGACACACCAATCAAAAGTAACTGATTTTAACGCGTTTGCCCATTGTGCGAAGCGCCTCGGACAACTCGTCGACAAGACGCATTTTGATGTGGAAATTGATCGGCAGGTTCGGGTCCTGATGTGCAGGATTGACCGCCCGTCCGACGTAGAAATTGATGTTT
>JAEEGF010119284.1_pt1 | contig 11163 bp, 2 predicted proteins | sample 9134171 | NCBI WGS metagenome assembly JAEEGF01 (sample SAMN16246542, study PRJNA631951) | gut metagenome | biome: gut microbiome; feature: rumen; material: AP-attached | host: Bos | place: Iran: Karaj | collected 2018-10
GTTGACCAGCGATAAGTATAACCGCTTCCTGTAGGAGTGGCAGTCAGTTCGGCATCTTCGCCTATGCAGACTTCATCGTCACCAACTATCGATGCACCTGCCTCTGGTGTCGGATTGACTGTCACTGCCAGTGTTGCATCTGCCGAACATCCGTTAGCAGCTGTAGCTGTTACGCTGTAGGTACCGCCAGTTGTTATGGTAACCGTATAAGTGTTAGCATTGGCACCCGTACCCTGCGTGCCTTCGGTAGCCGAACCGTGACCCCATGCGTAGGTGCTGAAGCCGTCTGTAGCAGTAAGTGTCATGCTTCTGTTGTTGCATATAGCATCGCTGGTCGATACGTTCAAGGTCAATGCTTCGGGAACCGCAATTGAAAGTCCGGTTTGTGTTGAGCCACAGCCATCAGCGTCGGTAACAATAACCGTGTAGTCGCCAGCAGCAAGACCTGTTATTGTATAACTATCTGTAATATTTTCAACAGAACCGCCGTCCCATGCTACACTGAAACGCGAAGCTCCGACAAAATTGTTGACGACTATGCTTCCTGTCTGATAGCTACATGTCGGATCTGATGCTGCTGCGCTGAACGAAACGCTTGTCGAACTGCTGCCGATTGTAACTGGCGTTGACGCCCAGCATCCGTTGCCGTCGCTGACGGTAACCGTGTAGTTACCTGCATTCGCGGAAAGCGTTGCCGTGTTGCCGACAACCTGGTTTGAAGAGTTGTGCCATACGTAGGAATAGGTTCCATCGCCTCCTTGTTCGTTCGAAACCGTTGCCGTACCAAGAGTATTGCAGACTTGTGGTGTAGTCGTAACACCAAAGGTTATTGCATCGGGTTCTGTTACCTGAACGGTTGATTCGGATGAACAATTTGCATCACTAACTGTGACATGATATGTTCCTGCTGTCACATCCTCGATTATATTTGTTGTGCTTGCACTTTCACCCCAATGGTATGTGTAAGGCGCACCAGCACCACCAGTTACAGTAAGAACAATGTCGGTTGTTCCTTCATGGCAGGTTATTGGACTGTAATTAGGAGTTACAACAGGTTTTCCAGTTTGCACAGGCGTTACCGTAGCGGTAGCCACACAGCCAAATTCATCGCTAGCAGTTACCATGTATGTAGTTCCTGATATTGCACCAGCATACTGATAATCATTTCCTGCTCCATTGTCCCAAGCATACGAAAAATCGCCCATACCTCCTGAGCCTTCTGCCTCAATGACAATCTTTCCTTCGCATAAACCAGCTACCTGACGTGCTTCTACTGAGCATGGGTCGGGATAACAAACCTTTACATTGTCGATGAATGCCCTTTTGACCGAGGTCTCTATCTTAACAGTAGAATTTGAAGTAGCAGCATTAAAGTTAACACGCTTTGTTTCAAAATCACCACTTAATGTAGAAGTATACGAAACTGTCTGCGGGTCCAAACCACTTACAGTAACTTTAATATCTCCCTCGACAGAAGACCAGCCTTTCACATCGAATTCCACATAGAAAGGAACGCTCAAGTTCAACGGTGCTGTCTGTATAAATCCTGAATTTGAACTACTTCCAAGTTTTACAACTCCACCTGCAGCGTATGCCCTGCTTGTTGTTGGGAAATCAGATATAAAATTCTGTGTCAATTCTGTACCTAAAGGACCATTAGTTCCAGAAGTAGCCGTATTTCCACCAGTTGTTATTTCCGAAAAATCTTCCTCAATAACACATCCCTGATAATTAGGCTCTTCATCGAAATGATATTCAACAGTATAAGTTGCATCACAGCCATCACAATTCATTGTTACAGAAAAACTTCCGTCCTCTTGATGTTCTGGTGTTCCTGTTATTACACCAGTCGATGGATTAAGAGCAAGACCATCTGGCAAATCTGTTGATGTATATGTTGCCGTTCCTGTACAATTTGTCACTGGCGAAATTCCTACCAAATCAACATTCTGATAACCAGAAATCGATGAATATGACAATGTAATTTCTTCTGGATCGTTCAAAACTATTTCGTTGTAGAACACAGGAGCCTGACAGCCGTTGTTGTAGTATACAACAGTTCCGTCTGCATTGTAATGAACGGCATTTCCCTCATCTGTTGTAGGCGGTCGGTATGAAACGGCATCGCTACACGATGAAGAACCGAACGATATACTGAAATTTCTTGTTGTATTAGTACTATTACCGAAATGACCAGTTTCTACTGTTGTATTGCACTGGAAAAGGATGTAAACATCGTGGTCAAGTCCAGAAAAATCAAAGTGAGAATAATCGAAACGCGTAGATGTCACTATCAGCACCTCCGAATTTGCCGGAAGAATTCCACCTGTTGGTGCTATCACCCTGCCACCTCCTGTTATTGATGCATTTATACCCGATACGATTGATGAATTTTCACAGAATCCAGTAAATGACAACTCCGATGTTGACCAGTTTATATTCATTGCGCCAGCATCAAGGTCATTTGGTCCGATTAGCAATGTGACCATTTCGTTGAAACCTTCGGCTGTATAGTCGCACGAATTATAGAGAATATCGGTAATACGGAAACATTCTTGTGTTGTTTCGCGCCCTGCCTCACAACCATTTGCATCGGTTACGGTAACGACATAAGATCCATCACCCAAACCTGCCAAATGAACCGAAGTTTCATTGGTCGTTACTGTTTCGCCATTACTTAATGTATATGTATAAGGTGCAGTACCTCCACTTATTGTTACGTCAATAGAGCCATCGTTTACACCATAGCAGTTAGGATCTGTTGTCTCAATGTCGGCTATAGAAATGTTACAGCAGTTTATTGGACTAACTGTCACACTGGTTGATGCAGAACAGTTATTTGAATTTGTAACCGTCACCGTATATGTAGATGGCGTAGTCGGGCTGACTGTACGCTGAGCACTTGTACTGTTATTATCCCACCTGTAAGTTCCTCCGCCACTGGCCGTGAGCGTAGTGCTCGTGCCGTTGCAGATGGTAGTTGTACCGCTGATGCTCGGTGACGGCAATGCATTGACAGTTACAACCTTGCTAGTTGATGCAGAACAGTTGCTCGAATTGGTTACAGTCACCGTATAGGTCGTTGTTGTAGTCGGGCTGACTGTACGCTGAGCATTAGTACTATTATTATCCCACCTGTAAGTTCCACCGCCACTGGCCGTGAGCGTTGTGCTTGAACCGTTGCAGATGGTAGTCGTACCGCTGATGCTCGGTGACGGCAATGTATTGACCACGACCTGCATAGTTGCCGTACTAGCACATTGATTTGGACTAGCTGTAGGCGTGAATGTATATGTTGTTGTCTGTGTATTATTGACTGCAGGACTCCATGAACCAGTAATAGGCGAACCAGTATATGAAGAATTATTGTTAGAACTTGTTGGGAGTGAAAATGCCGTACCAGCACATATCGGTCCAGGATTGGTAAAACTTGGCATTTCATTGTTAACTACCGTTACATTCACACTTGCCGTAGCCGAACAACTTTGAATTGGAATAACATATCCCGTGCGGTTGCCAGAATCGTATCTTACACCACCATTTACAACTATTGCCCTTTGAAGGTTAGTAGCAGCATTGTATGCTATGTTACCTGCCGATGTGTTAGAACCTATACCACCAGTTCCGATAGGAACGGCCTTACCAGTAGCACTTGCCGTTGGGGCGACAACTACTATTGCTGGCACACCATTTTGCACAATCAAGTCGTATTGCTGAAGATAGCTGTCGTTTACTGTAAAAGTATAGGTGCCTGATGTTGTGGCATTATAAGGATTAACAGGTGTACCAGTGCCAGAACCTGAGCCAGAACCGCTCCACGCCCACGACACATTGCCACAGTTAGTATTTCCAATCGTAGGTGTTATATTTGCACTTCCGCAAGAGGAATAAGGCGAAGATACTGGAAACGTAATTGTTGGCAAACTATGATAATGTATTGTTACTGGATCTGTATATGTTGAACCGTTTACTCTGCAACGCCACTGAATATCGACATTGTCAGCAAAGCTATTGATAGTTATAGTCTGCGATGTTCCGTTGCTATATCCATTGTGACAAGGAGCTGCACCTCCTCCAGAAGCGCCGCATGTTGTCCACGTGGCATCAGACGGTTGCTTAAATTGCCATTGATACGAAGATGCTGACGGAGACACTGTAATTGTAAACGACTGGTTCATACCGCAGGTAGAAGAAACAGATGAAGTGATTGCATAGTTGATAAGATTTGCCTTGGCGGTTAAAGTCAAGTTCGAATTGATATTATTTACCGTGTATTGCAAGTTTGTTGATACTCGTGTCGAACCATTATACCATCCATCAAAAGTATATCCAGCACTTACTGTGGCTTTGAATGTTGCACTGCCATTAGGGTTCACACTCACACTTGTTGCAGTACCCGAGAAGCTAGTGCCCGCCGCCACGTATGCCGAGGCTATACCTGTTCCTGCAACAGCGGTAACGGTATGGTTAGGCGATGCATAGGTTAGAGAAATAACAGGAAGATTGTTTGTGATACAATTTCCCGATACATTTATATCTGGATCTGAAGTATCTTTTTGTTTATACCAACAAAGATTAACACCACCAGTAAGTTCTTTGTAATAGCAATTGCATGCACCATCTCCACTTGTGCCATTTGCCACTGTTCTAACCAAAATCAAAAGGCTGTTAGCCTGCGTGTGCGTAAAACTGGTCGACAGTGAGAAAGTTGTCTGCGTACCTGACGTTGTGGCTGGTATATTGCCGCTATACACCTTGGTGGCTCCAGAAACGTATGTAGAAAATGTTGTGCTTGCATCTAACGCATAGTCCCCAGCTACCTCTTTCATCCAAATCTGCATTGGGTTTCCGTCAGTCGACCCGTTTATTGTGATTGTAGATGTTGTTTTTGTCCCTGCAGTACTATTAGTGACAGAAGGTAAAAAAGATATTGACGTAATGTTACCGCTAAATGGCAGTGTGTTGGGACGGTAGCAGAACACTTTGTATTCCCAGCCATAGTAACGTCCAAATGGCGAATTGTAAGAATAGTTAGTTGTGCCTGTATAATCAGAGGCAGAACCCCAACTTACTGTCTGTCCCCACACCTTCCCCAATGGCCACAGGAATAAAATAATTAACAATGCACAATGGATAATGGACAATTTACAATGGACAATGGATAATGGATAATGGACAATCCTTTTAATCCTCGAATCCATCTTCTTCGAATCTTCAAATCCTCGAATCTTCGAACTATTGCTATTTATATTCATATATGTAATGTTTTTCATTGTATTACTCCTTTCGTTCTTCATTATTCGTCACAATTAGGTGTTCCTTGTCGTGTTGTTGATAGTGGATTTTCCGGACAATACGGGTCTGTTCCTACTGGCATTACCGCAAAATTATATGGCTGTCCGTTAGTTAGTTCTGGTATAATCATTGGTGAAGTCGCATTTGTCACACTCCACACATTATTTGTACTGCTGTTCGGGTCGTTCACACCATAATATAATATATAGGAACTTGCATGTTCGACAGAAGTCCATGAAACTCTTATCGAGCGGTCGGTCTGGGCTTCAATTGTAAGCACTGGATGCTGAACGATGGACAAGCAAGCTACTGTTGGGGTTGCACAAACTTCAGTCAGGCTACTGTTGTTATCACTACAGGATATTGCTGCCATATTAGGAATAATCATATAGCAATATTCCGTCCCGTTTGCCAACGATGTATGCAAATATTCGTCTATATTTCCATCTGCTATGTCTATGCTGTTCGTAAGGTTTCCAGAAGTGCCCCACAATATTGTATAGCCAGGTGCTCCAGATATTGGTGTCCATGTAATGGTATTTTGACCATCGCCTTCCGTGACCGACAAGTCCTGCACCGTAGGAACCGATGTAGGATTGTCTTGGAACTTTGGCATTCCCTTGTTGTCACTTTCATCGGTTGGCATCAACCATGTACTATAAGCGGAATTACCATTTACCCAAGCTGTAAGTTGGACAAACAAATCTCCACCTCCCGATATAGTATTTGTTGTTGGCGAAGAATGGTTGAAATAGGTCGCACTGAATGTTGGGGACCCTTGAGAACCACCGTACAAACTTAAATTTGCTTCATTTGCCTCTGTTCCTATTCCACAATTAGACAGTGAATAACACTGTGAAACATCGCAATATGTATCCAAAAAACCTGCTATTGCACCACATTTCGTACCGCTGTTGCTATTATTTGAAACAAAACCTCCGTTGTAGCAGTTGCTGATATTTCCATTACATTCACCAACAATTCCGCCTATGTAGGTTCCGTTGTGGTTTGGATTCCCACTTGTGCCGTATGTTATCACATTTCCAGTATTGTAGCAGTTGTACAAGTATCCAATACGTGGTTCGCTCTGCGAAACCAGTTCCCCCACAAGTCCACCCAAGCACAAGACATCACTTGTTATTGGTCCGCCTTTTACTGACACCTCGCCTGTGTTCCACGAATTCCGTATTACGCCATAATATTGCCAGTATCCAGCCAATCCGCCAACATGATGCCCGCAGCTAGTTGCTATAACATTTCCCTTATTGCAACATCCATCAACCGTTACGTACCAATTGGAAATATTCTTGTTTTGTCCCACAATACCACCACAAAACACATCCGCATCCGATTTTGTTGCCGTTATTGTAGCATCATTAGTACAATGAAGAATTGAAGTCGGATGTGTTGTTTTCCCTTCTGCACTACCTGCAATGCCACCAATAATCGACACTACGGTTACATCTCCGTTGTTCAAACAACTTTCAATATTAATTCCATTTTTTGCCATACCAGCAATACCACCTGCGTATGTAGTTCCTGTTACGCTTGCACAATTAGCGCAGCCAGAAATAACGGCATTCGCCCCATCATAGTTACATTCCAAATAACCTGCTATGCCTCCAGCATATTGTGTTCCGCTAATTTCAGCATTATTTTTACAATTAATGATTGATGTAGTATATGAATTATATGTGTTTACTTTTCCTACAATACCACCTACATATTGGTTTCCGCCTGTTATACTACCATAATTTTCACAATTTTCAATAGTACTATTACCTCCTACACTACTTGAACACGTAGCCACAATGCCCCCCATCTCATTGCCTCCAGCACCTGCTATATTAGCATAGTTCTTACAACCTATAATTGTTGAATAAAAACATCCGCCAACAACACCCGCACGTTGATTATTAGTGCTGCTATTACTACTTGGAATTGCATAATTGATACAATTTTCTATACGGCTGCCATCGTTTGCTTGCCCAACAATACCTGCCACTTGGTTTATATTATATGCAACCGTACCTCTTACTATCACGTTTCTTATTTCAGCACCCGATACTTGACCGAACAGTCCTGCTCCAGCTCCATCTGTAGTGACATTGCCATTTGTCACGTTAATTGAAAGATTGATAGTATGCCCATCACCATCAAAATGTCCCATAAATTTTGTAGAGGCGTGTCCAATTATTTTTGTTACGCCATTAATATCAGCCGTAACCTTGAAATATGTATTCTCGTATGTAATGCCATCATTGCGCACCTTATCTGCCAAAGTACCAATATCGCTTAAACTTGTAATCAGATATGGGTCTGATGCCGTTCCACTGCCCGACCACTGACAAAATGCCTTTCCAGCCATCAGCAGTACCGCAAGGGCAACTGTAAAAATTCTCAATATCTTATAAATCTCCATCATCCTTTTCTTTCATTCGTTATTCGTCACACACTGGCGTTCCCACTCTAGTTGGTGACAAATCGTTTTCTGGACAATACGGATCCGCACCGACAGGCATCACAGCAAAATTGTACGGCTGTCCGTTGGTTAGTTCTGGTATTGTCATCGGCGAAGTCGCATTTGGAATACTCCATACATTACTTGTACTGCTGTTTGGGTCGTTCACACCATAATATAAAGTATAGGAACTTGCATGTGATATAGAATTCCAGGAAACAGTCACCGAACGATCGGTCTGGGAAGTAACGGTAAGCGTAGGCTGAGCAAGTTCTTCACAGCAAACAATGACCGATATATCAATACTTGCGGTCACCTCGCAACCGCTTGCAGTGGTAGCAGTAACCCTATATGTGGTATTTGTTGTTGGACTTACCGAAATACTTTGCGTATGAGCTCCAGTTGACCAAGAATACGAAGCGAATCCAGCACCAGCATCAATGGTTGTGCCTTCTCCCCTACAAATGCTGGTACCTGCAGCAGAAACCATATTCAAGACTCCATTTACAACAGTATTCTCTATTACCATTGCCCTAGTACAAGTACTGCTAGTGGAATACTGGTATCCTCCTCCTATATTGGTATGATTCTGGCTTTGACCTGCATAATACAGATAAATTTGGTTGTCGCTCGGACTATATGTTTCAAATCCACCATAATAAGTGCTTGCATAGTAACTCAACCAAATCAACTCGTTGTACTGCGAAAGCTGGGCAAAAAAGGTATTGGTACTTGAACCGGAATAGCCATTATTATAATACCCGTCCACAGGTATAGCTGTCATTGCCGTTGCATTAGCCTCACCACATAGCCACAGGTTGTCCGATGGATCCTTATATATTCGCTTCATAGCGGTGTAGCCATTGCCGCCAAAATATGTTGAATAATCTATAGAGCTTGTCCCATTCGCATTTGTATTTATTCGGAACATATATCCATTCTGAGTACCCGAGACATTGCTACTCACAGTACCATTGATTGTTCCCCTGTAATAACCACAGACATCTGGCGGACTTACGTGAGGAAAATCGGCGCTATAAGTATGACCTGTCACATACAGACGATTTTGCGAATCAAGTTCTATATCACCGTTTGCTGCTCCAACATTTATCTTGTCGAATCCAGCACCGCCAATATATCCGCCCCAAGCAGGAACAGGCTGGTTGCTCGAATTGAACTTCATATAGAACATATCGTCCTGTCCACGATTGGTATATGTTGCAGAAATCAGTGCGGTAGAAAACCTGTAGTTGCTACTGCTCCACAAATCATCACCGACAATATAGAACGAACCGTCAGTACCAATCTCTATATCACTCGCCCTTCCTGTCCTATTATAATCAGACGTTCCTGTCCCTAAAGTTTGTACTGGCAGATATGTTGACCACAACATTGCTCCTGCAGCTGAAAATTCCATTACATACGAGTATGAATAACTCTGCGTTTCTGACCCACCATACACAATTCCTCCCTGATAACCAGAACCGTATGGAATCTGAGCAAGCTGACTTCCATACCTAGTAAAGTCTCGATAGTAAAAAGAAGACCCTACCTGACCGACAAGATAAACAGAACCGCTTGCATTGACCGCCATATCGTATGTCTCAAGGTTTATGCCCCGGTCAAGAAGCGTTGCCCACTGGCGCGCATTGTTAGAGTCAAACATAAGCAGGAAACCTCTTGTTCCCGATGTTGTATATGTATTTGTTCCGCTCGTAGCATTAGACCAATTCAGATTGTACGCACCATTGCGATTCTGCAAAGGGAAACCAGAAGAACCAGTACTACCTGCAACATATAGCCTTTCGTTTATTTCATCGTACATAACAGCGCCATCGATGTCATCCGCACCCTCTCCACCATACTGGCAAACCCATATTAAATCACCAGACAGTTTAAACTTTGAAATAATTATGTCGTGCCCTCCTGCCGTGCCATAGTGATTGTTAGAAGATGCCGAACTAAGATAATTCGCAACATCTGCTGCCGTAGGACTCCATTCCCAGTCTGCATAATAGAAAATACTTCCATTAGAATTATGCACAATATCTCCCCATGTTCCATAACCATTGTACTCAAGATGGCTAGTCCATGTAATTCCCGGATCTATAACAAGCGCACCTTCTCTATTGTAATCATCAACAGAAAACTTAACAATATTATCTTCTACAATATATTTTGTTTCAACATTTGCATCATTGCACGACGAAACCGGTAGCATATCCACAAAATTGAATTCGCCAGCATCAAACGTAACGCCCGCTTCCGACAACTTCAGATTTTCAACTCCTTCCCATGCAATTTTAATATCCTCGACATTGCCACCTCTGCGCACAATGAAATTGTATTTCAGTTTGCTTCCATCATAATAAAATTCAAGGTCAACATTAGGATATATGTTGGAATAAAGGATTTTAGAATACGACATTGCACTAAGAATACCATCGGGACAATGAGCCAAATAATAATCAAACCTTGTTTCCTGCTCATCAACACCAATTACTTTCACATCTGAATTTGAGTTGAGGAAACGCATATCGAAATGATACGAATAGGTAACTGCAGAAAGCTTCAAAGCCTCATTAACGTTTCCCTTTCTGCGAGCTTCAAGCGAAGCCTCATTGTCAACATAATGGACTTCCTGCGTTACAAAAGTCACCTTATCGGTACAAAAATAGGCAAACAACTGATTTCCTTTCCACGAAAATTTCAGATATTCAGGATTTGCATTCTGCCCTTTTTCCTCGACAAAAAGTGTTTCTCGTCCCTTGGAAGCAACCTCAGAAGAGTAAGCCGTATAACTCACGAACACACTGACTATAAGGCACATAAATAGCCATGTTGTCTTTTTACAAAACACTCTCATCACAAAACCATTTTTAACTTCGCAATATATAACTTTTTTACGACACTACCAAAACAAAAAAAACACTATACCCTATTATTATATATATGGGCAGGTAACATGTTCATTTCTAAGTTTTTCATCTATTAAGTACTCTCAAAAAAAAATACGTAGCATCTTGGGAAAAGTCTATCAACACCAAGTCTAATCCACGACAAAATCATAACATAGCAAAACAATGTTCTTAAACACTTTTAAAGCAAAATCGGAACAGCGAACTTATTAAGGTTGTTAAAGTTATGTTGTTATCAACAAAAACAAGCGCCGAAATTTTGATAAAAAAAAATTATCCCGCTGATTAGTTTCGCAAAAAATTATTATTTTAGTCGCACTTTAAAATTAACGGATTAATAAAATTTAACCTATGGATATAAAAAAATTAGATGACGTCTTAACAGTCCTCAAGACAAGGGAAAAGAAGAGATTGGTTGCTGCATACGCAAACGACGACCACACAATCGAAGCAGTTTACAATGCAATTCAGGAAGGCATAGTTGAAGGT
>JAEEGF010268676.1_pt1 | contig 11163 bp, 10 predicted proteins | sample 9134171 | NCBI WGS metagenome assembly JAEEGF01 (sample SAMN16246542, study PRJNA631951) | gut metagenome | biome: gut microbiome; feature: rumen; material: AP-attached | host: Bos | place: Iran: Karaj | collected 2018-10
CTCTGGATATTTGGAGGAAGGCGCTCGAGAACGTGACCCCGCAGATCGAGGTCAAGTCCCGCCGTATCGGCGGCGCCAACTTCCAGGTGCCTACCGAGTTGCGCCCTGAGCGGAAGGTTTCTCTCTCCATGAAGAATATGATATCCTTCGCCCGCAAGCGCTCCGGCCGCTCGATGGCTGAAAAACTGTGTGCCGAGATCATCGCGGCATACAACAATGAAGGTGGTGCATTCAAGCGTAAAGAAGACATGCACAGGATGGCAGAGGCCAACAAGGCATTCGCCCATTTCCGCTTTTAATTGATTTTGGTTAGTTAGATGGCAACGAGAGATCTCAAGTTCACGCGGAACATCGGCATCATGGCCCACATCGATGCCGGCAAGACCACCACGTCCGAGCGTATCCTTTTCTATACCGGAAAGACGCACAAGATCGGTGAGGTCCACGAAGGTGCCGCCACGATGGACTGGATGGTGCAGGAGCAGGAGCGTGGTATTACCATCACCTCCGCCGCTACCACCGCCTTCTGGCACTACGCCGGGGAGACGTATCAGATCAACCTGATCGACACTCCCGGCCACGTCGACTTCACGGTGGAGGTGGAGCGTTCGCTGCGTGTCTTGGACGGTACGATCGCAACTTTCTGCGCTGTCGGGCGCGTGCAGCCTCAGTCCGAGACCGTATGGCGCCAGGCAGACAAGTACCACGTGCCGAAGATTGCCTATGTGAACAAGATGGACCGGGTCGGCGCCGATTTCCTCGCATGCGTCGAGGAGATCAAGACCAAGCTCGGTGCCACCGCTGTTCCTGTCTGCCTCCCGATCGGGGCAGAAGAGAAATTCGAAGGAATCGTTGACTTGATCTCCCGCAAGGCGATCGTCTACAAGCCCGGTGAGGAGCTGGTGAACTACGAGTACACCGACATCCCCGAGGACATGCAGGACGCTGTCGCCGAGTGGAGGGACAAGCTCGTCGAGGCAGCCGCCGAGTGCGACGACACCCTGATGGACAAGTATTTCGAGGCTCCCGAGACCATCACGGAGGAGGAGCTGATCGCTGCGCTCCGCAAGGGTACCATCGCCATGCAGATCGTTCCGGCCTGCTGCGGCTCTTCGTTCAAGAACAAGGGCGTCCAGTTCCTTCTGGATGCAGTGATGCGTTACCTCCCGTCCCCGCTGGACATCGGCGAGACGAAGGCGACGAACATGGCGAATGACAAGGAAGTATCGCTCAAGCCCGAGCCTTCCCAGCCGTTCTGCGGCCTGGTGTTCAAGATCGCGACCGACCCCTTTGTGGGCCGCCTGGCGTACATCCGCGTCTATTCCGGTCATCTTGATGCCGGCTCCTACGTGCTCAATTCCCGTTCCGGGAAGAAGGAGCGCGTGGCGCGCCTCTACCAGATGCACTCCAACCACCAGAACCCGATCGAGTTCGTGGAGGCCGGAGACATTTGCGCGGCCGTCGGCTTCAAGGATCTCCGCACGGGCGACACCGTCTGCGCGGACGACCACCGCTACTCACTCGAGTCCATGGAGTTCCCGGACCCGGTGATCGGCATCGCCGTGGAGCCCAAGACGCAGAAGGACCTCGACAAACTGGGTGTCGCGCTCGGCAAGCTCGCCGAGGAGGACCCGACCTTTACCGTCAAGTCCGACCCGGACACGGGCCAGACCGTCATCAGCGGTATGGGCGAGCTCCATCTCGACATCATCGTCGACCGCCTGCGCCGCGAGTTCGGCGTGGAGATCAACCAGGGTGCCCCGCAAGTCAACTACAAAGAGGCGATCACTACCTCCGTCCAGCATCGCGAAGTATTCAAGAAGCAGACGGGCGGACGTGGCAAATTTGCAGATATCATCGTCGAGATCGGTCCCGCAGACGCAGGTGTGCAGGGCCTCCAGTTCGACAACCAGGTCAAAGGCGGCAACGTTCCCAAGGAGTTCGTACCCAGCGTACAGAAGGGTTTCGAGTCCGCGATGGTGAACGGCGTCCTGGCCGGTTACGAGGTGCCTTCCTTGAAGGTTACCCTGCTGGATGGCTCCTTCCACCCGGTGGATTCCGATCAGCTCTCTTTCGAACTCGCCGCACGCATGGCGTTCCGTCACGCCTGTCCGAAGTGCAAGCCTGTCATCCTGGAGCCCATCATGAACCTCGAGGTGGTCACACCCGAGGACTATATGGGCGACATCGTCGGCGACCTCAACCGTCGCCGCGGACAGATTGTCGCTATGGACTCGACGGCCAACGGCGCCCGCATCGTGAAGGCTTTCGTCCCGCTCTCCGAGCAGTTCGGCTACGTCACCGTGCTCCGCACCCTCTCTTCGGGCCGCGCCACGAGCACGATGTCGTTCGACCACTACGCCGAGGTCCCGGCCGCCATGGCCAAGGACATCGTCGAGAAGAGCGGATACAGGATGCCGTCTGACGACGAATAGTATTGAATTGTAAAAAAGCATTTTGATATGAGTCAAAAAATTAGAATCAAACTCAAGTCTTTCGACCACATGCTCGTGGACAAGTCCGCGACCAAGATCGTCGAGACCGTGAAGTCGACTGGCGCGAAGGTGAATGGCCCTATTCCTCTTCCTACCAACAAGAAGATCTTCACCGTCAACCGCTCCACCTTCGTCAACAAGAAGGCCCGCGAGCAGTTCGAGCTCGACTCTTACCGCAGACTCCTTGACATCGAGGACTCCAACGCCAAGACGGTGGACGCCCTGATGAAGCTCGAGCTTCCTTCCGGTGTCGAGGTCGAGATCAAGGTCTGAGCCTGATCGGTACGACAGCAACCAGTTCATGCAGGACCGCCCGGGTGGCAGTCCTGCATTTGGTCCCTTAGCTCAGTTGGTCAGAGCAGCTGACTCATAATCAGCGGGTCGTCGGTTCAAGCCCGGCAGGGACCACAGAAGGACGGCAGACGCCGTCCTTCTGTGGTCCCAGGGGCCTCCGGCCCCTTTCATTCATTGAGGGGCGGACCCCTCAAACTCCCCCGGTCGGCCTTCGTCCTCCGAATCACCTGACAGTGTCTCGTGTCGATCGTAAAGGTGCTGTCGAAGGTCCAAAACGTGGACCTTCAGCAGCAAAAACGGGCTTAAATGCGGTCGAAGGTCCAAACTGTGGACCCTCAACGACATCTACAATCGTTTTGAGTTTTTGCGGGGAATGTGTACCTTTATACCTGTCAAATCGGAAACGTTATGAAGAAATCGTTATTTGTGGCTTTTATCGCCTGTCTGGCCGTGTTGACATCCTGTGGCGTATCGAATGTCCGGCATACCGGGGATCTCACGGGGTCCATCTATGGCGTGTGGGAACTGGTTTCCCGTGACAGGGTCGATTACGCGGGCGTCCATTTCTATCTCTCCCTGAGCGAACCCCGCATCGCCCTGGCCAAGAAGGGCAGCTTCACGCAGTTCGATCTCAAGGATGTGGACGTGGACGGCGCGCAGTTCTCATACGACGCCACCAAAAAGCAGATCAGTTTCACGAAGACCCTCTGGCTCACGCAGGGGCTCCAATATGAAATGCGTCTCTCCGGGACATACAAAGTCCTTGAAATGACCCGCACGAAACTGGTCATCCAGAGAGCCGGGACCACCTACACCTTCCGCCGGTACAGATAGATGGCAAGAGCCAGCGCTCTGCATCATGAAACTCTCTGACCTGACCCTGGACCGGGACGGCCTCATCGCCGCCATCGAGTGCGCGGACCCCGTTTTCAACGAGGCGCTGCGGCAGGAGGCGTTCCGCGTGAAGCTCGCCCATGCGGGCACGGACGTCTATCTGCGCGGGCTGATCGAGATCTCCAACATCTGCCGGAAGAACTGCCTGTACTGCGGCATCCGGCGGGACAACAGCGCCTGTGCGCGCTATGAGCTCTCGGACGAAGAGGTCCTCGCCGCGGCGACCAGGGCCGCCCGTCAGCGCTATGCGTCGGTGGTGATCCAGGGCGGCGAGCGCTCCGACGCGGCCTTCGTCCGCAAGATCACGCGGCTCGTGAAGGCCATCAAGCAGATTGAGACCGATTCCGAAGGCGGCCGGCCGCTCGGCATCACCCTCTCGCTGGGCGAACAGCCCCGCGAGGTTTACGAGGAATGGTTCGACGCCGGAGCGCACCGCTACCTGCTGCGCATCGAGACCAGCAATCCGGAGCTGTACCGCAGGATCCATCCGCAGGATGCCCTGCACCGTTTCGAGCGCCGGCTGGAAGCGCTGCAGGACCTGAAGGCCGTCGGCTACCAGGCCGGGACCGGGGCGATGATCGGCCTGCCGTACCAGACGGCCGCGGACCTGGCGGACGACCTGCTCTTCTACAAGCGCTTCGACGCCCCCATGATCGGGATGGGGCCCTACAATCCCAACGACGAGACGCCGCTCACGCGGAGCGGGGCGCCGTATCCTTCCGATGAGGAGCGTTTCGTGCTCGGGCTCAAGATGATCGCCCTGCTGCGGCTGCTGATGCCGCACATCAACATCGCCTCCGCCACGGCGCTGGAAGTGCTCAACCCGCGCGGCCGCGAACTCGGCATCCTCGCGGGGGCCAATGTCTTCATGCCCAACGTCACCCCGGAGGAGCAGATGGCCAAATACAATCTCTACGACCGCAAGACTCTGCTCCGCGACTGCCCGCATCCCGGGGAGTCACATAAGGGAGAAAACCATATCTGCAAGAACTGCGTCTTCCCGTTCTGTTCTCTCGGGGAGAACCTCCAGAACGGCAAGATCACCATCGGATTCGGCAAGTGGGGTGATGCCGTGGAGCGTCAGCGGTAGTCTTCGTACTCGGGCATGGCGAGCTGGGAGAGGAACTCCTTGAGCCGCTCCTCGTCGCGCGGACAGATCAGCAGGACGTCCTCGGTGTCGATGACGATGAAGTCGTCCAGGCCGCTGAGGGCCAGGAGCTTGTTGTCGCGCGTCGAATAGACGATGTTGTCCCGGCAGTCTTTGAGCAGGCGCCGGCTGGTGCGGTTGAAGGCGTTGCCCCGGTCGTCGTAGTAGGCGAGGAAATCGTAGAAGGACTCCCAGTTGCCGATGTCGGCCCAGTGGAAATCCGCCGGGTAGACCCAGGCGTTGCCGGTCTTCTCCATCACGGCGTAGTCGATGGAGATGCGGGGCATGTCCGTGTAGATGCGTTCCAGGAAAGCGTGTTCGCTGTCCGTCCCGAGGACGTCCTGCCAGCCGTCCCAGAGCCGGGAGATCTCCGGCGCATATTGCTCCAGGGCCTGGCGGATGGCATCCGCCCGCCAGACGAAGATACCGGAGTTCCACAGGAACTCGCCGGTCTCGAGGAAGACGCGGGCGAGCTCGATGTCGGGCTTCTCCGTGAAGGTCTTGATCTTGACCGGCTGACCGTCCTCCTGGGGACCGGCCATCTGGATGTAGCCGAAGTTGGGGTCGGGCCGGGTCGGGATCACGCCCAGGGTGATCAGGGCGTCCGTGCCTGCGGCATAGGCCAGCGCCTCCTGGAGAGTCTTGTAGAAGGCGTCGTGGCGGGCGATGGCGTGGTCGGACGGGGTCACGACGGTGATGGCGTCCGGGTCGCGCTGGAGGATCGTGTAGGTGGCGTAGGAGATGCAGGGAGCCGTGTTGCGGTTGTAAGGCTCCAGCAGCAGGTTCTTCTCCGGCAGCTCGGGGAGCTGGTCGCGGACCAGGTCGCGGTAGCGCTCCAGGCTGACCACGATGATGTTCTCCTCCGGGATGATGGTCTTCATCCGGTCGTAGGTGCGCCGCAGGAACGACCGGCCCTGGATGTTGAAATCCAGGAACTGCTTGGGCATCCCCGCGCGGCTTACGGGCCAGAAGCGGGATCCGACGCCGCCGGCCATGATTATGCAGTAGTAGTGGTTATTAAGCATAGAGTGGTATAAAGGCTTTAGGATAGTACTCAATATCAAAGTCCGCGCCAGTGCCGTAGAAAACGACGGACATCACGTCGAAGAAGATCTCGAGGTCGGCGGGGAGGTCCCTGCGCTCGTCGGAGTGCAGGAAGGCCTGCGCGGCGGCGACCATCCGGCGCTGCTTGTCGCGGGTGACGTTGCGCTGCGGCTCGGCCATCACGGGCGCCGTGCGGCTCTTGACCTCCACGATGTGGAGCTCGCTGCCCAGCAGGGTGATGATGTCCAGTTCGAGATGCCCGCCCCGCCAGTTGCGGGCCAGGATCCTGTGTCCGAGGCGGGACAGGTACCTGCTTGCCTCTTCTTCGCCTTTGCGGCCTACGGTGGGTTTGTCGGTTTTCATAGTTTGACGATGGTTACGCCCGTGCCGCCGTTGCGGATGTCTTCGTCGCTGACGGTCAGTCCGGGGATGGTCCTGAGGTATTTCTGGATCTCTTCGCGCAGCACGCCCGTGCCTTTGCCGTGGATGATGCGCACGGAACCCATGCCGAGCATGATGGCGTCGTCGATATAGTGGGTTACGATGTCCAGCGCGTCGGACAGGCGCTCGCCGCGCACGTCGAGCTCCGGCGAGAAGGCGAGCTTGCGCTCCGTGATGGCGCTGTCCACGCGCTGCTGCACGGGCCGGAAGGCCTTGCGGGACGCTTCGCGGAATTCGTTGGAGGAGATGCGCTCCACACGGTCGGGAGCCATGGTGCTGGTGATGTTGCCGACGATGATGGTCACGGACTTGCTGCTGATCTTGGAGACCTCGCCCACGAGCCCGCCCTCCTTGATGCGGACCTTCTCGCCGACCTTGAGCGGGGCGCTCTTGACCTGTTCCTGGGCCGGGGTCCCCGCGGTCTTCTTGCGCTTCTTGAGCTGCTCGATCTTGCGGTCGATGTATTCGTCGCGGGTCTTCTTCTCCCGGGCCTTGCGCTCCTCGAGCGCGCCCAGGAAGCCCTGGAGCTCCTGCCGGGCGGCCTTGGTCTGCTCCTTCTCGGCCTGGGCCTCGCGGATGTCGCGGATGGTTTTCTCCACCTGCTTGCCGGCACCCTTGACGATCTGTTCCGCCTCCTTGCGGGCCTCTTCGAGGATGGCTTTCTTCTGCTGCTGGATGTCCTCCAGCTCGCGCTGGTAGCGCTCGGTGAGGCCTTCGAGCGTGCGGTCGGTGTGCTTGATCTTCTGGAGCTTCTCGTCCAGGGCCCGGCGGTTCCGGGCGATCTTGCGCAGGTTGCGCTCGATCCCCACGAACTCCTCGCCGGCCCGGGTCTCGGCATCCTTGACGATCGTCTCCGGGAGGCGCATCTTGCGCGCCAGTTCGAAGGCGAAGGAGTTGCCGGGCAGGCCGATCTCGAGCTTGAACATCGGGGCTATGCGGGCGGAGTCGTAGAGCATGGCGCCGTTGACCACGTGCGTGTCCGCGCCGGAGGCGTAGAGCTTGAGGTTGGTGTAGTGCGTGGTGATCACGCCCCAGACGCCGCGGCGGTCGATCTCGGCGAGGATCGCCTCGGCGATCGCCCCGCCCGCCGCCGGCTCCGTGCCCGAGCCGAACTCGTCGATGAGCACGAGTGTCTTCTCGTCCGCCGAGCCCAGCAGCTCGCGCATGTCCGCGAGGAAAGAACTATAGGTGCTCAGGTCGTCCTCGAGGTTCTGGTCGTCGCCGATGCTGACGGCGATGCGGTCGAAGACCGGAAGCTCGGAGCTCTCGGAGGTGGGGATGAGCATGCCCCACTGGAACATATACTGGAGCAGGCCGACCGTCTTGAGACAGACGGACTTGCCGCCGGCGTTGGGGCCGGAGATGAGCAGGATGCGCTTCTGCGGGCTCAGCGTCACCGTCAGGGGGACGATGCTGCGCCCCTCGCGCGTGAGCGCCTTCTCGAGCAGGGGGTGGCGGGCCTTGCGCAGCGACAGGCTGCCGTCGTCGGAGATGACGGGCATGCCGGCCACGATGTCCAGCGCCGTCTGCGCCTTCGCCATCAGGAAGTCCACCTCCCCGAGGAAGGCCGCCCCGGCCATCAGGTCCGTCAGGTAAGGGCGCAGGAAGTCCGTGAATTCCAGCAGGATGCGCTGGATCTCCCGGAGCTCCTCGAAGTGCAGCTCGCTGATGTCGTTCTCCAGCTCGATGATCTCCGCGGGCTCGACGAAGGCGGTCTTGCCGGAGGCGGAGACGTCGTAGACGAAGCCCTGGACCTTGCGCTTGGAGGAAGTGGCCACGGGGATGAGGTACTTGCCGTCGCGGATGGTCACGTCGGTGTCGGCGTCCACCAGACCCTCCTCCTGGGCCTTGCGCAGGATCGCCCCGGCGCGCCGGGAGATGGCAGCCTCCTTGGCGCGGAGGTCGCGCCGGATCTCGAAGAGCCGGTCGGAGGCGGAGTCCTTGATGTCGCCGTATTTGTCGAGGATGCCCTCGATGCGGCGCTGCACCTCCGGGAAGGCGTGGACCGGGGCCGACAGGCGCTCCAGCTGCGGGTAGATCCCGCTCTTGATGCTGGAGAAGAAATGCAGGACCCGGCGGATGGTGTCCGTGATCGTCTTGAGTTTGCCCAGGGAGAGCACGTCGATGCAGGAGCCTTCCCGCTCCAGGGCGGAGAGGAAGGGGATGGCGTCGATGTAGCCGGTCGTGGGGAAGTTCTCCTCGAACATCAGGATCAGGCGCATCTCGTCTGTCAGCGCCAGCCGGCGCCGGATGATGTCCGGGTCGGTGGAAAACGCTTCCTCCGCGACGCGGCCGGCGGCGTAGTCCGTCATGCAGCGGTCGGAGATGCTCTTGCGGATCTTGTCGAAACCGAGCTTGCTTTCCAGTCTGTCGTGGGTCATTCCGTCTTCTCTCCGAGCAGCAGGTTAAGGGTGTTGATGGTGTCGACGGAGGTGATCTTGCCTCCGCGCACGAACGAGATGCCGCCGGTCTCCTCGCTGACCACGATCACGTCGGCGTCGCACTGCTCGGAGATGCCGATCGCGGCCTTGTGGCGCATGCCGTAGCGCGCGGGCAGGTCGGTCCGGTCGGTGATGGGAAGGGTGCAGCGGGCGGCCACGATGCGGTTGCCCCCGATGACCATGGCTCCGTCGTGGAGCGGGGAGTTCTTGAAGAAGATGTTCATGATGAGCCGGCGCCCCACCTCGGCATCCACCGTGTCTCCCGTGGCGATGATCTCGTCGAGGGGGTTCTTGTGCTGGATGACGATGAGCGCGCCCGTCTTCTGCGCGGACATCTCGCGGCAGGCTTCGGTGATCTCCTGCAGGATGCGGGTGTCCACCCGGCGGGCCTGCATGCCGGGGAAGAGGCGCTGCAGGAAGGTCCGCTGCTCGAGCGTGTGCCCGGCCGTGCGGCCCACCGTGCTGAGGAAGCGCCGCACCTCGGGCTGGAAGATGACCACCAGGGCCACGGCGCCCATGTCGATGAGGGTGCCCAGCAGGGAGGAGATCATCTTCATGCCGAGGGCCTCCGCGATGACGCGGATGACGATCACGATGATGATGGCGATGAAGATGTTGATGGCAGTGGAGCCGCGGATCCATCGGAAAACCATATAGATGATGGCTGCAACCATCAGGATGTCGACGATGTCGATCCACGAAAAATGTAAAAACTCCAGCATCTCCAAACGGATTACGATACAAAGATAGATGAAAATCTTGGAAATCAAGTGTTTGTAAATTGAGAAATTAGTTGTATATTTGCAGCCCGCAAAAATAGGCGGAAACTTATAAAGTATTAGTAAACAATTAATTAACAAACCAATGCCTGGATTAATTGGAAAGAAAATCGGAATGACTTCCGTTTTCGGTGCCGACGGTAAGAACATACCGTGCACCGTCATCGAGGCTGGTCCGTGCGTAGTTACGCAGCTCCGTACAGTTGAAAAAGACGGCTATGCCGCTGTACAGCTTGCCTATGGCGAAACCACTGAAAAGCACACCAGCGCGCCCCTGATGGGGCACTTCAAAAAGGCAGGGACCACTCCCAAGCGCAAGTTGGTCGAGTTCAAGGCCGACTTCGAGGGCGAGCTGAAGCTCGGGACCACCTTCACGGTCTCCGACATCTTCACCGAGGATGTCAAGTTCGTGGACGTGACCGGAACCTCCAAGGGTAAGGGTTTCCAGGGTGTTGTGCACCGTCATCACTTCGCCGGTGTCGGCGGACAGACCCACGGCCAGCACAACCGCCTTCGTCACCCCGGTTCCATGGGTGCATCTTCCTGGCCGTCCCGCGTCCTCCCCGGAATGCGCATGGCAGGCCACATGGGCAGCGAGCGCGTCAAGGTCGAGAACCTGCAGGTGCTCAAGGTGCTTCCTGAGAACAATCTCATCGTTGTCAAGGGTTCCGTCCCCGGAGCCAAAGGTTCTTATGTAATTGTGGAGGCTTAGCGTTATGGAATTAGAAGTTTTGAAAATCGACGGTACCCAGTCCGGCAAGAAAGTTACTCTTGAGGAGAACGTCTTCGGCATCGAGCCGAACGACCACGCCGTCTATCTCGACGTCGTCCAGTACCTCGCCAACCAGCGTCACGGCAATGCCAAGACCAAGGACCGCAGCGAGATCGCGCACAGCACCAAGAAGCTCGGTCGCCAGAAGGGCGGCGGCGGTGCACGCCACGGCTCCATCAAGGCCAATATCTTCGTCGGCGGCGGCCGCGTCTTCGGCCCCCAGCCCCGTTTCTATCATAACAAGTTGAACAAGAAGGTCAAGGCCCTTGCCCGCAAGTCCGCGCTGACCTACAAGGCACAGGAGAACGCCATCATCGTCCTCGAGCCGTTCACGATGGATGCACCCAAGACCAAGGAACTCCTCGGCATCACCAACGCCATCAAGGCCGGCGACCGCAAGGTGCTCTACGTGCTCCCTCAGAATTCAACCAACATCTATCTTTCATCCCGCAATCTCCCGCAGGTCGACGTGATCTCCGTTGACGAGATCAACACCTACGCCATCATGAACGCCAACACCCTGGTGCTCGTGGACGGTGTGCAGGACATCCTCGCCGAGCGGAACATGCGCTAAAAGTACACGAAGATGGGAATTATCATTAAGCCAATCGTTACAGAGAAGTTGACGGATCAGGGCGAAAAGTTGAACCGTTACGGCTTTATCGTGGATCGTAAAGCCAACAAACTTCAGATCAAGGAAGCCGTGGAGAAGATGTACAATGTCTCCGTGGCCGATGTCAATACCGTGAATTATCATGGCAAGCGCAAGAGCCGCTACACCAAGGCGGGTCTGCTCCGCGGCCGGATGAATCACTTCAAGAAGGCGTACATCACCCTCGCCGGTGAGGACAAGATC
>JAEEGF011932221.1_pt1 | contig 11163 bp, 13 predicted proteins | sample 9134171 | NCBI WGS metagenome assembly JAEEGF01 (sample SAMN16246542, study PRJNA631951) | gut metagenome | biome: gut microbiome; feature: rumen; material: AP-attached | host: Bos | place: Iran: Karaj | collected 2018-10
CTACTGTCGTGAAAACATCCACTGAATTTGTCTACAGCTACACAACAAAGACCGCTACACAGACAAAGACATTAACGAAGACAGTAACCAAGACCATAACTCAGGTACCGACCACGACAACAACAACTACTACTACATCGACAACTACAACCGCAAATCCCGCTGACCATTCAAGCTACACTCTTGAAACCTGTCAGATGGCAGGCTGTCATGAAGATCTTCCCGACAGTCACTACTACCGCAAGGCTAATTCCTGCGGGGGATGTCATACTATCGGTGCAGCTGATCCCGCTCCTAAAAACATGACGCCGGCAATGCATGAAGCAATCACCGACGGTGCCGAGTGTCTAGAATGTCATACTGATGCAATGCCTGATAATGCATCACACGCTGCCAGTATGGTCGGAATGTGCACTATGTGTCATGGAGCAGGATACTGGGATGAATAGAAATATCACTCGGCAGAAGCTTTGATGCTCTCGAGTGTGCTCTTATAGAAAGATTCCGCTTCATATGAACTGCGCATCAGCGGGAATGATGCGACACCGTGGAAACCGATCTCATGCGCAGTGACCAGATAATCCTCGAATTCCTCGGGAGTGACATACCTGACTACTTCATGCGCACCGCGACAGGGTTTTAAGTACTGCCCCAGCGTCAGCATATCACAGCCGGTATCATAGATATCTTTCATGGTGCTGACCACTTCATCAGACGTCTCACCCAATCCCAGCATGATGCCGGATTTAGTCAGGATATCTGGCGCGATCTCTTTAGACATTCTTAGAACACATAAGGACTGTTCGTAATCAGCCTGGGGACGCATCTCGGGATATAGCCTGGGGACAGTCTCGATATTATGTCCCAGTACGGTGGGACCAGCTTTGAGAACGGTCTCAAGAGCTTCACGATTTCCTTTGAAATCAGGGATGAGTACCTCGACCCCAATGCCTTCCACTTCTTTGTGCAGGCAGTCGATGGTATTGGCATAATGAGAAGCACCGCCGTCTTCAAGGTCATCTCGGGTGACAGAAGTCAAAAAGATATATCTGAGCCCCAGTGTCTTTGCCACATGGGCCATGTGAGCAGGTTCATTCGGATCGAGCGGTCCGGGAGCTGTATGATTGACCGAACAGAACGTACAGCTTCGGGTGCACATATCGCCCATGATAAGGAAAGCCATACCGTCAGGAGCACATTCACATTTGTTGGGACAGCCTCCGCTGTCACAGATCGTGTGCAGCCCCAATCCCGCGAGCATATCATCGACTTCTTTCGTCTCCCCTACTCTCGGCAGACGTTTAATGAGCCACGGAGGCATATGTTCAGCCATCGATATCCTCCAAAAGCTGTTTCACACTGATCTCCTCGACATCCTTTTCCAGGATGTCTGCAAAGCAGTTTACCACGCTCTCTTTGAAAAGCCGCATATCGACTTTCTTACCAGATTCAGCTTCAACAGATGTGGAATGCAGTCCTTTCATACCGCAGGGATTGATGGCTTCGAGCAGAGAAGTATCTGAAGATACGTTTATCATGATGCCGTGGGAAGTTACACTGCGGCTGATATGCAGCCCGACCGCCGCCAGCTGTTTTTCGTTGATCCAGATTCCCGGATGCCTGTCCCAGACATCAGCATCGGGCACGAACTCCTTTATCGGCCTTAAGGCCATCTGTTCCAGATACCCGATATAATCCTCAAGGACGCCTCGGTAATAACGGATGTTCAGGATCGGATAACAGACCAGCTGTCCGGGAACATGCATCGTAACGTCCCCGCCTCTCTTAACATTCACAACTGATACCCCTGCATCCGCAAGCCTTTTCTCATCCCAAAGGATATTGGTCGGATCAGTGCTGGTACCGCACGTGATGACTTTGTCATGCTCACATAAAAGCAGGATATCATCGATGACATCCCGGCTTCTGAGCAGTGACAGTTTCTGCTGGATCTTTACAGTCTCAGCATAATCAGCCATCCCAAGGTCGCAAATCCAACAATGCTGCATCTCAAACTCCTAGGCATTGAGGAACAGTTCGTCATTAGGTTCTGTTCCGGGTTTATAAGTGGCTGGAATCTGATACTTACCGTACTGATACGGATTCAAAAGATCATCGAGATCGTGAAGATCATCCAGCTCGACCAGCATCAGCCAGCCTTGCGTGTAATTAGCACCGGTGAGTACCTGATACTCCAGATAAAAAGCTTCGTCATGGACATCCAAGACTTTCCCAGATACGGGAGAGATAAACTCAACTGTCATCTTCTTGCCGTCCATGTACCCGAAAGGAGTATCCTTCTCGATTCTGGATCCGACCGAAGGGAGCATGTATGCGTTCAGTGTATCGACGATACCAATGAGGAGCACACACTTTTCAGTGATACCTATCAGTACCTTATTGCCCTCCAATTTCTGTACCCAGATATGATAATAGGAATAGAGTCTGTCGAGAGCGACATTCGTGGTGCATCCGGGAATCGGCAGCGTTTCAGGATTATATCCGGCAGGTACCTGATAGATATGCTGTTTCCCGGATGTCGTAGTAGTCGTCTTTGTACCAGTATTCGTTACCGAAGTAATGTCCGTTGTCGTAGTAATACTCGTAGTAGGCGTCTTGCTGGTGACCGTGGTAGGATTGCTTGCCGTCGTGTTAGTCTTAGTCGGCTCAGTGCCGTTACATGCTCCCAGCATGGATACGATCGTCAATCCGCCGGCAATCACTCCCACGTCCTTGATGAACTGTCTTCTAGATATGCCTTTTTCGGAAGAAAATGCAAATCTCTTGTATTCGTTGTCTTTCATTTTCACCTCAAACCAGAGTATCAGTTATTCAAAACAACAGTCCACCAGCGGCCTGCTGATTTGTCCTAAGCATCAAGGAACAGCGCTTCGTTTGCCTGTGAACCCAATACATAATCCTGAGGGATCTGGTATTTTCCATACTGGAAAGGATTCAAAAGCTCATCGAGATCACTCATGTCGTCGACCTCAACGAGGAGCAGCCATCCTTCGTTGTAGAATACGGCTCCTGATAACTGGGCAACGCGGTAGAATGCTTCAGGATGTACGTCCAGAACAGTGCCGGATACCGGAGACATGAATTCAACGTACATCTTTTTGCCGTCCATGTAACCGAACGGTGCATCTTTCTTGATCTTATCACCGACAAGCGGCAGAGAGAACGGATTAGTGGAATCGGCAAAGCCAATAAGCAGCAGACACTTCTCCGTAATACCAAGCAAGACCTTGTTGCCTTCCAGTTTCTTTACCCAGATATGATCGAAAGAATAGAGTCTGTCGAGAGCGACATAAGTCGTACATCCCGGGATAAGTTCAGCCGAGGGCAAAGTTTCCTGCGTAGCAGTATAAAGATGTTGGCCGCTACCGGTAGCAGTATTCGTAATGGCACCGGTATTTGATGATGTCGTCGTTGTTTTACTGGTCGGAGTATTAGATGTCGCGCCGGTCTTCGTACCGGGATCGGGAGACGTCGTAGTCGTCTTCGTTCCTTCCCCGTCACCGCATCCGCCAAGGAAAGTCGCAAGCGTCAGTCCGCCTGCCAGCACCGACACATCTTTAATGAACTGTCTTCTCGTTATCCCTTTTTCCGAGGAGAATGCAAACCGCTTATATTCGTTATCTTTCATATCTGTGCACCCCACACTAGAATATTTGTATTACATAGTAGATACCTACAGCGATAAAAAGTATCGCCATAATGATCTTGAGATACTTTTCAAAATCACTTATCTTGGAGATCCATTTGTACGCAAACTGGAATCCAAGCGCCAGGAGGATCGTGAATGCCACCACAGGCAGTGCCGTACCGATCGCATAGAATACCGGCAGGACCACACCGCCCTTTGTCGTCAGTGCCATGGGGATAGTTACGATGAAGAAAAGGATCGCACTGTAAGGACAGAAGGAGAATCCCATGATGAGACCCATGATGAAAGAGCCCAGTATTCCCTTGTCTTTGACCTTCTCAGTAAGTGATGAGGTCACTCCCGATGTCGAGAATTTAAGCTTATCCGAGAAGAGCATCAGGATACCCGCAACGATCAGCAGCGGACCCAGTACATAGGTTCCCAACATCTCAACGAAATTCTGGATGGCATTAGCTTCTAATCCGATAAGGATGATAGCAAGTCCCAATAAGCTCAGAGCAAGGACCGAACCCAGCATATAAGCAAAAGATTCGATGAGCGTGTACCAACGCTTGGTAGCATCCCGCCCGATATACGCCAGAGCTGCAATGTTGCTTGCCATGGTACACGGACCGATTGCCGCCATCAGCCCAAAACACAGTGCTGCCAGCACCGGTACCGATGTCGAGATAGCGATCATATGGAAAAAGTCTGAAAGCTGAGTCATCTTATGCCCCGATAGCATTCAAAGATGCGTCGAGTTCTCTCACGACGGCATCATGGAACTTTTTCTTCAGAACATCGTTCTTGCCCGTGGTGTCGGTATATAGCCAGATCGATGCGATGTTCTTATATTTCCATTCTCCGTTCATGTCAGAAGTGATATAAAGAGCATAAGACGGAGCATCGAACTGTGTCTTGATTCCGTTATTGGATGAGACAGTGGTGTCATACTCTTCATATTTCAGCTTTCCGCTGTCGACATATGACTTATATTCCTCGAGCACGATAGTCCTGATCCATTCCTGTGCAAGATTAAGACAGAAACAGGCATCAGATTCATAGAAAGAAACGACATTAACATGATCTTTCGGCGGAGCATCGGTATTTGCAGCCTGTGTCGTCGGATCTGAAGACGAACATGCGCACATCGTCATCGTCATGATGACCGCCAAAAGCACAAATAATATCTTCTTCATACTCATTACCCCCTATGAGTTTTCTTTGATGAACTTCAATATATCCTTCTTGGACAGAGCCTTTCCGGTGCTGACGACCTTCTCATCAATGATGAAGGCAGGAGTGGAGATGACCTGATACTTTACTAATTCAGCGATATCAGTAACATGTTCCACTTCAACATCCAGTCCCTCTGTCTTCACAACATCAAGAGTGTCCTTATACAGACCATTGCATCGGGCACACCCCGGACCTAACACCTTTATTTTCATATCTGCCTCCGATCAAGTGATATATTGCTGTACCAGATTGAAGATATAACCGACTACGATTATACCTACTGTACATATCGCTATAAAAACCCCCAGCAGCTTCGGCTTGATTGCTTTTCTGAGCATGATCATGCTGGGAAGAGACAATGTCGTAACGCTCATCATGAAACTCAGCACCACGCCCAGCTGCGCCCCCTTATAGAGAAGTGATTCCGCAATGGGGATGGTACCGAAGATATCGGCATACATCGGAACGCCTACGACTGTTGCCAGTATGACACCGAAGGGATTGTGTCCGCCCAGGATCTTCTGGACGAAGTCTTCCGGGATCCAATTGTGTATCACCGATCCGATACCGACGCCGATCAGGACATACGGGAAGACCCTTTTGAATGTCGCACATGCCTGAGTCCAGGCATATGATACTCTTTCCCTGAATGTGATCTTCTCTTCTTCCGATGCGATCTGCGGCATCTCTCTTATAAAACTTTCTACTTCTCCCTCGAGATGGAGTCTTTCGATCAGCGACCCGCCGGCGATCGCGATGACCAGGCCCAAAACTGTATAAAGAGCTGCAATCTTCCATCCGAAGATACTGGTCAGAATGATGAGACTTCCCATGTCCACCATGGGAGACGAGATCAGGAACGAGAACGTAGTACCGATCGGAAGTCCTGCCCCGGTAAAACCGATGAAGAGAGGTATCGATGAACAGGAACAGAAAGGAGTGACGGTCCCCAACAACGCCGCAACTGTGTTGGCAGCCAGACCGTGAAAACGTCCCAGTATACGCTTGCTCCTCTCCGGCGGGAAGAAACTCTGGATATAACTGATAATAAAGATCAGCGAAAGGAGAAGGATACAGATCTTGATAGTATCGTAGATGAAGAACTGGACCGACCCCAGGATACGGGGATCCCATGAGGAACCGATATGCATCAGGCCGTCTCCGATCAATCGGTTCAGCCAGTGCATTCCTAGTATCTCGTCCTGGATAAAAGTCCACATATAAAGTTCTTTCGATCTTTAATTCAATTTAATTAGCAGCAACAGGAATCAGCCTTGCAATCATTGATGGATGTCTTTATTTCATTAAGATAACCGATCACAGAATCGAAGCCTTCCTTGGAAAGCGAATAGTACATCCATTTTCCGACCTTGCGTCCGTTAACGAGACCGGATTCGCAAAGGATCTTCATATGATGAGACAGCGTCGGCTGTGCGATATCTAAAAAGGCCAGCAGCATACACGCACACTGTTCTCCGCCGACAAGAAATTCCACGATTTTGACGCGAGTGACATCATCCAATGCTTTGAACATCTTTACAGCCTGTACAGCTTCCATACTCATGATCTCACCTTCCTATAAATCGATAAATCGAAATATCTCGATATGACAATTATATAGTTGTTTAGTATGTTTTTGCAAGATGTTTAATGATAAAAAAAAAAGGGAGCCTTGTTCAGGCTCCCTTTTCGATTCTTTCCTATTTATGCGATCGGCTGTGCAGGTTTGCGAGGTCGATTGCTTCGTTTCTTCGCGACCTTCAATCGAGTCAATGATCTCTTGAGGGCAGCTTCGGCAGCCAGCTGAGCATCAAGATCGCCAACATTCTTGGCGGCTTCTTCAGCTCTGGCTCGGGCAGCCTCGGCACGATCAATATCGATCTCGTCTGCTCGTTCCGCAGCATCAGCTAAGATGATGACAGAGTGCGGCTGTACTTCCATATAGCCGCCGGATACTGCCATATCAGTCTCTTCGCCATCCTTGGTAATGGTGAGGACACCGGTGTCCAGGATGGTGACCAGATTAGCATGCTCAGGAAGGATACCCAATTCGCCCGTGATACCAGGGGCGACGATTGAGTCAACAACTTCTGAATAAATCAGTTTTTCGGCAGTTACGATCTCTAATTTGATTTTTTCCATAATCGTTTAACTCCGACTAAAGTTCAGATGCCTTAGCGACAGCCTCATCGATAGTGCCGACCATGTAGAAGGCCTGTTCAGGAAGATCATCATGTTTACCTTCGATGATCTCTTTGAAGCCTCGGATGGTTTCGGCGATAGGTACGTATTTACCGGGTCGGCCGGTGAAGACTTCAGAGACATAGAACGGCTGGGTAAGGAATCTCTGGATCTTTCGGGCACGGGCAACGGTAAGTTTCTCATCTTCAGAAAGTTCTTCCATACCGAGGATGGAGATGACGTCCTGAAGATCCTTGAATTTCTGAAGGATTCGCTGGACTTCTCGAGCAACACGATAATGTTCTTCGCCGACGACCAGAGGATCGAGGATTCGGGATGATGAAGCCAGAGGATCTACGGCGGGGAACAGAGCCTGTTCTGCCAAGCTTCGTTCAAGAGCGATGGTAGCATCGAGGTGACCGAAGGTGGCGACTACGCCGGGATCGGTGTAGTCATCGGCAGGTACGTAAACGGCCTGGAATGATGTGATGGAACCCTGCTTGGTGGAGGTGATTCGTTCCTGCATCATACCCATTTCTGTAGCCAGGGTGGGCTGATAACCTACGGCGGAAGGCATTCGGCCAAGGAGGGCGGATACTTCCATACCGGCCAGGGTGTATCGGTAAACATTATCGATGAAGAGAAGAACGTCCTGATGTTCGACATCACGGAAGTACTCAGCCATAGTCAGACCGGTCAAGCAGACTCGGAGACGTACGGCGGGGAGCTCGTTCATCTGACCGAATACGAGGGCGGTATTCTTGATAACGCCGGAATCGGTCATTTCGTGCCAAAGGTCGTTACCTTCTCGGGAACGTTCACCTACACCGGCGAATACTGAGTAACCATTGTGCTCAGCAGCGATGTTTCGGATAAGTTCCTGGATAAGAACGGTCTTGCCCACACCAGCGCCGCCGAAGGTACCGACTTTACCACCCTTAGCGAACGGAGTGATGAGGTCAAGGACCTTGATACCGGTTTCAAGCATCTGGCTTGAGGTTTCCTGTTCTTCAAAAGAAGGAGCTTTTCGATGGATAGACCATCGTTCACAATTTTCAATACTTTCGCCATCGTCCAAGGGGTTGCCAAGGACGTCAAAGATTCGGCCCAATGATGGATTACCAACAGGTACTTTGATAGGAGCACCGGTATCGATGACTTCAACGCCTCTCTTCAGACCGTCAGTAGGAGTGAACGCCAAGCAGCGTACCCAGTTACTGCCGATGTGAGTCTGGACTTCGAAGGTCATCTTGGTACCATCGCTGTTGACGACTTCGAGAGCGTTCAACAGAGCGGGCATAGCATCAGCTGGGAACTCAACGTCCACAACTGAACCAATGACTTGAACAATTTTTCCAGTAGCCACTGATACCCTCCTAAGATAATGCCGCAGTGCCGCTGATGATATCGAGCAGCTCTGTGGTGATAGATTCTTGTCGTGCCTTGTTATAGACCAGTGTCAATTCGGAGATAAGATCCATAGCGTTGTCAGTAGCGTTGCGCATGGCAAGCATACGGGCAGACTGTTCACTGGCTATAGCTTCAAGTATGGCATGATATACTTTCATTTCAACGTATCTTGGAAGCAGATTGCTCAAGATCTCGTCCTTGCTGGGTTCAAAGATACAATCGGATACCAGTTCCTCTTCCTCTTTGTGAGGAGGAACGATCGGAAGCAACTGTTCGATGACCGGTTTCTGGACTGCTGTTGAAACGAATTGTGCATATGAGATATACACAGCATCGAGTTTATGGTCGATGAAGTCATCGACTGCGATCCTCGAGATGGGGAGTGTCGCGAGCTGAGTCGGATAATCACCCAAACCGGAGAATTCAGCGATAACGTTCTGCTGACTTCGTCGCATGAAATCACCACCACGTCGCCCGACTGAGATGACCGAAGTGGGCTTGCCCTGTTCAAGGATGAACTTGGCAGCACTTCTGTTGAGATTGGCCAACAAACCACCAGTTTGTCCACGATCAGCGGTAATGTGAATGATTCCGATGTTATTAACGACTTCACGCTGTTGCATCAAAGGATACGTAGTGGAGGATTCTTTGGTCATGCCGACAAGGTCAGAGATAACCTGAGTAAGCTTGTTGGCATAGTCGCGGCCCTGGATACCTCGCTCCTGAGCTTTGCGCATCTTGGATGCGGCAATCATCTCCATGGCTTTGGTGATCTTAGCCGTTGACTGAATACCCTTAATACGTCTTTTAATTTGTCTTATATTTGACAACTTAATTCATCCTATGCAGCGAATGTTCTCTTGAAATTGGTGATGGCATCATCCAATTTCTTTTCGAGTTCTTCAGTAAGAAGACCCTTGTCATTGATTTCATTAATAATATCGGCGTGCTGATTCTCAACAAAAGTTAACAGTTTTGACTCGAAGTCATGGACTGATTTAACAGGGACATCATCGATATAGCCCTTGTTGGCGGCATAGAGGATGGTTACCTGCTTGCCGACGGACATGGGGATATATTGAAGCTGTTTGAATACTTCAGTAATTCGCTCACCACGATCGATCTGAGCCTTGGTGGCCTTGTCGAGTTCGGAAGTACCGAACTGGGCGAAGGCGGCAAGCTCTCGATACTGAGCCATATCGAGCTTCAGCTGACCGGCTACTTTCTTCATAGCCTTGGTCTGAGCGGAGCTACCTACACGGGATACTGAAATACCAATATTCAAAGCGGGACGAGTACCAGCATTAAACAGGTCGGATTCAAGATAGATCTGACCGTCGGTAATGGAAATAACGTTGGTAGGAACATAGGCAGAGACATCGCCGGCCAGAGTTTCGATGACCGGGAGAGCTGTCAATGAACCACCGCCGAGTTCTTTACTCAGTTTAGCGGCACGTTCCAAAAGTCGGCTGTGTAGATAGAATACATCGCCGGGATAAGCTTCTCGACCAGGGGGACGTCGGAGAAGAAGGGACATCTGTCGATAAGCCCAAGCGTGCTTGGAAAGATCATCGTAGACGATGAGGGCATCTTTGCCCTGTTCCATGAATTCTTCGCCGATGGCGCAGCCGGAGAAAGGAGCCAAGTACTGCATGGCAACGGGGTCGGAGGAGTTGGCGGCTACGACGATGGTATGTTCCATAGCGCCGTATTCTTCCAGCTTACCGACTACCTGGGCAACCTTACTGGCTTTCTGACCGATAGCGACATAGATACAGATGATGTCTTTGCCCTTCTGGTTGATGATAGTATCGAGGGCAATGGCGGTCTTACCGGTACCACGGTCGCCGATGATAAGTTCTCGCTGTCCGCGGCCGATGGGGATCATAGCATCGATGGCTTTGATACCGGTCTGGACAGGCTGGTTAACTGAAGAACGGCTCACAACGTCAGGTGCGACTCGTTCTACAGGTCGGGTCTTGTTGGATTTGATTGCGCCCTTACCGTCGAGAGGTCGGCCCAGAGGATCGACGACACGGCCGATCAGGCCATCGCCGACGGGGACTTCGGCCACACGGCCGGTAGCGCGTACTTCATCGCCCTCTTTGAGGGCACTGTCATCACCAAGGATAACAGCCGCGACACCATCAGTCTCGAGGTTGAGGGCCATGCCCATGACGTCGCCGGGGAACTGGAGAAGTTCACTGTAACTTGCACCAGACAGGCCACTGATACGGGCAATACCATCACCTACGGAGATAATGGTACCTACATCAACAGCTTTAGGAGCAGCATCGAAGGCCGATACCTGTGCTTTTAAAGCTGCAATGATATCTGAGTTTGAAGATGTCATAAAGCAAGCTCCTTGTTCAGAGATGCCAGTTTCTGGCGGACACTGTGATCGATGAGCTTGTCACCGATTCGGATGATGATACCGCCAATGAGTGTCTCGTCAACGATCGAGTTGATAACGACGGGAGTACCTACGATCTCGGTAAGCTTCTTACCGATCTCAAGCTTGTAAGCTTCATCCAGAGGTACGGCTGTAGTGATATCTGCGATCTGAGCGCCTTTGACACCATTGGTAGTGTCTACGAGTCTCTGATATTCAAAAGTAATGTCATCTATAGTGGTAAGTTCATCCTTGGCTGCCAGTTCTTCGAGGAGATTGACAACTTCCTGAT
>JAEEGF012008054.1_pt1 | contig 11162 bp, 10 predicted proteins | sample 9134171 | NCBI WGS metagenome assembly JAEEGF01 (sample SAMN16246542, study PRJNA631951) | gut metagenome | biome: gut microbiome; feature: rumen; material: AP-attached | host: Bos | place: Iran: Karaj | collected 2018-10
TGTACAGTTTGAATACCTGTACACCTATCAGTATTCCGTTTAACAGTATTGTGCTGAATGAATGTATCAATGCACCGTATACAACAAAAAGCATGGCTCCGACCAGATCCAGTATCCGTATCTGTTTTTCACCGTTTCTTGTAAATGCCAGCACTATAAAAGATGTTGCGATTATTCCTATGATCTCGTAATTCATTTAAATCCTCATTCCTTCAAAATATCTATACCTGTGAAATCTTATCCGAGACAGTATCCTTAAGTCCCATTATCAGCTCGATCAGATCAAGCTTCCTTAAATATGTGAGCAGCTCACTGTCAGCCACATCCTTGTTGATGATCTCTCCGACCTTTCCAAGATAGCCCATCTGTGCAGCTGCCGTAACTGCATGGAAGATGATCAGTGCGAGCGCTGCTCCCAGTAAAGCTCCCAAAAACTTATCCAAAAAACCGAGGATTGGCAGCTCCGCGATGGCTTTTACGGATTTGGTCAAGACCTTTAAGATGCTGTATACCAGCCCCAGGATCACCAATACGACTATGGATATGATAGTCTGTTTTGTATCGCCTTTGGAAAATGAAGAGAATATCCTTAAGAATATCCCCAGCATTATGATCGCTACCGCCAGTGCAACAAAAATCGCTATGCTGTCGGCCAGCCCCTTTTTTGCTCCTATATATATTCCCAGTATCGCTATCAGCGTTGTGACAGCCATTGTAACACTAATACTTATACTCATTCCTATTCAAACTTTACAACGTCTATTGACGTCTGTCTTACAAATAAATACTTCTTTGCGGATTCTGTAGTGGCAACGAATAATACGGGACTCTCAAACTTGTTGTTGTATTTTTCCGTACCGTCTGCATCCACCATTATGCATTCGTTCTCATTATATATAAGAACCTGCCCGTTTCCTACCACAATATCCTTGAAATCCATATTGTATCTGTAAGAACCTGTTTTCCTCCCCTTTGTATCATATATATCCATCTTGTACTTGTCTTCACCGGAAGAATCATAGCTTACAAGACAGACATGAGTCTTTCCGTAATACACTCCCAGAACGCTTTCGGCAAACAGTATGTCCGCTGTGCTCTTTGGTATCTTAGAACCTTCATAGAACATGAGCCTGTTATCCGCAAGAGCCATGAGAGTATCTGAGTTCATAAAGTCAAGAGTCGGCACCACGGCATCCGGATACTCATAGCTGCTCACTATCCTGTCGGTCACGTTTTCTCCGACTCCGCCGAAATTATAAAAAGTAACTCCGCTCTTCATGATATCGCTGTCCACATGCAGATAGCTGACCGCCATGACTTCACCGGAAATAGCAACACAGAGCGGATAACCGGTCTTTGACATCGTTGCCTTTATCTCAACGATCTTCTCGCCTTTGACATTATATACATTCACCCATGAATTGGATGAATCCTCGAGTATGGCAGCAACAAGTCCCTCTTTTGAAACACTGAAATCCCTTAAAGGAAGGGTCGTATCTATCTCATATACGGTTCCTGCACTGTCTACGACATAGATCTTATGTCCGTCATAATCGCCAACTCCCACATATTCGGGACTTCTCTTTAAGATTGGATTCTGCATCTCATAGGTCATGTTCCATATGACTGATCCCTTTTCGTTTATACAGCTGACACCGTCCTTGCTGTAAACTATGATGCTTCCGTAATTGTTGACATAGGAATTTGTCTCTATGCTCACTCTTTCTATTGAATTCGTGACAGTGATCTTTGTGTAAAGCTGATTCTTGTAATACACGAGAAGAACAGTAGCCAGAACGACAATGACTGAAACGCAAACCAGCACCGCCACAAGGTTTTTAAGCTTGTGGAGGTGCAGCTTCTGCGAAAAATTCATATTGTCCCGGTTTGTATCTTCTTCCCTGTTTGGGAATCTGCTTATTGTTGCCATTATGATAAACCTTAAAAGATGAACTTATATACAGTAGTAGTCTTATATTCCCTGTCAGGGCCGAATACAGCCTGAGGGAATTCGGGATGATTTATATGATCCGGATAGTACTGTGTCTCAAGACATAAACCGTAATTCTTCTGATATGTCTTTCCGTCCTTGCCCGCTGTATTATTCACATAGTTTCCTGAATAGAACTGAATGCCGGGAAGATCACTGTAGACTTCCATTACAACTGAGCTTTCAGGCTCCTTTACCTCTGCTACTTTCTTGATCTTTCCTGTCCAGTCATCTATGCAGTAGTTGTGATCATATCCGTTTACTAAAGCCATGATTGGATTGGTTATATCATTATCCCTGCGTATGGGCTTCATTGTCGTAAAGTCAAGAGGTGTTCCTGCAACGGATGCGATCTCTCCTGTAGGTATGCCGCCGTCATCAGGCATGGTAAACGTCTTTGCGTTCAGCCACAGTTCATGATCAAGGATATCTCCGTTTCCATGACCCTTAAGATTGAAATATGTATGATTGGTCATGTTGATTATCGTATTCTTGTTACTTGTTCCGCTGTAGTCTATCTTTATTTCATTGTCATCTGTCAGTGTATATGTAACAGAAAGTTCTCTGTCTCCGGGAAGTCCGAACTCGCCGTCTGTAAGAGTTGCAGAAAACTTTACGGAATCATCAGTGGTCTCTGCTTTCCACAGTCTCTTGTTCATACCGGTTTCAAAAGCAGTATGAAGGTTATTTGCTCCGTCATTGACTTCCATGCTGTATTCAACATTATCTATCGTAAGCTTTGCCTTACCGATACGATTGGCATTGGGTGCTATGGTAGAACCAAGGTATGTGTCGTTTATCGCATATACTTCCATGTCGGGACATGTGAGTGCAACGTCCTTTTTTGAACCGTCTCCGCACGGGATATAGATCCTGTGAAGGATCGCGCCGAAATCAAGAAGATGTATTGCCATCCCGTTCTTGTTTTCTATCACATATTCTGTTACATCTTTTCCCTGTGCTGTTTTTCCGAATATATTTGTCTTCATTGTTTACCTCCATACATTTTGTATTTTCAGACTTCTATTCTTCCTTCCAGAGCTCTGAGCAGTGTCACTTCATCAATGCACTCAAGATCGCCGCCGACCGGTACACCGCTGGCTATTCTTGTGACCTTTACTCCTGACGGCTTTATGAGCTTGCTGATATACATTGCAGTCGTCTCACCTTCGAGGCTGGAATTGGTAGCTATGATAACCTCTTTGACATCGTCTCCCTTGAGTCGTTCTATCAGCTCCTTGAGCTTTATATCTCCGGGACCTACACCTATCATGGGAGATATGGCTCCGTGCAGTACATGATAAACCCCGGTGTATTTGCCGGTCTTCTCATATGCAGCCAGATCCCTGACATTTTCCACCACCATGATCGTGGAATGATCTCTGTTCTCATTTGAACATACCGGACAGATGTCGCTGTCAGTTAATGTATAGCATTCCTTGCAGTATCGAACGGTATTCTTTGCTTCTACTATCGTGTTTGCAAGCCGTTCAACCCTTGCCTTAGGAAGATTGATCAGATGAAATGCGAGTCTTCCTGCGGATTTCTCGCCTATTCCAGGCAGCGTACTCAGTTCACTTATTAATTTATTGATAGGTCCGCTGTAGAGGTCCATTAAAAGCCGAAACCTCCGAGTCCGCCCAGTCCGCCTGTCATCTTGCTCATTGCTGATTCATTTGCTTCATCAACCTGTGCAAACGCTTCATTGATAGCTGCTATTATGCTCTCCTGGAGAGTCTCTACATCATCGGGATCCACGATATCCTTATCAAGCACCAGACTCTTTATCGTCTTTTTTCCGGTAACTACAACTTCAACAGCTCCGCCGCCGGCTTTGGCACTGAATTCACTTTCCTCCAGATTCTTTTGGCTTTCCTCCATCTGACGCTGCATACGCTGAGCCTGCTTCATCAGATTGTTCATATTGCCGGGCATTCCCATTCCTCCCGGAAATCCTCCTCTTTTTGCCATATACTCTAATCCTCCTCGATTATGTTTGTATTGATTCCCGCCATCTTCAGTATATCGGGATATATCGAATCTATTTCGTCCCTGTTTCCAGCTTTCTGGACTTCTATCTCTATCTGCTTATCTATTGTTTCGCTGATTATCCTGCTTATGTTTTCCTTTACCTGCTCGCCTAGCAGTCTGTCGCATGCAGGTTCATCAGAGGGAACGAGTATCAGCAGCTTGTTGTCTGCCGAAAGCGAAACTGATACCTTTGCCATGAGATTCTTATCAAGCCCTTCAAAGTTGCCTACTATCTGACGCCATCTGTTGACAACATTCTGAATATCTTCAGGTAATGCATCCGGCAGCTTTGCTTTTTGCACAGGCACACTTGTATTATCAGGCATGCTGCCTGTATTTACCGGCGGTGCATAGGAAATTCCTTTTTCAACCTGTTCTTCCAGATTTCTTATCCTGTCTAATACAGTGTCGTCCTTGCTTTCCATCTGAGGTCTGCAGAGCTTTATAAGAGCTATCTCTGTCAGTATTCTTTTCTGGGCTGCATATCTTATGTCGGAAGACAGTTCGGAGAAGATCCTGATATAACGGATGATCATATCCGTTTCACACATATCCGCCTCCTGCTTAAGACGGTTTCTGCTGTCACTGGATACATCGAGTACTTCCGCTGCATTATCAGATGTCTTAACGATCAAAAGATTTCTTAGATACCAGGTAAAATCAGTCACGAACTGGGTAAGCTCTCTTCCCTGGATCACGATCTCTTCAAGAACCTTTATGCATCCTGTTACATCTCTGCCAAGGATATGTCTTAAGAGTCTGCTGAACACCTCGGTATCAACAGCACCCAGAACATCAAGAGCATTATCGTAGGTAAGCGTCTTTCCGTAATGAAACGCTATACACTGATCGAGAAGCGACAGCGCATCTCTCATCGAACCGTCAGCTGTCTTTGCTATATATCTTAATGCCTTGGGTTCAACATCGATGTTCTCTCTGGTCATGATCTCTTCAAGTCTGTCAGCTATGGTATCTATGGATATGCGCTTAAAATCATAACGCTGACATCTTGAAAGAATTGTTATCGGTATCTTATGGACCTCGGTCGTTGCCAATATGAATATACAATAAGACGGAGGTTCCTCAAGCGTCTTTAGTAATGCATTGAATGCATTGGTGGACAGCATATGAACCTCGTCTATGATATATACCCTGTACTTGCCCTCCGACGGAGAGTATGAGACAGCCTCGATGATGTTTCTGACATCTTCTACACCGTTATTGGATGCCGCATCCATCTCAACTACATCCATGCTCGCGCCAGCCGCTATCCTCTTGCAGGAATCACATTCCCCGCACGGACTTCCGTCAACGGGATGCTCGCAGTTTACGGTCTTGGCAAAAAGCTTGGCTATGGATGTCTTTCCCGTTCCCCTTGTTCCGCAAAACAGGTATGCGTGACCGATGCGTCCCGATACTATCTGGTTTTTCAGAGTCGTTACTATATGGTCCTGTCCCTTGACTTCATCAAAGGTATCAGGTCTGAATTTTCTGTATAGTGCTACATATGACATATTTTATCTTTCTAATCACCGAAGCTTATTCCGAGCATCTTTGCTTCCTTGATGATCGCCGCATCGGGATCGAGCATCTTGAGTTTACCGGCTACATCTTCAAGCGGAACCTTAACGATTTCTCTGTTTCTGTATCCGACCATGAATCCGTATTCATCCTCAAGGATCAGCTTGCCTGCTTCAGCACCGAGTCTGCTGGCAAACACTCTGTCATAAGGACAGGGACTTCCGCCTCTCTGCATGTGTCCGGGTACCGTAACCCTGACTTCCTGACCGGTCTTTTGCTGGATAAGATCAGCAACCTCATATGATACCGAAGGATATTTTTTGTTGTTTAACTTCTTCTGATATTCCTTCTTTGAAAGCTTTGCGTCTTCCTTGCTGATAGCACCTTCCGCAACGGCTATGATGGTGAATCTGTTGCCGTCCTTAAGTCTCTGCTCAACCTTCTTTGCTATCTTATCTATATCAAACGGTATCTCAGGTATGAGTATGATATCGGCTCCGCCGGCCATTCCGGCATTGAGCGTAAGATATCCGACCTTGTGTCCCATTACCTCTATAACGAATACTCTGCCGTGAGAAGCTGCTGTTGTATGTATGCAGTCAATGACAGAAGTAGCAAGATCGACAGCCGACTGGAAACCGAATGTCATGTCTGTTCCGTATAGATCATTATCTATGGTCTTTGGAAGAGTGATGACATTTAGTCCTTCCTGCCTTAAAAGATTGGCCGTCTTATGTGTTCCGTTTCCGCCAAGGATCACAAGACAGTCGAGTTTGAGCTTGTAATAGTTCTGCTTCATTGCCTCGACCTTATCCAGTCCGTTCTCATCAGGGTCTTTTATAGTCTTAAAAGGAGTCCTGCTGCTTCCAAGTATCGTTCCGCCAATGGTAAGGATACCTGAGAAGTCTCTTGATGTGAGCATCTTGAAATCACCGTATATCAAACCTCTGTAACCGTTCAGGAAACCATATATCTCAACTTCCTGACCGCTGTTGTATATTGATTTTACAACACCTCTCATGGCAGCATTCAGTGCCTGACAGTCGCCGCCGCTGGTCAACATACCGATTCTTTTCATACGCTTCTCTCCTTTCAGTGAATGCATAAAATCACTATAAAATTATAGCAAAAAATGGATTGTTTAACAATGAAAAGGTGAACTGTCAGCTCATAACGAGCTGCTTGAAAACATCGCCTCTGTCTTCGAAATTCTTAAAATACCCGTAAGATGCCGCAGCCGGCGAAAGAATGCAGGCTTCTGTTGGTTTTGTGATCTTTTTTGCGAGCGAAACGGCTTCCTTAAGATCCTCTACAAGATATACGTTTTCATTAGAACAAAGCTCGTTTAGTATGCGCTTTCCCGTCTCATACATTAGGATATAGTTGTACTGACCATGATCCTTAATGAAATCCTCAAGGATGTCATAGTCTATTCCTCTGTCCATTCCGCCGATCAGAATCGTCTTTGCATTCTTAAGACTCGTTGTCGCGCTTATAGTCGCCTGAGGTATTGTTGATATAGAATCATCATAGTATTCAACACCGTCTATAGTTGCTATAAGCTGCAGTCGATGAGCAAGTCCTTCAAAGGATTTGAGTGCCTCTCTTACCTTGTCTGGATCACATCCGAACTGTTCAGTAGCTATTCTGTATACAAATTCGGCATTGTATCTGTTATGGTCTCCCTGAATTTGCAAGTCATAATCATAGTCTTTCTTTGAGGATATGATAATCTTTTGTGCATCGGTCTTAAATTCGGGAACATTATCGCCCACATACAGCATATCATCACTTGTCTGGTATGCCGAGATATGTGTCTTGGCTTCAAAATATCGGTCCATTGTCCTATAGTAATCCAGATGATCCTCAAAGAGATTCAAAAAGACCGCGATATGCGGAGAAACGTTAAGATGAGCCAGCTGATGACATGAAAGCTCGTAAACGACTATGGTATCGTCGTTTATATGATCGAAATAATCAAGACATGGAAGTCCAATGTTTCCTACAAGCAGAGTTTCCTTGGGTAAACCTGCATTAAGAACGGTATATAACAGGCTCGAAGTGGTGCTCTTTCCCTTTGTTCCGGTTATACCGACAGTCTGAGAGGAATACTCCTCCATGAACACCTGCGTCTGGGAAGTGTATTTCTCGTTATCCTCGTCCATGATGATTCCGGGACTTTTAAAGATATAATCATACTTATCCTCGTTGATATCTTCTCTTTTACCTTCAAAGATATCTACCGATAAGGGCTTGCAGCACCGCTTTAAAAAGCTTTCGGTAGACTTTCCCTCTCTGCCGTATCCCCATATAAGTATTTTTTTGCCTTCAAACCTGTCTACAACTGACATTTCATTAGCTCCTGTTTCAGATATTTAGCAAAATCCTCAGGTACGTTATGCTCATCATTCCACTCTGAAAGAAGGTCATTAAGCTTTGTCGGAATATTATCAATGAACTCAGCGTATCTGTCAGTAAGAAGACTTTTTTTGCCGTTCATTCTGTAGAATTTCATGGCAGTCTGAACCTCTCTTCTTGTTCCGACGCATTCAAAAGGCTTGTTTTCCTCTATACCAATCAGCTCTCTGAAATCCTTATCGAGAGATTCCTTGTCAAGAAGATTCTCGCCGAATATCCCGATAAGCTCATCTTCTTTAAGAAATGCACTGAGGATTATATATACGAACAGACACTTGGGACAGTTACAGCACCATATCCCCTGCTTGCTTCCCGCATTGCAGCTTCTGAATGCCTTATGATAGTCCTTGTGTCTTGAAAACAGTGCCGCTATCTGTATCTCGGTAAGCGGTCTTAGCAGACTGAAATAGTGTATGTCAGAATCTGTCACCGTTTTGAGGTATTCATCAAAATCCTTTTCAAATTCATATGATTTTGAGTACTGATGATTGACATACGAATCCTTTACAGTGGATTCATTGGCGCTGTTCTCATTCGAAAGCGCTATGTATTTTATTCCTGTCAGATAGGCAGTGATAACCGTTGACCATGCCACTACTGCGGAAAAAGGTATATGGCCGTTTAAGAATCCGAGTTCATTCAGTTCGAGTATGCCTTTATCAAGTATTCTTTTTGCGCGATAATCAGATTTTTTATCCCTGCATATATCAATGACATTCCGCGCGGTCTCATCGCCGTTTATACTGTATGTGGTAATGCCTTCGCTTTTTAAAAGCTCAAGCGATACCACCGAATCCTTGCCTCCTCCCACAGGAACAAGGCATCCTGTATAAGCCTCGTTATCATGTAATATTTCGCATGATGAGTCTTTGCTTTTTATTGTGAGCAGGTCATCCTTTGATATAACTATATTGTTTCGGTAGGCAAATTCACCCAGACCGTTAAAAAACAGTTTCTCCCACCATTCAGTCTGATATTTGCTCAGAGAGCCGCATTCCACTTCCACAACGGGAGGGCAGACACATTTATAATAGCTGATAGCCTCCACCATGCCGAGGTTAAAGACAAGCTTCTCAAGTATTGGGTCGTTTTCTTTTATATCTCTGGTGCCAATAGGAAACTCCCATCTTGATCTGAATTCTCTAAGACCCGGTATCGAGAATAAAAACGCAACCTTGAAACTGCCGTCTTCCTTTTCGATCGTATAATCCTTATATACGAATCTTTCATATTCTTTTCTGAATCTGTTGAACTTTTCCATAGAAACTATATCTGTGTATTGACTCCGTTAAGATTTACATGCTCGTTTGCATCCATGGGGATCATAAGGTATTTCTGATCTCCGAGTATCTGGCTCTTTATCTTTGATGCCTTGTCGGGCTTTACACGCAAGACCACATCATATGTCTTAAGGTCCTCAATGTATGTAGCCGCCTCCGAAAGCTGCTTATCCTTTTCAACGATCTCGGTTTTTAGCGTGTTTACTTCCTTTACCAGTTCCTGTTCCTTTTTAATCTTTGCATTGGCTTCGAGTGCCTTGGTGTCTATCAGATTTGCGATCGCGGGCATGTCGTCACCGAAAGTCTCCTTGACTGTCTCGGAAACCTTCTTTTCAACAACGGCATCCATTCCCTGCTCCACCAGCGCCTCTTCAACAGCTTCATTTGTAAGGATCACAGATGCTATCTGGGCATCGGTCATCTCCTCTGAGGTATCGATCTTATCGTTTAACACTTCCTGAACTCCGATGAGAGCCTTTTCGCATTTCTCCTCATCGGTCCCGAACGCCTTTTTAACTATTGCGTGGAATGTCTGCTTCTGTTCCGTTGCAGTGAGTCTCGGACCGCAGCCGAGTACATCCGACACAAACTCAGGATGCGAATCCTTGGCATCCCTTATAAAATAATCGACCTTGTGTATATCGGCGCTTGAATCGCAAAATGCAGGAAACAAGAATCCCATATCCGGAACTCCGACTACCCAGTCTCTGATGCGGGCACCTATCCTGTTCTCATCCTTTCGATATCCAAGTCCCGGCTTTGACAATGCAACAGGACAGATAGATACCAGAAGATATTCATAGACCTCTTCCGATTCATCAAGTTTCATCTTATCCGATGTACGGCTCATTATGTCATATGAGTCATGGAACACGAGTATGAGGTAATTGCCTATATACTGGTAGTTATCGATGATCAGATCATAAAGCCTGTCAAGAAGCTCCTCATTATCAAGATTGCTGGCTCTTAAGCCGTATAGAAACTGCTGTTTACCTCCGACAGCCTCTTCATCAAGCGGGAAGTCAAGCTCAAGTATGTTATTGCCGATGGTTCCGGCCATTGTCTTTTTTGCTATATCAAGGAACTTGTAAAACTCTTCTTCATCCAGATTTAAAAAAGTCTCGTTGAGCTTTAAAACCTTTTGACGGGATGCATCAACGTAGCAGCCTGCCATTCGGCTTATGGTACAGCTGTCCTTCTTAAATCTTCTCTTAAGCGCCATTAAATCTTTCTTGTTCACCTGTTAATTCTCCTGAGATAAATTTTTGAGCACATCCTCTATGGACATATCGTGATCATTCGCTATACGAGCGATATCATCATATTCGTACTTTTCCCTGGTCACTCCATAGCCTGTCGAGACCTTTTTCCTTATCTGTCCGAACTGCGAATCAGCTGTCTCGATCTTTCTTTCAAGAACGTATCTGTTCTTGCTAGATTCTCTTATACCGATCGTAGTGGTATGAGCAAAGATCAGTTCAACGATCACTTTCTTATCCTGTGGTCTGCATAAAACAGTGAGCTTTATACCGGGACGGGATTTTTTCATCCCCACTGCAGTAGTATAGACCTCAAGCGCTCCCGCATCAAACAGTTTCTGCATGGCATATCCGATAAGCTCGGGCGACATGTCATCCATGTTGCACTCAAGTTCTATTATATCATCTGTTTTATCTTTTGATTCACCTAAGAATACCCTGACGCAGTTTGCTGCTTCAAAATCCTTTTTGCCCATGCCGTATCCTATCTTTTCGGTATTCATAACGGGCATATCGCCAAAACTGTCGCCAAAATGCTTTAAAAGAGCTGCACCTGTCGGTGTGCACAGCTCTCCCTTAACAGATCCTCCGTACATGGGTACATCTTTAAGTATATAGGCGGTTGCAGGTGCAGGAACGGGAAGTATTCCGTGGGCACATCTT
>JAEEGF012288421.1_pt1 | contig 11162 bp, 2 predicted proteins | sample 9134171 | NCBI WGS metagenome assembly JAEEGF01 (sample SAMN16246542, study PRJNA631951) | gut metagenome | biome: gut microbiome; feature: rumen; material: AP-attached | host: Bos | place: Iran: Karaj | collected 2018-10
CGCGTCGGGGACCGATCCTGACGGAATCGGGCGCACGCTCGCGGACGCGATCGGCATGATCAAGGGTGCGCCGGAAATCGGCCTCACGCCGCCCGACTCTACGGAACTCAAGCCCCGCCAGACGCTTTCCACAGGTCCGCGCGCCGCCCGCGCCGCCCGCGCCTCGGCGGCGGATGTCGTCTATGCGCCCGCAGGGGCTGTGGCCAACGGCGTGTTCATCGACGCGGCGGCCGTCGAAAGCGTGACCGTTCAGGAGAGCGCGACGTTCAAGGCGTTCCCGGCCAAATGCACGCTCGCCAAAGTCGAAAACCGCAAGCTCGGCGGCGGCAAGAATTCGTCGATCACCGTGCGCGACGTGAAGACGGGACGCGCCAGCTGGCCGGCGAACTTCTCGCAGGACGGGCTCAAGTTCACGACGCAGTCCGCGCCGTGCGACATGTTCCTGACGTATGACGGACCTGACGGCGCGTTCAACGTGATCGTTCCGGCCGGCGGAAAGGTCGAAGACGGCGGAAGCGCCGCGCAGACGATCTCCGGCACCGCGTTCGGCAACCTGTGAGGAAATGCTTTAGACAGGATTAACAGGATTGACAGGATTATCCAAACCTCTACAATCATGTAAATCTTGTAAATCCAGTCTAAAGGAAAATAGTCTTAAAGAGAAAGCGAGAAACACATGAAGAACCATTCGATTATTCTCGTCATGGCGCTGATCGCGGCGGGCGGCGCGTCGGCGATGGAGACAGCCACGATCGCGAGCGGCAGCGACACGAAGCAGCTCCTGGGCGGGACGATATACACGGTCTCCGGCGATGTCTCCGTCAGCGTCGGCGCCGGAAAGAACGCGCTGGAGGTGAAGCACGCCAGCGGCGACGGCGGAAACAAGGTCGTCATCGAGATAAAGGACGGCGGTTCGCTGACCGTGACCGGCGGCGACGCGAACGGACGCGACGGCGCGGGCGCGGGCATACTGCTGCCGAGCGACATGACGCTCTACATCACCGGAAAGGGCCGCCTCACGGCGACAGGCGGCAATGCGGCGAGCGGCGGCAACGGCGCGGGCGGCGGCAATGCCGAGATTAGCGGGTGGAACTTCAAGAACGGCGGCGGCGGCGCGGGCGGCGGCGGCGGCGGCGGTGGCGGTTCGGGCGGCACTTTCTCCAACAGCAGATATTCGGCGTATCTTTACGCTTGGGGCGCTGGCGGCAGATTCGGTTCGTCTTACACTGGTTGGGGAGACGATGGACACGCCGGCGGAGAACAGGTGGCTAGTGACGACGACTACGGAATCGCCTACGGCGGCTACGGCGGCAACGGCGGCGCGGCGAACACGACACGCGGTGACAGCGGCACGCTCCAGGCGCTGGACAGCGTCGCCTTGACGGTTTCTCCGGCGCGCACGGCTGCGCAACCGACGGCACTGAGCGCCGGGGATGCGCCGGCCGCTCCAGTCACCGTCACGTTCATGTCGGACGGGGCTTCCGTCGACACGGCGCAGGCGACTCTGATGCTCGCTCCGCCGTCCGCGCCCGCCCCCGCTGCCAAAGCAAACTATGCATTCCAGGGCTACTACACGGCTGGCGGAACGAAAATCTACGACGAGAACCTCAACCCCGTCTATCCCGTCTGGCAGACTGTCGATGATACAACGCTCCAGGCCAGGTGGGTGCAGACGTACACCTTTACCTTCGTTTCAGAGGGCGGGACCGTGGGCTCGGCCATCTACACGGAAAACGGCACGGCTAAGGCGCCTGTCGCGCAGAGAGCAGGCGACTACACATTCCTTGGATACTTCACAGAGAACGGAACGCAGGTCTTTGACGCAAGCGGCACGCTCGTTCCGGGTGCTCTGTCGGGTCTGACGCCCAAGGCGACGCTCCGCGCCCAGTGGCAGCGTCCGGCGGGCAGCGTCGCGAGGCTCGTCTATCGCGGGCAGCTGACGAAGCTTGGGAGGGACGAGCCGGCCGTAAGCGAAGACAAATACGAAAAGAAGATGCATTTCAGGGTATATGACGGCGAATCGGCCGAGACGCCGCTCTGGGAAGCCAAAGACCAGCCGGTGACGGTCAACAAAGACGGTAGCTTCGTGGCGGCGTTCGGCGACGATACGCTCGCGGAACTCATCGCGACGGGAAGCGTCACGCACGTGGGCGTCGCGATCGGCGACAGCAGGATCGAACTGACGCCGCGCCGTGCGCTCAGGCCTGTCGCCGCGGTCAACCGCGCGCTTGTCGCGGAGGCCGCCAGCAAGGACATCCGCATCGGAAATCTCCTTACGGAAAACGCGCTTGCGGCGAACAACGTGTCGGTTTCGCAGCTTGAGGTCTACGGCGCGGTGACGGCTCCCGGCGCGGGCCCTGTGGAGGTCTCGCCGGTCGTCGTAGGCGACAAGGAGACGCTGACCCTCCTGCGCGGCGACGGCGTCAAAGTCTTCTCGAACGGCAGGACAGACCTCGGCGAGGTCGCCAACGTGCTGCGCGGGCAGAAGCTCAAAGAGGCTCCGGCGGACGGCATCGCGCTCGTTTCGAGCAGCAAGTTGGGCTCGCGCGGCCTGCGCATCCCCGGCGTCATACAGTACTGCCGCAAAGGGGATTGGGTAAGGGCGCCCGCTTCGGAGCCGGACGGGGTGAAGGTGACTTTCTTCCCGTTCATCGGAAAGGAGGGAAAGTAAGATGAGAAATTATCTGGTGTTTGCCTTGGCATTCCTTTCCGGCGGCGTTTTCGCGGCGGCTCCGGAGGATACGAACGTCGGGCTCGGCGAAGTGGGTCTGCCCGTCTACGGCGCCACTTCGGCCACAAGCGGCTATTCGCAGCCGGGCGTGGCATATCCGATTTCCGCCGCGTGCGCGCCCGTGCTGCCCGAGGAGCAGGTCACCGCGACGTCCACGAAGGACACGCAGGTTTCCTGGACGCTCGCCGCGTGGACGGTCGGGCGCACGCTCTCGGAGCAGAAGCCGGACGCTAAGATCGGCGAGTTCTGCACGAACATGCCGTCGGACGACACCATCGACTGGCAGGCGACGATCGCGGCGAACTCCGCCATCGCGTCCGAAGGCCGAATCCTCTTCAACAACGGAACGACGAATCCGCTGGAGCGCGTGCTCTTCACCTCGAGCGGCGCCATGACGGTGACGTGGGTACTGAAGAACGGCACGCAGGAAGAGCAGACGTACAAGATCGGCGCGACGTCGTCCTCGCGTCCGTACAGGATCTTCGCGACGCGCGCGGAGGAGGCGAACACGGCGGCGTACATCGACCTCTCCGGCAAGTTCGTCAGGTTCTTCGGCAGCAGCAGCCTGCTTTCGACCGAGTGGCAGGAGAAGGCGGGTGGCGTGTCGAACGTCGTTTACGGACTCGACTACAACCCGTCCGTCTCTAAGATGCTGACGTTCCGCTACACGGCCGACGAGAAGACGGGAACGGTCAAGCGCTGCCCGCAGGGTCAGTTCGTGCTTGCGTACTACGACACCGAGACGAAGGACCACATGGTCGCGCACATCGTCGTCGAGGTGTGTCCTCCCGTTGTCAACACGCTGTACGCCGGAGTGGGCGACGCTCTGGCGCCGGCGGGCGGCGGGTATGACACGGCCAACCTCCACGCCGTCGTCGTAGCCGGTCTTGCGAAGGAATCCGACGACCCCTATTCTCCGTATCTCGAGCAGTACAAGGCCGCGTCGGGCGAGGAGTTGACGGATCCGGACCACGGCAAGGTCTTCGCCATCGCGCCGACGGACATTACGACAAGTTCGTCCGGAATATCCGAGCCGTGGAAGGCCGACATCTACTGGCAGACGTCCGACCCGATGAAGACGAAGTGGAACTTCGAGCACGACAACTATCTCATAAGCTGGCCGGAGAATCCGATCCGCGTCGTCGTCGCGCCTGCGGACGCGACGCCGGGATGCCCGTTCATGGTGCCGACCAACTACCAGGCCAGCACGATGTTCCGCATGCCCGCAGACGTTTCGGCGTCCGTCAGCCAGGCGGGCGAGGTCTCGCTCCGCGGCGGCAACGGCGGCAAGATACTCATTCGCCTCGTGAACAGCATCGAGTCCGGCTGCCCGTGGTACATGCCGGTGGAGTTGACCGACTACCGCTCCAAGACCGTGGCGACGCCCTGGACGATCGACTGGCCCGTCGGCATGGAGATTACGCCCCGCCTCGGCATCGAGGCCGGGCCGGACGCGCGCACGATGTCCGAGCGCGTCGACGACAAGCTCGCGGGCTACATCTACGAGCCGGAGTCGCCCGGCCGCAACTGGAACCCGCGCCTCTACCACTCCCCGGCGGGCACTTCGATCATCCCCGATCTTTCCGGAGCGCTCGACATCGACATTGACGGCTTGCCGGACGAGGAAGATCCCTACGCCGATCTCCAGTCCTCGATCTATGCCGTGAACGCGGACGAAGGCAAGATACAGGTTTGGTGGCGCGCGAACTTCCAGGACGCTCGCATGCCCGAGCCCGTCACCTACCCCGCCCTCGTGCAGAACTACCGCGCGAACTGGGAGTCGACGATGACGGACGGCCTTCTGCCCGAAATCGCGCTCTCCTCCGGGCTCGGCTCGGCCGATCCTTCGATGGTCGCGTGCAGCGGACGCTCGCTGCTGCTTGAAGAGGAGGGTTCGACCGCATCCGTGAACGTCGGCGGCGCGACAGTTTCCGCGACGGCCGAGAAAGTGACCGCCGGCTTCGCGCTCTTCGTTCCGATGGACGAACCGGCGACGCCCGGCCGCCTCGTCCGGTTCGCCTTCGGCGACAAGCAGTCTTCCGCCGCCGTCGTGGAGGCGCGGCTCGAGCGCGCCGGCGAGGACGGCTGGCAGGTGGTGTGCTCTGCGACAGGTTCCGGCGAGAAGTCCACGACCGTCACGGCGGGCGCGTGGAACGTCGTCGCGGTGAACGTCCCCGCGTCGGCGATGGGGCGCGGCGTATCGGCGACGATCGGCGCGGTTGAGGGCGAGAGCGGCGTGTCGGCGACATACGTCGCGCTCGACGCCATCGGGCTCTGGTACGGCGACGCGCAGGCACCGGAGTCGGAAAACGACGTGATCTTCAACTTCAGCTTCGGCGACGACGATCTCGCGACGCTCGGCACCGACGGAACCGTGCGCACCGCTCTCGACGCAAAGGGCAACACGCTTCGCGGCAAGAACTGCGCCGTGCTCGGCATGGGCGCGCCCAAGGCGTTCAGCCTGACCCTCGCAGCGGAAGGCGACGTCTCGCCCGAACTCTACTACCAGAACGTCCAGGGCGCGGTCGGCTTCAACCCCAACGAGGAGCACGCGTTCCTCGAGGCGAACGGAAGCGAATACATCGTCTGGGCGCTCAGAAACGACTTCAACCAGTACGGACTCTCCGATCCGGTCGTCATGGTCATGTATGCGCGCAACGGCAAGGGCGCGATGCAGGCATACCGCGTCGTTGAAGCGAACACGGCGCACCGCGATTTCACGAGGATGGTGACGGTCGGCAACCTGATGCTGCCTCCTGGGCCGATAGGCAAGGTGCCGGGGTGGGGCACGGACAGCGACATCGCCGTTACGCTCTCGTCTGCCGACGACGCCTCGGTCGCGTACATCGACCGCAAGAACCAGATGTGGGCGCGTCGCGACGGCATGGCGCTCGCGATCTACTCGTACCCGCTCCAGCCGGGCTTCTACTGCCCGTCGCTCGGCGACAACCAGCTTCCCATCGACACTGTCGTCGGCTGGATGAACTGCACGAAGATCCCAGCGCCGTCCGCCACGGACATCCAGGACGGCACGGCGTCCACGCCGTGGACATGGCTCGCGCAGTGGCCCGCCACCAACAGCGTGCCGACGATGAAGGTCGGCCAGGTGCTGACCGTGGCCGAGAACGGACTCCCCGAAGTCTGGAACGCCGCATCGATGACGATCGCCTATCCGTCGCCCGCGGACGGGCTTATGACGGTGGCCGAGCTCATCGACCCCACGGCGGTGCAGTGCTCGGATGAGGAGCTGCCGATCACCGCGAACTTCGCGGAGGAGTACGGCTTCGAGGTAGGTCCTTCCGGCACGGCGATGCTGCGCAAGGGCAAGTACTACTTCACCGGCCTGCCGCCGTCCATCAGCGACCGCTTCTACATCGACGCGAACGCCGATCCGATGTTCCGCGTATGCCTCGTCGGACGCCGCGTCGTCAAGGAGTCGGGCGGCTCGTATCTGCAGCTCAACGTGCTGACGGACGCCGAACGCGAGGCGCTGAAGGCGATCTGCACCCTCGACGCGTCGGAGGACGTCCACAAGACCTACTGGGACAAGGCCATCGATTCCCTTGCGACGGAGGAGATCACCCCCTCGACCAGGTCGGGAGAGGTGCTCAACGCCGACAGCTACTCCGTCCGCAAGACGTACGCCTTCCCGTCGCAGAAGGCCTTCGAAGCCTGGCGCGACAGCCTCGACACCGTCAATTTCGAGGTTTCGACGCTCGAAACCGAGCTCGGGCTCGAATACCAGCTTGTCACGGGTCCCATGCCGGAGATATCCGGCGCGGAGTATCTCTGCACCACCTGCTCCTGGGAGGTTCTCGAGACCCGCTGGCGCCCGACGATGTGCGCATCCACGACCGACCTTGAGGGAAGGTGGGAGGAGGACGGGCTGAAGGAATACACCGGGCTCGAGTGGAAGGCCGAGAGTTCGGACGACGAGATTTTCTCCAAATATCTGGAGGTCGTGGTGAACTTCACCGCCATCGTCGCGGAGCGTCTGCCCACGACGCTCTACCTTCCGCGCGACCACTACGCGCTCGTCGCGAACGGCGCGGGCGCCGGATGGGTGACGCTCGTCGAAAACGACAACCCGGATCCGCAGGAGGTCAGCCCGGGGCTTCCCGTCTCGATGAAGGTTCTGCGCGTCGTTCCGGAACTCTACGTTGACGGCATCGCTGTTCTGAAGGATCCGCTGAACAAGCTTTCCGAGGAGCTCACGCTCCAGTACCGCACGCCGCTCGGCAGCGCGTCGGACGACTTCGAGTTCGAGTGGCGCCGCGCCACGCCCGCGGCCGACGGCACTCTCTCCACCGCCGACTACGAACACGCGCCTTGGTCGTATTATCGCGGCGCGGCCGGGCTATACTCGATCCTCCTCGGCGCGAAGGGCGCGAGGCCCGACGAGTACGTCAACACCTACTACACGCTCCGCTACCGCGCTCGCGAAGGAACGCTCGCGGCGCTCACCGTCGGCACCGGATGGAGCGACTGGGCGCCGGAGCAGCTTGCGGAAGGGTGGCTCCAGCGCGTCCTGAACGAGATAACGCCGTTCGCGCAGCGCGTGGAGGACTTCTACTCGAACAAGGCCGACTCCTGGTTCTCGATGCTCGAGCAGATCGGGCGCCCCTACCAGGGCGACGTCGCGCTCAACAACGACAACCTGACGGAGGTCGGGCTTCTCGAACTGTACCAGACGCTCTTCAACCGTGCCGAAAGCGTGCTCCAGGCGTCCGGCTCGCCGAGCGTCGATCTCTCGAAGCAGCTCCTCCTGGCGCAGACGCGCATGGGCGAGTTCTACTCGCTCCTCGGCGCGGAGGCGTATTCGGACGCGAAGAACCCGCTCGTCGCGCAGCGCACGCTCGACGACATGGAGGAAAGCACGCTCAACCTGCCGAGCTCCGTGTTCTGCTTCGCGAACCAGGTGCCGTCGCTCCTCGACGAGGAGCTCGCGCTTCTGCGCGGACGCTCCGCCGCGACTGCCTATCCGCGCATGACCGAGGCGCCGTGCTACAACCGCCTCGCGTGGAACCTCACGAAGGGCATCAGCGAGGGCGAGCCGGCGTACGTCGCCAACTACGGTATCCGGGCGCGCGAAGGCATACTTGACGTCAACTGCGCAGCGGCGCAGTATCCGCAGGGGCACGGCGACGCGTGGGGACACTACCTCTCCGTCCTCTCCGGCTACTACCGCCTCCTGAGGAATCCGCTCTTCGACTGGACCTCCGCGATGGGCGAGATGCTCATGGACCAGAAGCTCACGAACGTGGACTACCAGGACGAGGAGAAGTTCGCCGACGCCGTCGCGAAGCTCGCCCGCATCGGACTCGACGCGATGGATCTCACGGTCCGCAAGCACTACCGCGACAACGACGGCGCGACGGGCGGATACCGCGACTCCAACGCCGACCAGGCCTTCGGCTACGGCGAATGGGCGACGCGCACCGGCATGGCCGCCGCCTACGGCTGGATGACCGCGAATGCGCTTCTTCCGACCAACGACGCGCCGTACAAGGCGTTCACGGACAGGGGCATCATGAAGATCGACCGCACGACCGCGGCGCAGCTGCCCGTCATCTGCGACGCCGTGCGCTCCGTCGAAAACCGCCTCGCCGCCACGGAAGCGGGGCTCAATCCGCTCGGACTCTCCGACAACACGATTCCGTTCGACATCGACCCCGACCGGCTTGAAGAGAAGGACTCGCACTTCGAGCAGATACTTGAGCGCGCCGAAAGGGCCCTCGCCAACTGCAAGACGGCGCTCGACTACGCCAACTTGTACGGCAACAGGATCGTGCAGCTCTCCAAGGAGGAGACCGACCTAATCGACGAGATAGCCGAGCAGGAGCTCTCCTACAACAACCAGCTCATCGCCATCTACGGCACGCCGTTCGCGGGCGACATCGGGCCGGGCGGCACCTATCCGCAGGGCTACGAGGGTCCGGACCTCTACAACTACAACTACATGGACCTCGAACCCTTCGGACTCGAAGAGCTCGTCACGCAGTTCACCAATTCCTGGACGCTCCTCTGGGGCAACGCGCTCGGTTTCTGCGACATGAAGATCTCCAGGGACGAGAAGGGCAAGATATACCTCCAGGGAATCGACCTCGGGGTGAAGGTTGGCGACATCGGCTCGGCCGACGACATCGGCATGGTCGCCTCCTATCTGCCGGACAGCCTCCGCCGGCTTCTCGCCGGCAACGAAAAGTTCGAGCTGCCGATCGAATACTCGCTCGAATATACCGTCAGCGAGGGAGGCATCCGCGCCAAGCCGCTGTACGTCACCGGCAACCGCGCTACGGAAGGCAGCATCCAGGCCGCCTACCGAGAGTACCTGCTTGCCTACAAAGATGTGCAGAACGCAATTTTCGAAGTCGATCTCAAGCGCATGGCGATGGACCTGGTCTGGAGCGAACTCAAGCTCAAGCTCGGCAAGGACCTGCCGCTGATGATTTCGAAGGCGGCCGTGTCCGAGGTCGGACTCGGGGTCGCGATTCTCTTCAAGGATCTGGCCATCGACACCGCTAAGGACTCATACGAGCACATTTACAAGATGAACACCTTGACCGCCGCCGCCATTCCGGCCGTCGTGGGTGCGGGCACGACCGTCATCTCCGATCCAAGGGCGGTTGCCGGCGCAGCGACGATGGCGGGGCTCGTAGGCGGCCTCTCCGCGGCGAAGGCCGCCGTTGACGCGGCGGAGGCGTCCAAGACCGGGCTCGAGGTCGGCAAGGGACTTCTCGACATTGTCCTAGGGCTCTGGGATACCGCCAACACGATCGCCGACTCGATCATCGAGCTGCGCGACCAGATGCTCATGGCCGCGCTCGAATTCGACGTCGCCGCCATGTGCGTCGCCGAGAAGTTCGGCGCTCTCGCGAACGCCGAGGCCGCGTACCGCGCAGAGGTGTACAAGGGAGAGATGCTCCAGGACGAGCGCGCCGCGTGGCGCAGGAAGATCGCGAACAAGGCGACCGCGCGCCGCTACCTCGACATGTACAACCGCGTCGAGCGCAACGCCGCCCTCGCCAAGTACTCGACCGCGTTCGACACGGCGCAGCGCTACGTCTGGGAGCTCGCGAAGGTCTACGACTACGAGACGGGCCTTCTTTCCACCGACCCGCAGAGCGGCAAGAAGTTCCTCGCCGAGATCATCGCCACGCGTTCGCTCGGAGAGGAGGGCGTCACGATCGACTCCGCGACGACGGACGGCGGGCTCTACGACATCGTCCACCGCATGAAGGAGAACTGGTCCGTCCTCAAGGGACGCTTCGGCATCAACAACCCCGACAAGCCCGAAAAGTGGTTCTCGCTGCGCTACGAGCACTTCCGCATCAGGCCCGACGAATCGGGCGACGGCGCGTGGAGGCGCGAGCTCAGGAAGTACTGGGTGGACGACCTGCGTTCCAACTCCGACTTCGTGCGCTACTGCCAGCCGCTCGCGAGCGAGGCGGTCGTCGTGAAGGAGCCGGGCCTCGTCATCCCGTTCTCGACCTCGATCAACAACGCCGAGAACTTCTTCGGCAACACCCTCCAGGGCGGCGAGTCGCAGTTCTCGTCCGCCGACTACGCGACGAAGATCGCCGCGGTCGGCGTCGACTTCCCGGGATACGAAGACCTGACGACGCAGACGGCCGAGGGTCTCGCCGTCGAGCCGAACGTCTACCTCGTGCCGGTCGGGAGCGACTACATGAGGGCGCCGTCCGGCAGCGGACGCAAGCTCGTCAAGTGGAACGTCGTCGACCAGGTTCTGCCGCTGCCGTACCCGATCGGCTCGACCCAGCTGGACGACGCATTTTGGATCTCGTCCTTCTCGGGCCTCGACGGCACGAGCGACTCCGTCGCGACGATCCGCCGCCATTCAACGTTGCGCGTTGGTGACGACTTCAATTCCACGCGACTCGTCGGGCGCAGCGTCTGGAACGATCACTGGATTCTCGTCATCCCCGCCTCGGCCCTGGGCGCAGACCGCGAGAAGGCGCTTGAGACGTTCATCGATGGCGTCGGCGACATCAAGATCGGCATCAAGGCCTACTCGCGGCAGGGGAACTGATGTCGGTTTAAAAGTTGAAAGGTAGAAAAGTTGAAAAGTTGAAAGGTGGAAAAAACGACATGGAATTCGGTAAATTTATCGAGCAGTTCGCCGAAAGATCCGGCATCGAGATGCCCGAAATCGTGGACGACGCGACGGCGTTCGACGCCGACGGCATGCCGTTTTTCATGATGCGGGTCGCGAACGAGGGCGAGAGCGAGTATCTTGTCATCGCCGCCGATCTCGGCGAGCCGCCGCCGGAGCGTATGGAAAAACTATACGAGGCCCTGCTTGACGCAGGCCACGCCTTCGCCTGGGCCGGCGGCGGCGTATTCGCGCGGAACCCCGCCGACGGACACATCTGGCTGCAGCTGCGCGAGGCGTATGCGTCGATCGATGTCG
>JAEEGF011700050.1_pt1 | contig 11161 bp, 10 predicted proteins | sample 9134171 | NCBI WGS metagenome assembly JAEEGF01 (sample SAMN16246542, study PRJNA631951) | gut metagenome | biome: gut microbiome; feature: rumen; material: AP-attached | host: Bos | place: Iran: Karaj | collected 2018-10
AAGTACGGAGATATTGTGGGAAAAGAGATGGAGAGATTCCATGTACAGCTTTGGCTTGCACCGGCACTTAACATCCACAGGAGCATTCTCTGCGGAAGAAACTTTGAGTATTACTCAGAAGATCCGCTTGTAGCAGGTCTTATGGCGGCTGCGATCACTGAGGGAGTGCAGAAACACAAGGGATGCGGAACAACCATAAAGCACTACGCCGCAAACAACGCTGAGACCAATAGATATAACAGTAACAGCCATGTTTCCGAACGTGCCATGAGAGAAATCTATTTAAAGGGCTTTGGAATCTGCGTAAGAAAGGCTCAGCCAAAGGCAGTTATGACTTCCTACAACCTGCTGAACGGCCAGCACACCTCAGAGCATCGGGGGCTCATTGAGGACATTCTTCGCTGCGAGTACGGCTTTAAGGGCATTGTTATGACAGACTGGGTTGTGGATGCTCTTTCATCATCACCGGAGAACAAATACCGTGGAGCGCTTGCACCGGAAGTGGTAAAGGCAGGTGGGGACCTGTTTATGCCGGGATGCAAAGCTGATTTTGACAGAGTTCTTGCTGCACTTGGGGAAGGCAGTATAGACCGCAAACAGATTCAGCAGAATGCCACAAGAGTTTATCGCATGGCAGAAGAGCTGAGCATATAAAACGCTTTTTTAGGGAGGAAAGGTATCAATGAAAAACAGGGTAATAGCAACACTTCTCAGCGCAGGTATGGTGCTGGGACTGGCAGCATGCGGAACAGCAAGTGCCAAGACAAATGACGGGGCAAGTGATACTATAGTAACTAATGAAACTACAGTATCAGAGAGTGCTGCGACAACGGGGGATGCAGCAGACTCTGCAGATCTGGGAAAAGAGGACGAGAACGTGAGTAAAGTATTAAAAGGAAGCCAGAAGGCAGTCGTAGTCGGACAGGATTGGGGCCCTGCCGTTACAAAGACAATATTGAAGCTGGATTCAAAGGTAAAAGCAGATTCTGTTTCAGCTGAGGACTTCACAGTAGTTGAGACAAAAGAAAGCTTTAACTGGATGGCACTGGCAGAAGGATCAACGGAAGATCCGTCAAAGCATATTGAGATGGAAGCTGAGAGAAAGGTTGTAGATGCCTACACCTGCGATGAGAACGGCGAAAAGAGCGCTGATTCTGAGTTCGTAGCTGTTGAACTGGAGTATAACCCTGATCTTGGATCACCATTCTGCTATGATCTCTTCAAGGGAAACAATACAATCTGTAATCCATACAAGCTGGCAGTTGCACTTGCTGATGGTGCTACACTTTCCGACGAGAGCGGAAGCGAGGTTGTATCGGTAGAAATCGATGATACTTTAAACTTTGATGAAGCTGTATATCCACAGCTTGCAAAGACTGATATTACAGGCGTTTTCAAGGGAGAGAAGTTTGAGCTTAACTATGCAAGCTTTGTACCTGAAGATGATGGCGCTAAGCACCCGCTTGTTATCTGGCTCCATGGAGCAGGAGAGGGCGGAAACGATCCAAGGCTCAACACACTTGGCAACGAAGTTACAGCTCTTTTCGGAGATGAGTTCCAGAAAGTGATGGGCGGTGCTTTCGTTCTTGCTCCTCAGTGCCCTACATTCTGGATGCAGTATGATGAAGGCGGCAACTGGTCTGACAATAAGGGTGTTGACTCTGTTTATCTTACAGATCTCAAGGCACTTATAGATGATTATGTTGCAAACAATGAGAACATCGATGCTGACAGGATCATCATCGGAGGATGCTCCAACGGTGGATACATGACTATGGATATGATCATGAATTATCCTGATTATTTCGCAGCAGCTTATCCTATATGCGAAGCATATATGGATGAAGGTATCACTGATGATCAGATTAAAGCCATCAAGGACCTTCCGACTTGGTTCATCTATTCCAAGAACGATACAACAGTTGATCCTACAATGTTTGAAGAACCAACTCTTGCAAGACTTGATGCGATCGGCGCAAATGTACACAGAAGCATCTTCGAGGATGTTCAGGACCTTTCCGGAACCTATAAGGGACAGGATGGAAATGCATACCAGTACATGGGACACTGGTCATGGATCTATTTCTTCAACAATCAGTGTGAAGACAACGGACTTAACATGTGGCAGTGGATGAGCGAGCAGCACAGATGATTTATGTAAATGAATAATGCTAGCAGCATTATGCGGGAAATTTCGTTGAAAAGAGAATAACAAAAAGACAATAATACTAAAGAATAAGCTCTATGCCTTGATGGTAGATAAGGCATAGAGCTTGTTTTTATGTCATACATTTGTCTTTTAGTCTATTTCTTTAAAAGTCTTTCTCAACAATCATTTTGACTTTGCCCTCGTCTATACTGACTCTTACATTGGTTGCCAGATTTGCGATGACCGATTTTTCAAGGTGTTCCTGGGCAAGCCTGGAGTCAGGGGCATTTTGAAGATCCTTTTTGAAATTGTTAAGAGACCAGCTGTAGCCATCTTCGTCCTGACTGTGAACACCTACCCTGAACATTCTGGCTATTCTCTGGCCGATTCCAAGATTTGCCTCATTCTCTCCTGTGGAAGATAGAGATAAAAGAACCTGTTTCTCAGATCCCTTGGCAAGAACATCAGCTTCAAGAACGATTTTATAATTCCTGCCTTCGCCTTCAGCCCAGAATCTGGCTGTAAAGTCAGTAACAACCATACGTACCATGGCAAGTACTTCTTCTGCAAGGAGCCTAAGGTGCAGAGTTTCCTTGGGAGAAAGCTTCTGAACATCAGCAAGCCCCTCTACGGTGTCTAAAGCCATTTGCATGTGTGTTCCATTTGAATCAAGCATAGTTATGTCAGTTCTCATCTTTGGTCTCCTTTAGGCGTTTATCTAAATTATGATAATATTTTAATCTTTTTAAATATTGTTATCAATGGCTGATGGGTATTATCATGCTTTTTTGGTCAGATGCAGATGCCTATTTTACCAAAACAGACGTGTACATTAACGAAATCGGAAACTATAATCATATCATCAACACAAACAATGCGTGTATGAAGGAAAAAGGAGAAACGTATGGAAAAGAATTTAACTGAAAACAAGAAAACAGAGGCCATTTCAATAGTCGCTGTCTTTGTGATCATGGTACTTATGAACATTGGCCTGAGCAGATTGATCAATGCTTTGTATGACAAAGGAGTTGATATTCCGCTTATCGTATATGGCACGCTTATAGAAGTTGCCATTATGATCCCGGCAATCGTTTATATCAGGATGAAGGGGGAAAATCTTTTGGAGAGCCTTGGATTTCACAAGGTAAAGATCACAACGATCCTTCTTACAGTTTTGTTAACACTTCTGAGTATGCCGCTTTATATGTGTGCAAATGTATTGTCTCAGATCTTCGTACCTAATACCGTGGTTCAGGCATCATCACAGCTCTTATCAGGATCTCTTCTTGCATCCTGGTTTGTGATGACAATTGCAGCACCGATCTGTGAAGAGATTGCAATCAGAGGCTTCTGCTTTAACAGATTCAGAAAGGTAACATCACTTCTTATTGCAGCATTTGTCTCAGCTGTAATGTTTGGCATCATTCACCTGAACATAAATCAGATGTGCTATGCAATCGTGCTTGGTGTTGTATTTGCTCTTGCTAATTTCGCCAGCGGAAGCATCTGGACATCAATTACTATGCACTTTCTTGTAAACAACATTGGATTTTTGACCCTGGCTGCAGCAAATGCTGCTATGGAAGCTGTTGGCGGGAGCCTTGCTGATGATGCAGAGGCAATAAGGACCGGTGGGAACACGATGCTTACTACAGGAATCGTTCTGCTTATCATCTCAATCGGATTCTCATTCCTTATCAGGAAGGTTCTGAGAAGAATTGCTAAGAATGAGAACAATCAGGAAGCTATGGAGTTCTTTGGTGGGAAGAAGGAAAAAGAAGTAGCGTGATAGCCTGCCATAAAAGTGATAGTTGAGATTTCGGCAGTGGGTTTATAGGGCTTTGCAGTCATTCATTTGGCTGCAGAGCCTTTTTTTCGTTCTTGATCTCCCAGTGGATAAGGAATGTCAGAGCAGCTCTAAGGGTGATGATTGCACCAAGGATACCAAGTTCAGCCCAGTCTCTTACCACAACAGTTCTAAGGACCTCGCCGCCCAGCTTGAATTCCAGTGCAAGTGCTATGCCCTGGGCGAGCTCAAGCCTTATGGAATCGCTCTTTCGGATCCACAGAATAAAGCTCTTTATGCCTGTATACATGAGGATACAGATGCCGAATAATTCAAGCATCAAAGTGGAGAACTCTACAATGTAACGAAGCAGATTTTCTGCGGAAAGATATACTTGTTCCATACACGGGCCCCTTCAGATCTAAGATTTTCTAGATTACAGTATTATTATACATGAAATTATGGGAACTGTATCGCAAATTGTATTATAAAAATACGATTATCCTATCAATCTTCCAATCCTTAAAATTTCATAAAACCATCCTTTGACCGGCCCCATTTGATGGAAAAAATATTACAATGGAAGTGTTCGATATTTCGGTAATGGTTTAGGTAGGAGAGAAAAAATGGCAAATGAATATGAAGCGTTAGTGTATACCAATTCCAACTGTGTTGGTTGCAACAAGTGCATCAGCGCATGCAGCTGTATGGGAGCGTGCGTATCGGGAGATCCTGATGAAAACGGAGTGTCGAAGATCCATGTGGACGGGAACAAGTGCATTGCCTGTGGAGCATGCTTTGATGCCTGCGAACATGATGCCAGAGAGTATAATGACGACACCGAAAGATTTTTTGCCGATCTTAAGAAGGGAGTCAAGATCTCACTTCTTATTGCACCAGCTTTTCTTGCAGACTATCCGAATGAATATGAATCTGTTCTTGGCGGCCTTAAGAAACTGGGAGTAAACAGACTTATCAGCGTTTCTTTTGGTGCAGATATCACTACCTGGGCATACATAAACTATATTCAAAAGCATAACTTCCTAGGCGGTATTTCTCAGCCCTGCCCTGCAGTAGTGGGCTATATTGAAAGATATCTCCCACAGCTTCTGCCAAAGCGCTTTCCTGTACAGAGCCCTCTTATGTGTTCTGCAGTTTATGCAAGAAAAGTGATGGGCCTGACAGACAAACTCGCCTTTATTAGCCCGTGTATCGCCAAAAAGATGGAGATCGATGACCCCAACAATAAGGGGCTTGTGGACTATAATGTCACTTTTTTCCATCTGATGAAATATATAAAAGACCATGGAATCACTGGCAGTCCGGTTTCTGATGAGATCGAGTACGGCCTTGGTTCAATTTATCCTATGCCCGGAGGGCTTAAGGATAACGTATACTGGCTACTTGGAAGTGATGCTTTTATACGTCAGATTGAAGGTGAAAAGCATATGTACCACTTCCTTCAGAAAAACGCTGACAGGATTAAAGGTAATAAGACACCGTTCCTTTTCATAGATGCTCTTAATTGCAGATGTGGATGTATTTCAGGAACTGGAACGGATCCAAAGATCACATCCGGAGATGATCCGCTTTACAATATTCATGAAATTCAGGAGCGCGTAAAAAAGAACACAAAGAAGAGCCCATGGTCACGGCCTTTGCCACCGGAAAAACGTCTTGAAGCTCTTAATAAGCAGTTTAAAGACTTAAGGCTTGAGGACTATCTGCGCAAATATACAGACCGCTCAAAGCAGTGCGCTTATAAGATACCATCAGAAGCGGAGCTTAACAGTATATTCAATGATATGAACAAAACAGACGCAGAATCTCGCAAGATTAACTGTTCTTGCTGTGGCTATTCTACCTGTAAGGACATGGCTACTGCTATTTATAACGGATTCAACCATAAATCAAACTGTGTACACTACCTTAAGGACCTAGTTGAGGTGGAGAAGAAGGATGCTCAGGAGATGGTTGAACACGAAAGAGCTGTTCTTGACAGGCAAAAACAGAGCATTCTCGACGCTATAAATACGATAAATGAGCACTTTATTTCAGTGAATGCAACTATGCATGAGATCAGCAGCGGAAATACTACAAACGCGGAAGACAGCTCTGCAATTTCTGAAGATATGTCTAACGTTAATGAATTCTGTAACAAAGTAAATGACTCCATGAATACGATCACGACATATCTGGGAGAACTGGAATTAAACAATAAGAAGGTTGTTGAGATTGCGAACCAGACCAATCTTTTGGCGCTCAATGCTGCAATAGAGGCTGCCAGAGCCGGAGATGCAGGCAAAGGATTTGCTGTTGTTGCCGGAGAGATCAATGATCTGGCTGCGGATTCAAAGACCACAGCGCAGAACAGTGGCATTGCAAATGAAAACATTAAGAACGCGCTCGAGAATATTACTTCCGAGACTAAAGACCTGCTGGAGATCGTCTCGCAGGTAAATGACAAGATACAAAAGCTTGCATCGTCAACACAGGATATTTCAGCATCTACTCAAACCCTTGCAGATACTATGGAGAAGGTAAGAGACGAGGTTGAAAGCCTGGCTTCAAAGGAATGATTAAAAAAGCTGCGATAATGATCTTATTCTTTATGTATTTTATGCCATTCATAAGCATAACGTTTGAACTCCATGGCAATATCATTTAGAGGAGAGTCTGAACGCCAGCAAAAGTAGGTGTTCCACGTGAAGGATGGATCATCAAACGGGATGATAACAGTGTCGGGAAAATTGAAAAAGGAAACCTCGCTTAGAAATGACTGACCGATGCAGTTGTTTTCCTGTGCCCTTTGATGGTTGTGTTGTAACTGATCAGCTTCATATATAACAGAGGGCTGGGCATTAGCAGAGGACAGCCTTCTTATGAACTGTTTGTAGGTATTGCTTCTGTGTGACATCAAGGCAAGTTTTTCCCCATTAAGATCATTGAAAGTCAGAGCTGACCTATTCGCAAGAGGATGGTTTTTATTCACCACGGCAACAATAGGAATTCGGGAAAAGATTGAAGTGCTGATTCTATCATCTTTTATGGGACCGCTCATGATGGCCAGATCACATTCTTTGGCCAGAAGTTTTCTGTGGGTGATAGTATCGGAGCATTCATCTATGATCAGTTCTACATTGTCATGACTAGCTTTGTAACTTTCCAGAAAGTTAAGGGATAGATATGACAGTATTCCCGGAGTCATCTTTACCCTTAACAAGTGGGAAAAATTGACCTTTTGCAGATCCAGAAGAGTTTCGGCATATGAATCTATAAGGGGATGCATGCGCAGATAGAACAGATCTGCTTCAGGGGTGGCAATTATACCGTGGGCATTTCGTATGAACAGAAATGTAGACAGCTCTTTTTCCATTCTCTGAATGGTTTTTGTAAGACCCTGTGGGCTTATAAAGAGCTCTTTTGCCGCCTGATTAAGACTTTTGCTTTCATATACAGTTAGGAATGCTTTTATATCAGAAATATTCATATGCCACCTACACAAAAAGGGCGCCCAAATAAATGGACGCCCTTGTCTTTTGGCGTAAATCATATCAAAGAAACATCTGAAAATCAATAGAGTATCAACAACTGGTTTAAACTCTTTGTAACTATCTGTTTCTTCTCTATTTCCGGAGAATGGATATACTAAACCTTAACAAGGCAATGGTGCTTAAGTTCAAGCGCTGTTGCCTTGATTTTATTTATAGGAGGATTACTTATGAAAAAGAATATCTTAACCAAAATCACATCAGTAGCAATGGCCTTGGGACTACTTTCATTGACAGCCTGTGGTTCTGTTGGAGGAAGCTCTGCATCAGCGAGCAGCGGCGATACTGTTAAGATCGGATGGATGTATGATCTCTCCGGAAACAGTGCAGCTTCAGCAGCGATGATCTCAGCAGCAGTCGAGATGGCAACGGAAGACATCAATGCAAATGGTGGAGTATTAGGTAAGACACTGGAAGTCATTACAAAGGACGGTGCATCAAATACACAGACATATTCAGATCTCGCCAATGAACTTGCTTACAACTCAGATGCGGTTGCAGTTTTTTCAGCAGGTACCTCCGCTTCAAGAGAGGCAATCAGAGGAACCTTTGAGGAAGCAAAGATCCCATATTTCTACACTTCCATGTATGAAGGAGGAGGTGCATCAGATTACAACATCTGTACAGGACAGACACCTGAGCAGAACGTACTTCCTATCCTGGAATACATTAAGGAAAACAATCTTGGAAATAAGATCTATCTTATAGCAGCAGATTACAACTTCGGACAGATTTCCGGAGAATGGCTCACAAAATACGCCGAAGACCTTGGATTTGAAATGGTGGGCAGTGAATACATTCCTTTGGATGTAACACAGTTTGGATCAACAATCACAAATATCATTGACTCAGGAGCAGATATTTTGTGGTACGACCTGGTAGGAACAGCAGCCATCAGCTTTTATGAGCAGTATTACAACGCTGTAAGCGGAACAGATAGAAGCATACTCCTTACAGGCGGTACACCACTTATCTCAGGTGAGCTGGATTCTGTAGATCCTAAGTACCTGGAGAATATCCTTGTATGCTCACTCTACTACGAAGGTATCATTCCTGAAGCTGAAACATTTGAAAAGAGATATTACGAAAAGACATCTACAGGAATCAATGATGCAGCTGTAACAGCTTATTCATCAATGCTTATGTGGGCAAAGGCCTGTGAGATAGCAGGGACCTTTGACAGCGATGCAGTGATCGGCGCAGTAAACTCAGGTGACATTACCGTTGATAATGGAATCGGTTCAACAGTTTCAATCGATCCTAAACAGCACCATTGTGATTTCAATATGTATCTTTGCAAGGTTGGCAAGGATCTGAAGATTGAACTTATCGATACCTTCGAAGATGTTAAACCTACTTATCTTACAAGCATAGGAGTAGACCTCAGCACTCTTGGAAGCGCTCCAAACAAGCAGTTTACTCCACTTGATGACTGACCTATTTAGGGAGGTGTATTGAAATGTTGCAGATGATCTATAACTTTTTGGAAAGCTTCGCTTATATATCTCTTGCAGCAATCGGAATGTCCATAGTCTATGGAATCACAGGAATCACAAACATGGCACAGGGTGAGCTGATGCTGATTGGAGCACTGGTAGTCTCATATCTATGCGGTGTAGTAAGGATCCCTTTTATCATAGGTATCATTTCTGCAATGGCTATTACAGCCATTGCGGGAATAATCCTGGACAGGTTTGTTCTTGCAAGATTATATGAAAGACCGGGAGATTCACTTGTATGCACCTATGGCGTGTCAATGGCGCTTATGCAGGTTGGAACCATACTTACAGGAACCGGTGCACCGGCAGTACAGTCACCATTTGGAACAGTTCTCATTGGCAGCAGATCCTATTCGGTATACAAGTTCATGATAATCCTGATCTCCTTATCATTATTCCTGTTGCTCTTCTTGATCTTTAACAGATCTAAATTCGGATTACATGCAAGAGCAACAATGGAGAAAAGAGATATTGCAGCCGCTCTCGGCATTAACGTAAGTAAAATGAATATTTTAGTAATTGTTTTGGCATCATCTCTCGGTGGACTGGCAGGAGCCTTATATGCACCAACAATGTCAGTTACCGGAACCTACGGATCAAATTTCCTGACCCATGCCTTTGTGGCAATGATCATAGGAGGAGCCAATCCTCTGGTGGGGACACTGCTTGCAGCAGCTCTTTTGGCGATAGTTGAGAGCTTACTCTCTCTATACTTTGGAGCTTTCATCGGTAGAATCGGAATGCTTCTGGTAGCAATTCTGATCATAAGAATGATCCCCGGAGGTTTCTCAGGAATGGTTGAACGTATTCTTGTAAAAGCCCGAATGAGATGATTAACAGGAGATAAGCTTATGGAAGGAAAAAGCATCTTTAAGTCAGAGAATATACTTTCAGCAATTTTTTGGATCATATGTCTGATCTATCCATTTACCCATAATACCTATTATGTAAACAACTTTACTTATTATTTCATAATGATCATTTTCATGATGAGTCTCTATATCCTCTGGGGATTCACAGGAATCTTCAGTTTTGGACAGGCAGCTTTTTTTGGAGCCGGCGCCTATATATACGGAATAGTGAGTAAGGTGGATCCTGGGAATGCCTCCCTTAGGATCGTAGGTCTTTTGACAGCTGTGGTTATCTGCTTCTTAACAGCGGCATTCCTGGGAATGTTCATCTATTACGGGCACATAAGCAGCAGTTTTATCGGAATCATCACCTTCTGCTTATCCCTTGTACTTCAGACCTTTATGATCCAGACATCGGGACCTGAGTGGCAGATTCTGGGAGTTCCCCTTGGCGGATACAACGGATTAAACGACATTCCGGCCCTTTCGATTTTCGGTTTCTCTTTTAGCAAGGTAAGCATGTATTTCCTTTGCCTGGTACTTGCATTCGTATTCTTCCTGGTTTTCAGAAGAATGCAGCATTCCAGAACCGGATACATCCTCTTTGGAATCAGGGAAAATCCCGAGCGAAGTGAACTGCTGGGATATGATACATCTCTTATTAGCACAATAGTATTTGCTGTAGGAGGAGCAATCGCCGGATTTGCAGGTGTGCTCTATGCTTCCTGGGGATCATATGTGGTTCCAGGAACCCTTGGAACTTCAATATCCTTCATCGGAGTAATCATTATTGCTCTGGCCGGCAGATACAGTATTAGCGGAGCCACAATTGTAACTCTTATTTATGTATGGTTTACAAGATTCCTGGCTTCTCAGGGAAGCTCCTATTCACAGATAATTCAAGGTCTGATGCTGGTACTCATCATGCTGTTTATTCCAAAAGGTATTGGCGAAACCGTTTTTTCACTTGGAGATAACCTTATTGCCAGGCTTTTTGGAAAAAGAAATTCTTCAGGGAAAAAAGCAACAATCGAGCAGATGCCTTCCCAGAGTAAGGAGGTAAGACGTTATGCAAACGAATGATACTCTTCTTTCCGTAAAAAAGATAACAAAGAGATTTGGAGCAATAAGCGCTGTTTCAGATTTTTCAATGGATATAAAAAAAGGCGAGATCCATTGCCTTATCGGACCTAACGGAGCCGGAAAAACCACTGTTTTTAAGATGATCACCGGGGTATATCCTCCGACCTACGGAAAGATATATCTGAAGGGAAAAGATATAACAACAGTACCTACCTCCAGAAAAATGAGGATGGGAATGTCAA
>JAEEGF011899298.1_pt1 | contig 11161 bp, 9 predicted proteins | sample 9134171 | NCBI WGS metagenome assembly JAEEGF01 (sample SAMN16246542, study PRJNA631951) | gut metagenome | biome: gut microbiome; feature: rumen; material: AP-attached | host: Bos | place: Iran: Karaj | collected 2018-10
CACATCCGTGAAAGGGCACAAGCAATTGGGCGCAGCCGTAAAGCGGATTAAGGAAAATCTGTCGGCCAATGGCTATGAGTTCGTAGATATGCTCGGAAAGCCATATCATGAGGGTATGGTCGTGGATGCAGATTTTGTATCTAATGAGGACCTTGATGAAGGAACTCAGATCATTTCCGGTGTTACCAAACCGCAAGTTAATTACAACGGAAAAATGATTCAGTCTGCCAAAATCACAGTAAGTCAAAATATTTAAGCCATGGTTATTGCTATTATTGCCTTGATTGCCATCATCGCAATCGTGCTTATTGTCAAAAAGAACGGTTCTTCTCTGGATCCGGAAACAAGACACCTTGGGTTGTATTTCTTAGAATACACCTTCATCCCTTCTTTTATTAGATCCTATGAGCGAGGGGGGCACACAGATGCGATGTTCCTCAATATTGGGAATTGGGAAAAAATATTCAAAACGACTTTTAAGGACCAACATAAAGTTGAGTGGAAAAAGCTTCATGTTGCTAAGTCTACAATGAATGGCAAGGAGTATATTGTCTATACTTTTCCTGAGCCTAAGCAAATTCCAGAAGCTAAGTATGGCGTTGTCGTATTGAACCCGAGCGAGCAAAAGGCTTCCTACTATACTATGGAGTATTCCATGGGAGGAGACTGGGTTATGGGGTCGAGTTCAGGCGACATGCATTTCAATATGGGTTCACTTGGATCTGATGCTTCATTGCAGGCTTTTATGGATAGAATTGTAAAAATAGTTGAGGGATAAGATTATGGCACGTTTGAAAATTGATTACGGAATCGATCTTGGGACCACGAATTCTGCTATTTGCAGAATGGATAGGGGTGAGGTATGTGTCATCAAGTGTGACACAACTGATGATACGATGCCCTCGTGTGTCCAATTCACAAAACGTAAGGGAATCAAAGTCGGAAAGACCGCATACAATGCCCTGAAGAGCGATAAGAGAGCGGCCACAAAGACTTGGGAAGACGGTGACTCCAATATCTTCGTTGAATTTAAACGCAAAATGGGGACCGATAGTACCTACAAGGGCAGTTACATGGATAATGCCTTCACCCCTGAACAACTCTCGGCTGAAGTGTTAAAGGCTCTGAAGTCATTCGTCTCTGATGACGAGGTCTCGTCTGTTGTCATTACTGTGCCGGCAATGTTCAAGATCAACCAGAAAGACGCCACTTTAAAAGCCGCTAAAATGGCCGGTTTCTCTCACTGTGAGTTGTTACAGGAGCCGATTGCGGCTGCTATGGCATATGGGCTTACCGCAAAGCAGAAGGATGGTTACTGGCTTGTTTTTGACTTTGGCGGGGGTACTTTTGATGCCGCTCTTCTGAGAGTTGAAGATGGCATTATGCAGGTCTTTGATACCGAGGGAAATAATTATCTCGGAGGCAAGGATCTAGATAATGCCATGGTGGATCGAATTATTATTCCGTATCTACAGGAAAACAACTCCATTGAAGAAATACTTTCAGACTCCAGAAGAAAGGATATCCTGAAGGCGGCTCTCAAAACTTATGCTGAGGAGACGAAGAACCAGTTATCTTTCAAGGAGAGCTATGATATCATCACAAACCTTGGAGATTTGGGCGAAGATGATGAAGGAAACGAGCTTGAGCTGGATCTAACCATTACTCAAGAACAAATTGAGGGAGTTTTCACGTCTGTTTTCCAAGAAGCAATAGATATTTGCAAAAAGCTTCTTGAAAGGAATAATATGGGGAAGGATAAACTCGACAAAATCATTCTTGTAGGTGGCCCAACCCATTCTCCCATCCTCAGAAGAATGCTGAAGGAACAGTTCGGAGATATTATAGATACGAGCGTCGATCCGATGACCGTTGTCGCTAAAGGTGCTGCCTTGTATGCCTCGACTATCGATAATGAAGAAAAGAAAGAGGTCAAAGTAGGAACGGCAGCGCTATCTATCGCTTATGAAGCGACTACGGTTGAGACGATTGAATTCGTTACAATAAAACTGAATAAAGCAGAATCTGCCGGAAATATACCCTCTCGATTGACAGCAAAGGTCTCCCGGACGGATGGCTCCTGGACTAGTGATATGTTTGACCTGACAGAGAGAGGCGATGTGATAGATTGCCTGCTTCAAGAGAACAAGTCTAATAGTTTTGTCATAACTGTCTATGATGAAGTCGGGAATGTAGTTCCTTGTTCACCGAATGAATTCACCATAATCCAAGGCTCCAAGATCGGTAGTGCGACCATCCCTTATAATATCGGCATCGAAGTCTGGAATGAAGAAACCGGAAAGGCCGTTTTTCGGAGTATTAAGGGCCTGGAGAAGAACAAGACTTTGCCTGCTACCGGTATCGAGAACGGATTGAAGACCAGTAATGATATTCGTCCCGGAATAGCTGATGATTTCATCAAGATTCCAATCTACCAAGCAGAATATGCTGGTGATGGGTTGCCTGCTATTTACTTCCAGTATGTTTCTGAAGTTCGATTAAGTGGAGAGAACCTGCCTGCTTTCTTACCTGCCGGTAGCGACATTGAGCTTACGGTAAAGGTAGATCGATCTGAACAGATGTCTTTTGAAGTTTATATCCCTCAATTAGACCATACTGAGGAAATTGAAGTGCAAACCAAGAAGGAGTCCGTCACCAATCAGTACTTGAAGGACGAGATAGAGAAGGCTCATGCAGAACTGCGTCGAATGAAGAAAGAGGGCGCTGATACTGCTGAGTTAGAGGCGAGCCTTAGTCAAGTGGAACAGGATTTCAATGACGGGAATGAGAACGAGAAGGTCCTAAAGGGGCTTCGCGACACGTTACAAGATGCAGCTCGTCTTGATAAAAGTGGGGAGTGGGAGAGATATGAGAAAAAACTCAACGACGCACTGTCGATGTTATCCAAAGATAATGAAAAGTATGGAAACGAGGACACAACACGTCAGGTAGAAGAGATCCGCCGCCAGGTAAACAGCGTCAAGGCAAAGAAGAGTATTCCTATGGCAAAAGAACTCCTTGACGCAATGCATGCTTTTAACTTTAAGTTGGCCACTATAGAGTATTTCGTTGCCTGGATCTTTGATTGGGATAAGCGTTTCGGATTCATCAATTGGCGGAATCGAAACCAAGCCAGACAGCTCATCGATCGAGGTAAATCCGTTATCATGGACAGGCCGTCAGCAGAACGCCTACGCCCTATTATCCATGATTTAATCGAACTTCTGCCTCAGACAGAAATGCCTGCCGGAGCGGAAGGTTTGTTAACCAGCAACTAGCTTCAGTTTATGGCATTCAAGAAAGGGCAGAGTATTGATGGCTATGTCATTACCTTTCCTATAAAGAAGGGGAAGTATGCCGAGACATATCGTGCAAAAGATGATATAGGAAAGAATTACTTTCTGAAAGTCCTCAATACAGCCAAACTACATCGAACACAGTTTGACCAAGACGGCAACATCTTAGAAATCGAGATTCTTAAGAGTCTGGACCATCCCAACATCGCTCATTATCACGATTCTGGGGAGTTCGTGCTAGATGAAAAGAAGTACGCCTATGTCGTAACTGATTTTATCAGTGGCGAGACTGTTGCAGAGAGATTTGCCCGTGAACAAGGGGCTGGCTTCTTGGATGCGAAGGCCATTGCTACCGCAATCTTGGAGGCCTTGAAGTATTTACATTCGAGACCCAGGCCAATCCTCCATAATGAGGTTACTCCGCAGAATATCATGCTTGACATTGGAAGCGGTCTTCCGCGACCTATTATGATTGATTTTGGCCACGCTCGATACCTTGACCAGCCCAAAAGGGCTTTTGACAGAGAAGGTCTGAACCCATTCTATCTGGCGCCTGAAACCTATAATGGAGTATTTACTCCTCAGAGCGACATCTTTGCAGTTGGCGCTATGCTGTATCACCTCATTTTTGGTCTTCCCCCATATTATGTCGACCTCTCCAATAACACGACTGGGGAGAAAGAGCTACAGGAGATCATAGCAAAAGAAAGGGAGAAACCCCTCCAGGTCCCGGTTATGAACGGCCCTGCTGGCGATTCTAATTTCGTAAAGACGATTGCGAAGGCGCTTGCCCTTGATGTCGATGAGAGGTTTAAGTCTGCTGAGGATTTTATCAACGCTCTGAATGGCATCTTGAAGGTTGATGCACCTCAAGGGACAGTCTTTAAGAGTGCTACAGATTCCACTGAATCAAAGCCTGCTTCTTCCCAGCAGAAGGCGAAAGAATCTACCTTCAAGAAGATGTCTGGACGTGGCTTCGCTGATGTCGGAGGAATGGAGGAACTGAAAGAACAGATTCGTACTGACTTCATTGAAGTATTAGATAATGCGGAAGAAGCCAAAAGACTTGGGGTTACAATTCCCAATGGAATGTTGTTGTATGGCCCTCCAGGATGTGGGAAATCCTATTTTGCGGAAAAGCTTGCCGAAGAACTAGGCTGGAATTATCGGTGTGTTCACTGTTCTGATTTAGCAACTCCGTATATTCATGGTGCTCAGACAAATATCGCAAACTTGTTTAGTGAGGCCCGAGCTTGTGCTCCTTCGATAGTCTGCTTGGAAGAGATTGAGGCATTGATTATGAACCGTAATTCTTCTAAGCAGAACAATGTAAGTGAGTCAGGCGAGGTTAACGAATTCCTAGTTCAACTTAACAACTGCGGAAAAGACAACGTCTTTGTCATAGGATCCACTAATAATGCAGAAGAGATTGATCCTGCGGCCCTCCGTTCAGGACGTCTGGAGTTCCATTATTACATCGGCCTTCCTGATAAAGAAGCTAGGGAAAAGATATTCAAGGTTTACCTAAGGGATGATATCATTGATTCCTCTGTGGATTTCAAGGCACTGGCAGAAAAGACTGAGGGTTATGTCGCGGCTGATATAGAGAAGATCTTCAAGTCTGCCGGCCGCCTTGTTCTGAAACGAAAAGAAAAGATGTATTCTCAAAATGTTCTGGAAGAAGTGATCGCTAAATCGCATCCTAGTGTCTCAAGAGCCCAGATAATGCGGCACGAGGAGATTAGGGATAAGATCGAAGGGAAGACATCGACCAGGACCAAAATTGGATTTAAATAGAATTTACTATGGCTTTCAATGATTTGTTGCTAAAGACAGTTTTCAGTTGCATGGCTTGCGATGGCTCTATAGCAACTGAAGAGATCGACCTCGTCCGTCATCTTGCCGAGGAACACCCGGCATTCGAAGGGATGGATGTAGAGACTTCCATCAATGAGTTTATTGGTCAGATAAACGAAGAAGGAAAGGCTTTCCTTTCTAACTATCTCCAGGAGCTTAAAGATGCCGACTTGACTGATGAGCAGGCTCTAGATGTCGCAGAGATTGCAATCAAGACAATAGAAGCTGATAACAACATCGAGTATGATGAGGTAAAGTTCTTCAAGAAGCTCCGGAAATCCCTAATGGTGCCAGATGATATGATATTATCCAGAATGCCAGACAAGGAAGACTATCTTTTACCGGACATTATGACCCCCGAAGACTATAATTGGGATGTCCACTTTGATGAAATCAAGTTGAAATAATGGAGCTCTTAAAGAATAAAGGCTGCCTTGCCGAATTAATCATCGCTGCGCTGCTTGTGATCGGAATTGGATACCGCCTGCTCTCCGGCAATACCAAGACCCAGGAAATGCAACGCGCCCGGGAAGCTGGTACGATAGAAGCATACCAAGCGATCATAGACAAGTACGCAGGAACCAATAATGGTCGTGCGGCTGTAGATTCTATGATAAGTATTTACTCAAGAGGGGAGTATTCAATCCAAGACTTATTGAATGTCTCTGAGCAATATAGCCACAAGGGAGCTAATTATTCTTTAGCCAACGGGATAAAGGATCTTGCGGAGAGCAGAATCGAAGAACGTTATAATCAGGCATCTAAGATAAATTCCCAAGAAGGTTGGGTTGCTTTTTGCAATAGCGTACCCAAAGAGTACTGGAAAGATGCTCAGGCGAGAATAGTCGCCCTGTCTCCGGCATATCAAGCTGCGGAGAAAACAAATTCAATAGCGGGGTGGCAGCGTTACATCAAATCTGCAAAGCAAGATCAGTTGGGTGATGCTCAACAACGCCTTGCCCATCTTTGTGAGGAAGAGTATCAGAAAGCGAAGTCTATAGGAACAGCTGACGCATGGCGCAGCTTTAAGCAAAAAGTTCCTGCCGAGTATTGGCAAGATGCTGACAAGCAGATAGAGAATGCCATGATGGAGTACTATAAGACGAACCAGCTGCGTACAGGCTCAAAACCGTGGGCAAAGTATTATGGTTCTGGAAGTGAAGGTGGATCTGCGATCAGAGTCAATGCATCTTCGGCGAGTGATGTCGTCGTCGTGGTTAAATACAACAACTCAAACGGACGTGTTGTGAACCATGCTTACATTCGCAAGGGAGGTAGTTATACGCTGTCACTGCCTAGCGGTAACCGTTACCAGGTGTTCTTCTATAATGGAAATGGCTGGTATCCAGACAAGCAAATGAACGAGACAGTTAAAGGTGGTTTCCTCTCTGGTTCTTGGTCGAAAGACGGGACTCCGTATATTCTTGATTATGGAGAGATAATGACATATACGCTCACAGCTACAGTAAACGGGAATTTCTCGACTTCGGGAAGTAATGCAAATGAAGGGTTATAGAGCGTAGAATTGTGATTGACGCAATTACACACAATCCATATCGTATTCTTGGCGTGTTCTCAAACACCGCCAAACGGGAGATTGTGCAAAATACGACGAAGATATCACGATATACCGCTGTTGGAAAGGAGACTCGATTTGCCTGTGACCTTGTCTCTGTCCTTGGTCCAGTAGAAAGAAACGAATCTACCTTGATTCTCGCAAAATCAAGTCTTGAATCTAATGCGGACCGAATAAAACACGCCTTCTTTTGGCTGATTTCTAATCCTTCTTCATTTGACGATTCCTATGGGCTTGATTTGATTTGCAATGGAGATCCGCAGCGGGCAGTATTCGTGCTGCAGGAAAACATTTCCTATGCTTCACTTATAAACCTAGCCGTAGCGTCATTCCTGGTCAATGATATTGCAAAGGCGATACAGTCGATAGATTGGCTTATTTCAGTCGACCAGTATCGAGAACAGTTTGTTCATTCAGTTTGCGGGGAATTGTATAACCTGACCCAATCGGAAGCCTATGATATCTTTATCAGTGCTCTCTATGATTATTTCAATCCGATCGTCATTTATGAGAATATCTATCAAAAAGATCCGCTCAAGCATTTCCTGGGTGTTTTCTGTGATCGGTTAGTTGGGGTGTCTTCAAAGAAAGCAACAGCAAAGCTAGCGCAGTATTCTGTTGACAGTTCTGCCACGTCATATGAAACAATCGCTAACGCCGAGAGAATCTATCGTGAAGTATATTTACCATCAGCGGCAACAAAGGTAATGCTCGATGAGAATGATGAGATCATTCTCCTTTTAGACAAGATCGTTACAAAAATCCTTGATCTGACCATAGACGCTCATAATAAGGCACACAAAGCCAAAGAAGAGGGAAGGAATGAAGAGTATGTTGTGATAGGCCCCAAGTGTTACGAGATTATGAATGGTATAGTGAAGATGGACCTCTCCTCTCCAGTAAGAGCTCGCCTTATCAAGAACCTCGATATCATCTCAAACAATGTAAATAGTATTCCCAATATAAAGCCGACATCACCACCCAAATCAGCCCCAGAAAAGGTTGAGACAAAAGCTAAGACTACGAAAGAGGTCGTTATTAAGAAGTCTCTGAAGGATAGAGTGAAAGGCATCTTTAAAAAAAAGTAAGATCAGAATTCCCTTTCTATGATACAGATTCCCCAGATCATAAAAGAGAACCCGTTTCGAATTCTTGGCCTTTATTCGAATTCGGGTGCAAGAGAGCAGTCTCTCAATGCTGTTAAGATATCAAGATACTCAGCTGTTGGGAAAACCGTTTCATTCCCCACAGATCTCTCTTCTATACTTGGAGACGTTAATAGATCTTCCAGTAATGTCGATGAGGCTTCTCGAAAGATACAGCTTAATTCGGAGCGCGTTGTCTTTGCTCTGTTCTGGATGATGAAAGATGACCTCTCTCCGGCTGAAGAAGGGGCATTAGAAACGCTCTGTGAAGGTAATCTTGATAGAGCTTTGGGGTTGTTTGAGATGCTAAGTACAGCCTCTGCATTAATCAACGTCTCTTTCATCTATCTTCTTCAAGGACATCTCAAAGAGTCTATTTCTGCAGCTTGGAAAGTCATCTCAAATGAGCGCTTGCGTAAGCAGTTCTTGGAGTCAGTTTGTGGTGATCTTTTCGTCATTGAGCAAGAGGAGTTGGCAAATAAATACCTGGAGGTCTTAAAAAACGAGTTCTCAGTTCAGGATGTGTACGCCGCCATTGCAAGGGTTACTGAGTTATCGGACTTGTCTGAGATGCTTGCTAACGAGCTTGGAAGAGGGATTCATGACAAGATTACAACTCGTGTAGCTGCATCAAAAACGGGCAATAATACTGCGGAAGAATGGTGTGCAGCTGGCTTGGCATTGATTGATGACACGAAAGATGCTCTTGACGAATTGGGTGAAGTCACGCTTGACGGCGGTCTTGAGAAACGGCTTTATGCCGACAAGGTTGCAAACCAGGCTCTTCAGTGTGTTATCAATGGCTATAACATCGCTTTTGAGCAAGTCGGCAAAGACAATGGCAGCCTTCTTCAGACAATTATTCCCAAGTGCCTTGAGATTATTAATCGAATTGACTTGACGCAACTGTCACCAGTCGTTGTCGAACGAATCAAATCCAATAAAGAGGGTATTGATAAAATTTCAAAAGAAGGGGTCAAAAATCTTGTATTGTACGCGATAGCTAACGACACTTCTAAGTGTTTCTTCTGTGGAGCTCCTTCTTCCGGTACGAGACATTTCGACTTCAAGAAAGAGGTGAGGACAAGAATCAGCTATAACAAGGAACGGGTTACTACATATACAAAAGGGCTGAATATCCCTGTCTGTCCTGAATGCAGAAATGCCATTGACAAGAAGGAGAAATGGCATGATACCGTTACCTGGGTTTGTGCAGCAATCGCCTTTGTTACAGCAGCTTTCTTCATGTTTCGAGATGCTGATAGTATCTTCGGGACCATCATTGTCCTGCTTCTATTCGGTATTGGCTTGAGTTTCTTGGTGGGAATGATCCTGAGTTTTATTTTTGCCAGACCATTACAGTGGATCTTTGATAGAAAAAGTATCCGTAAATTCACCAGAACCCTCTCGGATCATCCTGCAGTGAAAGAGATAAAACGTCAAGGATTCAGTTAGAACTTGGTCTTAGAATCTAAGGCCACAATCATACTCTATTAGGGTCTCCCTTTTCTTTTCACCGAAATTGACACCTCTTTCGGTTTTTTGGGCGGAAACGGTGGCATGGATAACTCCACCCCATGCGCTGAAATAGCAGTACGAAACTTCTGCTTCTTCGTCTGAAACCAGTTGCACAAATGGTATTATTCTCGGGTCGTCAATCAATCCGGAACAATCCACAGCGTCTTTACAGGCTTCGATAAGCGAGTCATTCCCAGTAATGACATCAATCATACCATAGCAGCCATGCCATCTTTTGGGGAGGTAGCCCATGGCAAGAGTCGGTAGATATGCCTCCCAGATGGACAATGGATGGAAAGGTAACTCGATATAGTCATAAATTGAAGGAACAGTCTTAGCTGCAAAATAGGGGATAGTTCCTTCGATGTACTTCTCGTCACTATATGGTATGACGTCCTCGTCTTTTGGAGAATAATCCCAAGAGCGCTCTGGATTATACTTCTTTGAGGCGCTTTCAGTCAGGGGATGATACTGGATGTTAGATCCTTCTTTACAAACATATAATTGGAAAGAACCGTTCCTCTCATCTCCGCACATGAATCCATCCAACACATAACCTTGCCTGATTGAAATATGCTTCAAGGGTTCGATTAATGGCATTAAATCTTGAAATTCCTTGAAATTGAAACCTTCTATGGCTTCAAGGTACTTATTGGTCGACTTGATGATATGCTCAACCAAAGCTTTTGTTCTTGGATCTGAAAGATTAATCATCGTTATTTCCTTTCTCTTCTTTTTTTGATAGGCCCCTGGTGACGGCCACGGTTTAACTGGACACCGTTCCGGTTCAAAACACGGAATACGCTCGTGCGGCTCTTGAATCCGCTGACCTTCCAAATATCATCGATGGACAGGCCAGAGTTATACATATTGACGATGGTCTTCTCCCGGTCTATTCGAAGTTCGTCCTTCAGTATGGTTGGGCTGGCCTTCTTCCTGTTGAGAAGACGTCCTTCAGACCTGCGAATGGATGTAGCCTCGGCAGACAGGCGGCCAATTGACTTCAATACATCGGAGGGAGTAGTATCAGGGAAGAGGAGTCCGGCCGAGTCAATCCCGTCGTGGATGCTCACGATCCGGACATCAAGTTCCTGGCAGAGGTCGAGGAAGGCGCCGAGTTCCCGGATGCCGCGAAGGGCATTGGAGAGCTTGCTGACCACGATCTCGTCACCGGTCTTCAGATTGGTGAGCATCCGCCGCCATTCAGGACGGAGTTTCTCCTGGATGCCGTCATCCTCTATGAGTTGACTGCATCCGAAATCCTTCATCCAGCCACGGTCCGCGTCACGGGTACTTAGGTTCCTGGAAAGGAAGAGATAACCTATTTTAGCCATTTGATTGTTGGGTAGTATGCCGCTAAGATACAACAAAAGTGCGACAATTCAAATGGTACTCTGCTGGTTTTGAGCAAGGTAACGTAAAGATAGCAAATCAGTTGTCTTCGCGGCACTTTCCCTGGTGTCTGGCAAAGATGCCAATCACCATTGCGAAAAGTGCCAAATCAGCTATGAGATTCGGATTATTTGACTATCTTTGCGAGTATGACAAGCGATTGATTTACACTTGTTTATTGTATTAAACTTGTTTAATCACTTGAGGTATTAAACAAGTAGATATAAACATCGACATGGACGCGTGAAACGACTCGAAGGGAAGACTTCATCGATGCCAAGTGGCCGGGGAGACCGGCTAACAGAAAAGGACCCATACCCAGTATTGCCTCAATATGACAGAGTACCTTTTAAGGGTACGAAAACAAAGAGAAACAG
>JAEEGF011298577.1_pt1 | contig 11160 bp, 10 predicted proteins | sample 9134171 | NCBI WGS metagenome assembly JAEEGF01 (sample SAMN16246542, study PRJNA631951) | gut metagenome | biome: gut microbiome; feature: rumen; material: AP-attached | host: Bos | place: Iran: Karaj | collected 2018-10
GTTTGTTATCAAGAAGCTGTACTAGCTTCTCTTTTAGGTCTTCTACATCTCCCTTTTTAAAGGTAAGGCCTTTATCTTCCACAACACTTGCAGTCTCATTAATATCACTAACAAGACAGCAGTTGCCATAACTCATGGCTTCTAGAAGTGAAATGGGCATTCCTTCTACATCACTTGGAAGAACATACACATATGCGTTTGAATATAATTCCTCTAGGATCTGTCCCTGCTGGAATCCCAAAAGCATAATTCTGTCGTCTTCTCTGGCAGCACGCTTTATCTTAGAAACGTAATCATTACTATGACTAGTACCACCAACAATAACAAGCTTTTTGTCTGTATTAATCTGCTTGTATGCTTTTATTAAATAATGAAGGCCCTTCTCAGGAACTATACGTGCAAGAAAAAGAATATATTCATCTTTCTTTAGTCCGAACTGCTCTGTAATAGCCTGAGCCTCTAATATCTCTGGTTTTCCTATTCCGTTTGGAATAAGTGTAGCCTCTCTGCCATATTTTTCTTTGAAGTATTTCTTGTTTCCTTCTGAAAGAACGATTAACTCGTCCGCATATTTAGCAGCACATTTTTCACCAAACTCCAAATATCTTGTAGCAAAGCCGCCCCATTTTGCTCTCTGGCTATCTATTCCGTGAATAGTAGCTACTGTACGAATTCCTAGAAAATGTGGAAGCCACAGCATTGCACAAGACCCTGAAGCATGATAATGAATAACATCATAATGATGGAATATTGCATGCAAAGTAGCCAAAATTGAATAAATAGTAGCATTAAGACTTTTCTTCTCTGATGTAGGCACAGTAATAATGTGAATTCCCTTGTAGGTATCTCCCACCTGAATATCATTTTCTGCACCTGAAACGTGATGCCCTGCCCTGTTATAAACATAAACATCATGTCCCTCAGCTACCATCTTTGAAGCTAACTCTTCTACTACGATCTCTACGCCACCTTCACGTGAAGGAATGCGCTTGTGACCTATCATTGCGATTTTCATTACTATTTCTCCCTAAAAAACTTTTATGCTACTTTCTTTTTTACATAAACAAGAACAGCACCTACAGCTACTATTGCAACCAAGCCAGCGATTACTTTACCAACAATATCAATAATTGGATTGAGACCTGAAAGATTATCCTCAGTTACGCTTTCTTTGCTAACTGTTATATCAAAGCTTCCAAGATCTGTAACGCTCTGGCTACCATCTGTATCTGTATACTGTAAAGAAACCTTGATAGTCTGATTGCCTGGTTCATCAAAGATAACATAATAATCGTTAGTATAGCTCTTTCCAGCATAAACAGTATCAAGCTTTATCTCTTTGCTGGTAGATGACACATTTCCCTCTACTATAAGCTTTGCATCTGTAATATTGGAAGAACTCTGATTGACATAGCTAAAAGCTAACAATGATTTACCGTTTACGATAGCGTGTGTGCTAACATCAATAGACTTTACACCAATTGTGCTACCACCAGAAGTAGGAATAACAATTGTAGCTGTATTTGTTAATCTATTACTCATAGCAACATAATCAAACTGGCATGACAAATCTACAGCATTACCCATAAAGGCATCACCAATAACCATTGACACTGATACTTCCTTTATATCATCTGCTCCGATAGAGCCCACATAAATCTGATTAGCATTACCATAAGCTGGATAAAGACTACCAGTACTATTTGATAATGTCATCATAACACTGCCCGCACTTGCTACGCTTGATGTGTTATGAAGTTTCAAATTAACTGTAATCTGCTTTCCTGCCTCTATCATTCCACCATCTATCGAATAGTCCTGAACCTCGATAATTGGCATAGCATTTCCATCTACTTCAGTAGCATTTGCTACCAATTTAGTATTTGCGCCTACACATAAAACAGTAAAGAGGCACACTATAATCTTTTTCAAAACATTATTATACTTTCTCATTTCTGCCCCCTTAGTTCTTCTTTGCATTCTTTTTTGCATAACGCTCATTCTGGAAGTAATCATAATCGGCATTAGCCTCTGTATACTGCTCCATATCAAGCTTGTTAACAATTGTTCCAATAAGATTTGCCTTTACTTCTGTAAGAGCATTGGCAGCCTCTACAAGGCCACGCTTTGATGTATCACCTATTGCTGAAACAAGAATTGTTGCATCCACATTTACGGCAATAACTTTTGCATCCATAGCAGCATTAATAGCAGGCATATCATAGATGATAAAATCATAAGTATTAGAAAGCTCATCTCTCGCAATATTCATTTTGTTAGAGCAAAGTAATCTAACAGGATTATCAATAAGCTCTCCACAAGGGATATATGAAAGATTTTCTGTAGTAGTCTCGCAAATAACCTGCTCAAGAGTAACTCTATCCATAAGGTAATCTGAAAGTCCCTCTGAAACATTCTCATTTAATCTCTTATAGCGGTTTTTCTTTCTCATATCTCCATCTATAAGAACTGTCTTCCATCCTGAACTTGCAAGTGAAGCTGCAAGGTTAATAGCCACTGTAGTAGTACCATCACCAGCTTCACATCCACAAATAACAAAACTCTTATAACCATTCTGCTTTTTAAGAATATGCAGATTCATAACTGCCTGATCAAAGGCGTCATTTAAAACATAATTATCATTTCTATATATATCCAACTTTTTCAATTTGATACCTCCTAGCCTTTGTAATCAGGAATAATTCCAATTACTGGAAGATTTTCTCTGATTGAAGCCTCACGTATTGTTCGCACCTTTCTATCAAAGATTTCACAAATCATAACAATTAAGCATGCCATAATAAGACCAACTGCAGTCATCATTATTCTTTTCATCCAAGCTGCCTTAGAAGCATCCAAAGACTTGTTGTACGTGTAAGCATTATCAAGTGTCTTTACAGAATCACTGTTAAGGATCTCACACATTTCAATAGCATAAGACTGTGCCATTGCATCTGCCATCTCCATTGATAATGCAGGATCTGCTGTAGTAGCACTAAATGAAATGATAGTAGCAGAACTAGTCATAAAATTCGAAATAGTATTAGTAGCACTTTTATTTGCAGATGAACTAACATAAACTGCATTTTGCACATCAGTTGCAGATACATCGCTTCGTCCAATAATTAATGCCGCTCTCTGGCTAACCTTATAAGAATTAGCAACATTAAGGTAAGCATTCATAGCTGTAACAGCATTTGTTGCATCTACATATGAACCATCAGCTGCCGCATATACTGTAGCATTAGCAGTATATTTATCTTCCCCCACATTTAAAGTAACTCCCAGGCCAATGATAAAGGAAAGCACTGTAATAAGAGCAATAAATTTCTTCTTGAGAATTAACGCCTTAAAACATCTTCCAACATCAATTTCCAACTCATTTTTAAACATAATATTATCCTTCCTTGCAATAAATTTATAATACTCGCAATGTAATTGATTATAGCATCAACTCCCAACTTTTGTATATTGATATTTTATTTTATTTTGTTTGCAATAATTTTCCTTTTTTGGTCATTTTCACAAAAAATACACATTTATACTTCTCAACACTTCTTTATGCGTTAATTGATACTTTAATATGCTTAATATATAATTATTCTGACTTATAAAAACGGGAGTCTTATGTATGAGAAAACACGCATATTTATTCATTGCACATAGTAATTGGGACCAACTATCATTCCTTATAAGTCTTTTGAATGATACTAGAAATGATTTTTTTATTCTAATTGATTCAAAAGCAAAGGACTTTGATAAAAAGATATTTATAGAATCTTGCAAAACAGACAATATTACAATTGTTGAACCAGTAAAAATCTATTGGGGTGATTATTCACAAATTCAGGCAGAGCTAACTCTTTTAAAGACTGCCACAAGCACAGGATGCTATGGTTACTATCATCTATTATCTGCAGTAGATCTTCCCCTAAAGTCCCAAGATGAGATTCATGCTTTTTTTGATGCAAATCAGGGTGAAGAATTTGTAGATTTTGATTCATACAAAGACATCTCTCAAGCAAAACAAAGAGTGGGATATTACTATCCTTTTCAAAAACTAATCGGAAGACACCGAAAGCATCTGCTTAAGTATACTAGGGATTTTATTCTTTTATTAGAAGAATTATTAAAAATAAATCGAAACAATGAAATAAAACAATTTCTTGGAAAAGGCGCCAATTGGTTTAGTATCACTGATGATTTTGCCAGATATGTAGTTGATCATGAAGAATTTATCCAGAATCATTTTCATCATACATTTTGCGCCGATGAAGTATTTCTTCAAACACTATTAAAAATGTCGCCCTACAGCCAGAATTGGTATGGATTTAAGAATAAAAATATACAATATCAAAATCTCCGTTATTGTGATTGGGGTCGAGGAAAACCTTACACATTCAGTAAGGACGAGTATTTTTCTCTTTGCAATTATACCGACTATATTTTTGCTAGAAAGTTTTCAAAGGATAGCATTTCAGAAGACATAAAGAAATATTTGCTTTCCCCTAAAACAACAAAAGGTATTTAAAAATGTCCCATATAGATATATCTGTAATTATTCCCGTGTTCAATCGTGAACATTGTATAAAAAAATGCATAGCAAGTGTACTAGATCAAAAAAATGTATGTTTTGAAATTATTATCATTGATGATGGTAGTACTGACAACACTCTACAAATATGTAACGAAATTGCCGAAAAAATACCCAATATCAAAATCATTCATCAGGAAAACGCCGGACTAGCTTCTGCACGAAATGTCGGCTTAGACAATGCAACAGGCGAGTACATCACCTTTTTGGATAGCGACGATTTATTAGCACCAGAGGCTTTACAAAATATGCTCTTTGCCATTTCAAAATATAATGTGGATGTTGTAGTTGGCGAATATGATATTATCTCAGCTGATGATACACTTATCGGTAAAGGAGTGATTCCATCCGATTATACTAATCAAATTATTGATACAAAGACTTTCTTTGAACTTAATAGCAGAAAGGAATGTAATTTCCTTTTCACGGTTTTATGGAGCAAGCTATTCAAAAAAAGCATTTGGGATAATCTTAGATTTAAAGATGGAATAAGATTTGCTGAGGATGAATATATTCTTCCAGAACTAACTTCTATCTGCTGTAGCTATTACCTGTTAGATACTACCGTTTATCAACAGATAACATCCAATGATAGCTTAATTAGAAGTGCTTTTAATATAAACAAACTTAATTCTCCAGAATCAAAACTATTTACCTGCAAATATCTTATTAGCCTCAGCTATTATGAATATGCTATAGAAAAATGGGGAATTGCAGCTGGAGAGATTTTATTGATGACAAAACTAGCAAACGATGCAGAAGCCAGCATCAAAGTTCGTCACCTATATAAAGGGTCAATTGTACTCGGCCGACAGTTATTCAAACATATGAATAACAAAAAAAGAATCAAATTTTTAGGATACAAAATCATTTATCCATTTCTTGCACTAAAAAAAGGATAATTTAGCCTTCTTGCTAAATTATCCTTTCTCTTTATCGAACATCAATATACTTTCTAGTCATTCCCTCTGATGGAATCATTTCTTGTACAATTATTTTATTTTCAACAATACCGTGTCTATACATTACCTTAGTAAAATGCTCTGCAGCAAATGTTCCGTATGGCCAATTGCTTGGTCCATCAAACTTAGGAACAATAAGGTCAATTTCTGTTTGTCCATTTTTATCAGCAACTTCGAACTGTTCTATAATATCATCAACTACTGCTTCACACTGCTCGTATGGAATATTCTCGTAATTAATCTCCTTCATATTCCCAGTCACATAAAATGTGCCAGCAATAGAAACTGCAACAAGTACTAAAATAACCCTATCGGCTTTTTTAAGTACTTTCGCTAACTCACAAATCAAAAGCATCAATATCAAAAGAAGCCAAAAGCCTACAGCAAACATAACATCAGTACGTTCCACATATGTACTATTAACTACTGCACTTAAAAGTATTATATACAACGAGATAAATGCATAGGCTAACATATACTTAAGTTTTTCAGCTATATTTTTTTCTTTAACCTTAATAATCCAGAAAGCTATCGTCAGCAATATAAAAACAGTAAACAATATATTAAATCGGCCTATCCATTCCCAGTAGTACTTTACTCCTTCAATAAAACTTACAGCAAAATCACTTTCTTTTCCTTCTGCCCTTCCACCAGTTCTTTCAATATCTAATGAAATAAACCAAACAAGTAATACTCTTAAATGATACTTATTATTCCTAAAATAAGGCAACAACTTAAAGCTCTTATTCTTTATATCATCAATCAATGTAACTAGAAGCTCCACCCCTATATATACCACTAAGACCACATTGGTATATAAACTAGAAAATATAGCCAAATATATCCAAGCTATCAATAATAGTCTATGCCTTTTAGAATAGTTCTTCCAACTTGATAGTCCTCCGAATCTATTCAAATGCATAACCAGAGCTGCACTAAGGATAGTGCACAAAATATAATGATAGATGCAAGTCAGGTCATAGGCATAAAACAAAAAGACATTATCGCTTCCAGTATGTGCAAGCATTGAGAAATGTAGAGAAATAAATAATATGCTAACCAGAATGTTTTCTCTTAAATTCAAATGATATTTTTCACTAATTAGCATAAAGAACTCATAGAAATAAACAGTCATCATTATACAAATAAACAATCCATTTGTAATTGATATTGATAAACAGTATCTACCTGCTAATGGATATAGAGTATATGCACCTATATATGAAAATAAAGACATAAATATCTCTGGGAATACTTTTATTGGATTCCACGACTCTGGCATAGGAAGTGGTAATCTGAGATGATGTATATTTGACCAATCATCCGTATCCGAAATGGCTATTGGATGTAGAACTACAAAAAATAGAACTAGAAAAATAAATACTGATATTGTATATAGCTTTGTTGCTTTTTTCATAAACGAATATTTCCCCTTCAAGTTTCAAAAAATCACTTGCTATATTATACCTTATACTTATAAAATTAGAAGGTATTTTATATGGAAATATAAAATACCTTTTTTTCAAGGGAGATTATGAATTATGTTAAACACAATTTTCTTACAAGGATTTACAATAGCTCTTATTGCAGCCAACATCTTTTGCTTTATAAAGAAGCAATATCTATATTTGGTTTTTCCTTGTTTGCTATTTTTACCACAATACTATGGGCTCGAAGGACCGCCAAATGCTCCAATACTCACAGCAAGCAGAATTATGCTTCTTATTTTTTTCATCTATGCTATTAGGAATAGAAAAAAATCAATCAAACCAAGCATTTCTAAATTTAAAGAATTACCAAAAGAGTATTATTTTTTGGCGGGATACTTTTTCTTACGTATACTTACAAATCTGTATTATGCTCCAAAGTATCACCAATCTATAAAAGCTATTTTGTTAATCATTTTTGAACAGTTTTTCCTTCTGTTTGCTGTTTATCTTCTATCACCAAAGAAGGAAGAACTAATCAAACTAATGAAAATCATCGTATGGTCTGCTACAGTACTATTTGTAATAGGTATTATCGAAAGTATCTTTTCCGTAAAACCTTTCGATGCACTATACACAGTAACAAGAGATTTATATGTATTAGACTATTACCGACTTGGCCTACTGCGAGCCACAACAACTATGTATGCTCCTGCTATTTATGGAAATATGTGCCTTTTAATAATGCCATTTATCCTGTTCCTTTTTGAATTAACTAAATCTAAAAAATATTTATTCGTTGCTGGTTTAGATGTACTTGCTATAATTCATTCCGGTTCACGTGCAGCAATGATTTTTTTATTTATAATACTGTTTCTTTACATGTTTTTAATATTAAAAACAAAGAATCGAAGGCTTATTTTTCTTAAACATACAGGACTAGTTGCCCTAGGGTTGCTTCTTTTTATTACTATTGCATCAATAAGTAGTGATAGACTTAACTACTATTATTTAGGAACAGCTAAATCTGTCTTAAACGAAGTTGGTTTTGATTTCGACCTAACCAAAGGCGCACCTTCAGATTCGAAAGGATTTGGAGGAAATCCATACGGCTCAGCCTCACGTGCACGTCAATTTACTGGTATGTACCAAGTTGCCAAGGACAACCCTTTATTTGGTCTCGGTTCTGCAGCCACAACACGTGGGGAAGTTAAATATTACTGGAAATTTAACCAAAATGATAGTATATGGATTACGCCAAATACTTATGATGTAGGAATAGTAGAAATATTCTGTGACGAAGGACTTTTGGGTTTACTTGGAATGTGCTCACTTTTTATATTTATGATAAAGAAATCCAGAAAGAATAATTATTTATATCTTCTGATTATCTGCTATCTTCTGTCTACACTAAATACTGGAAATATGTTTGCATTCCTTATGCTTTATGTTATTTACTGCACATATTTTAACAATAATTAAAAATCAAGCTGCAATGTCTAGGCTAGACTTGCAGCTTATTTCTTTTTCCATTTATTATATCAGTAGCATATCTTGGATGTATCTATTGACTCCCTCTTCATCATCAAACCCGTATTCATCATTCTTTTTTAAAAAATACTTTCTTATCGATTCTTTATGGATTAATACATTGGCAGGAATATCCTCACCACAATTATCTCTTGCCTTTAGCCAAGGGGTTTCGTTATGAGTAATTCTTTCTAATGTTTTGCCACTATACATACCAAAAGTATTTATCACTATATCAATTGTTCGCATTTCCTGCATACTCAAATCTATATATGCTTCCTCCAATAAAGAAAATCTAGCATCATCTATAGGATTATACTTAAAGTCTTTAAAAAGTTCATATTCCTTTTTATAAACCGGACCGTGAATCCAAGCCTCACAATCTTCAGGAAATAACTCTTGTGTATTTAAAGCCAAATTTATTCCCTGAGAAAAATATAAGAGTTTTTGTAATGTCAAAGGCGTCACTTCGTCCATCTTTTTAAAAATGTATGAAGTAGCCATTCTCATTTTGGGTGAAATTGAAGTTATTTTCTCAAGACTCGCTATAGCATCTATTGCTTTCTTATATGCCACATTGGAAATCTTATTTTTGTTTTCCTCTAGTTTATCTTTGAAAAAAGATGGAGATACAAGTGCATATTTTATTATATGTGAATATTCCCTAGATGGAATCTGTCCTTCTAAATAACGTGGTATTGTAACCTCTCCAAAACCTAATCCTAACGAAAGTGGCGCTTTACCAATATTATAGATGTCCATTAACTTTTCAATATCAGTTTTTTTTGCCAATCCTTCAATCATTCTATATTGTTCATCTATTTCCTGAATATTTAAATCAATCAATCCAGGTATGCTCATATCTGCGCCACAAAACTTACATTTTACTTTAGTGATTAAAAAGACATACTTCTTATCTTTAATTACTCTTTCTTCTTTTTCTTTTAAGACTTTATATTCACGTTCATTTCTACAATTTGTACAAAAATCTGTTCCCGTAAACTCAACCATAAAATCACCTACTTATTTAAAATAATATTTTAATGGATATTTCTTTTCATGAAATGAAACTACTATCAAAAAATTGTTTTCTAGATGATTAAACTTAATATATAGTTCAACCTCTACCTCTCTTGAACCAAATCTCTCCAGCAATTTAATTCTTTTACCAAAAATATATAGCATCTCATGTTCAAAACCCTTATGAGAATTCTTCACTGCATCAATAAAATCGATAGGCTCAAGGTTAAGCATAATACTTTCTGCTTTTTTCTCGTCCAAAATATATTTCTCGAACAACGCAAGGTTATCTGCCCTATTCTTGTTTAATTCTATTCTATAATTTCTTTCATTTACAGCTTTCCTCACTGCTCGTAAATATTTCTCAATCTCTTCAATTGTATAACTCAAATCTATAGCTCCATTGATAGTATTTCTTATTTTTTATATCATTATATTACATGATAGTATTTTGTCAATATTCTATCATTAGAGGCCAAACAATATAAAATGAGCGGTAGTATATTTTTAATCTACCGCTCATCATAAGTAATAATATTAAATTCCTCTCTCAGCGCAATATTCCTTGAAGCTTGCATTTACCTTATCCTTATCTGAAAGGATTAAATCTTCCTTTGTCATTCCTTCTGGAATAGGCCACTGAACATTGATATCTGGATCATCAAATGCAAGACCGCCCTCATCATTTGGATGATAGAAATCAGTAACCTTATAGCAGAACTCAGCGTAATCGCTGACTACTAAGAATCCGTGTGCGAATCCCTTTGGAATCATAAACTGCTTCTTGTTCTCTGCAGAAAGAAGGATTCCATAGTGCTGACCAAATGTCTTTGAACCCTCACGAAGGTCTACAGCTACATCGTAAACCTCTCCTGAGATTACACGAACAAGCTTGTCCTGTGGGAAGTTCTTCTGGAAGTGAAGACCACGAAGAACGCCCTTCTTGCTTGCAGACTGATTATCCTGAACGAATTCGTAATCAAGGCCCTCAGCCTTCATATCGTTCTCATTGTATGTTTCCATAAAGTAGCCTCTGTCATCGCCAAACACCTTAGGAGTGATGACACAAAGACCCTCAATGCCGTTAATATTTTTCTCAACTGTAATTGCCATAATTCACCTCATCCGCCCTTTCAGGGCACCTTCCCTTCAAGGGGAAGGCAAAATATTATAATCCATTAGATACATCTACAAGATATTTACCATAGTTAGTCTTCATAAGTGGCTCAGCAAGCTTTAATAGCTGCTCCTTATCAATGAAGCCACGCTTGTATGCGATTTCCTCGATACAAGAGATGTACATTCCCTGACGTTTCTGGAAGGTGCTTACGAACTCAGCAGCCTGAAGAAGCATATCGTGGTTTCCTGTATCAAGCCATGCGAATCCTCGACCAAGTGTCTCTACGTGGAGGTTGCCACGGTTAAGGTATTCATTGTTAACAGCTGTGATTTCAAGCTCTCCACGTGATGAAGGCTTGATAGTCTTAGCAATTTCTACAACTGAATTATCGTAGAAGTAAAGACCTGGAACAGCGTAATTGCTCTTAGGCTGTGCTGGCTTCTCCTCAATAGAGATAGCTACGCCATTTTCATCAAACTCTACTACGCCGTACTCTCTTGGGTCACG
>JAEEGF010921251.1_pt1 | contig 11159 bp, 12 predicted proteins | sample 9134171 | NCBI WGS metagenome assembly JAEEGF01 (sample SAMN16246542, study PRJNA631951) | gut metagenome | biome: gut microbiome; feature: rumen; material: AP-attached | host: Bos | place: Iran: Karaj | collected 2018-10
GATGTAAACGGCAACGTAATCAAGCTTGAGCACAACCAGTTCGTTTCCATCAACAGAAGCGCAGCAGTTGAACTTAGAATTACACTGGAAGCCTTCGGACCTGAGCACAAGCAGCAGATCATGGATGCTTTAAATGAAAAGGGATATAAGCCCAAGATAGTAAGGACAAATATTTAATATGAGTAGCAAAGGCACTAAAATCAAGAAAAGAGCGAAGGATTATCTTTTTATAACCCTGGGAGCCTCTCTGTATGGACTGGCTACAGCTCTTTTAATAGATCCAAATGATATAGCACCCGGTGGAGTTACCGGTCTTGCTATTGTAATGAACAGATTATTTAATATCGGAACTGGTATGTGGTTCCTTATGATGAATATACCTATTCTGATATTGGCTATTTGGAAATTCGGCATCAGATTTACAATTTCCACTATTTATGCAACTTCAGTGATTTCTGTTGTGACTGATTTTGCCAGCACATATCTTAAAGCTTTTATGATCAAGGATATAATCCTTGGCGTCACCATAGGTAGTGCGATTTGCGCTATTGCCATGGGGCTTGTGTTTAAAGCCCATGCCACCAGTGGTGGAACTGATGTAATCATCAAGATACTGAGACTTAAGTATCCCCACATCAAGACCGGAATGCTTTATCTCATGACGGACGTGGTGGTACTGATCATTGCGGGTATTGTATTTAACGATGCCAGCAAGGCTTTGTATTCATTTTTATCAGTTATAATCACATCTTATGTTCTTGACCTTGTTTTGTACGGAAAAGACGGAGCAAAGCTTATTTACATTATTTCAGATCATCCGGATATCATCACTGCAAGACTTCTGGAGGAGCTGGACATTGGAGCAACACACGTATTTGCGCAGGGTGCCTATAGCGGCGAGAAGAAAAAAGTTATTATGTGTGCAATAAGAAAAAGACTTTCTCCCCTTGCGGAGGACATTGTAAGAGAAGAGGATCCCAATGCTTTTATGATTGTCTCCAGTGCAAGTGAAATATTCGGAGAAGGATATAAAAGCTATTTTGATGAGAGAATGTAACAATGAATAATACTTCCCAGGATTCAAGAGAACGTATTGGCGTAAGACATACGCATAATATAATTTCTATAATTTTTTTGAGCCTCGTGGCTCTGCTTGCCCTTTCCTTCAGCGTAATTCTGCTGATCAAAAATGCTTCACTTCAGAGAGAAGAGGAAGCTGTCAGAAATGAGCTGGATGCGCTTAACAAAGAGGGCTACTATACAACAAAAGAAGCTGATAAGCTGGTGGAAGAAGCCAAGAAGCAGGCTCAGATTGAGGCCACCAACGAATTGAAGAACAAAATCCAGACCAAACTTGAAGCAGGAGAGGGAACTGCAGCGACCATAAGATCTCTTTTCCCGGAGCAGATGGTGGTTGCCAGTTCAGGTAGATATTACTTCTTTCCAATAAGTGATGAGATTGCGCATCATGACTTTTCTGCAGAAGATTTTGTGATGGATGATGACGGCTTTATTAAATATGTGGGCCAGGATACTTCAAAGACCATTAAAAACGGTATTGATGTCTCCAGATTCCAGGGCAAGATTGACTGGAAGAAGGTGGCTGAGTCCGGCATAGACTTTGCCATCATCAGGGTTGGACTTCGCGGAACCTCAGAGGGCAAGATGCTGGTTGATGACTGTTTTGAGACTAATATCAAGGGAGCCAGAGAGAACGGCATTGATGTAGGTGTTTATTTCTATTCCCAGGCTATCAATCAGGAAGAGGCTGAGGAAGAGGCGAGCCTTGTTCTTGACATGATCGAGCCCTATAACGTCACATATCCTGTAGTTATCGATATAGAATCTGCTGATTCAGACTCAGCCAGAACTGCTCAGCTTACAACTGACGAGTACGAGACTGTTGCCAAGACCTTCTGTGATATTGTCGAAAAGGCAGGCTACAAGCCCATGATCTATGGCAATGTTAAGTCCTATACTCTTTTGATGGATATTGCTGATGTGGATAAATATGGCATATGGATAGCATATTACGGAACTCCTTTGTACTATCCATATCACTTTGATATCTGGCAGTATAGTTCCACAGGCAGAGTGGATGGCATTGATGGCAACGTTGACCTAGATATCTGTATTACAGAGTATTGATGTATGAATAATGAATTATATGAGCAAAAGGGTTATCTAAACCACGATTTTAAATTCTTTCACATAAGTGACAAAAAGAATATTGATATCCCTTATCATTATCATGACTTCCACAAGCTGATCCTCGTGCTTGGCGGGAAAATAAAGTATTTGATAGAAGGGCGTGAGTATGAACTTATGCCCTTTGATTTTGTGCTGGTGGAAAGATACTCTATACACAAGCCTGTAGTTGAAGCAGGCAAGGACTCCTACGACAGGATAATTCTTTATCTCAGTGATGAATTCCTGAATAAGTATAAGCTTATGGATGCATTTGAAAAGACAAGGGAGGTTGGAAGCCACGTTGTCAGATTCCCTGCGGATATCAGCACTGAACTTATGAATAAGTTCAAGAAGATTGAAAGTGATCTGGCCTGTGAAAAAGAGCAGTATGCCGGGGAACTTCTTGTGAGGATTGACGTTCTGGATTTTCTTATTTCTTTTAACAAGGCGTGTATTCAGGAAAATCTTGGATTTAAGCCTGAGGCCAGATACAACAGGAAGGTCATCGACCTCATAACCTACATAAATGAGAATATTTCTTCGGATCTTTCCATAGATCTTTTGGCAGATCATTTTTATCTCAGCAAATATCACATGATGAGAGTATTCAAGAATGAGACGGGGTACTCCATTCATCAATATATTTCGGAAAAGAGAATCCTGCTTGCAAGGAACCTCATAATGTCGGGAATGCCAGCCACCAGCGCGTGTCTTGAGTGCGGATTCAAGGATTATTCCTCTTTTAGCAGAGCCTTCAAGAACCAACTGGGAATGCTTCCATCAGAAGTTGTAATTTCATGAAAAATAAGATAATATAAGTGTCAAGAAAAAATACTTGACACTTATATTTTTTTGTCTTATTATATCCATTGTGCCTTTAGACTAAGAGGGAACTATGGAGAGAATTGTAGAACAGGGCTTGTTATATGATTTTTATGGCGAGCTTTTAACCGATCATCAAAAGAAGATATATGAAGCTGCTGTATATAATGATATGTCTCTCACGGAAATTGCTGATGAGAACGGAATCAGCAAGCAGGGAGTACATGATCTCATAAAGAGATGTACCAATACTTTATGGGATTATGAGAACAAGCTTCATATGATAAAAAGATTTGAAGCAATCAAGACTCAGGCGGAGAGGTTGTCAAGCCTGGCAGATGAATACGAAAATTTGTCTGACAGTCAGGTGGTTGACAGTATCAGAAGTATTTCCGGCAAAATCGTAGAGGAGCTTACTTAATAGATGGCTTTTGAAAGTCTTACCGATAAATTACAAAATGCATTTAAGAACCTTAAGAGCAAAGGTCGACTCACTGAGGATGACGTAAAGGTTGCTCTCAAGGAAGTCAAGATGGCTCTTTTGGAGGCTGATGTAAGCTTTAAGGTTGTTAAGCAGTTTATCTCAGCAGTTCAGGAGAGAGCTATTGGTGAGGACGTTTTAAACGGACTTAATCCTGCGCAGATGGTTATCAAGATAGTAAACGAAGAGATGACCAATCTTATGGGAGCTGAGACTACAGAGCTCACGCTTCAGGACAGCAAGTACATCACAGTTATTATGATGTGTGGTCTTCAGGGTGCCGGTAAAACTACCACTGCAGCCAAGCTTGCAGGAAAGCTTAAGCAGAAGGGCAGAAAGCCACTGCTTGTAGCATGCGATATTTACAGACCTGCGGCTATTGAACAGCTGCGTGTCAATGCAGAGAAGCAGAGTGTTGATTTCTTCTCCATGGGTAACGATGTTAATCCCGTTAAGATCGCTGAGTCCGGTATGGCTTATGCCAAGGAACACGGACAGAACGTTGTGATCTTCGATACTGCAGGTCGTCTGCAGATAGATGAAGCCATGATGAAAGAGCTCAGGGACATCAAGGATGCCATAGCTGTTCATCATACAATCCTGGTAGTTGACGCCATGACCGGACAGGAAGCTGTCAACGTAGCCGAGGAGTTCAACGAGAAAGTTGGTATAAACGAAATTATCCTTTCCAAGATGGATGGCGATACAAGAGGTGGTGCAGCTCTTTCAACAAAGGCTGTTACCGGAAAGCCTATTCTTTATGTCGGTATGGGCGAGAAGCTCTCTGATCTTGAGCAGTTCTATCCCGATAGAATGGCCAGCAGAATCCTCGGAATGGGTGATGTCCTTAGTCTGATAGATAAAGCTGTTGAAGCTAATGCCGAGAGGGACGAGGAAAAAGATCGTGAAATGGCCCAGAAGATGAAGAAGGGCAAGATCGATTTTGAGATGTACCTCGAGAGCATGAAGGCCATGAGAAATATGGGTGGTCTTTCATCAATCCTGGGAATGCTTCCGGGAATGGGCAAGATCAGTGATGATCAGCTCCCTGATGAGAAATCTCTTGCCAGAATGGAGGCCATAGTTCTTTCTATGACACCTGAAGAGAGAAGAAATCCCAAGCTTATGAGCCCACAGCGCAAATTCAGAATTGCCAAGGGATCCGGCAATGATATTGCTGATGTAAACAGATTCATCAAGCAGTTTGAGCAGATGCAGAAGATGATGAAGCAGATGCCCGGACTCATGGGTGGCAAAAGAGGTCTTGGAAAGTTTGGCAAAATGGGCGGCTTCCCTGGCGGTGGTAAGTTCTTTTAAGATATGTCTGCAGCTTTTTGCTGTTTAATACATATAAAAACAAATACAATCTATTTTATTTATTTAATGGAGGAAACTAAAATGGCAGTAAAAATGAGATTAAAGAGAATTGGTAAGAAGAAGGTTCCTTTCTACAGAATTATCGTTTCTGATTCAAAGGCTCCTGTACAGGGTAAGTTCATTGATGAGATCGGAACATATGATCCTAACACAGATCCAAGCACAGTAAAAATCAACGAAGAGCTCGCTAAGAAGTGGCTCGCAAACGGTGCACAGCCTACAGAGTCTGTTGCAAAGCTTCTTAAGCAGGCAGGTATCAAATAATTTTACCGAGAGGTTAATCAATGAAAGAATTAGTTGAAGTAATAGCAAAGGCGCTTGTGGATAATCCGGATGAAGTCGTTGTCACAGAAAAGATCGACGGGCGAAATATTATGATTGAGCTTCATGTTGCACCATCTGACATGGGCAAGGTGATTGGCAAGCAGGGCCGCATAGCTAAGGCTATCCGTGCCGTAGTAAAAGCTGCTTCAACCAGGGAAGATCTCAAGGTTGATGTAGAGATTATTTGATTTGCTGATTGATTATAAGTCGAATAAGGCAGTTTTGCTTTATTCGACTTTTCTATTTATTATCATATTTTTTAATGGTTAGAGGCTTATGAAATTTCATATTATGACTCTTTTCCCTGAAATGATTGAGCAGTGCCTTATGAGCAGTATTACGGGCCGAGCTGCAGATAAAGGATATATTTCCATAAATGCAGTAAATATCAGGGATTATTCTACAGATAAACATCATAAAGTTGATGATTATACCTATGGAGGCGGGGCCGGCATGTTGATGCAGGCGCAGCCTATTTATGATTGCTTTTGTGCAATAAATGATAAAATAGTAAGTGAAGGCGGAAAGACTCCCAGGGTAATATACGTTACACCACAGGGAAGAACCTTTGACCAGCAGATGGCTGCTGACTTTGCCTGTGAAGAGGAGCTGGTTTTTCTGTGCGGCCACTACGAAGGTGTCGATGAGAGGGTTCTGGAAGAAATCGTCACGGACTATGTTTCAATTGGAGATTACGTACTGACCGGAGGCGAGCTTCCGGCCATGGTTATGATAGATGCTATATCAAGGCTGGTTCCAGGGGTTTTAAATAACGATGAATCAGCCATGACAGAGAGCTTTAACAATTCTCTTCTTGAGTATCCGCAGTACTCAAGACCTGAGGAATGGCGTGGCAAAAAAGTGCCGCCTATTCTGCTTTCAGGGGATCACAAAAAGGTGGATGAGTGGAGACTTGAGCAGTCAATTATAAGGACTAAGGAAAGAAGACCTGACCTTTACGAGAAGTGGCTGGCTGAGAATCCCCCAAAACCTGAGAAAAAGAAGAGAAGAAAAAGAAAAGTACAGGAGGAAGAACCTAATGACTGACAGATTTCAGGTGGGTGTTATTGCTTCTACACACGGATTAAAGGGCGAAGTTAATGTTTTTCCTACAACTGAAGACCCTGAGAGATTTAAAAAGCTTAAAAAGGTTACTCTTCATACCCAGAGGGGCGAAGAGATATTATTAGATGTTCAGAGCGCAAGATTTTTCAAGAAATTCGTAATTGTTAAGTTCAAACAGTACGATGACATCAATGATGTAGAGAAATTCAGAGGATGTGAGCTTACAATTGACAGGAAAGATGCTCTTAAGCTTGAACCCGGTGAATTCTACTGCGCTGATCTCATGGGATTAACAGTGGAAGATGAAGAGGGAAATGCCCTTGGAACCATCACAGATATCCTTCAGACCGGAGCCAATGACGTATACGAGATGACCAGAGAGACAGATCAGTCCAAGGTATATATCCCGGCTATAAAAGAATGTGTTAAAAACATTGATCTGGACAACAAAAAGATGGTTATTCACGTTCTTGAAGGATTGCTATAAAATTTTAACTTTCTGTGAATTAATAATGACTTTTTTATTAAAATGCACTATAATCTTTATGTTGGTTTTAAAGAAACTAATTTGAGCAATATATTTTATGAGGAACTTATATGGTAGATTATACTGAGGGTGCTGGTTATCAGTATCATATACATCTTAAAAAAGGTGATGTAGGCAGATATGTTATCCTTACTGGAGATCCGGGACGCTGCGAGACTATATCACATCTGTTTGATAATCCCAAGTTTGTTGCATATAACAGAGAATATAATACATATACAGGTACCATCGACGGTGAGAAAGTCACTGTTATGTCTACAGGTATTGGCGGAGCTTCTACAGCCATTGGCGTAGAGGAGCTTGTTAAGTGCGGAGCAGATACCTTTATCCGTATGGGTACTTCAGGCGGTATGCAGGATGACATCATTGGCGGAGACATCGTAATTGCTTCCGGTGCCATCAGAGCTGAGGGTACTTCCAAGGAATATGCCCCTATTGAATATCCTGCAGTAGCAACCTTTGATGTTGTAAATGCACTGGTTCAGGGTGCTAAGGAGAGCGGCGCCAAGTATCACGTTGGTGTTGTTCAGTGTAAGGATTCATTCTATGGTCAGCACGAGCCTGAGACCAAGCCCGTTGGTTATGAGCTTTTGAATAAATGGGATGCATGGATCAAGTGCGGTGCACTTTGTTCTGAAATGGAGTCTTCTACATTATTTGTAGTTGGTGATTATTTGAGAGTAAGAACCGGAGCGGTTCTTTTGGTAGTAGCAAATCAGGAGAGAGCTAAGAAGCGTCTTCCTAATCCACAGGCACACGATATGTCTATCGTATATCAGACTACGATTGCTGCTATTAAGAAGCTCATTGCTATGGATAAAGCCTAAAGGGTTTTATTATAAATGTCAAAATTGACAAAAGAAAAAACGGAGGGTAACTATGAAAAAGAAACTTCTTGCAGTTGTTATGGCTGCAACAATGCTCGCTTCTTTAGTTGCATGTGGTTCAAAGGACGCTGCTCCTGCAGCTACATCTACTGAAGCTGCAGCAGACAAAAAGATCGCTATGATCACAGACTCTGGAGACATCACAGATATGTCATTCAACCAGACAACTTACGAGGCATCTAAGGCTTTCGCTGAGGCTAACAACGCTCAGTTCCAGTACTACAAGCCTACAGAGGACTCTGATGAGGCTCGTGTAGCTGCATTCAACAATGCTGTTGCTGATGGATACAACGTAGTAGTTGTTCCTGGATATCTTTTCGCTGCTATGGTTAAGACTGTAGCTGGTGACAACCCAGATGTTACTATTATCGCTCTTGACTGCTCAGAAGGTGACTTCGGCGGTGACTACACACTTCCTCAGAACGTATGCTGCTTTACATACCAGGAAGAGCTTGCCGGCTACATGGCTGGTTACGCTGTAGTTAAGGAAGGCTACAAGAAGCTTGGCTTCCTTGGCGGTATGGCAGTTCCTGCTGTTATCCGTTACGGCTATGGTTTCGTACAGGGCGCTAACGATGCTGCTGTAGAACTTGGCAACGATGGTGAAGTTGAAGTTAACTATGTATATGGTGGACAGTTCTTCGGTGACGAGGCTGTAACAGCTACTATGGATACATGGTACTCAAACGGCACTGAGATCGTATTCGCTTGCGGTGGTGGTATCTTCACATCTGCTGGTGAGGCTGCTAAGAAGGTTGGCGGTAAGGTAGTTGGTGTTGACGTTGACCAGGCTGGTACAATCGATGGTCTCTATGGCGAGGGTGTTTGCGTAACATCAGCTATGAAGGGTCTTGCAGCAACTGTTCAGTCAACTCTTACAGATCTCTTCGCTGGAAAGTGGAGCGATCACGCAGGACAGTTCCAGAACCTTGGACTTGTTTCAGGTGATGACCCATCACTCAACTATGTTCAGCTTCCTACAGCTACATGGTCAATGAAGAACTTCACTGTTGACAACTACAAAGAGCTTGTTAACAAGATGTTCTCAGGTTCTGTAAAGGTATCTAACTCAATCGATGCTATGCCTGCTACATCAATCAAGGTAACAACTTTTGATAACATTCACTAATTTGATATTGTTTATCAAGTAGTTATTCTTCAAAAGGGAAGGAGCTTCTCCTTCCCTTTTTTATCAAAGATAAGACTATAAAAATGAGTATTACAGCTTGTAATGCCCATTTTTATGGTTTTATTAACCAAAAATGCAGTAGGGAAGGTGTTCAGGTATGGATGATTATGTAATTGAGATGTTGCATATCACTAAAGAGTTTCCGGGCATAATTGCAAATGACGATATTACATTGCAGTTAAAGCGTGGCGAAATTCATGCGCTCCTTGGGGAAAACGGAGCGGGTAAGTCCACACTTATGAGTGTTTTGTTTGGGCTTTATACACCAGAAAAGGGTGTTATCAAGAAAGATGGCAAGGAAGTTAAGATCAACAATCCTAACGATGCCACAGATCTTGGAATCGGAATGGTTCATCAGCATTTCATGCTGGTAGATATTTTCTCAGTATTGGACAATATTATTCTTGGCGCTGAGCCAAGTAAATTTGGCTTTTTGACAAAAGCTGATGCCAGAAAGAAGGTATTAGCTCTTTCAGACAAGTATAATCTTAAAGTTGACCCCGATGCTCTTATTGAGGACATCACTGTTGGTATGCAGCAGCGTGTAGAGATTCTCAAGATGCTTTATCGAGACAATGAGATTCTTATTTTTGATGAGCCTACAGCTGTTCTTACTCCTCAGGAGATTGACGAGCTCATGAAGATCATGAAGGATCTTGCAGCAGAGGGTAAGTCAATTCTTTTTATTACTCATAAGCTCAATGAGATTATGGAAGTTGCCGACAGATGCACAATCCTCAGAAGAGGACGCTATATCGGTACTGTTGATGTTGCTAATACTACCAAGGAAGAGCTTTCTTCCATGATGGTAGGACGTGACGTTAAGTTTGCTGTAGACAAGACAGAGGCTAAGCCCGGCAATGAAATCCTCAAGGTTGAGAATGTATGCGTTAAGAGTAAGATTCATCAGAATGACTCTGTTCACAATGTATCCTTTAATGTAAGAGAAGGCGAGATTGTATGTATTGCCGGTATCGATGGTAATGGACAGACAGAGTTTATTGGCGCTTTGACCGGTATTGATGATATTTCCAGCGGAAAGATTTCTTTCTGCGGTGAGGACATAACTCATAAGTCTGTTAGATATAAGAATACCCATGGAATGAGCCATGTGCCTGAGGACAGACACAAACATGGACTTGTTCTTGATTACTCTCTGGAAGAGAACATGATTCTTCAGAGATACTTTGAGCCTGAGTTCTCCAAGTATGGCTTCCTCAAAAAAGATGCCATGAGAACCTATTCAAACAGACTGGCTCAGGCCTTTGACGTTCGTTCAGGACGAGGCGCTCAGACAATAGTTCGTTCTATGTCAGGTGGTAACCAGCAGAAGGCTATTATCGCCAGAGAAATGGACAGAGACCACAAGCTGTTAGTTGCTGTTCAGCCTACCAGAGGTCTTGATGTAGGTGCCATCGAGTACATTCATGAAGAAATAGTTAAACAGAGAGATGCCGGATGTGCTATTCTCCTTGTTTCTTTGGAACTTGAAGAAGTAATGAATCTTTCTGACAGAATTCTTGTTATGTATGAAGGTGAGATAGTGGGAGAAGTTGATCCCAAGACAACCACTCTTCAGGAACTGGGACTCTACATGTCAGGAGCAAAACGAGACAAGGTTAAGGAGGCATAAAAGGTATGGAACCAAAGACAAAATTCTACAAAAAGCCTGGAATGCAAACCCTGCTGGCTTCAGTTTTGTGCGCTATTCTTGGTATTATTCTCGGCTACATTATATTGTTTTTAATGAATCCCGGACATGCTACAGAGGGAATGACAGCTATTTTGAGGAACTTCTTTAAGTTTTCAGGCAAGCCTCAGCAGCTCATGTATTATCTGGGCTCAACTCTGGTAAAAGCTGTTCCTGTTATCCTGTGCGCAGAGGCTATTCTCTTTGCCTACAAGGCAGGTCTTTTCAACATCGGAGCTGCAGGACAGTATACTGTTGGCATTGTTGCCAGCCTTTATACATCACTGGCACTTCACTGGAACTGGTTTTTCTGTGTCCTTGCAGCTGTTTTTGCAGGTGCTTTATGGGGAGCTATCTGCGGATTCTTCAAGGCATTCTGCAATGTGAATGAAGTTATCGCAGGTATCATGCTCAACTGGATTGGATTATATCTCTGTAATATCATTCTTGGTAACGAGACTTGTATGAACACTACAAAGTCTGAGACCTATGACATCGCAGAGGTCAATGCATCAGGCCTTCTTCCCGGATTTATGCAGGAGTTTTTCGGAAAGAACCAGTATATGACAATTGCTGTACCTATTACA
>JAEEGF011010344.1_pt1 | contig 11159 bp, 5 predicted proteins | sample 9134171 | NCBI WGS metagenome assembly JAEEGF01 (sample SAMN16246542, study PRJNA631951) | gut metagenome | biome: gut microbiome; feature: rumen; material: AP-attached | host: Bos | place: Iran: Karaj | collected 2018-10
CACCTTCCGCTCTCCTTTGGCAGAGGCTGTGGACTATACGATTTTCGTAGGCTCGCCCGATGAGATCATCGCCTCTTACAGAGAACTGACAGGCCAGTGTCCTCCCATGCCGGAATGGGCCCTCGGCTATATCCACTGTCGCGAACGCTTCCATTCGTCAGAAGAGATCCTGCAAACGGCAAACCGTTTCAAGAAAGAACAGATGCCCATCAGCCTGATTGTCCAGGACTGGCAATATTGGGGCAAGTATGGTTGGAACTCGATGCAGTTTGACGAGCAGTTCTATCCTGATCCTAAGGCGCTGACAGACAGTCTGCACAAGATGGATATCCGACTGATGGTGAGCGTGTGGTCTAAGATCGACAAGAACTCCACCGTAGGTCGCCAGATGTTGCAGGACAACTACTATATCCCTGAGACCGACTGGATAGACTTCTTCAATCCCGAGGCAGCAGCGGCCTATTGGAAGAACTTCAACGAGCGGTTGGTACCCTTAGGCATCGACGCCTGGTGGCAGGATGCCACAGAACCAGAGAACGACGACTTGGCTGGCCGTCGCGTGAATAATGGCAAATGGTCTGGTGAAGTGGTGCGTAACGTCTATCCGCTGTTGGTGAACAAGACCGTCTATGAGGGCCTGGTGAAGGCAAGCAAGGAGCCGATGATCCTCACCCGTTGCGGATTCCCAGGCATCCAGCGCTATGGCTCTGCGATGTGGAGCGGTGATGTGGGCAATGACTGGGAGACCTTCCGTCGACAGATCGTCGCTGGTCTGGGTATGCAGGCAGCAGGTATCCCCTGGTGGACGTACGATGCAGGCGGATTCTTCCGTCCTGGTGACCAGTACACCAATCAGGATTACATCGAGCGGATGCTGCGTTGGATTCAGACAAGTGTCTATCTGCCCCTGATGCGTGTACACGGCTATATGAGTAATACGGAGCCCTGGAACTACGGTGAGGAGGCTCAGCGGTTGTTTAAGTTGAGTCTGGAAGAGCGTGAGAATCTGCTGCCTTATATTAAGAAATGTGCAGAGCGGGTGTCCAAGGAGGGCTATACACTGATGCGTCCGCTGGTATTCGACTTTGCTGACGATCCTCAGGCCCTGCAACAGAAGTATGAGTATATGTTCGGTCCTGCGCTGCTGGTCAGTCCGATCACAGAGCCTGGCGTGAAAGAATGGAAGACCTATCTCCCCAAGTCAGAGGGTGGATGGGATGAGGTTCATACGGGTGAGCACTTCGAGGGCGGACAAACCGTCACCACCAAGGTGTTCAAGGAATTTATCCCCGTCTTCGTAAGAGCCTCTCACAAAAAAGAACTGTAATGTCACGCTGGGGACAGGAACTACTGTGACATTCCGCTTAAAATGTCACAGTAGTTCCTGTCCCCAGCGTGACATTATTGGAACTTGAATTCGTCGACATCGATATAGCCACCGGCTTTCTTCGTGGCGAAGTTGAAGATAGCATACTTCGAACCCATGAAGAAACGACGCCAATCGAAGCGCATACGGTAATCGGTGGTACCAATCTTCGTCCACTCCTCGCCATCGAGACTGTAGTAGAAGTTGGCAGCATCAATACCACCACCTCGTGCACCTGGACGGAAATCGCCATCGATGCGCAGCCAGATCTTCTTCGACTTGGGAGAAATCTTTGACAGGGCGACACCCTCAATCATTTTCTCCTCCACTTTCGTCACAGCCTTCTCACGATCCGAGAGTTGTACGGACGACTCTCCCATTTCGAGGAAGAAGTTCTTTCCAACGCGCTTGATGGTTAGAGCACCTGTATCGTTGTTGAAGGTGGCGAAGCCTGCACAATCACCGTCTTTCATGTTCGTATAGTCAATCAGTACAGAAGCCGTACACGTAGGTCCCTGCATACGCTGTGTAATCGTGTTGGGAGCCAGATAGATATTCTCCACCACACGGTTGGTCTTCAGGCGCAGGAAACCAGGACGCTCTGTCAGACTCCAGGCATTGTCGATGGGGTTATGGTTCCACTGCCAGTGAAGGCCCAGCTTCGTCGAACTGAAGTCATCGCTGCATATAATACTCTTCTGGGGCTGTCCGCTCTTATAAGGACGTACGGTGTCAGGCACCTTACCGTTCTCATCGCCAATCTGCGGCCATCCATCGATCCAACGGACAGGAGAAACAGTCAGTACACGACCTACACCACCACGATCCTGGAAGATGATACCATACCAGTCACCCTCCTGGGTATCGACGATAGTGCCTTGTCCCACATAGGAGAAGCCACCGAAATCGCTCTGCAGGATCACATTCTTCTCGTAAGGACCATGAATATCATCCGCACGATAGCATACCTCACGACGATGACGACCAGGACCGTAGGCCTGAGAGATCATCAGCAGATAATACTTGCCATTGTGCTTGATGACACGCGAACCCTCCAGGAGTCCCGTCTCATCTTCCTCACGCTGGAAAATACGCTTGTAGGTACCCTCGATGACATCGCTCAGGTCCTTCTTCAACTCCATCATCTCGCCTGTACCATAGATGACATACACACGGTCGTCATCGTCGAAGAACAGTGAGCAGTCGTGGAAGTGACGCATACGGGAGACGATCTTCCAAGGTCCCTCAGCCTTCTCAGCAGAGAAGATATAGGTATCGCCCATCTTGCCCTGCTCGTTGGGAGCCAGAAGGGCATAGAACTTACCCTTATGATACTTCAGCGAGGTGGCCCACTGTCCACGACCATAGACCGTTCCCTCCTGCAAGTCATACTTAGGAGAATCCGTCAGCTTATCAAAGATATAGCCAACCGTTTCCCAGTTCTTCAGATCCTTCGAGGCCATGACAGGGGCACCAGGCATGAGGTGCATGGTGGTAGACACCAGATAGAAAGTGTCGCCCACACGGATAATGTCCGGATCGGGCACATCCGCCCACAGCATGGGATTCTGGATCTTCGCGCTGTCACCCTCAGCAGCAGAGATGCCAAGGGTGAAGAGCGCCATGGATGCCAACAGCATCAGTCTTTTCTTGAATAACATAGTAATTTACTTTTTAAAGATGTGAGGAATAAACTCATGGAGACCACGACGCCAGGTCAGGAACTCATGGGCGGTGCCTTCAGACTGTTTGCCCTCGACCTTGATGCCCATCTCCTGCAAGCCCTTCACAATATCACCACTCTTGATGAAGTCCTCAGAGCCCCAGTTCATGTACATGTAGTGGATCTTCTTGTTGAACTCATCAGCATTGGTGAACACGCCGTTATAAGCAGTCTTGAGGTCGAGACCGAAGATAGCACCACTGAAGGTACCCAGCCATGCGAACTTATCCATGTTGTTGAACACGATGTCGAAGGTCTGGTGACCACCCCATGAGAGACCTGCCATAGCACGGTTCTCGCGATCGCTCTTCGTACGGAAGTTGGCATCGATATAAGGAATCAGGTCGTTGAGCAGAACGGGATAGAACGAAGCACCGTAGTCGCTCATGCCCTGACGATTGCTGCCACCACCGAAGGGTGCCTTGATATCACCACTCTCCATCACTACGATCATCGGAACAGCCTCACCACTGGCGATGGCGTTGTCCATGATGTGCTGCATCTTTCCCTGCAGGGTCCAGCTGGTCTCGCCCTCGCCCATACCATGCTGCAGATAGAGCACAGGATAGCGCTTCTTGAAGCCCTGCTTCTGATCGTACTCAGCAGGGGTATAGACCATGGCATGACGCCAGGTCTTCTGTTCGTTGCTATAATAATATATGCTGCGTACACAACCAGCGGGTACACCCTGCTGCGGACGGTAGTAGTCGCCCTCAGGTCCCTCTGGCACCTCGAGACCACCTGATTCACGGTTACAGCCGAAGAAGGTCTCAGAGGCAGGATCGATGAAGTTCACACCATCGATGTTCATAAAGTAATAGTGGAAGCCCACGGGCAGAGGATCGGTCACAGCCATGAAGACACCATTGCCCTGAGGTTCCATATCATATTTCTTACTACAGATGTCGACCACAATCTTCTTGGCCTGAGGCGCCTGGATGCGGAAATAAGCACGACGCTGAGCGTCTACCTTTGGGAACTCATTGCCAGGAACAGTATACTCACCCCTCACAGCATCTGCAGGTACGTTGATCTTCTTAATGGCAACAGGCAGATTAGCCGGACGCTTGGGCTCAAAGCCAAGGTGACGGGCCACAGCCTCACCATAACGGCAACCCAGCTCACGATAACCAGCTGCATCGAAATGCAGACGGTCAGGACCATTGGAGCAGTCATCAGAAGAAATCACCTGACAGGTGTGGATGGTCTGGGGCAGCTCATCAATCTGCTTCTTGCAACCGATGCAGACACCTTTACCACCTGCCTGAACGATATTTCCCACATAGAGGTTCACCTCCTCAGGCTTCAGCTGCAGGTCGCCACAGAGGTTCTCGTACACCTGCTTCACCATACCAGCCCACTTGGGATCGCCTGTATTGGTCTCGCCCTGGTGCATCAGGATACCCTTGATGACACCGTCCTTCTGAGCCTTCTTGGCCAGCGTGACCAGACGCTCGTAAGGGTTGTTGTCGTAAGCGGCCAGCATACCCTTCATCCAACCTGGCGCTTTCTTCTCAGCATAGTCCTTAATGCTGTCGGGCAGGAAGCCCTTGATGTCGATACCACCAATAGCGACGTGGATGACACCAATCTTGATATTCTCAGGCAGTGAGGCCACCAACGTACGACCAAACCAGTCGGCAGGGGTCAGACCTGTATTCGCACGACAGAGCGGAGCTGAAGCCTCACACCACTCACCCATCTTACGCTCAGGACGACCGTTGGCTGCAGGGAAATCCACAGCAGGCATCAACAGGAAGCGCGGACCTGGACTCTGTAGATCCACAGCCTCAGGACGGGCATTTCCTTCCATGTTCGACTGTCCGAAGCAGAGGAAGATATAGAAGTTAGGATCAGCGGGCTGTACTTGTTCAGTAGCAGCTTTCTTCGCCGTTTTCTTGGCGGCCTTCTTTTGGGCCATCGCATCGCTGGGCAGTGCCAAAAGCAAAGCTGCCAACAGCAGAGATTCGATTACTTTTTTCATGTTGTTTAAATGTTATAGATAATATTTTTATTTCCTCACTTTTTTTCTAAAACGAATTTTACGAATTGGTTTTTATTGAAACTAATTACCGTAATTACTCGTAATATCCATAATAATATTATGGTCATTATGGTCAATTATGGGAATTTGTTTCTTCATTATCATTCACCTAATTCGTTTAATTCGTGAAATTACTGCGAGCACTCGTGGGTCTTCGACAAATCTCGTTTTAATTCGTTGTTTAAAAATATATTTACTGTATTTCTGTTACAATTTTTTTCAGATCTTTGTCGAGCGAGCTGTTGCCAATGAGGATCTCGTACCTGCCAGGCTTCACACGCATGGTGTTGGTCTCTGGATCCCAGAACTCAAAACTCTTGCGCTCAAAGGTCAGGTTGGTAGTGACCGTCTGTCCTGCCTTCACATCCACACGCTTGAAAGCACGGAGGCTCTTCAGCGGACCGTCAGGATCCTGCAGATTGCGGATATAAAGCTGGAGAATCTCTGTACCATCACGCTGACCTGCGTTCTTCACAGGAACAGCAATATTGAAGCCAGGATTCTGGGCTGAGGTATTGATGACAGAGGGCTCACCCACCTCAAACTGCGTATAGCTCAGGCCATAGCCGAAGGGGAAGAGGGCATCCGTGAAATAACGATAGGTACGGCCCTTCATTGAATAGTCCTCGTAGTCAGGCAGTTGCGAAGAGGTCTTATAGAACGTCACAGGCAGTTTGCCACAGGGGTTATAGTCGCCAAAGAGCACATCAGCCACAGCCGTTCCGCCCTCCTGTCCAGGATACCACGCCTGAACAATCGCCTCGCAGGTCTCTGTCTCTGGCAGCAGTGCAATAGCAGAACCAGAACAGTTCACAAAGATCACCTTCTTGCCAGCATCCTTCAGCGCCTTCAGGAAATCACGCTGCACTTTGGGCAGTTCGATATGGGTACGGTCGCCACCCTTGAAACCGTCGATATCCACAGGCATTTCCTCACCTTCGAGGGCTGAAGATATACCACCCACAAAGATCACCTTGTCGATACCCTTCAGCTGAGCGATAATCTGCTGATAATCAATGGGCAGTTCCTTGGCAATATTAATCTTCAGATTGGCATTGTAGGTATGAACATGCGAGAAACGTACCTCAATCGTATAGCTCTTGCCCTTTTCTGCCTGGATAGCCACACGGTTAGGTGTAGTGCGCCAGATGCGATGATGGAACTTACGCTCACCATCGATATAGAGTTCAAACTGTCCACAACCATCCACATTCACCACATACTCGCCAGACTCCTTAGGGGTGAAGACGGTCTCGTACTTGGCGGAGAAGTCTTCCAACTGTACACCAGGGGCGAAGTTATGCATACCAAAGGTGGTGACAGCGATGGGCTGGGTGTAATACTGCGTGGTCACAGGCTTTCCCTCCATTTTACGGTTGTTCCAGAACGTACCCTTCATACCCTTCTTGCCCTCGAAACTGCACTGCGAAGCCATCAGGCTCTCCATCACCTTGTCGTAGGTCAGATCACAGCCAGCGTTGAAATAGAGTTTCTTCTGCTTGGTCTTAATACCATCGAGAATAGTAATAGTATGATTCGGTGTTCCGTTATAGTTACCCCACATCAGCGGCTCGTTGTCTGCATTCGGACCAATCACGGCTATCTTCTCCTTGTTCTTCTGCAATGGGAGGATATTACCCTTGTTCTGCAACAGCACAATCGTCTGACGCGCCATATCGAGGGCAATCTGACGATGCTGCTTGGAATCCATGATGGAATATGGGATCTTCGACCATTCCACCAGTGAGGGATCATCCATCTCACCCAGATCGAAACGGCCTTCGAGCAGACGGATGACATGCTTGTCGACCTCAGCCTCCGTAATCAAGCCACGCTTCACGGCCTCAGGAATGCTGCGATAGGCATAGCCATAGCCACACTCCACGTCCGTACCAGCGATGGTGGCCTTTGCAGAAGCATGCACAGGACTGGAAGAAGACTTGTGCGACTCATAGAAATCGGACACAGCACCACAGTCGCTGACAACAAGGTACTCAAAGCCCCACTCATCGCGGAGAATGGTCTGGAGCAGACGCTGCGAGCCACAGCAAGGATCATCGTCCAGACGCTGGTAAGCGCACATCACCTCACGCACCTTTGCATCCTGTACCAAAGTTTTGAAGGCTGGCATATAGGTCTCCCACATGTCACGTGGCGATACATTGGTGAGGTTGGCACTGTGACGTGTGTACTCAGGACCGCTGTGAACGGCATAGTGCTTGGCACAGGCCCAGAGCTTACGATATTTCGCATCCTCAGGTCCCTGCAAGCCCTTCACCACCTGGGTACCCATGACAGAGGTCAGATAGGGATCCTCGCCATAGGTCTCCTGACCACGTCCCCAACGGGGATCGCGGAAGATGTTCACGTTCGGTGTCCAGACAGAGAGGCTGTGGAACTTCTCGTCCTCGCCAGAGCCACGATACATTCGTTCATTATACTGGGCACGGAACTCCGTACTGGCAGCATCGAACACCTTGTACAGCAGATCGGGGTTAAACGACGAAGCCATAGCTATCGGCTCTGGGAACACAGTGACATTGCCCATATTGGCTGCACCATGCAGGGCCTCACTCCACCAGAAGAACTTCTTGATGCCCAAACGGGGGATTGCCGGACTCTCGTCCAGCATCAGCTTGGCCTTCTCTTCAAGGGTCAGTCTACTACACAAATCCTTGGCACGTTCCTTAGCACTCAGATTAGGATTCTGGTAAGGAAGATTCTGTGCCGACACGAACTGGCCGGCACAGAACAACAAAACAATTGATAATAAGCGATGATTCATTTATTTAGTTTTTAATTGATTCCGCTGCAAAGGTATGAAAAAAACGAGACATACGTGTTGGCGTATGTCTCATATACTTTTGATGATGTAACATCCCTGGAATATCGGAGTTTTATTCCCCATTCATATTCTTTGTCTGTGTAGCGACACGGTCCTGTCTCAGCAGACGGTCACCCGTCTCTTTAGCATGGATATCAAGGGCGCGCGAGGCGAAATCAGGGGTATTATAGGAGTACATCAGCAGCTGATAATAACGACGCGGATCACGCTGTGGCAAGAGGAACGGCTTGGTAGCCTTGCCCGTCTTATTGTCGAAGTGCGAGAAGTAAAGACGGGTATAGAGTCCGTCCTCACTACGACTGGTAAAGAGGAACCAACTGCTGTTTGAACTCCAGTTATGGAAACTGTCCGAGAGCGAACTGTTCACCTCATCTATCGCACGTCTCTCGCCAGTCTGCAGATCGAGCAGCCACAGGTCGGCCTCAGGATGCCAGATAGAGAAATAGCCATAATCCGTCTGCGTATACATCAGATAGCGACCATCGTAGGAAGGTCGTGGCCAGCTGACGCTCTTGCCTGTTTCCAGGGTATTGACGAGGGTATCCACCTGCTCCCCTATCCTACCTGTCTGTTCATCGAAACTTACCCGACAGAGACTATACATCTCCTTGTCATAATCCGTAGGATAAAGCTGTCTTTTTGCAGTCGTGAAATAGAGCCACTTACCGTCTGGCGAGAAAGCTGGCGTATTCTCTGCCCATAACATCTTCATAATGAGCGTATCACGGAGGATGGTATGTGTCTGGGTGTCATAGACAAACACATCCGACGACGAATCATAGACCTCAATGCGCTTGTTCTTCATGTTCGAATGGAACATTTGCGAGGTCTTATTCGTAGAGAAGGCGCAATAGCGGCCTCCTGGATGCCAATATGGATAGACCATCGAGCCTCCGAGTGTATCGTTCTTCGCCTGTAGCACTTCTCCTGACAACACTGTAGCACCGTGTTCACCACGTACATGGAACACATACTGATCCGGATTCGTACGGTTGGTAGTGTGACAATTCACACAATTGGCGTCCACACGGGTGCTCTGCATCAGTTCCGTTTCCTCGAAAGTGCCTAAGTCACGCTGATAGAGGCCCATCTGACTATAGAGCTCGTAGCTGGGAGGAATGCGACGATAGGTAACGCCCCACTCTTCCAGCGGATCTGCACTCACCGTTACCGTAAAGTCCTTATAACCCGTCCACTGACCGTTCTTCTCCGCACAGACGGTAAAGGTCAGCACACCACCTTTGTTCTGTTCCAACAGCTGATGCCAGTCATCGATATCAAAGTCGGCATAGGTACCATTGGCATGCAGACTGCCCCCCTTGGACCCTTTCACCTCTACATCGATGGTGGTCACATCCTCATCAGCCATCGCAAAATCCAATGGAGCCAGTCCCACAGGAATGGTCACACCCACATAGTCAGGGTAGATGTCAGGCCATATATCCATCTTGCTGACATTTGTCGGCTTCGAGCTGCACGCCACCAACATCATCGCCAAGGAGAGAGCAAAGTAATGTCCCTTTAACTTCCCTTCCATTCCTTTAATAGAACAACATATCTTCTTCATTGTCATAAATCTCCTTCATTTGATAGAAAACCGGATTCTCCTTGAGTAACTCAGGATTTTTCGCCATTTCTTTCATCTTACCGGCCCAGCCACGATAAAACAGCGTTTGTTCCAAAAGGAAAATATACTTCAGGGCCACTTTCGGACTACCAGTGACGAGATTCGTCTCCACCAGTTGCTGCAAGGCTCTGGCACTCTTATTATGATTAGGTATAGCCTCCATCGCCTCGAAAGCGGCACGCTGCGCCATATTCGCCATACCTATCGGCATGCAGAACTCACTCATCAGAAAGGCCGAAGGAATATTACACAGGGCACGCTGATCCAGATTGATGCGTGACAAGACATCCTGCTGGCCGATGCGCTGCTCCTGCCACATCACAATCAGCACGGCATTATGGACAGACAACGATGTTGAGCCTTTCTTATTGAACTTCTCAATCATCTCGCCCCAGCGCTGCTGACGCATCAGCATGTCGTATTCCATATCGTCGAAAGAACCCAAGCACTCCTTATCCCAATAATAATCGATACCACGGGCGATCTGCTTCAGCGGATAGGGCGTCATCCACGCACTGCCAACGACACAGAACGCCAGGAGAATCAAGGGGACAGGCTTCAGGAACATGTTGGCACCACGACTGAACAAAAGATAAATCGCCAGTATGACTATAGCAGGCCCTAACAGCCAATAGCCAACAACCATCATCAAACACCCGACACCTATCACCCTACGTTTAGGCAGCAGATTCATCAGCACCAACGTCAGCAGCACGGCGATGATTGGTGTCATCGGGATCTTCGGATTGCAGGCCAGATACCAAAGAATGACCGAGGGCACGAAGCTCAGCAGATAACAGAGTGTCTGCCGTTTCTCACTTCTGATGAGCCGCCACGTCAATAGCTGCACGGCTGCGAACAGCACCGCATACCACAATGCCCCATAAACGGACTTGAAGAAAAACTGCACTACAAACTCGCCCAGATATTGCGCCAAGCCTCCAGGCACTGCCAGTCTCTCCATCAGATAATCGGTATTCCACAAGAACAGTTGCATCTGTTCCCTCGCAGACATCAGGAAAGGCAGCTTGAACATCCAGAAGCAGAACACGGCGACAGCAAACACGGCCGTCAGTATCCACCGTCCATACGTTTCTATAATCGTCTTCGCTTTCATTGTTTTCAATTTGATTGTGCAAAGGTACGAAGAATTCTCGAAACACCGTCCATTTATTCAAAAAAAGTGCCGCGTCTCGCGACGCAGCACCTTAACAAAATACCAAAACAATGTATACCTAAGTACGAACTTTGTTTCTACACATAACAATTAATATCCAGGATTCTGCTCACAAGCAGGATTCATCAGGATCTCATTCTCAGGAATCGGCATGAACATCTTATCCATATCGAACTTGAAGTCACGAGCCGTACGCCACTCTGTGATGACAGAAGGACCGTTAACAGGCAGTGTGTTCTGCGGATAAACCGTGTTCACGTGATCCTCCAGGAAGCCTGACTTGTGCAGATCTGAACGCAGGTAAGGTTCTGCTGTGAACTCCTTGCGGCGCTCGTTGTTGACAGCGACCTTCCAGACTTCAGACTGATAACCCATAT
>JAEEGF010103024.1_pt1 | contig 11158 bp, 11 predicted proteins | sample 9134171 | NCBI WGS metagenome assembly JAEEGF01 (sample SAMN16246542, study PRJNA631951) | gut metagenome | biome: gut microbiome; feature: rumen; material: AP-attached | host: Bos | place: Iran: Karaj | collected 2018-10
ACTTATTGACGGCAATTGTGAATCGTTCTTTAATCTGATTTTCATCGAACACAGGTGTGGTGCAGCGTTTATCCTTGTTCTTGTATTTGTTATTGCACTGCCAGATGATTCTTCGGAACTTATCGTTGGAGTGCCAGACTTTGGAACCGTACCAACCACCACAGTCCCCGCATTTGATTTTACCGGAGAGAAGATGAACTCCGCTGTGCCGGTTGTTTCCCGCTGTGCGACGTGCAAGTTCAGCCTGAACCATGTCAAAGGTCTGCGGATCGATAATGGCTTCATGGTTATTTTCCACATAATACTGCGGAACTTCACCTTGATTGAGCTTCATCTTCTTAGTCAGAAAATCCTCGCAGAAAGTTTTCTGTAGTAGGGCATCACCTTTGTATTTTTCATTGGTTAGAATGCTTCTCACTGAACTGCTGCTCCAGATATCACGACCTGCCGGAGTCTTGATTTTCTCCTCTGTCAGTTTTTGTGCAATGGTATACGGAGTCATGCCTTTCAGGAACATGGCGTAGATCTGCTTAACGACTTCAGACTGTTTCTTGTTAAGCACCAGATTTCCATTTTCGCCACGGTCGTAACCGAGAAAGTGGCTGAATGGGACAGTTACCTTGCCGTCAGCAAATCTCTTGCGCTGTCCCCATGTGCAGTTTTCTGAAATTGAACGGCTTTCTTCCTGTGCGAGGGATGACATGATGGTCAGCAGCACTTCACCTTTGGCATCGAAAGTCCAAATATTTTCCTTCTCAAAATACACCTCCGTGCCGTTTTCCTTGAGCTGTCTGATGGTCGTGAGGCTGTCTACGGTATTACGGGCAAAACGGCTTACTGACTTTGTGACGATAAGATCGATCTTGCCATCAAGAGCATCAGCAATCATTCGCTTAAAGCCTTCACGGCGTTTGGTGCTGGTTCCGGTGATGCCTTCATCGGTATACACATTCACGAACTCCCAGTCATCACGGCCTTTGATGTAGTTGGTGTAATAATCAACCTGTGCCGTGTAGCTTGAGAACTGATCGTCATGATCTGTTGAGACACGGGCGTAGCCTGCAACTTTCCTTTTCTGATTTGATGCAATGGGAGCAGACGTGAATCTTGTAAGTGTTGCCGGGATGGTCTGAACCTTTCTATTTGCAGCCATTTTTCTTTGCCTCCTTTAATTGTTTAAGTCTTTCGCTCATTGCCTTTCGGCGTTCATCTGTCCATTTAGGCTGTCTGACCTTGATGCAGTATTCAGCCTGTTCGGTATGACCATTTTTGAAGGTAAACTCCATAAGTCCGCTTCTGACCATTGTGATGTGGTCAATTCGATTCATGAAAGCCTCACTGTCAAATTCCTCAAGTCCTAAAATACCTGCCGATATTTCTTTGAGTTCTTCTTCTCGAATGCCTCGGATACCACATGAGTTTCTGCATCGCCAGAATACAAGTTGTTTTCTTGATTTATGTTCTGCCTGTCTTTTGACGGTATCTCCGCAACAGCCACAGATGATTCTGGTAGTAAAAGCAGAGTGGGGACCAACACCTTTGGCTCTATAATCTTTAAGCCACTTTTTCTGTTGTGCCTTCAGTTCGTCAGTCCAGCAGTCTGTTCTGGCTGTAGAATGCCATTCTTTGCTGATAACTCCTCCTTCTATAAAATTGAAAAGCAGAAGACCTTGGTAGGGAACATCGATTCGTTCAATTCGTTTGCTAAAAATCTGCTCATCAAATTCATCAAGTCCTAAAACCTCAGAGCAACACTTCTTAAGGATTATTTCGGGGATTTCATTGTTTTCGCAGAGTGACGTGTTCTTGTGATGCCGACCGCAGTTCCAAGCGCGGTAATACCCATTGATAGGGTGTAATGCTGAGTGGTATTTAGCATTGGTTGATCTCGTGCATCTTATGAATGAACTGCCGCATTTGCCACATCGTAGCTTTCTTGTAAAGCATGTAGTATTGAGGCTTTTATTTGCGAAAGGTCCTAATTCTCTTCGTCTAGTCATTTCATTCTGAACCAAGCGGAATGTTTTCATGTCGATTATCGGCTCATGGGTGTTCTCGACGAAATACTGTGGTAACTGACCGGTATTTTTAATATGCTTTTTGGTAATCGGATCATCAGTAAATTCTTTTTGCAGGAGCAGATTACCGGTGTACGTGATGTTGGTGAGCACGGTCTTAATACTGTGATCTCGCCATCTGTACCCATTCCTTGTTGTGATACCTTCAGATGCAAATTCCCTCTCGGTTTCAAAACGTGATTTCCCATCAAGGTAGTTCTGATAGATACGTTTAACAATTTCAGCTTCATGCGGAATGACGACCAGATGATCACCTTCCCATTGGTAACCGAAAACTCTTACCCGACCATGGGGAATGCCTTTCTGAAATCTTTTCCTCGCTCCCCATTTGACATTTTCCGAAATGCTCCGGCTTTCTTCCTGGGCGAAAGAGGCAAGGAGCGTCAGCATCAGTTCACCATCGCCCGACAGTGAACGAATACGTTCTTTCTCGAACTGTACCTCGATGCCTAACTCCTTTAACCGCCTTACTGTGTTGAGCAGATCTACCGTGTTACGGGCAAATCTGCTTATGGACTTGGTAAGAATGATGTCAATCTTACCGTCCTCACAATCCTGAAGCATTCGTTTGAATTCAGCTCTGCGCTCAACACTTGTACCGGAGATGAAGCTGTCGGCATATACTCCAGCAAATTCCCATTCAGGATTATTCTGAATGAGATCGTTGTAGTAGCTGATCTGAGTTGACAGAGAATGAGCCAGTCTGTCAGATTCCATAGAAACACGTGCATATGCCGCCACCCGTTTTCGGGCAGGCAGGGCTATGCTTTTAACATCAATTTTCTTTATCGTTTTCATAGTTATACCCTCGTTTTGATACCACTATTACTCACTCTTATCGCCTGACTTATCAAGCGATAGTGTTAAGAGTTTTCCGATAAGCGGGGTGAATGCCCCGACAAGAAAATCATCAATTTTTCTGAACTCGGTTTTGGTCAGAAATCCCTGTTTCAGAAAGCATTCTGCCAAATGCCGTGCCACCAGATAGTTCATCTCAGATTCAAACTGCTTCGGTGTCATGCGTCACTCCTTCATATCTGTGTTTGATGTAGCACTCGTGGCAGCAGAACTTATGAGGTTTGGGACCGTACCAGGTGAACTCCTTTCCGCAGCATAGGCATTTGCCTGTGTGAGGATTACGGCGATTAACCTGTTCGGGATGAGAGTTCCACCATGTTACCCGGCACTCATCAGAGCAGAATTTACGGTGTTTAACCTTTTCCCTCTGGATGAGCTGCTTACCACAGCATCTGCAGAAAGACGGCAGTGCTAAAGGTGTATCCGACTGAGACTGAAAAGCCTCCTTGCGGTTACCGGCAAGCCCTGAACGCTGGCAGTAACTTTTAACGGTAGCCACGGTGACACCCATCGCTTTGGCAATGGCGTTATAACTGAAGTTCTGCTCGCGCAGAGTTTTGATTATGGATTTCTGTTGTTCTGTCATAAATCTTTGACCTCCTGCTATTCAATGGACTTGAAAAACCTGTTTTGACGATGACTATAGAAAAATATTTTTTGATTGGTTAAAAGTTGTACAGCTGAGTATCGAGATGAGTGTCAAGGTAAAGGGGGAATATGACTTTTCTACATTGTCAAAACATGCATGCATCAGGAATAAAAATTTTTACAAAAAGATGGTAAATTTTTGAATAAGGTCTCTATAAGTCATGATTTGTATTGTTATAATCGACGAAAGACGATCTTCAACTTACTAAGTTTTCAAAACAGAGGTAGACATGAACAGAAATCCAGTTTTAAATTCCCCTGATGACATCACAGATGAATTGATCAACCAAATTATCAATAACGATCTTGATTCATTGACAATTAATTATGAATTTACCCCGAACCCAAAGTTTGATGAAGGGTGGTCTAACGAGGATTTGCAGGAATGGTATAAAGAACGAAAGCGAATCAATCCTTTTTGGCGAGCAAATAAAATTACGCCAATAAAACGCATTGAATTTGAGATAAAACTTGGAAAGAATGTCCATTCTTTGGCTTGCGCATTTATGAATTTTGATACACTGGAATTTGTTAATATTCAAGACACATCAGGTGTTACTGACATGCATAGAATGTTTTCTTATGCCATGTCATTTAATCAACCTATAGGTAACTGGGACACCTCAAATGTTACTGATATGGCGTTCATGTTTTGGGCTGTAAAGCCATTCAATCAGCCAATTGGCAACTGGGATACTTCCAAAGTTACTAATATGGTAGGTATGTTTTGTGGTGCCACATCTTTTAATCAGCCAATAGGCAATTGGGATACTTCAAATGTTCTAAATATGTTCGGTATGTTCGATCATGCCGAATCCTTTAATCAGCCAATCGTAAATTGGGATACCTCCAATGTTACTGACATGCGTTGGATGTTTTATTTTGCTAAAAAATTTAATCAACCGATAGGAAACTGGGATATGTCCTGTGTTAAATACAAACGAGGTATGTTTAAAAGAGCTTTTTCCTACAAGCATCCAAGACCAAAGAAATCTAAATACCGTGAGGGCATCAAGCCGCTGACACCGGAGGAACTAAAGATCTTGGACGCCTACTATGAACGGTTCGGAGGATTACCGGCAGACGGTGGATTCACGGTAGAGGCAGCCAGGGAGTGCCTGCGGACCGGTCGCGATTTTTATGACAGATTCCCAAAGGACGTGAATCCTTAAAGAGGATTACAAATTTACTTTCAAATGGTAAAAATGGTGGAATTTTAAAGGAGGTGTGTTACACAGCCTACGCTAAATATTGAGAAGATCATGGAGGGCAATCAGGAGATCCGATATCTCAGAATTGGGTACGCAGGTATGAACTACAATATAGTTTTCGTTAGTACGGAAAAGATGTAATTCAGATGACGAGCCGAAGCCCTGTGATGAGATAGCCATGATCATGTATTTGAGTAAGAAGGATATATCCAGAATATACCATCAGTCACTAGGGAAAAGAGGTATTCGGGGTGATAAAAAATGCCAACTAAAATTTAGCAGTTCAGATCACATATCATGATTCATTTATTTAACAATGTTGTACAAAAAAAAAACAGATGTAAACTATAGCGCTGTAAATTTCAGTGTTTATAAATAAATTATTTTCCGTACATTAGGAGTTTGAATCATGAAAGCAATCAAATATATGACTAGTCTGTTAACTTTTTACATTAAGGGAGAAATTGCAACGGAGCAGAATTTTCTTAAGATTAGGTTCCCTAACACCATTCTGGCTCTCATTCCTTTAGGTTCACGCAAATACAACGTACCGGTAGCCCAGATATCTTCAGTAGCTTCAAATTTTAAATTTGACATTAAGAGCTTTTTCGTAGGTCTTTTCTTCATGCTTATTTCGTTCAGTTGTTTTTCTTCTGGGGGTAACGGAATACTTGTAGGTCTCATCATACTTGCACTCGCTCTAAGTCTGCTCATAAACTCTTTTATCACTGAACTTAAGGTTGATACTACTTCCGGAGCCTATTACTACATTCCGTTTATCATTTTTGAAAAGGCAAAGGCTTCTCAGGCTGAACAGATGATCAGCAGTATTATTGCCACCCGTCTTAACGATACAAACAACAGAGAGGTATCAGAAGCATCAACCAATGCTATTGTTGATGCAATCAGATCAAAATAATAACCGTATTTTCTGGGTATGATGACCGGCAGATTAAGAGTGTAAAAATGTAAGAAACGTTTTCAGCTGAATAATCGTTCATGATTTAGCCGGCACTCATCCATATTGCCGGCTCTTTAATTTTTTTATACTCCCAGTTTCCCGTTAACCTCGTCTGCCAAACTGCCTAATCGTTCCATTAGCCAGTTTCCCGGACAGGATTTCCTGGCAAACCATCTGTGAACGGTCAGGAGCATTTCGTCGGGTTTTACCTCATAGCTTAAAGCTTTATCCCGATCTGCAATCCATACAAGTTTACGCTTGCCGTTCCTTCGGCAGATATCAGCGCACAGCTTTACCAGTGTCGAATACACCTCAGCCTTCATGGCATAGGGGTCGGTCAGATCTGAGGCACATTCAATGGTAACAGCTCGCTGGTCGTTGTCTCGAGACGATGAACACCAGGAACGGTTAGCTTCATCAACACAAAGTTCGATCCTGCCGTCAGTCCCGATGCAGTAGTTGCAGCTTGCCTGTCTGCTGCCGTCCTTAAAGCAGTCGCAGATGCGTTTCACACTGAGCTGACCGACAACAGCATGAGGGGTGATGCGGTCAATGGTGTGAGTCCTTTTCCCGGAATGGTTGGGACTTAAGCCCGTGTAGCTTACAAGTTTACTGTTGCTCATTTGTTTTCTCCTTATTTTCTGATTTATCGTGTAACTGGTTTAATGCCTTTCTGACCACAGTCGGTATCGGCAGACCGAGGTGCGATGCATTCTCAAGAAGACTGATGCCTTCGTTTGAGAGGTAAAAGAAAATCACTGCGGTTCTGAGTACACTACCGGTCTGAAAGATCCTCGTATCCAGAATGGTGGCAATACCAACAAGCATGAACACGATTACCTTCCTGCAGATGCCTTTAAAGCCGATGGAGCTAGATAGTCTGTTATCGACAATCCCGCACATAACACCGCTGATGTAGTCGATAACCGTAAAGGCAATCAGGGCATACAGCAGTCCGTCACAGCCTCCGAGAAAGTAACCCAGCCATCCGCCGATTCCGGTAAATACCGCCTGGAGCATATTCCAAAGCTCTCTCATTTTGTTTCTCCCAATAAAAAAGGCGACTGTTAAGCCGCCTGTCATTTAACTCTGTTTACGTTACTTCGTACCCGTCCGATAAAGTCTCTGTCGAGGTATCCTTCTACCCGTTCGCAGGCGGAGAGATATTTCTTCCACCAGGCATAGGCGCGAAAATCAAGATAGATGAACTTATTCCAAGGTTTCTCGAAGGAAAGATAATGCACCATCAGCGGTGCCATTTCCTTGTAGCCCGGATTAAACCAGATAGCATTAAACTCATTGGCAAGGGGATATTTCTTCTTGAAATGCAGATTCACAAAATCCTGCTCCGGGCAGTACATGAAGTCACCATGCTTTTCCAATTCAGTGATAAATTTCTGATACAGTCCTTTGCAGTCTGCCTTGTAGCACATAAGTCCGGTGTTGAAATACAGCGGAGTGTTAACTACCTCCTTAATGTTCATCTGCTTCATCCATCTGTCGCGGTTTTCTCGTTCACTGACTCCGAAGATGCCGGTCTTGTACTTTGATGTAATCTCCTCGAGCAGAGGAACCACAGAGCCAAGAAACAGAGTGTCCAAATCAAAGTTCAGGACACAGTCGGTTTCAGTAGAAAATTCCTCAAGAGCTTTAATTCTCTGAGCAATAGCAGGTACGGCACTGCGATGAACCATGAGCCGGTTACCGCCCATGGTGGCAAAAAGGTCATGCTGCGGAAATGATACATAGCGTACCTCCACCAGCTCTTTGGGCAGAATAGCCGTCAGCCTTGTAAGGTCAGTATTCTTTTCAGCGTAAATGACAAGTTCAATGCGGTTGTATTTAAAAAAAGAGCTGAGGGATACCACCGCCTGATTGATGTATCCCTCATCTAGAACTACGAATGCCTTCATTGGTTATTCTCCTTTATGTCGTCTTTGAAAATGTCCTCTGAGTAGTTGATAAGCTTAAGTGAACAGCGGTTGCCGCTTTCCGGTTTAACGGCAGTAACCCAGCAGAGCTGCAGTTCACCGATGGCAAAAAGCGGATATTCGAGAGACTTGCCAAATTCGCTGTCCCAATCAATATCCGGGTAGGTATCAAGATAAAGTGTATGGCTGTCATTACGGTAAAAGGTATATTCTCCATAGGAGCCGTCCTTTCTTGAGATATACACGATACCTTCCCACACATCCTCCGGTAACTCTACGTCGGTGGTAATGGTCTGACCGTTTATTCCGGTTATCCTGCCGGTGATATTGGAGAGGTTCTCATCCAGCATAAGTCCAACAAGGTCGTTGAACTGACAGTTGAGTCCGTTAAGCTCGGTTTTGATTTCATAGGTAACTCTGGTGTTTCTGAGATACCTAAGTCGTCTCATACCAAGAGCTACAGCGTGGTCATAGTCTGTTACTCCCCAGGCATCAAGCTGCTCTTGATTATCGGATTCAGGATAGGAGGTGATGCGCTTATTCCCGTCAGCATCAACATGGCAGTACACCGTTTCGGTCTTGTAGGTTTTAGGCGAAGTAAAATTTACCACCACCTCATCTACATCATCCTCCTTTGGCAGCGAATAGGTGATTACCGGACTTGAGGTCATATTGCTTTTGGTGAAAATCTGCGTTGGAGTTGCTCCTGCGTAAAGCCTTTTGACCGATAAGGAATTGTCCCGAACCACCGGAACTGCAAAGCCGCAGTTGAGCACATCTCTGAGTGATTCCAAAAGAGTGCTGTCACTATCGATGGAGCCGTTACACTCAAGTTCCTGAGAGCACCAGAGCTCATCAAAGTCCATCAGCGTATCGACATCAAGAATATTGCGGTATTTGGAGTTGCGCACGATGTACTGAACCACGGGAGCAATATCCCTAGTTGCCACCAGAGGAAGATTATCTGAATACCCCAGAGCAGGAAGTTTTCTTGTCCAGTAAGTTGCAAGTTGGTTTTCAGAAAGCTCGGATAAGGTTTCATTACCCTTGAACCTGCAGATGAGCACAGTCATATTGTCATAACGGTCAATGGTGCTGGTGACGCTTTTAAGTCCTACCCATTTAATCTCCTCAAGAGCACGGGTAGAGCCGTCCTCCTGGGAGGTCCTAAGAACCCTGAACTCATAATTCCCGGCAGTTGCAAGTTCGATTCTGATGGTTTCGGCAAGCTGGTCGTTGGTATTGTTCGTCCAGGTTTTCTCAATCACGGTATACGGTTCATTGGAACCTGCTCTGCGGTACTCAATCTGAATGCTGATGGAAAGTTTATCGAACTCGCCATCATCGTTAAGCTTGCCAAGACCTCCCGGCATGGAGAAATCCAGCTCAAAGATTTTTGATTCAGCACCATAAGGACATGCCCGGTAAGGTCCCACGTAACCACCGTCACTTGCCTGACCACTCACCAGAGTAAAAAGCACATGCTCCTGATTGACTCCGGTGGAATAAAAGCCATGCCAGTCTGCCACATCACCGTAGCTGTCATTAAGACGTTTAACCGTGTAGACACCGTTGGTGTAATCGAGAATTTCATAAAGACCGTTATCATCATACGGATAATCCGCAGGCATCGGCTGAAACACAGAGCCTGCCAGGTGATTTGCCGTTGTGATTATTTTCGTGTACGGCTGAGACGGTTCAACTGTATCCGGAAAGGCAGGAACGGTCAAATCTGAACTGTCGAACTTTAGCGTAACATACCCAGTTCCATCAGAGCTTACTTCGAGAATTTCGCAGAGAGCCTCTGTGGTATTCTCTTCATCCTCGGTTACGGTTTTACCACCGCTACAGCCTGACGGAATGGTATCGTAGGTAACAGAGGTTACGGCAGAAAGAGTAACCTTCAAATAATCACCGTTACGGGTAATTACCTCGGTCTCAGTTTCTTCACCGGATTCCTTATCAACGCTGGTCTGAATTTCTGTAGCTCTTGCCCGGAAAAACTCATCAGGCTTAAAGCCATCAGCGCATTTCAGTGTAAGCATGGTAATACCAAGGGCTGCATCAGTTTCTGCTGCAATAATCTCAGTACCGACAAGACGTGTATTTTCTGCACCGCTTAACTCGAAGATTGTGCCGTTAGCCCATTTCAAATCGAGGTTCTGCTTAATGCGTACTGTCTCAGTACCACCACCTGAACAGCCACCATAACCGATGTTGTAAATTCTGTAGTTGCAGCCGCTGAAGGTATTGTTCTTAAACTCAAGGTTCACACCGTTCATGGAGGAGGTATCGATTTTACCCTGTCCGCTTTTTAAGGTATGACCGCTTTGGGTAACCTCGGTTGATGAGTACCAGCAGTACCAGGATTTGTCCTCGGGAGAGTTCTCAGCGGTAATTTTTACTCCCGGTTCAATGACATAAGCCGAGCAGCCCTTGAGTTCACTTATCGGAGTCTCGCCGATGTAGATGTCTGAGTGATCTGCCTTGTAGTCATAATGCCCAATACCCTGACATAAAATCATGTCGCAGAAGAGAGTGTTGTTGCGGTAAAACACATGACGGTCAGCGAGATAATCCGGGAATCTTTTGAAGAAACCAAAGTTCTCCGGGATGATTTCCATCAGCTTTACCTTATTGCCCTGGACATTCACGTCATAGATGGAGTTTCCCTGCTTGGTGTTTTTCTGTTTATTCTTGCCGAGCTTATGCATACTCACCATGGCATAGACAGCACTCGCTACACCAATCACCACGGAGATAATGGCGGCAATGGCAGTACCGGTAACACCGGGTTCGATGACAAACTTAAGGTGATCGCTTTTCTGGATGAAGAGTGAAGGCCATTCAGCCTGCTCCACTTTTCTGCCGTTAAGGCAAAGCGACAGATAAGGTTTCAGCTCGGGATTGTAGGAGGCAATCTGTGAGTGGAGCAGTGAGATCAGACTGCCGCTGTATTCCGGCAGTTCAAGCTGCTCTAGAACTTTGTTTAAGTCCTCTCTGGTTACAATTTCAAGTTTCATTTTTCCTCTTTGGAAGATTGGTATATCTGTAGATCTTTGTTTCAACGAACTGCATTGATCTGATCTTTTCCACCCGGCAATGACGGTTAAGTCCGGTATGCAGCATTTCTCCTTTACCGAGATACACCGCCACATGGAAGATTAGACCATGCCGAAAGAACGCAATCACGTCACCAAATTCGTAGTGGGGTGGTTCGATTTCATAAAAGCAGGATCTTTCTTTCTCGTAACCGTCCTTAATGCTGAAATCCGTATAGTCATCAAGCTCAATACCGAGTTCCCGGCGGTAGAACTCGATAACAAGTCCCCAGCAATCAAGGTACGGGTATTTTCTGCCGTTTGGTGTGTGTCTGATGAGAAGATAATGGTTAAGCCACATATTTAAGCCCCGGTGCATTTGATGCGGTATAGCGAAGGCGCGGAAACTCAAGATTCAGCATGTCGCAGA
>JAEEGF012091731.1_pt1 | contig 11158 bp, 8 predicted proteins | sample 9134171 | NCBI WGS metagenome assembly JAEEGF01 (sample SAMN16246542, study PRJNA631951) | gut metagenome | biome: gut microbiome; feature: rumen; material: AP-attached | host: Bos | place: Iran: Karaj | collected 2018-10
GCAAGTCTGCCCTTGAGCACCCACGTTTTCGGCTCCGTGACCTCCACGGTACAGAACGAACCGATCAGCGCGGGGTCGCCCGGGAATTCAATGATTACATTGCCCTGCGTCCGGCCGGAGAGATAGCCCGGCTCCCTGGCGCATTCTTCCGCCAGAACACGGAAACGTTCGCCCTTCATGGCGGCCGTGCGGCGCGCGGCGATCTGCTCCTGCAGGTCGGTCAGCGCCTTGAAGCGGCGGTTCTTTTCGGCGCGGTCAAAGGGGTCCGGCAGTCCGGCCGCCTTCGTGCCGGGTCGCGGCGAAAAGATGAACGTGAACAGCGAGGTGTAGCCGACAGCCTCCACAAGCGAAAGCGTATCGTCAAATTCCGCCGCGGTCTCGCCCGGAAAGCCGACGATAATGTCGCTCGTGATGGACAGCGACGGCATTTTCCGCCGCGCATAAGCAATCAGCGAAAGGTACTTTTCGCGGTCGTAGTGGCGGTTCATTTCGCGCAGCACGCGGTCGTTGCCCGACTGCACGGGCAGGTGCAGATGCTTCGCAACCTTTTCGCAGTCCGCCATGGCGTCGAGCAGTTCGGTCGTGCAGTCACGCGGGTGGCTCGTCATGAAGCGGATCCAGAAGTCGCCCTCAATCGCATTGACGGCGCGCAGGAGCGCCGGAAACCGCAGCGACGGATCCTTGTCTTTGTTATAGGAATTGACGTTCTGGCCGAGCAGCGTGATTTCTTTATAGCCCCGTTCGATCAGGGAACGCGCTTCATTGACGATCGTGTCAAAATCGCGGCTGCGCTCGCGTCCGCGCACATAAGGCACGACGCAATAGGAGCAGAAATTGTTGCAGCCGTACATGATCGGAACCCACGCCTTGAACGTGCCGTCGCGGTGAACCGGCAGGCCCTCCACGATGTTGCCCTCGCCGCCGGAAAGGTCGAACACGCGTTTGCCGGAGCAAAGACAGCGGTAGAGGAACTCCGGCAGCTTATGGATTACGTGGGTGCCGAAGACGAGGTCGACGTAAGGATAGCTCTTTTTGATCTTCTCAGCCACGTATTCCTGCTGCATCATGCAGCCGCACAGCGCCAGAATGCGCGAACGGTCGGCCTCCTTCCAGGCCTTGCGCTTGCCCACGTTGCCGAACACGCGGTCCTGCGCGTGCTCGCGGATGGCGCAGGTGTTGTAGAGCACAAGATCGCTTTCGTCAATCTCTTCTGTCAGATCATAACCGACAGATTCAAGAATGCCCTTGATTTTTTCGCCGTCCGCCACGTTGCCCTGGCAGCCGTAGGTATGCACAAAGGCGCGGGGCCTGCGTACGGGGAACCGCGACAGGAGCACGGATTCGACCATGGCGGCGTACTGCGCCTGCTTGTCCAGCTCCTCCTGCGGTACGGAAAAGCGCGGCAAAGCGGTTTGTTCCTGCAAAACGGGTCCCTCCGATCAGTGTTGTGGTTCCTGCGCGCCGTCCTCCGCCCTGCTGAAGGCCACAAGCTTTTTCAGTCGGTGGTTCACGGCGGAACGGGTCAGCGGCGGCGAAAACATGGCGCCGAGCTCCGAAAGCGACGCGTCGGGGTTTTCTTCCCGATAGTGCGCCATCTGCTGCAGCTCCGGGTCCAGCAGCGCAAACCGGCCGCTGTCGTGCAGCGAACGGATGGCGTGAATCTGCTCGCAGGCCGCGGCCGCCACGCGCGAGGTGTTGGCCTCGTCAAAATTGGTGCGGCGGTTCGACACGTTGCGGAAATTCTTATAGATCTTGATATTGGTGATTTCAAACGCCGAGAGCGACGCGCCCATCAGATGCAGCAGGTCCTCGATGCACTCGCTGTCCTTGATATAGATGACGTTGACGTAGCGGCGCACCATGTGCTTGGCTTTGATGTCGGCGTCGGTGAGCAGCTTGAGCAGGTCGAACGACAACGTGCGGTACGGCACGACGAATTCCAGATGATAGCTCTTCTGCGGATCGCTGACGGTGCCGCACGCCAGAAACGCGCCCTTGAAAAACGCGTTATGGCAGCAGTTCATGCCCTCCTCCGCGCCGCTTTCGTTGAGCAGATTGCCGCGGTTGATCCGCGTGACGGCCTCGTTGCCGCTGACGGAAAAGGCAGACAGCACGCGCTCCACGTCACAGGGCGCAACGCTGACGGTATATTTCCCCGCCTCGGACACCTTCGTTTGCGCTTTGGCGCCGCAGCTTTCTTCAATCAGCTGCGCATAGAGCCGCGCCACACAGGCGTGGTCGGTCATGATGGAGATGCCGCGGGACGAAAACTCCCGCGCAAACAGAAGCATACCGTATGCCATGGCGTGACGGCAGCAGCTCTCTGCGGGCAGACTGCGGGCAATCTCTTCTTTGACGGAATGGGAAAATGACATCGGTACACCTCCTCATGTCATACTCTGCAAGCCGGTTATTTTGAAATATCCCTGTGGCTGACGCTTGCGCGGTAGCGTTCGCTGAAATGCTGATAAAACAGCTGCGCGAACGTGACGGACCTGTGATGGCCGCCGGTGCAGCCGAACGCAAAAATCAGCTGGCTGCGGCCCTCCTTCTGCGCCAGTTCCACAACGTAATCGCAAAAATCGGTCAGCTTTTTCAAAAACGCCTCGGAAGCGTCGCTGTTCATCACATACTGGCGCACGGGCTCGTCCAGCCCCGTCTGGTGCTTCAGCTCCGGCACATAGAACGGGTTGGGCAGAAAGCGCACGTCGAACACAAAGTCGGCGTCGTTCGGGATGCCGTGCTTGAAGCCGAAGGACATGCAGTGCAGATGCAGTTCCTGCTCCTTTTGGTCTGAAAACATGCCGAGCACGCGCACGCGGCACTGCATGGCGGACATGTTGGACGTTTCCAGAAGATAGTCGGCGCGACTGCGGGCGTCGGCCAGAAGCCGGCGCTCCTGCGTGATCGCCTGCTGCACCGAGGCGGCCTCGCCCTGCAGCGGATGACGGCGGCGCGTTTCCTTATAGCGCTTGATCAGCACGTCGTCGTCCGCGTCAAGAAACATCAGCTTATAGGGGATCTGCAGCTCGCGGAGCGTGTCGAAGGCGTCGAACAGCTCGGAAAACGACTGACCGGCGCGCACGTCGGTGACGACGGCGACCCGTTCATGCTCGCCCGACGTCTGCAGCAGCTGCGCGAACACGGGGATGAGCTGCGCGGGCAGATTGTCCACGCAGAAAAAGCCGATATCCTCCAGCGCGTTGACCACGCACGATTTTCCGGCGCCGGACATGCCGGTGATGACGACAAATTCCATGCTTTCCTCTTCCTTTAAACCTGTTTGATCTCCGCTTCCAGCCGAACGCCGAAGCGGTCGTAGACTTCCTTCTGGCAAACCGCGATCAGATCGGTCACGTCCTTTGTGGTGGCGCCGCCGATGTTCACGATGAACCCGGCGTGCTTTTCGCTGACCTGCGCCCCGCCGACGGTTCTGCCCTTGAGGCCGCTTTGTTCAATCAGCGCGCCGGCGAAATAGCCCTCCGGCCGCTTGAACACGCTGCCCGCACTGGGATATTCCAGCGGCTGCTTGTCTTTGCGGCGGCCGAGCAATTCGCGCATTTTCGCCTCAATGGCGGTTTTGTCGCCGGGCTGCAGACGCAGGATCACGGAGGTGATCACCACGTCCATCTGCTGAAACGCACTGGAGCGGTAACGAAAGCCGAGCGCTTCGCCCGAAAGCGAGCCCGGGCGGCCGTCCTTGCCGAGATAGCGCACGGTTTCAACAACGTCCTTCATCTCGCCGCCGTAGGCGCCGGCGTTCATGAAGACCGCGCCGCCGACGGAGCCCGGAATGCCATAGGCGAACTCCAGACCCGAAAGGCCCTCGTCCAGCGCAAATTTGCACAGCTTTGCCAGCGTTGCGCCCGCGCCGACCTCAACGGTGCTCCCGCCGAGCAGCCGCACGTCGTCGAAGCCTTCGCCGATGCGCACGACCACGCGGTCCAGCCCGGCGTCGGAAACGAGCAGGTTGCTGCCGTTGCCGAGAATAAAGGGGTCTTCGCCGCAAGCGGCGCACAGACGCAGCACCTCGCACAGCATGCGCTCATCGGCCGGTTCCAAAAACAGCCGTGCTTCGCCGCCGGTCTTGAAGGTCGTATGGCGGCTCATGGGCTCGTGCTGCAGAAACGGAATCTTTTGTTGCTGCAAACAAGACAAAATCTCGTTCAATGGGATTCTCCTCCGTTATTCGTCAAGTAGCGCGGCGCCGATGATGCCGGCGTCGTTGCCGAGTTTTGCGCGGCAAATCTCGGTCTGCGTGCTGCAGTAGCGGCTGTAGCGGAACTTTTCCACATAGGCGCGGACCGGCGCCAGCAGCGTTTCGCCCTCGTTGGAAATGCCGCCGCCGAAGCAGATCATTTCGGGCTGCATGGCGTTGATGATGTTGACCGTGCCGACGGCAACGTATTCTTCATACTGCCGCACGACCTGTGTGGCCCACGCGTCGCCCAGACGCATCGCGTCATAGGCGGTGCGACCGCCGACGTTGTCGATTGATCCCTCGGCCAGCTCCCACATTCTGGATTCCGGATGCTGTTCCATCATGGCCTTGGTCTGGCTGACCAGCGCCGTTGCGGAAGCGTAACGCTCCCAGCAGCCGATACGGCCGCAGTTGCAGGGTTCGCCGTCGAACCGGATCACGATGTGACCGAGCTCACCGCCCGCGCCGTTGCAGCCGGACCAGATTTTGCCGTTTACCACGATGCCGCCGCCGACGCCCGTGCCGAGCGTGACCGCAACAAAGCTTTTTTTGCCAACGCCCGCGCCGGCCATGGCCTCGCCGAGGGCCGCGGCGTTGGCGTCGTTTTCCAGATAATAGGGCACGTCGAGCATCTCTTTGAGAATAGCCACGGCGGGCACCTTGTCAAACTGCAGGTTGTTGGCATATTCGATGACGCCCGTTTCCTTGTTGACCGTGCCCGGGGTGCCGATGCCGACCGATTGGATCTCGTCGGTCGAAATACCGGCGTCGTCGCACGCCATGCGGATGCAGGCGACGATGTCGGTGAGAATCTCCTTTGCCGGGCGCGGCATCGCGGTCTTGCGCTTCCCTCTGCCGATGATTTCATACTTGTCGTTGATAACGCCGACGGCAATGTTCGTGCCGCCCAGGTCTACGCCGATTCGATACATAAGTTACGCTTCCTTTCGCTTAAAAGTTGCTCCAGAGTTCCAGTTCGTCCTGTTGGGGAATGACATCTTCCACGATGCCGAGGTTGTGCATCAGTTCGCGCGCCGCATTGTAGCCCATCTTTTTCTGACGGTTGTTCATGGCCGCGACCTCAAGAATGATGGCAAGGTTCCGGCCGGGCTTGACGGGCACGACCGTGTGGGGCACGCTGACGCCGAGAATCTCGATCGTTTCGTTCTCAATGCCCATGCGGTCATAGACCTTGTCGGGATCCCACGGTTCCATTTCGACAACCATGTCGATCTTTTCCGAAAGCTTGACGGCGCCCATGCCGAAGATGCGGCGGGCGTTGATGATGCCGATGCCGCGCAGCTCGATAAAGTGGCGGATGTTGTCGGGCGCGGAGCCGACCAGCGTTTTGGGGCCGGTCTTTTTGATTTCCACGGCGTCGTCCGCAATCAGGCGGTGGCCGCGCTTGATCAGCTCGATGGCGGTTTCACTCTTGCCCACGCCGGAATCGCCGAGAATCAGCACGCCTTCGCCGTAGACCTCCACAAACACGCCGTGGCGCGTGATGCGCTCGGCCAGCTTGACGTTGAGATAGGCGGTCAGCGCGGCCATGATGCGCGAGGTGGAATCGTTTGTGCCGAGCACGGGCACTTCATAGGTCTTTGCCAGCGAGAGAATGTCCTCCGGGCAGGCAATGCCCCGCGTCACGACAATCGCAGCGGGACGCGACGACATGAAGGAAAGCAGGCGTTCCGCGCGCGTCTCTGCGCTCAGCGTGTTGAGATACTCCGCCTCCGTGATGCCGATGAAGTTGATCCGCTCGTTGTCAAAATAATTCTCATAACCAGCAAAGAACAGCCCAGGGCGGTTCACGTCGGGCGACGTGATCAGAATCTCCTGCGCGTCGCGCGGCAAGAAGAGCTCCTCCATCGGGTTGTCCTGCAGCAGACGGTAGAGCGAAACGGAATACTTGGATCCCATGGCATCACCTCATCTTATAGTTAATCCAGTATATTATAATATAAAAAAACTAATCTGCCAACTGTTTTTTGAGATTTTTTCAAAAAAATAAGCATTTATAAAATCTTTTGCTTTTTCGGCAAAAGTGTGTATAATAGAATCATCCTACAGCGAAAGGATCGATCCGCTTGTTTTCCTGTGTCCAGTCCATCGGCCTGTTCGGCATGCAGACCTATCCCGTTGCGGTGGAAACCGCCATGGAGAGCGGCATGCCGCGCATCGACATCGTCGGTCTGCCCGACGCGGCGGTCAGTGAATCGCGCGACCGCGTGCGCGCCGCCATGCGCAACAGCGGCTTCCGGTTTCCCGCCGTGCGGCTGACGATCAACCTTTCCCCCGCCGACAAGCGCAAGGAGGGGCCGATGTACGACCTGCCGATCTTCGTCTCCGTGCTCAAGGCCAGCGGTCAGCTGAACGCCGACACCGACGGCTGCGCATTTCTGGGCGAGCTGTCGCTTTCGGGCAAGGTGCGCAAGGTCAACGGCATTCTGCCGATGGTGATCGACGCGAAGGAGCGCGGGCTCAAGGCCGTCTACGTGCCGTTCGACAACGCTGCCGAAAGCTGCACGATCACCGGGATCGACATCTATCCCGTGCTGACCTGCAGGGATCTGGTGGCGCACCTCAAGGGAGAAAAGCGCATCCGCAAGGCCGACCGGGAACAGTTCCCCGCCTTTGAACCGCAGAACCCGGAGGTGCTCGACTTTGCCGACGTCAAAGGGCAGTTTCAGGTCAAGCGCGCGCTGGAAATCGCCGCGGCCGGCGGCCACAATGCGCTGATGATCGGCCCGCCGGGCTCCGGCAAAAGCATGCTGGCCAAGCGCATCCCGTCGATCCTGCCAGACATGACGCCGGAGGAATCGCTGGAAACAACCAAGATCTACTCCATCGCCGGCGCGCTGTCGAACCATCATTCGCTGATCCTGTCGCGGCCGTTCCGTGCGCCGCACCATTCGATTTCTGCGGCCGGACTTTCCGGCGGCGGCCATATTCCGAAGCCGGGCGAGCTCTCGCTCGCGCACCACGGCGTGCTGTTTCTGGATGAGCTGCCCGAGTTCCCGCGGCAGACGATGGAAACCCTGCGCCAGCCGATCGAGGACGGCGTGATCACGATTGCCCGCGTTTCCGGCTCCATCACCTACCCCTGCGACGTGATGCTGGTCTGCGCCATGAACCCCTGTCCGTGCGGCTATTACGGCCATCCGACGAAGAAGTGCACCTGTCCGCCGCACGCGCCCGCCAAGTATCTCGCCAAGGTCAGCGGCCCCCTGCTGGACCGGCTCGACATCCACATCGAGGTGCCGCAGGTGGAGTTCGACAAGCTTTCGAGCGAAGCGCCCGGCGAATCCTCGGCGTCGATCCGCAAACGCGTCAACGCCGCGCGGAAGGTTCAGCAAGCCCGCCTTTCCGGCAGCGGCATCACCTGCAACGCCAAGATGACCGCCGCGCAGACGCGGCACTTCTGCCGGATTGACGACGCGGGCAGGCGGCTGCTGGAGCGCAGCTTCGATCAGCTCGGCCTTTCCGCCCGTGCCTACGACAAAATTCTGCGTGTGGCGCGCACCATCGCCGACCTGGAGGGCAGCGAAGCCATCACGACGGCCCATCTGGCGGAGGCCGTGCAGTACCGCGCGCTGGACCGCAAATTCTGGAAAGCGTAACGCAACTTTTACATATAAGGAGGCAGATCCCATGGAACTCAAGCAAAAGCTCTCATTCGGCCTGATGCGCCTGCCGCTCAAAAACAAACTGATTCAGACCGCCGTTGACCACGCCGCCTTCTGTGAGATGGCGGATGCGTTTCTCGCGGCAGGCTACCGCCATTTTGACACGTCAATCGTCTATCACGGCGGCGCCAGCGAGACCGCGTTCCGCGACTGCGTGGCAAAGCGGCACCCGCGCGACAGCTTCACGATCACCGACAAGATGCCGATGTTTCTCATCAAGCACAAAAGCATGCTCGAGCCGACGTTCAAAAAAGAGCTTGCCCGCTGCGGCGTCGAGTATTTCGACTACTACTGGCTCCACTCGCTGAACGCTAAAAGCTATGAAACCTGCGAAAAGGTCGGCGCGTTCGAATGGCTGGAGGAGAAGAAACGGGAAGGCCGCGTGCTGCATACCGGCTTTTCGTTCCACGACTCCGCCGAGGTGCTCGACAGAATTCTGACAAAGCACCCGGAGGTGGAATACGTACAGCTGCAGATCAACTATCTGGACTGGGAAGACGAAAAGGTGCAGTCGCACCTTTGCTATGAAACGGCGCGCAGACACGGCAAGCGCATCATGATTATGGAGCCCGTCAAGGGCGGCGCGCTCGCCGACGTGCCGGAAACGGTGCGTCTGATGCTGGAAAAGGCGGATCCCTCCCTTTCCCCCGCCGTCTGGGCGCTGCGTTTTGCCGCCTCGCTTGAAGGCGTCGACTTCGTGCTTTCCGGCATGAGCACACAATCGCAGCTGGAAGAAAACACGGCCGCCTTTGAGAAGATGGCGCCGCTGACGCAGGAGCAAACGGCGCTGCTGCTGCGCGCGGCTGAGGTCATCCGTTCCGGCATCGAAATTCCGTGCACGGCGTGCCGCTACTGTGTGGACGCCTGTCCGATGGAGCTTGCCATTCCGGACTATTTTTCGGCGTTCAACGCCTATCAGGGCAACAAAAAGAAGGCTGCGGAGGACTTTGAGACCCACGCTGCCGACCACGGCCGGCCGGGCGACTGTATTGCCTGCCGCGCCTGCGAGAGCCACTGTCCGCAGAATCTGCCGATTGCTGACCTGATGGTCAGGGTGAAGGAACGGTTCGAAGGGTAAAGCACAGCAAAAAAACAATCCGGCGTAACGAAACGCCGGATTTCTTTTTGTTATGTTTCAGCTTACAAGCGCGGGCACCAGCGAGATGGAGAACGCCAGCAGATACTGCGCAATGTAATAGGTCAGGTGATTAATGAAGAAGTTCATCGGCGTGTTCTTCTCCTTCGGGCCGAAATACATCGGAGACAGAATCAGGTCGGAGATCAGGAACATCACGCCGCCCACGGCGCAGCAGATGAACCGCGGCTGCTTTGTGCAGACAGCGGCCAGTATGCTCGTACCGGCCATACCGGCAACGACAAGACCGTAAAGCATCACGGTGATCTTGAACTCCCCGAAGTGCTGCTTCGTCGGCTTTTCGGAGATCAGCACGAACGCACTGACAAACGCCGCGAACAGCGCCGGAATCCAGAGATATTTCAGCTCAAGGCCGTAGTTGCGGGCGTCCAGAATGATGGCCGGGATGTAAAACAGATGGCCGATGGCAAAGCTGATGAAGCCGGCGTAGAGATACTTTTTGTCGTCCGCGGGATAGACCCACTTCTGATCCAGATAAATGTCGCCGAGCATACCGAACACCAGACCCGCAAGGATCAGGATGCCGTAGCGGAACTCAGACGGCTGTTTCACAAGCGCGATCACAGCGGTGATGATAAAGAACGCGCTGATCGCATTCTTCAAAAACACGCCGCCCACGCTGCGCTGCTTGCGGCATTTGATCACAAACAGAACGAAAAACACAAGACCGATTGCAATGGACGCATAAATCATAATCGTTTTCCCCTTTTCTTAAAAATTGTTTTCTCCCATATATGAAGTCCCGGCGTTTACTCCGAGATCTCGATACCGCGTTCCTTGCGCATGACGGCAAGCTCTTCGGTGATCTTCTTTTTCTTGTCGCCCACAATGTCATAGAAGAACAGCGGAATGGCGCAAAGCAGCAGGCTGATGCCGGGCACGATGGACACGAGGGCGTACATGCCGAAATTCTGGCCGGCGGTCATGGAGTTGGCGATGGTGAGCGCCGCGGAGGGATCGGCCGCGTTGAGGTTCTTCGGGTCGATCCTGACGATCAGGTACATCGCAATGATCATGACCGTGGCAAAGGCGTTGCCCAGCTTGTTGACGAACGACTGGCACGCGGAGCCCAGCGCGTTGTCGCGGTGGCCGGTCTGCCATTCCATGTAGTCGATGCAGTCGAACACCATGGCGCCCGAAACGTTGTTGATGACGCCCAGCGGGATAGCCGAAATAATCATGAACGGGATGCAGAACATCAGGTTCTTGGTGAACCAGCCCACCAGCAGCGTGACGCACGAAGCGCCGAAGCCGATCAGGCACGAGGAGATCATCAGTGTGCGGTATTCAAAGCGCTTGAACAGCTTGGGCAGGAAGATCATGGCGCCGAACATGCCGATGGCCGCGCAGATCTGAATGATCATCTGAATCTTCGACATATTGGCTGAAAACTGCTCCACGGTCGCCGTGTTGCGGTCGATGCCGATATAGAAGCCGGCATAGCGGGCCACGTGCGGCGCGGCCGACTGCAGCATGTAGCGGCCGAACGAAAGCGAACCGGCCAGAACAACCAGCATCAGGGGCTTACACTTGAGAATGCGCGAAAGCGCAGAAGGCTCCCCGGGCGCGCGCTTGGTGGAGTTGGGATGGACGACACGCTCCTTGATGTTGAACGATGAGAGCACGAACAAAGGCATGCCGATCAATGACATGGAGATTGCCATAATGGCGTATTTCGTGGCGGAATCACTGATAAAAAAGCCCACGATAATCGGCAGCGCCACGGTGACCGCGGAGCCGATGCCGCCCACGGTACGGCCGTAGGAGATGATGACGCCGCGCTCCGCCGGGTTGGGAGTCATCACGTTCGGGAAGCTCCAGAACGGCACGTCGGACGAGGTATAGATCATGCCCCAAAGGACGTAGACGACGGCGACGTAGACGTACAGCAGCGTGCTCTGGCTGCCCGGCTCAAAGCCGATGGGCCGCAGGAACATGAGGATCGTCAGCGCGGCGATCGGGATCGCCGTAAAGACGGGATAGGGCCGCATACGGCCCCAGCGAGTCGTATGGCGGTCGACGATCATACCCATGAGCGGGTCGTTGACCGCGTCCCAGACGCGTGCCAGCAGCATCAGCATGATGACGAACCAGGGCGTCAGCATCAGCACGTTC
>JAEEGF010011342.1_pt1 | contig 11157 bp, 4 predicted proteins | sample 9134171 | NCBI WGS metagenome assembly JAEEGF01 (sample SAMN16246542, study PRJNA631951) | gut metagenome | biome: gut microbiome; feature: rumen; material: AP-attached | host: Bos | place: Iran: Karaj | collected 2018-10
CAACAGCAGCAGCGTTGACAATATTAACGCTACTCAGCGCAACTTCATCCCGAAGACCACCTTTGGATACACCATCGTTCCGGGTCCCGTTGTGAACGTCTTCACAGCTTCGGCCACTGCCACTGGTTCCTACAACACCGGTGCCAGCTTCGAGGCCCAGGCCAACGAAGGTTACCACTTCGTGGATTGGACCAATGCTGCCGATGAGCACTTCACCGACAATCCTCTTGCCGTGAACATCGAGCGCGACAGCACCTTCACTGCCAACTTCGCCAAGAATCCCTACACCATTGCTGTTCTCAGCAACGATGAGCTCCAGGGTACCGTTGCCATCACCGGCAACTCCGACAACGACACTATCGTTGACTTCAACGAGACTGTTGAACTCGTTGCCACTCCGGTTGATGAGAACCACCGCCTGCTCTACTGGAAGAACCAGGCTGGCGACCGCATTCCCAGCGAAGGCGTTGCTACCAGCAATACCCTCAATGTGACTGTTCCTGCCCACAACGATGTCTACACTGCCTTCTTCGGATATCAGGAGTTCATGCTCACTGTCAACACCGAAGATATCAACAAGGGTGGTGTCTATGTGAACGACCCGAACGCTGTTCCTGATCCTATCACTGTGGCCGATGGAACCACCGCGAACGACTTTGTGCCTGTCTATGGTCTCTATTGCGACGAATATGTGCGCAGTCAGGTGGTTTATCCTGCTGCCGACCTCGCCAATATGGCCGGCGCTACCATCAACAGCCTGACCTACTATCTGTCCTCTCCCGCTTCTGCTGCTTGGACGGGTAACTTCAAGGTCCGCCTGACCGAGGTTGCCGATGCCACCATCAGTGCCTTTGAGGATATGAGCGCCGCCACGGTTGCCTACGATGGCACCCTCGATGCCACCGGTAGCACCATGACCATCACCCTCGATGCTCCTTATGCCTATCAGGGTGGCAACCTCTTGGTTGAGGTTGTCGAGGATGTTAAGGGTAACTGGAAGAGCGCCAAATTCTATGGTACCACCGTTTCGGGCGCCAGCGTGCAGGGCAACAACAGCAGCAGCGTTGACAATATTAACGCTACTCAGCGCAACTTCATCCCGAAGACCACCTTCGCCTATGCCTTCTCCGGTGCTACTCCTTCGCTGTCCACCAGCAACGCTGTTGTTGACTACGGCACCGATGTTGAGATTATCGCCACTCCCGCCGAGCACTACCACTTCAATGCTTGGATGAACGGCGATGCCGAGGAAAGCACCAACGCTACCGAGGTCATCACTGTTGACGGCGACATCAACCTGACCGCCACCTTCACCGGTGACGACATGGATGTCACTGTCACTCCCAACGTCGCTATCCGCGGTACTGTCACCGGTACTGGTGTCTACGAGTACAACACCGAGGTTGAAATCTCCGCCACTGCCGCTCATGGTTATGAGTTCGCCAAGTGGGACGATGGCAACACCGACAACCCCCGTACCATCACCGTCAGCACCAGCGATGAGAACAACTACGTCGCTATCTTCGACTTCATGAAGTATGATGTCAACGTCACCGTCGAGAACGGTACCGTTAGCGTCACCAACGACATGGAGGATGTTGATGGCAACCTCTTCGTGGGTGTCACTCACATTGGCAGCAAGTACTTCTATGGCCAGAACATTGACCTGACCTTCACTGCCAACGAGCACTACCACTTCGCCGAGAACGGCCTGACCACTCTCGACATGACCATCTCCACTCTCAATGAGCCTGAGCCCGTCAACATCGTTGCTGTCATCGACCAGCACAATGTGACTGTGGCCGCCAACGACGACGCCATGGGTGCTGTCAGCGGCGATGCCAATGGTCTCTATGACTATGGCACTGAGCTTACCTTCACCGCCGAGCCCGCCGAGCACCACCACTTCGTGAACTGGAGCAATGGCGAGGAGACCGAGACTATCAATGTCACCGTTGGTGACGAGGATATCAACCTCACCGCCAACTTCGCCATCAACGAGTACGAGGTTGTTGCCGAGGCCAACGCCGAGGAAGGTATTGCTGAGCACGACGCTCCTGCCGCTACTGTCCTGCCCAACACCTCTGTGACCTTCACCGCCACTCCCAACCCCGGTTACGAGTTTGCTAACTGGACCAACAATGGCGTTGAAGTCTCCACCGAGAACCCCTACGTCATGACTATCGTTGAGAACACCACCCTGACTGCCAACTTCACCTTCGTGGGCTTTGGCATCACCGTGGCTACCAACAACGAAGTTATGGGTAGCGCCTACATTAATAATGATGAGACCCAGACCACCTATGTTGCTCCTTACAACGAGGAGGTCGTCCTGACCGCTACTCCCGAGTACGGTTACAACTTCATCAACTGGACCAACAACCGTAACGACGATGTGGCCACGGAGAACCCGTTGACCATCAACGCCGCCGAGGCTATCACCTACACCGCCAACTTCAACTTCGCCGACTTCCAGCTGGTCGTCAGCGTTGCCGATGGTCAGGAGAATCGTGGTACCGTCACCGGCGCCGACGTCTATCCTTACGGTACTCAGGTCGAGATTAGCGCTGTCGCCAACGACGGCTTCACCTTCCTGAGCTGGAACGACGGTGTCACCACCGCCACCCGCACTGTGACCGTCAATGGTATCGACGAGTATGTTGCCACCTTCCGCACCGACGCCACCTACACTGTGACCGTCAACGCCGAGCATGGCACCGTCACCGGCATGGGCAGCAACTTCATTGAGAACGACCTCGTCACCCTCAATGCCGTTCCCGCCACCGGTTACCGCTTCGAGAACTACACCGATGCTGCCGGCAACGTCCTCTCTGAGGAGGCTTCCTACAGCTTCAACGTGGTTAGCGACACTGTCATCACTGCCAACTTCGTTGCCAAGCCCTACACCGTCACGCTGATTGCCGATGCCACCATGGGTACCGTCACCGGCGCCGGTGAGTACGCCTTCGGCTCCGAGGTTGTCATCGAGGCCACCTCGAACGACCACTACAGCTTCGTCCAGTGGAGCGACGATGTGACTACCAACCCGCGTACCATCGTTGTGAATGGTGATATCGAACTCACCGCTCTCTTCTCCGCCGAGGTTATCAACGTCAGCGTCATCGCCACCGACGGTGGTGTTGTGACCGGCGCCGGTAACTACACCTACGGCGAGACCGTCACCCTCAACGCTGTTGCCAACAACTGCTACGAGTTTGCCGGCTGGAGCAACGACGAGACGAACGCCACCCTCACCTTCACTGCTACTGAGAATGTTGCCCTGCTCGCCACCTTCGAGGCTGTGACCACTGGTTCCCTCGAGACGGTCACCGCTTGCGGCAGCTACACTTGGAACAACAATGTCTACACCGCCAGCGGCGAATACACCTACGAGGGTACCACCCTTGGTGGCTGCGACAGCACTGCTGTTCTGAACCTCACCATCAATACTCCTGTCAACGTCCAGGCTACCGCCCAGGCTTGCACCGAGTATACTTGGAACTATGACGGCCGCACCTACAATGCCACCGGTGTCTACACCATCGACACCGTCGACGTCAACGGTTGCGACATCACTGCCACCCTCGACCTCACCATCCAGAACGTGCTGACCGAGACCATCACCGAGACCGCCTGCGGCAGCTTCTCCTGGAACGACTCCGTCTACACCGAGAGCGGCGTGTACACCTACACCACTAACGGCAGCAATGGTTGCGACAGCATCGCTACGCTCGTCCTGACCATCAACACCCCCGTTACTGGCGACGATGTCACCGCTACGGCTTGCGACAACTATGAGTGGAATGGCACCAACTACACTCAGAGCGGCGTCTACACCGTGGTTCTGCCCGCCGTCAACGGCTGCGACAGCACCGTGACCCTGAACCTCACGATCAACCACGCTGCTGCTACTACTATCAATGTCGAGGCTTGCGACAGCTACGAATGGGCCGCCAACAACGTGACCTATACCGCCAGCGGCAGCTATGTCTTCGACACCCTCACCGCCGCCGGTTGCGACAGCACCGTGACCCTCATGCTCACCATCAACCAGTCTGTCGGCACTCAGATCTTTGAGACCGCTGTTGGCAGCTACGAGTGGAATGGTGAAGTCTACACCGAGGACACTGTTGTCACCTGGATTGGTACCACTGTTGAAGGTTGCGACAGCACCGTGATCCTGACCCTGACCATCACTCCTGCCGAGTACACCGTCACCGTCTCCGTCAACGATCCTGCCATGGGTAATGTCAGCCAGAGCGGCGAAATCACCGTCACCGCCGGTTCGACCTTCTCCGTGACCGCCACCGCCAACGCCGGCTACCGCTTCGTCAACTGGAGCAACGGCCTGACCGATGCCACCATCGAGATTGTTGTCGAGTCCGACACCACCCTCGTTGCCAACTTCGAGGCTGTTATCTACATTGTCAACGCCACTGTCAACGACGAGACCATGGGCCGCGTCATCGGCAACTTCGGCGAGCACCAGTATGGTGATGTCGTCGACCTGACCGCCGAGCCCTTCGATGGCTATGAGTTCGTCCGCTGGAGCAATGGCGAGACCAACGCCCACATCACCTTCCAGGTCACTGAGGATGTCAACCTCGTCGCCGAGTTCCGTGCCATCACTGGCATCGACGATGTCGAGGGCAGCAATGCCAACATCTACAGTGTCGACAACACCATCGTTGTCAAGGGCGCTGAGAACCTCACTATCTATGTCTACGATGTCAACGGCCGCTGCGTGCGCAAGCAGGCCAATGCTACCGAGACCGTCGAGTTCACCATGTCGAGCACTGGTGTCTACCTGGTCAAGGTCGGCAACGCCCCTGCCAAGCGCGTCGTCGTGGTTCGCTAACCTCGCATAACGCTATCCAAAAAGGCTCCGGGAAACCTCGGAGCCTTTTTTTTGCTCCGGGAAAGGGTAGGGTGGCCTCCTCCAAAATCGCAGAAAACGCCCTCAAAAAAGGCTCAAAATACCCCTTTTGTAACTAATTGATACATAATACCAACTCCGTATCAAGTCCGACTCAACTCCGACTCAAGTCCGACCCAACTCCGACTGCGGTCGGAGATGACTCGGAGTTGGGTCGGAGATGACCCGGAGCTGTTGCGGATCCCCTGCCAAATATTTGCTATCCTATTACAATAATTAATAACTTCCTGCGTTATCCATAAACCAATTTTAAAATCAACATATATATCATGACACAAGAAAAACTCAAATTCAACCCCAACCCGCTGGTGACATTCCTCCAGAAACCCATGAAGGAGTTCACCAAAGCCGATATCCTCAAGGTCATCGAGGAGTTCCAAATCGAGATGATCAACTTCCGCTACATGGCGGACGACGGCAAGTTGCACACGTTGAACTTCGTTATCCAGAGCCTCGAGCATGCTGAGGAGGTGCTGACCTCGGGCGAGCGTGTCGACGGCTCGAGCCTCTTCCCCTACATCGAGGCCGGCAACTCGGACCTCTATGTCATCCCTCGTTTCCGCACTGCTTTCCTCGATCCCTTCACCGAGGTGCCTACCCTCGACATCCTCTGTTCGTTCTACAACAAGGACGGCGAACCTTTCGAAATGGCTCCCGAATATACCCTGGCTAAAGCCGGCCGTGCCTTCCGTGAGGCTACGGGCGGCATGGAGTTCGAGGTGATGGGCGAGCTGGAGTACTATGCCATTGCCCCGCGCCAGGACGAGTACATGCCCGAGGACCAGCATGGCTACCACGTGTCGATGCCCTACTGCAAGTTTGAGGATTTCCGCACCGAGGCTATGCGCATAATCGCCGCCGCCGGTGGCGAAATCAAGTATGGCCACTCCGAGGTGGGCAACTTCACCAATGGCGACTTGATGTATGAGCAGAACGAGATTGAGTTCCTCCCCACGACCCTCGAGGCGGCCGCCGACCAGCTGGTCATCGCCAAATGGATGATGCGCGAGCTGGGCTACAAATATGGTATCACCATCACCTTCGCCCCGAAGATTACTGTCGGCAAGGCCGGCAGCGGCATGCACATCCACACCCGCGTGAGTCTCGACGGCAAGAACATGTATGTGGGCGACAACGGCCTGAGCGAAGTGGCTATGAAGACCATGGCAGGCATCCTTTCGCTGGCAGGCTCTCTCACTGCCTTCGGCAATACCAATCCCACTTCCTACTTCCGCCTGGTGCCCCATCAGGAGGCTCCCACCAACATCTGCTGGGGCGACCGCAACCGCTCCGCCATGGTGCGTGTGCCGCTGGGATGGAACAAGGGCAGTGGCAACATGATGGCCCATGCCAATCCGCTGGAGAAAAACAGCGAAGTGGACTTCAGCCGCAAGCAGACCATCGAACTCCGCACCCCCGACGGCTCGGCCAATGTTTACCTGCTCTTGGCTGGCATGACCGTCGCCGCCCGCCACGGTTTCGAGATGGAGAATGCCGTGCAGTATGCCAAGGACCGCTACGTCAGCGTCAATATCTTCGAGCACGAGGATGTGTTGGCCAAACTCGACGTGCTGCCCGACAGCTGCGCCGCCAGCGCCGACCTGCTGGAGCGCGACCGCGCCTTGTACGAGCAGGATGGCATCTTCGCCCCGAAACTCATCGACGGCATCCTCAAACAGCTCCGTGCTTTCAACGACCGCACCCTCCGTGCCGACATCGGCAAGGATGCCCAGAAAACCCTCGAGCTCGTCGAGACGTTTATCCATTGTGGGTGATGAACCATGCAACACTCCTTATCGGCGGCAACCAAGGTGACCGGATACTGCTGATTGACCAGGCGACAGAGCAGATACGGCAACGTATCGGCTCTGTCGTTGCTTTGTCTACTGTCTATGAGACCGAGCCATGGGGTGAGTTCGGCGTTCCGCCGCAAAAATTCCTCAACCGCGGCATGGTGGTGGCCACCACGCTGTCGCCGTGGCAGGTGCTGCGCACGGCGCTCGACATCGAAAAAAAACTTGGTCGCCAACGCCCCCAATCTTCTAATCTCAATTCTCAAGCCCCAATTCGAAGATACCATTCCCGTCCGATGGACATCGACCTCATCTTCTATGACGACCTTGTTGTCGACACTCCGGAACTCACACTCCCGCATCCACGGATGCACCTGCGGCACTTTGTGCTTGAACCCCTCGCCGAGATTATGCCCGAATTCCGGCATCCGGTGCTAAAGAGAACCATTACACAGCTATTGCATGAAATATAAATCACTGTTATTATTGTTTTTCTTCTTGCCCTTGGCGGTGATGGCGCAGAATGCCACCGTCAGCGGCAGCATCACCGACACCCGCACCGGCGAGACACTCATAGGTGCCACGGTGGTCGACGTACTCAGCGGCAAAGGGACGGTGACCAACGTTTATGGCCATTTCTCGCTGACGCTCAAGCGCGACTCGGTGAGCCTCAAGGTCTCCTATGTGGGCTATGAACCGCAGTTCTTCAACTTCCGGTTGGACAAAAACCGTGAACTCAATGTCAAACTTTCCTCCAGCGTGACCCTCGACGAGGTGACCATCACTGCTGAGCGCGTGGGCGACGTGAAGTCGTCGCAGATGAGTGCCAACGTGATGACCGTGGAGAAAATCAAGTCGGTCCCCGTGATGTTCGGCGAGGCCGACCTCATCAAGGCACTGCAGCTCATGCCGGGCGTGCAGAGCGGAAGTGAGGGCAACAGCGGCATGTATGTCCGCGGTGGCGGCCCCGACGAGAATCTCTTCCTACTCGATGGTGTGCCACTCTACAATGTCAGCCACATGGGCGGTTTCTTTTCGGCTTTCAATACCGATGCAGTGAAAAACGTGACACTCTACAAGGGCAGTTTCCCTGCCCGTTTCGGAGGCCGTTTGAGTGCAGTTCTCGACGTGACGCAAAACAACGGCAACGACAAGGAACTCCACGGCAATTTCTCTGTGGGACTGATTTCGGCCAAGTTCAATCTCGAAGGCCCCATCGTCAAAGAGAAGACCACCTTCAGTATCTCGGCACGCCGCACCTATGCCGAGCTCTTCGTTATCCCCACCATCATGTGGCTCGACAGGATTACCAGTGAGGAACCTCAAGGCCCTACTGTGGCTCAGAACGCCAAGTTCGATGCGGGCTATTGGTTCTACGATATCAACGCCAAGTTGACGCACAAGTTCAGCGACCGCAGCCGCCTCTATGCCTCTTTCTTCATGGGCGACGACAAAATCCATGGCAAGGTCCACACGGTCACCTCGCTCGACGAGGATATCTATCTGGGCTTCTCCAACAAGTGGGGCAACATTGTGGGTGCGTTGAGATGGAACTATGAACTCACCCCCAAGCTCTTCTTGAACCTCGCGGCCAACTATACGCAATACGACAACAACATCACGGGTTCGGTGGAGAAACTTGCCACGCCCAACGACCCCAATGCCTCGACCATGGAGGGCGACTACAACTCGGGCATCAAGGAGGCTACCTTGCGTGCCGACTTCGACCTGACGCCCAATCCGGAACACCTGGTGAAATTCGGCGCCGCCGCCACCCGCCACTGGTTTACCCCCGAGGTGGCCAGCGCCAGCATCAACTACTATGACTCCGTCCAGATGAATCAGGCTCTGCAGATGGATTCCAACATCATGAGCGGCACCGTCCCCGCCAACGAGTTCGTCGTCTATGGCGAGGACGACTGGAGCATCACCGAGACCGTGAAACTCAACTATGGCTTGCATCTCAGTGCTTTCGACGTGAGCGGAAAGCTCTACAAGTCCATCCAGCCGCGCCTTTCGGGGCGGGTGATGCTCAGCGATGACTTCTCGGTAAAGGTTGGCTATGCGCGTATGACGCAATATGTCCATCTGCTCTCCACCACCAGCGTCACGCTGCCCACCGATTTGTGGGTGCCTGTGACCGAACGCGTGGAGCCCATGACCAGCGACCAGCTGGCTGCCGGAATGAACTATAGCGTCAGCGGCATCGCCGACTTTAGCATTGAGGCCTACTACAAACGCATGGACAACATCATCGAGTACAAGGACGGCGCCACCTTCTTCGGCAGCAGCGAGCATTGGGAGAACCTCGTCTATAGCGGCCGTGGCTGGAGCTATGGTGTGGAGTTCCTTATCCAGCGCGAGTTTGGCGACCTCACAGGGTGGATAGGCTACACCTGGAGTCGTTCGATGCGACTCTTCGACCGCCCGGGGCAGGTGCTCAACGGCGGCAATGCCTTCCCCGCCAAATACGACCGTCGGCATGACCTCTCCATCGTGCTCAACTACAAGGTGAGTCCCACCATCGACGTCAGCGCCACATGGGTCTTCTCCACCGGCAATGCCGCCTCGCTGGCCACGCAGACCTATCCCGTGGCTGCCGAGGACCCCGACGACTACGATGAAGGTGCCATGCACCCCACCGGCAGCATCAACGTCATCGAGGGCCGCAACAACTACCGCATGCCCAATTACCATCGCCTTGACCTCGGCGCCAATTTCCACCGCAAGTTCCGCCGTGCCCGCCGCACCATCAGCGTCAGCATTTACAACGTTTACAACCGTCAGAACCCATACATGCTCTACCGCTCGCGTACCGAGACCTACCGTAACTATCCCTCGGCCCTCGTCCAGCTAAGCATCTTCCCGATCCTTCCGAGTGTTGGTTATACATTGTATTTTTAATAGATTCGATAGACAAGATATATTGTATAGATTATGAAACGATTTGGTAAAATACTTCTGGGGTCTTTTCTCCTTCTTTTCTCATTCATCACTACAGGTTGCGAAAAGGTGCTCGAAATCGACTACGATCCCTCCTCGGCGCAGCTTGTGGTCAACGGAGTGCCGCAGGCCGGCAAGCGTGCTTTCGTCTATTTCGGCAACAGCCGTTTCTTTCTCGACCTCTCCAACAACCAGCCTGTCGAGTCGGCCAGCGTGACGCTCTATGTCAACGGCACCGCCTATGCACCCGATTCGGTGGCCAATTGCAAATATTTCTTCCCCTACACGTATGCTCCGGGTGACAGCATCGAGCTCGATGCCACCGATGGCACCCGCCACGCTCACGCTCGGACCTACGTGCCCCTCGTCCCCTCTTTCTCCAATGTGAAACTCTATGACCAGGCGTCGGGACAGGCGCTGCGCTACTATCTGGCAAAGTTTGATTTCCAGGACCATGCTGGCGTCGACGAATACTACAACTTGCGTGTCATGGTGCGCGACAGCGGTGTGCGCTTCAACGAATGGCTGCAGAAATACGATACCGTAGACTCTGTCCATGCCACTTATTTCATGCTCCGCAATGCTCCCGAAATCTGTGGCGACGCCTCCTACAGCAACCCTATGCTGGGTTTACTTTATACGCGTAACTTCTTCAACGACGGTGAAATCGATGGGCGCAACTACCCCGTCGAGCTGGCTATCCTCCATCTCATCGACACCAACGAGGTGCAGCCTTTCAAGCACGAGTACACGGTGAGTCTCGAGTCTATCACCTATGCCCGCCTGCGATACCTTATAGATGTGTCGCGGCAGGGCGGCGGCAGCACCAGCTTCTTTGTTGAGCAGGGGGCTGTGCGCGGCAATGTCGAGGGGGCACTCGGCGTCTTTGCCGGGTCGGCCAAGAGCGAGGTCACATTCTGGCCCGATACCCTTCCTCCCGCCCCGATGACCAATCCGCCTGCGGTCGATCCGGGTACTTTGCGCAAGTTGCTCACCCATTAAATTTAACTTAAAAATCGTTAATTTCAAGCGGGTTTCTGGCCAGAAACGGCCAAAAACCCGCTTTGGCATAACTAACTATAAACCACCTATTAACTCCCTACCAACCCCCTACCAACTCCTACCACGGTAGGAGTTGGTAGGGTGTTGGTAGGTCGATGGTAGGGAATTTGTACTTAGGGTGACCAAGTTTGTCTCCAGTCGCATTCGAGTTGGTGAGCACCGGTTGTTGCTGTCGCGACTTTTAAAAAAATTGAAAAAAGAAAAAATATTTTGCCAGTTTCAGAAATGTTCGTATCTTTGCAGTCCGAAATATGGGGGAGAAATACCCTCGAAATGAGTGAAAGTAATTAAAAAACAAACAATTAGAAAATGTACGCAATCGTAGAAATCGCAGGCAAGCAATTCAAGGTCGCCCAAGATCAGAAGATTTTCGTCAACCGTCTGAAGAACGACGAGGGTAGCGAAGTGTCTTTTGACACCGTG
>JAEEGF011343021.1_pt1 | contig 11157 bp, 10 predicted proteins | sample 9134171 | NCBI WGS metagenome assembly JAEEGF01 (sample SAMN16246542, study PRJNA631951) | gut metagenome | biome: gut microbiome; feature: rumen; material: AP-attached | host: Bos | place: Iran: Karaj | collected 2018-10
GATGATAGCATAATTATACCTTATAGTCACGATATGTAAACAAAAGAGTAAACGGATTTGCCACCTTGAAAACCTAGTGATCCACAGGTTATTATGGTCATTGAAGGAGCACCTGATGAGAATCTCAACAAAAGGCCGGTACGCGATGTGCGTCATGATAGATCTTGCGGAGCATTACAAGGAAGGACCCGTGGCCCTTAAGGACATAGCCGCAAGGCAGAACATATCAAAGAAATACCTTGAGCAGATTGTATCATTGCTCAACCGTCCCGATTTCCTGAAGACCATCAGAGGGGCCCAGGGAGGCTATATGCTCGCCAGGACCCCTGACAAATACACTGTGGCTGAGATCCTGAAGCTCTCCGAGGGCAGCCTTGCCCCGGTTCCGGACCTGGATGACCCCTCAGAGGCAGCAGCCGCAGCGGACTATCAGCTTCTGCCGCTTTGGCAGGGCCTATATGATGTCGTCAACACCTACCTTGAGGGTGTGACGCTCCAGAGCATCCTGGACAAGCGGATGGAGAGCTTCGATTACAGTATCTGATTTTCCTTCGCTCAATCCGTGAAAAGCGGTGTGGACAGATAGCGGTCTCCGGTATCCGGAAGCAGGACCACTATTGTCTTTCCCTTGTTCTCAGGCCTCTCTGCAAGCTTTGTCGCGGCAAAGAGCGCCGCACCGGATGAGATTCCCACAAGTACACCGTCTCTTCTTGCCACTTCCTTGCCTGTGGCGAATGCATCCTCATTGGAGACAGGGATGATCTCGTCATAGATCTTGGTGTTCAGTGTGTCAGGGACAAAGCCAGCGCCTATTCCCTGGATCTTGTGGGGACCTGCAACACCCTTTGAGAGCACCGGTGATGTCTCGGGCTCAACCGCCACAACCTTGACCGCAGGATTCTTCGACTTGAGGAACTCTCCTGTTCCGGACAGTGTTCCGCCTGTGCCTACGCCGGCTACAAAGAAGTCCACTTTTCCGTCCGTGTCCGCCCAGATCTCAGGGCCAGTTGTTGCCTTGTGGGCTGCCGGGTTGGCAGGGTTGACGAACTGTCCGGGAATGAAGCTGTTCGGAATCTCCTTTGCAAGCTCATCCGCCTTTGCGATGGCCCCTTTCATGCCCTTTGCCCCTTCTGTGAGCACAATCTCCGCACCATAGGCCTTCAAAAGGTTGCGTCTCTCAACGCTCATCGTCTCTGGCATTGTGAGGATAGCCCTGTATCCCCTGGCTGCGGCAATGGCTGCAAGTCCTATTCCCGTGTTACCGCTGGTGGGCTCAATGATAACCGAGTACGGCTTCAGGATTCCCTTCTTCTCAGCATCCTCGATCATTGCCTTGGCAATCCTGTCCTTGACGCTTCCTGCCGGGTTCAGGTACTCAAGCTTGACAAGGATCGTCGCCTGAAGCCCGTGTGCCTTCGAATAGTTCTTAACCTTCACTAGCGGTGTTCCGCCGACCAGCTGTGTGATATCCTCATAAACTCTAGCCATAACAGCCTCCCCTAATCCAATTTCAATTGGCTCAAATTCATTTTCTACTAAACCTACTGGTTTACTTGGTTATATGCTACACCAAACGTCATGTTTTTGTAAATAGAAACTCAAAACATTTTATCTTGCACTTGCCACCAGAAGAGCAAACTGGTAGAATCTTTGTTTGGGTAGTCGCCCATTCATCAATGATATCTAGGAGGACTTGTCATGGAAGCTGGCAGTAGTAGATTATTCGCAGATTCCGACCCTGTGCCTGATTCAAGGTCCTCCGTTTTCATACGCTGAACCCATTCAGACAATAGTCACCATCTGCACTGATTCACTCGTCAACTCTTAACAACAGTTCAGGGAGAATTTGTTATGGCACAGCATAACGTAAGTGTTGAAGACACATTGAAGGTATTGGTTGACAACAAGAAATACTCAACCGTAAAGGATGTACTGGTCACAATGAACCCGTCAGATATCGCATCGATATTCGACGAGCTTGCAGAAGACCAGCTCCCCATAATGTTCCGCCTGCTTCCCAAGGCACTGGCGGCAGACACATTCGTCGAGATGGACCCTGACAACCAGGAGCTCCTGATCAAGGGCTTCTCGGACACAGAGCTCAAGCAGGTCCTTGACGAACTCTATATAGATGATGCCGCGGACATCGTCGAGGAAATGCCGGCGAACGTCGTCAGCAGGATCCTCAGGCATGTCACCCCGGACAGAAGGCGCGAGATCAATGAGATCCTGCAGTTCCCGGAGAACAGCGCAGGATCGATCATGACCACGGAGTATGTCTCGCTGTCCGCCGACATGACAGTCAAGGATGCCTTCCAGAAAATCCGCGACACAGGCGTTGACAAAGAGACCATCTACACCTGTTATGTCCTCTCAAGGTTCAACAGGATCCTCGGCCTTGTCTCAGCCAAGGACCTGATGCTGGCAAAGGACCAGGATGTCACAGTCGAGACACTGATGACCACCAACGTCATCACGGTGAGCACCCTGATGGACCAGGAGGAAGTTGCCAAGCAGCTCTCGAAATACAACTTCCTGGCCTTGCCTGTCGTGGACCGCGACAACAGGATGGTCGGTATAATCACATTCGACGATGCCATGGACGTCATGGAGGAAGAGGCAACTGAGGATATCACGATCATGTCCGCTCAGACGCCTTACGAGAAGTCATATCTGCGCACCTCCCCATGGGAGCTCTTCAAGCACAGGATCCCATGGCTGATGCTCCTGATGATCTCCGCAACATTCACAGGTCTGATAATCACAAGCTTCGAGAACTCCCTGGCCCAGCTTGTCATCCTGACCGCATTCATCCCGATGCTGATGGACACCGGCGGAAACTCAGGCTCGCAGTCGTCAGTCACCGTCATCCGTGCCATCTCACTTGGTGAGCTGGACGTGAAGGACCTGGGCAAGGTGCTTCTCAAGGAGTTCTCCACAGCCCTGATGTGCGGCCTTGCGCTGGGCGTGGTGTGTTTCGGAAAGGTAATGCTTGTAGACGGACTCCTGTTCGGAAACATGGCGGAGGCAGTCACCTACTCCTTCCCGCATGTGGCCCTTGTGGTAAGCCTGACAATGTCGCTTACCGTAGTGATGGCGAAGCTCATCGGATGCACGTTGCCGATTCTGGCGAAGAAACTCGGATTCGACCCCGCAGTGATGGCAAGTCCGTTCATCACCACAATCGTCGATGCCCTGTCCCTGCTGGTTTACCTGAAGATAGCTACAGTGGTCCTCTTCTGAGGCCACTGCCTGTCAGAAATACTTTCTAAGTCCTAGACCGTCCTTGAACTCGAACCTCTGCTCGAGGAACTTCGAGCACAGCCCTATCAGCGTCCCGTTGATCAGGGCGCAGATGATCGTGCCCCACTTCACGCCCCTGAACACGCCGAAGCCGAAGAAGATGAACGAGAGGATCACGCCTATGAGACAGGAGCAGATGTCATATCCGGTCTTGAACCTGTGTATCTCCACCCCGTATTTCGAGGAGACCTCCTTGACGAACAGCTCATAGACCTCAGGGGCGATGTACGTATGGAAGAAAAGCGCAATCCCTATTGCGCAGAGCACCATCCCGAGCGTGTAGTATGTGATTCTCAGCGCCATGTTCTCCATGGGCACATAAGATACCAGGAGCATGCAGAGATCCAGGATGAAGCCGTAGATCACAGCGGTCACAAATGAGAAGAGATAGCTTAGCTTGAACCTGCGCACGACCAATGCCATGATTATCAGCAGCACGGCCTGCAGCGTGTACTCAGCCATGCCGAATGTGAAGAAGCTGTAAGTCTCGGAGATCTTGAGGTGCAGGATATAAGCCGGTGCCACGACCATGGACACACCAAAATCCGGCTTTTCCATGAAGGCAACTCCCAAGGCGACGAATATCAGCCCGAGCACATAGGCAAGTTCAGTGTAAAATGTCTTTCTCATCTGGCCAATTGTACTATAACATTAGTGCTATGGGAAAGATTGATTACGACGAACTGAACGCAATGCTGGCATCAATCACCGAAGGTGTGCCGTATACCATGACAAACCTCGCCAATGCCTCCGCACTGCTGTTTGAGAAGCTCAGCGACATCAACTGGGCAGGCTTCTACACGATCAAGGACAGCAAGCTTGTGCTGGGACCGTTCCAGGGCAAGGTGGCATGCACCATCATCCAGATCGGCAAAGGCGTCTGCGGGACAGCCGTGGCCACGGACAGCACACAGCTTGTCCCTGACGTGCACAAGTTCCCCGGGCACATCGCCTGTGACAGCGCAAGCAACTCCGAGATAGTCATCCCGATGCACCGGCACGGAGAGCTCTTCGGCGTCTTGGACATAGACAGCCCCTTCTTTGACCGCTTCTCAGAAGAAGACAGGAAAGGCCTTGAAGCCTTTGTCCGAATTCTTGAGGGGGCAATCTGAAATGCGTCTTGCAAAACCCAAGAAAAAAGGCTTGATCCACATCCTGTTCAGCAGGGTCCTGATCATAGCGCTCCTTATCCTCCTGCAGGTAGTGATCTTCATAGGAATTTACCTGTTCCTTGCGGACTCCGTCCCCTTCTTCACTGCCTTTGTGGTCCTGTTCACATTCGCCATGGTCTTCTACGTCTTCAACAGCGACATGGACAGCTCGGCAAAGCTTACCTGGCTGCTGATCCTGGCAATCGCACCCATTCCCGGCGCCATCTTCCTGGCATACACAAAGATAAACGTCGGCCACCGCGAGGTCACAAGGTGCGTTGAGAGACTGATCTCGGAGAGCAGGAACCTCATTGAGCAGGATCCTGACACCATCAAGGCGCTGAAGGACGACAGGTCAGGAACGGCTGAGCTGGACTGCTACATGAACCGCACCAACAGCTTCCCCGTCTACAGAAACACGTCCGTCAGTTACTTCCCGCTGGGCGAGTACAAGTTCAAGGCAATGCTCGAGGAGCTTGAGAAGGCGCAGTCCTTCATCTTCATGGAGTACTTCATCATCGAGGAAGGAGAGATGTGGGGCGCGATCCTGGACATCCTTGCCAGAAAGGCAAAGCAAGGCGTGGATGTCCGCGTGATGTTCGACGGACTCTGCGAGATAACCACACTGCCCGGCAATTACACAAAACTACTCGAGAAAGAGGGAATCAAGGCCCGTGCCTTCTCACACCTGACCCCGATGGTCTCCACCCACTATAACTACAGGGACCACCGCAAGATTCTGGTCATTGACGGCAAGGTGGCCTTCAACGGAGGGGTGAACCTCGCCGACGAGTATATCAACCGCATAGTGCGCTTCGGCCACTGGAAGGACACCGCCGTGATGATCAAGGGCCCCGCGGTGCAGAGCTTCACCCTCATGTTCCTCCAGATGTGGAACATCTACGAGAAAGAGGCGGATTTCAAGGAGGCCAGGATCAAGGCAGACCCCGTGGAGGCGGAAGGCTACGTCATACCATACGGCGACTGCCCGCTTGACAGATACAAGGTCGGAGAGAGCGTCTACACGGACATCCTCTACCGCGCCAACCGATACGTGCACATAATGACCCCGTACCTCATCCTTGACGGCGAGCTTGAGACCGCCCTGAAATACGCGGCCGAGCGCGGCGTTGACGTCAGGATCATCCTCCCCGGCATCCCGGACAAGAAGACCGCCTACTCGCTCGCGAAGGCCCACTACAGGTCCCTTGTCGAATCCGGCGTCAGAATCCATGAGTACACCCTGGGCTTCGTCCACGCCAAGGTTGTGACCTCAGACGACGAGAAAGCCGTGGTGGGCACCATCAACTTCGACTACCGCAGCCTCTACCACCACTTTGAGTGCGCCACATACATGTACGGGACACCATGCATAAAGGAAATCGATGCCGACTTCGCCGCCACCCTTGAGAAGTGCCGAGAGGTGACACCTGAGACAATCAAGAAAGGGAAGAAGTCATACAAGATATTCGGGACAATCCTCAAGCTGTTTGCCCCGCTGTTCTAAGCAGAAGGAGAATAATAATGCTGGAAATCGGAACCAAGGCACCTGACTTTGAGCTGCCTGACCAGAACGGACAGACCCACAGGCTCTCAGACTATCTGGGGAAGAAAGTCATCCTGTACTTCTACCCCAAGGACAACACCTCAGGCTGCACGAAGCAGGCCTGCGGCTTCAGTGAGAGAAACCCCCAGTTCAGGGAGAAAGGCGCAGTGATCCTGGGCGTCAGCAAGGACTCCGTGGCATCGCACAAGAAATTCGAGCAGAACCACAACCTGGGCTTCACCCTCCTCTCAGACCCGGAGCTGAAAGTGATCAAGGCCTACGGTGTCTGGCAGGAGAAAAAGCTCTACGGCAAAGTGACTATGGGCGTTGTGCGCACCACATACCTGATTGATGAGAGTGGTATTGTTGTCAAGGCTATGGGAGGCGTCAAGGCCGCAGAGAACCCAGAGCAAATGCTCCAGATGCTCTGATCATCCGTCCATCTCAGGAAAAAGTTCAAACTAAACTTAAGTTTACATGCCTGAAAAATTGAACTCTTCAGTTTTTTAAGCCAACTAAACCGAGTTTAGTTTGAACTTTTCAGGTGGTGGCCTTAAAAACAAGAACCCAGGCTTTCAATTTTAGGTGCCTACCGGATTTGCCCTCCGCCTACCGCATGGCTTCAAATCCGCATTTTGGCTCATTAAAACAGAAAACGGAAGCCTGCCGACTTCCGTTCCTGTTTTAGGTGCCTACCGGATTTGAACCGGTGAACAACGGTTTTGCAGACCGCCCCCTTAGACCACTTGGGTAAAGCACCATGACACTTATTCAGTGCATTCCTAATTTAACAAAAAACATGTCAGAATGCAAGTACTATGTCATTCTCACTTGTCACGGACCTGATTTTGAAGGACAATTAGAAGAAGGCAAATGGATTCGGAGGAGCAGATGACAAAGGCCAAAGTGCAGAGCGATATCATCAGGCTGGACAGCCGCAGGACCTCATACATTATCAAGGTCAGTGAGACAGGACATCTGGAGAACCTTTATTACGGCAGGAAGCTGCGCTCCGACTCGGACATGGATGCGCTCATGATCAAGCGCATAACAGGCATCGGCACCGGTGTGGCGTATTCAGAAAGAAGACCGCTCGTCTTTTTGGAGACCACATGCCTTGAGACCAGCACCCCGGGAAAAGGTGATTTCCGCACCCCTGCAGTCCAGGTCGAGTACTCAAACGGCATGACCACCCTGGATTTCGTCTACAAGGCACACAGGTTCGTGGACGGGAAGCCCAAGATCTCAGGTCTGATTGCCCAGTCTTATGCCAACTTCCCTGAGGAAGCCACCACCCTTCAGATCCAGATGGCCGACAAGAGGCTGCCCATTGTCCTACAGCTCAACTACACGATGTTCAAGGAGAGCGACACTCTTGTCAGATCCTGCATCCTGACAAACGGGATGAAGGAGAGCATAGTCATCCGCAACCTCGCAAGCCTCCAGCTGGACCTTCCTGACGCGGACTGGAACGTAGTGACTTTCGACGGGGCATGGGCACGCGAGCGCAGCGTCACCAGAAGGCACCTTGAGGAAGGGATCATCGAGGTCGGGTCAAACTGCGGCGTCTCAAGCGCCTTCCATAACCCCGCTGTTTTCCTTGAGAGACCGGACTGCACATACAAATCAGGCGAGTGCTATGCATTCAACCTGATCTATTCGGGCAACCACCGCGAGATAGTCGAGAAGAGCCCGTTCGGACTTGCAAGGATCCAGACAGGAATCAATCCGCAGGGCTTCGCATGGACGCTGGATCCGGGCAAGGAGTTCACTTCCCCTGAGGCGGTTGCCACATACTCACAGTTCGGCACCAACGGCGCCAGCAACAACCTGCATGCGTTTGTAAACAGCCACATAGTCAGAGGCTCATGGCAGTATCGCGAGCGCCCGGTTCTCTGCAACAACTGGGAGGCCACCTATTTCAATTTCTCAGAGGGCAGGATCATCGAGCTTGCCAGAGCAGCCAAGGAGCTTGGAGTTGAGCTCTTTGTCCTTGATGACGGCTGGTTCGGGCAGAGAAACGATGACACCACAAGCCTGGGCGACTGGTATGTGAACACCAAGAAGCTCACCGGCGGAATCACAAGGCTCGCAGACAAGATCCATGCCATGGACATGATGTTCGGAATCTGGGTCGAGCCTGAGATGATCAGCAGAAGAAGCCTCCTCTTTGACAGCCACCCCGACTGGGCAGTCATGATTCCCGGAAGGGAGCCATCAGTCGGAAGAAACCAGTTCATCCTGGACCTCACAAGGAAGGAGGTGCGTGACTATCTTGTCAGGACTATGACCGAGGTGTTCCGCATCTCAAAGGCAGACTATGTCAAATGGGACATGAACAGGATATTCAGCGACCTGTACAGCGCATCCGGAATCAGGATGGGAGAGTTCGGACACAGATATGTCATGGGCCTTTATGAGGTGTTCTCGCGCCTTGTGAGCGCATTCCCCAAAATACTGTTCGAAGGCTGTGCGTCAGGCGGAAACAGGTTCGACCTTGGAGTCCTGTGCTTCATGCCTCAGATCTGGACAAGCGACAACTCCGATGCCTGCTGCAGGACAAGCATCCAGGGAGGCACATCCTATGCCTACCCTGTCAGCACAATGGGCGCCCATGTCTCGGCTTCCCCGAACCATCAGACACTCAGGAAGACAGACATAGAGTCACGTTTCAATGTGGCTGCATTCGGGATCCTTGGCTATGAGATGGATCTTGGAGCGCTGAACTCCCAGCAGAGGCTTGCCGTAAAGGACCAGATCGCATTCTACAAGCGCTACAGGGCGCTTCTGCAGTACGGGCGTTTCTTCAGGCTTTCCGATGAAGGCGCAAACCGCACCAGGTGGATGGTGGCAAACACTGATTTCAGTGAGATGATAGTCCTTGATTTCCAGACCCTGAACCAGAGCAACACAGGACCCGAGGTCCTGAGAATCCCGTATGCGCGCGCAGAGTTCGACTATGAGCTTACCTCAAGGATCCAAAAGGTCCCGATCAGCGACTTCGGAAGCCTGATCAACATGGTCAGCCCCGTCATGCTCAAGGCAGACAGCAACCTGAAGAAGATAATTGATGACAAGGTGATGCTCAGCAGCAGCGACGAGCACTGCATTGTCTCAGGTGATGTCCTGGCTTATAGCGGAGTGAGGCTCAACCCGCAGTTCAGCGGCGCAGGCTTCGCGCAGGACGTAAGGGTCCTTGGAGACTTCGGCTCAAGGCTCTATCACATTGTGAGAATACAGAAGGAAGTCAGAAAGTAAGGCCTCGATTTCTCATCTCGCGCAGGAAGAAAGGTACAGCAAGAAGGGCAGCCCCATTTGTCAGCTCCCCCTCTCCCATGTTCTCAAGCACATAAGAGACCGGGACGGTGAGGATGTCAATCTGCTCGTTCTGATCCAGCTTGCGCTTATCAAGGTCAGTCTCCACGCTCATGTCCTCCGCAAGGCAGAAACCCACGGGACATCTCATGTACGCCGAGTTCTGGCAGACAGAGCCAAGCTCTGTGATTTTAGCGGCCCTGAGGCCTGTCTCCTCCCAAAGTTCCCTTGCAGCGGCATCAGATGCGCTCTCGCCCTTCTCCACAAGGCCTGCAGGAAACTCCAGTGTCACGGACTCAGTGCCGTGACGGAACTGCCTCTCCATCACAAAGCGCGCAATTCCGTCAGAGCCTGTGAAATAAGGGATGATTGTAACACCGCCTCGGGCGAAATCCAGCTCAACGAAGTCCCCCTCACGGCCCTCCGGACCTTTGCGGTGCACGCTGTTGATCTCAAAGAGGACGGTCTTTCCCTCGTTACGCCTGCTTTCAGTATTCCACAACAGGCGCGAAGGATCGGGAGAGCTCTCAAGAGTATTGAATGTGTTCTGGTCCAGCTTCCTCATGACTTCCTGGAGGAGCAGTCCGCAGTGCAGGAGGCGCAGGCCGACGGCGAGCACGAATCGAACGAGGGCACATAAGGCGTGTGGGTGAACTTCAGCGTGCCGTGCAGATACCGTGCGATGTCGCTGAAGGCCTTCGCGCTTTCGCTCTCCGGATTCTTCTCCAGCCAGTTCACGCCGAGATCCTCGTCCTGCTGCAGTCCCAGCTCCATGGGAATCTCGCCCAGGAACGGAACGCCCATCTCCACGCACAGGTTCTTGCCTCCGTCCTTCCCGAAAACGGGAATGCGTTTTCCGCAGTCGGGACAGATGAGACAGCTCATGTTCTCCACGAGGCCCAGGACCTTCACGTTGAGCTGCCCGGCGAAGTTCACGCTCTTGCGGGCATCCAGAATCGCCACCTGCTGGGGCGTGGTCACGACGATGGCACCCGCGAGGTCGGGCACGTTCTGGCAGATGGCCAGCTGCTCGTCGCCTGTTCCGGGAGGCGAGTCGATCAGAAGGTAGTCCAGGGCGCCCCACTCCACGTCTGCAAGGAACTGCCTTATGACGCCGAGCTTCATGGGTCCGCGGAAAACGACTGCCTGGTCCGGATCCTCGAGCGCGAAACTGACGCTCATGACCTTAAGACCCGGTCTCGGGGACACGGGCATGAAGCCCTTGCCGTCTTCGGAAGCCTGGAGGATGCCGTCCTCGCATCCGAACATCTTGGGAATGTTGGGGCCGTGGATATCGGTGTCAAGGACTCCGACAGTATGGCCCATCGCAAGAAGGGCATTGGCAAGGTTCACGGTAACGGTGCTTTTTCCCACACCGCCCTTTCCGCTCATGATGAGGATCTTGCGATCCACGAGTTTCATCCTGTTGTGGATGTTGATTTCCTGAATTTCGCTTTCGCTGGGCATGTTTTCCTCCGGCGTCTTTGCGGCGCACTGAAAAGATAGTCTTTTCCCCGCCTTTCGGCAAGACGGCCGCGGGGGAATGCCGCCGTCATTTACAAATCACAACCATGACTGTATAATCCTTGCAACGGAGAAAACCATGGCGGACAACCGGAGCAACACAAAACATCTGGGCTATTCTGGCCTCAAGGACCAGACCATTTCACTCATCAGGAAACTCAGGAGCATCATGTATCCCGACATCTTCGTTGAATGCCCCTGCTCCGCCGCCACCGTCATCGAAAGCAGCGTCGAAGCCGAGCAGATCCTGCGCGAGGTCATTCCCTGGGTCATGCCTGATTCCGATGCTGATGCCGTGACCATGAAGATCCTCGAAGG
>JAEEGF011773810.1_pt1 | contig 11157 bp, 12 predicted proteins | sample 9134171 | NCBI WGS metagenome assembly JAEEGF01 (sample SAMN16246542, study PRJNA631951) | gut metagenome | biome: gut microbiome; feature: rumen; material: AP-attached | host: Bos | place: Iran: Karaj | collected 2018-10
TCAGAACGTAGGAAAGCCCCGTGTTCACTATCATATCGACGATCGTATTGCTTGCGCCGACTATCGCGAACTTTATGAGCTGTATAAGGCTCTTTCCCTTCTTTTTGGCGGCTGGGGCGGCGGCGGCCGCCTCCTCCGCTTTTATGCTTTTGTTCTCCATTTAACGCTCCTTAACGCTGAATTATGGTGGTGGGAGGATTTGCGGGCTCGTAGTCCAAGAAGCGCCAGCCCATCCTGTAAGTCTTTATGACCTTGCCCGCGGAATCCTGTATCTCCCACTTGTGGAAGGGCACCCACTGCAGCGCAGCGATGTATTCCCTGGGCACTTCAAGGCCGGATATGACGGGATAGAACACTATGAAGAGCACGCCTGCGATCGCCATCCAAACGTATTTGACCTTGCCTATATTGCCGGGCTTCAAACCCTTTTCCTCACGCTTGCAGGCGTCAACATCCTCAATATAGCCTATGAGATAGCCCGCAGCGAGGGTTATGTAAGGCACCGTCGCAAAGAAATGATAAGCATAGGTGCTTCTCGGAACGAGCACCCACGGCAGGAACGAGGAGGCCATGCATACGAACAGGAACCACGCTTCGAGCGTGAACTTCTTCCTGTGGAATATGAGCACGAATATGAGCGCGGCGGTCGCGATCGTGCAGGCCGTCCACGTAGCGGGATTGCCGAAAGTGCTTATCGTTCCGACCCAGCCGTGCGGGTTTCCGTAGCCGCCCACGTAGAACCAAGTCGGGCGCAGGTCGAAGAGCCACATCCACCACGGCGAGGAAGCCGAATGATCGGACTTCAGCTGGCTGTGGTAGTTGTACATATCCTTCTGGTTGCTTACAACGCCCTTGATGTAGGTATCGACCGCATCGCCCAAGCTGAGCTTCACCTCATCCGCGGAGGCGTATTCGGAGGTATTCGCCGCATAGATCTGAGCCTGACGAGCGGGCTTCCACTGAGCGGTGTAGTACCTGAAGTAGGCGGCGGAATAGATGATGACGGGCACTATCACGAAGAATATAAGGCACCATGAGCAGAGCATGCCCGCTCTCTGCCAGAATTTCTTAACGAGCTTCGCATCATTAAACTTCTTGAGCTTTGCGAGCTTATAGCTCTTCACGCCCATTGTTATGAGCTTTACGAAGAACAGCACCGCAAGCGCCGCGCCCGTATAGATGTCTATCCATTTCGAGGCGCAGCCCAATCCGAAGAACAGGCCGGAAAGCGCCAGCGACTTCAGCATCTTTTTGGGATCGTCCCCTATATCCATGCTGATGAAATCATACATGAAATAGGTCATGAGCAGTATGAAGAACACGCCGTAAACGTCTATGGTCGAGATCCTCGTCTGCGTGAAATGCATGAAGTCGAACGTGAACAGGAAGGTCGAGAAGAGCGCGAGCTCCGATCTTTTAAGAAGCTTCTTGCCGAAGCAGTACATTATGGGGACCATAGCAATGCCGAACAGCACGCCCATTATTCGCCAGCCGAAGGGCTTCATGCCGAATATGAGTATGCCGAGGGCGATGAAGAGCTTGCCGAGCGGCGGATGGGTCCATTCGTAAACGGTCTGATTGTTGATATGCTCCCAAGCGGTGCGGCCGTGATAGAGCTCATCGAAATACATGCCGTTCATGTAGCTGGAATAGGCGGGAACGGTACCCTGTTCGTCAACCGCAGCGGCGCCCGCGCCTTCTGCGGTCACTCCCTCAACGAGTTTGCCTTCTTCATCGAAGAATGCGATCTCAAGAAGGACAAGATCGGGATCCTTGGGTCTGCCCGTATCGCCGCCGATCACCGTGAGGGTAACGCCCGTGGTGGCCTTGGCTTTTGCCGTTTCGGACTTGTTTACGGAAGTCCAGCGGAACATGTGACCGTATTCTGCGCGTTCCTTGGAGTTGAAAGCGATCTCGTCGCCGCTGTCGGTCACTATCTTGTAATTGGTGAAGGAAATGCCGGAATTCTGCCAAATATCGGAAAGCTTTACCGATCTGCCGAATTCTATCCTGACCGAATCGCCGGTGTTAGCCGCCCAATAGCTCGTGGGGAATTTGAGGGTGCCGAGCCTGAACAGAGCGATCGCGCCGTAAACGAGGGTCAGCACGAGAACGTATATGCGGTCGCGCTTGGTGAAATGAAGCTTAATATCGGTGGGGCCGGGAATTGAATCGCCGCTCATATCAAAGAACGAACGCCCCTTTACCGCGGCCATGCCGGTGAGCTTCCTCGCCTTATCGTTTGCATAGCTTTCGGGTGCGGGAAGCGGCTTGTTTTCGCCGCTGCGGCGCTTCCTCAAAATGAAGAACACGGCGGCAGCGCAGACGGCGGCGGCGAGTATAAGCAGTATCACCGTGAGAAGCCCGCCGGAGGAGCTTTCTTTATCCTCGGTTTCGGGCTGTGTGTTATCTTCGTAGAAGGGCATATAGTCGCCTTCGGCGTTTTCGAGCTTTTCGACTTTGAAATCATCGAACCAGGCGTCGCCGTAAGCGACGGCGCTGTAACCGCCTATGCGGCACGAAACGGTGAGCGAGGTCTGGTTGGGGCCCGTTCTGCCGGTAAGGGTCACGAGAGTCCAATCGTTATCGCCGTATATGGGATCGCTCGTGGCTATGATCTCACGCAAAGCGATGTTGGCCCCGGCGCCTTCCATGACTCCCTGAGTCTTCACCCAGCAGCTCAGCTTATAAACGGAAAGCGGCTCAACGGGAACGGTCTGATAAACGGCGGCGTCATCACTCGAAAGTACGCTTATATGGAGCACCATGCCGCGGCCGTCCTCCACCTCGCAGTAAGCGGAGGAGTTGCCGTAGTTTTCGTTATACTCGGCTTCGTATGAATGGAAGTTCCATGCTTCGGGGAAATAATCCTCCTCCCCACAGCTTTCGAAGCCGCCGTTGATCGGGAAAGCCGCCCCTTCCGCGAATACGGGAAGGCAGATAAGAACGGCGAGCAGTATTGCCAATGTGATCGTGACAATTCTTTTCACAGTGAGTATCCTTTCTTTGACCGGAATAAGATCGGCTCAGCCATTGTACCCGCGATGAGGCTTATTGCGGATAACGAGCACGAGGGTGAGCATTGTGAACCAGATAAACAGCACCACGTTTGCGAGCGAGCACCAGAATACTATCCTGTCATCCCAATAGAGGCCGTATTCAAAGAGCTTGCTGTAATAGAACGCCGATATGCAGTTGACGAGCATCGTCGCCGCATAGGCAAGATACGTGACGAGCAGACGCCTGTCGTTATAGAAAATGTAAGCGAACATTATGAGCATCAGCGCGGGGAATATGTAACGCTCATGCATATAATGGCCGAAGGTGAATATCGAGGCGAGCATCCATGCCATCGTGAGCGGAAGCGCGCCCTTGCATTTGCCGTGACGGAGCACCGCGAAAAGGTACATCGCAATGCCGCCGACAACGGAAAGTGCCATTGCGATAGTGCCCCATTTGCCGTAGGTAAGGCCCATGAAGGGGACGTCGACCTTCTTCCAGTTGGCGCCTATGAGCGCCCAGAAATTATAGGCGTTGACGGTCGCATACTCATAGGAGGTGGCGGTGCCGTAATACTTTTCGAAGAGCCAGAACGCGCCCTGTTCGCCCTTGAAGGGGGCGGCGACGGCGAATATGACCGCAAACGCGGCGATTACCGCAAGCACCGTTTCGAGAAGGCGGAGGCCGGGAGTATCCTTCTTGGCCTTTATGAGCCTTGCCGTGCCGCGGTCGAGCTTTGCGGGCTCATAGGGATTGCCCTTTATGACGTACATGAGATACGCCGCCGCAAACAGCGGACCGCACATGAGCGCCTGCGGCTTCATAATGATGCCTATGCCGTAAACGAGGCCTGCCCAGATCGGCTTTCTCTTATACAGTAAGAGTATGGGCACTATGAGCATCACTGTGAGCATCTGATCTATCTGCCCCCATGCGGAGGAGACGTAAGCCATCACGGGGGTGAACGCAACGAGAGTCATAAGCGCGAGCGCCGCGCCGCGGTTCATGGTCTTCCTCGCATAGCGATAAACGAGATATGCGCAGAACAGATCCGCTATTATGCAGGGAAGCTTTATTATGAGCGAATTCGCTTCCATGCTGCCGCCGCCGAAAATATCGTTTATAAAGCTCATGGCTCCGAGCACGAGCATGTATCCGGGAGGATAATCGCACCACTCGTCATAGAAATGAGCGGGGCCCTTTGAAATAACGCGCTTGCCCCAGAATATGAAGCAGTTTATATCCGTCTTGTGTCCGTGGAAAATGAGAGACAAAGCGACCCTTACGGCAAGCGCCGCAAGAAGTATCGCTATGACGGCTATTACGTTGTCCTTTGCCTGAAGGTTCCTCGGCGAGCGGCCCTTTATGATGTGCCACGCCCATATAAGGAGAGTCAGCGCCGTCGCCAATACGGAGGCGATAAGTATGGGCTGAGTGGGGAATTCCGTGGGAGCCCCATTATCTTCAGCCGTCTTTTTCACTGCGGAGCTGCCGAGAACGGGGCCCGTGCTGCCCTTCGGGGCAAGCTCTATATTCAGCCCGTCGAAAAAGGCCTTGCCGGAGCTCGTTTCACCGTGACCGCCAACGCCGACCGTCAAGGGAAGGGTCTCCTGCCCGGAGGCGGTGACGCCCGTAAGCTCGATAAGGGTCCAATCGGTATCGCCCGTTACGGGTTCGGAATGGAGCGCCTGGCCATAAACGCCTATATTCGCGCCCGCGCCTCCCGTGACGCCTTCCGTTTTGACGTAGCAGGTTATGCGGTAAGCCGTTTCGGGGCTTACCTTCAGTTCCTGCATGAGGCGCACGTCGTTTTCGCTTTCGGCAAACACCTCGGCGACCGAACCGCGTACGGGATCGGTCACTATTTCAATGCTCGACCCTTCTTCAATATAGACCTTCTTCTCCCAGCCGGCGAGCCCGTTTTCGAAATCGGGGTTTGAAACGGCGGGCAGAACGGAGCCCTTCGAGCACCCGCAGAGCAGGAGAAGAGCGGCAAGAGCAAATAAAAGAATACTTTTTTTGAGTTTCATTTACACTACTCCCAGCATAAAAGTATTCTAATTATACCATATACTTACCTATATTAAAAGGGGCAATTTAATTTATTGCCCCGAAAACGCGTTTTTTATATAGTTTATGCGGCCTTTTACGGGCACTTCGGCTATATCGAAGCGTATGATCCGCCCCTCGGCGCCGTTTTGCATGCACCAGCCCTTTGCCGCCTGAATTACGTTATACCGCTTCTTCTCCGTAACGGACGCCTGCGGCGCGACGCTCATATCGGCCCTTGTCTTTACCTCCACGAAAGCGATCACGCTCCCCTTTGAGGCGATTATATCTATCTCCTTATGCCCGAAGGTGTAATTCCTTTCGAGTATCCTGTAACCGCGCAGCATCAGGTAAAACGCGGTGCGGCGTTCGCCCCTGTCGCCTGTCCTGCGCTGCTTCGTCTTGCGGGGTCTGCTCATTGCGGCAAGCCCTCCGGAAAGAAGTTTTTTATAAAGCTCCTTCTGTGGATGGGACAGGGCCCCAGCTCCTTTAGCGCGGCGATATGCTCCGCAGTGCCGTATCCCTTGTTTTTGGCAAAGCCGTAACCGGGATAGAGCTCGTCCATCTTTACCATGAACCTGTCCCTCCTGACCTTTGCCATTATGGAGGCGCAGGCGATCGTATAGGAAAGCGCGTCGCCATGGATGAGAGGGATGCGGCGGGGCGGGATCTCCAGCCCTTCGACCGCGTCTATGAGCGCTGCGTCCGCCGGAACGCCCATATCGAAATACGCATCGCGGAACGCTTCCTTGGTGGCGTTCAGGATGTTGATCTCATCTATTCGCGCCTCGTTCCTTATTCCGAAGCCGATCGCCGCAGCGCCGGCGCTTATCTCATCAAAGAGCCTTTCGCGCTTCTTTTCGGCGACCTTTTTTGAATCGTTCACGCCCTCTATAAGAGGCTCCCGGGGCATTATGAGACAGCATACCACAACGGGCCCCGCAAGAGGGCCTCTGCCGACTTCATCCATGCCGCAGACCGTAAGCCCCTCTTCCCAAAGCTCCCGTTCATAGCGCGTCAGCTCGAAAAGACGCTCCTGTTCGTTACGCCTTGCCATTCGTATCCTCCGGATGCTCGAAAGTGACCTTCGCGATCTTGCCTGCACGTAATTCATCGAGCACAATGCGGGAAGCGCGTTCGGTATCGTAAACCCCGCCGGAAAGAATAAACCCGCGGCTGCGGCATACGCCCTCAAGCATGGCATCGATGCTTTGCCTTTCCTCCACGGCGGCAAGCTTCGGATACCTGGCGTTCAGCGCTTCGGGGCAGAGCCCGTCAAGATCTATAAGAAGGGAACCCGCGACCTCTTCAACGTTCATTATATCGTCGCGTATTGAGCCGATATATGCCAGATGCCTTGCGCGTTCCTGATCGTCGAGCTTTGCCCAAAGCAGGCCGGGAGTATCCATAAGCTCGAGATAGGGCGAGATCTTTACCCACTGCTTGCCGCGGGTAACGCCGGGCTTATCGCCGACCTGCGCTCTCGTGACGCCGGCAAGCTTGTTTATGAAGGTGGATTTGCCCACGTTCGGGATGCCTGCGACCATCGCCCTCAGGGTCTTGGAAACGCCCTTATCGCGATACTTTTTGAGCACGGGCTCCCCCGCCCTCTCTATCAAAGCGACGGCATTCTTTCGGGCTGAGGAGTTGATGGATACGTATTCCATCGCAGAAACTCCGTGAGCTTTGAAATAAGCCGCCCATTCCTTGTTGGCGGCGGGAGAAGCCAGATCGCTCTTGTTAAGGAGCATCACCCTTATTTTGTTTTTGAAAAGCGATTCGAAATCCGGGTTTCGGCATGCGAGCGGAGCTCTGGCGTCAACGATCTCAACGATCACGTCAATGAGCTTGAGATCCTCCTCGAGCATCCTCTTTGCCTTTGCCATGTGGCCGGGATACCAGTTGATCGCGGTTCTTCTTTCTTCCATGATGTTTACCTAAAGAAATGCCCCCAATACCTATGGCATCGGGGGCGGAGTGAACATTATTACTTGGTAACGATGCGCTCCTTGATCTTGGCGGCCTTACCTACGCGATCGCGGATGTAATAAAGCTTCGCGCGGCGTACAACACCGTGACGGACGACTTCGATGCGGCCGATGGCGGGGCTGTGATAGGGGAAGGTACGCTCAACGCCGATGCCGTAGCTCATACGGCGAACGGTGAAGGTCTTGCGGATGCCGCCGCCCTGCATCTTGATAACGATGCCCTCAAAGTTCTGAAGACGCTCACGGGTGCCTTCAACTACCTTGACGAATACGCGAACGGTATCACCGATCTGAAGCTTGGGCAGATCCGTGCGGAGCTGCTCCTTTTCGAGTTCCTGAATGATGTTTGCCATTTTATTTGACCCTTTCTTATAGACGTTCTTTAACAGATTCCCTGCCAGCGGACCGTCGCATTAACTTAAATATTTTAGCACGGGAAAAGCCCCTTGTAAAGGGGTAAAATTAAGAAAAAGCGATATATTTTCACGCTTTTTCCCAGCCGTGCTCCCTGAGGAAGGCGATATCCGCCTTTGAAAGCTCTGCCCGTTCAAGCAGCTCGGGCCTCATTTCAAGAGTTTTCAAAAGCGACATGCGCCTTCTCCATTTGTTGATCTCCGCATGGTTGCCGTTCAGGAGCACCTCGGGAACGAGGCGGCCTCTGAAATCGGCGGGGCGGGTGTATTGGGGATATTCGAGCAGCCCGTCGTTTGAAAAGCTCTCATCCTCTGCGGATTCGGCGCATCCCAATACGCCGGGGATGAATCTCGAAAGGCAATCCACAAGCACCATAGCGGGCAGCTCGCCGCCCGTCAGCACGTAATCGCCTATTGAGATCTCCTCGTCTATAAGCTCCGAAATACGCTCGTCAAGCCCCTCGTAATGACCGGCGAGGATCACTATGCGTTCCTCTTTCGAAAGCTCCCTTGCAAGCTCGGGAGTGAGCGTCTTCCCGCGGGGACTCATAAGAATGCGCCTTGCGGAGCCGCCTTCGAGCACCGCTTCCATGCAGTCGAATATGGGCTGAGCCATCATCACCATTCCGGCGCCGCCTCCGAAGGCGTAATCATCGGTATTATGGTGTTTGTTTTGGGACCAGTCGCGGATGTTGTGAACGCGGAATTCGAGTATCCCGTTCGCTTCGGCGCGGCCGAGCATGCTCGTATGGAGCACGCCGCCGAACATTTCGGGGAAGAGGGTAAGAATATCAATCCTCAAAAAGACCCACCTCCGAGAGCACTTCGGCGTCAAGCTCTATGCGTTTGTTTGAAACGTCAACGCTGTGAAGGAGTTTCTTCAGAGCGGGGACCATGAGCCTCCTCTGCCCCTCTATAACGTAAACGTCGTTCGCATTGGTCTCAAGCACTTCGCGAACCTGCCCCAAAGCCGACCCATCGGTCGAAAACACCTCGCACCCGATAATATCGGCAACGAAGTAAGTCCCCTCGGGGAGCTTTACGGCATGAGCCCGGTCAACGCACAGATATAGCCCGCGGAGCTTTTCGGCTTCCTCGGGAGAAGTCACGCCCTCTATCGAAATAACGGCGGAGCCCGAAACGAATTTGCAGCCCGTAACGACAACGGCTTCGTACTGCCCTTCCCGCTCCGTGTAAGCTTCCTTCAATCGCTTGAAGCGCGACATATCATCGGTAAGAGGATAAAGCTTTACCTCTCCCTTGACGCCGTGCGGGCGGAGTATTTGGGCAATACGAAAGCGCTCTGTCATCAGACTATATCAACGGTGAACTTGGTTTCGGATTTTACGGAAGCGGCGCGGACGACAGTCCTTATCGCCTTGGCGATGCGCCCCTGCTTGCCGATCACCTTGCCCATATCGTCCTTCGCGACGGTGAGCTCGATGATAACGGAATCCTCGCCCTGCTTGGTCACGACCTTGACGGAATCGGGATCGTCAACAAGGTTCCTTGCGATGTACTCGACAAGGGAGACCATGCTTTCGGTGGTTACTGCGGATTCTTCCATCTTTATCAGTCGATGGCGCCGGACTTCCTGAGAAGAGACCTGACGGTGTCGGTGGGCTGAGCGCCGTTCTTCATCCACTCGCGAGCCTTCTCGTTGTCGATCTTGAGCTCTACGGGTTCCTTGATGGGATTGTAGTAGCCGATCTCCTCAACGAAAGCGCCGTTGCGGGGAGCGCGGGAATCCGCGACAACGATACGGTAGAAGGGAGCCTTCTTGGCGCCCATGCGGCGAAGCCTGATCTTTAACATGATTTTTTCCTCCTGAGAAAAATATGGTTTTTCAAATTTATCAACACGGCCGTAAGGCCGAAGCCGAACTTTATGTTCAGAACCCGAAGAAGCCTTTTTTGCTCTTCTTGCCCTTCTTGAATCTGCCGCCGGTGAACTGCTTCATCATCTGGCGGGTGGATTCAAACTGATTGAGAAGCCTGTTTACCTCCTGTACGGAGGTGCCGCTGCCCCTTGCCACGCGGCGCTTGCGGCTCGCGTTCAGGAGATCCGGCTTTGCCCTTTCGGCGGGGGTCATCGATTTTATGATCGCCTCCATACGGCCGACGGCTTTGGTATCGACCTGAGCGCCCTTGAGCTGGGAAGCGTTTATGCCGGGGATCATTCCCACGAGATCTTCGAGCGAGCCCATCGATTTGACCTGTTCGAACTGCTCAAGGAAATCATCGAGAGTGAATTCATCGCGGCGGAGCTTTTGGGTAAGCTCCTGAGCCTTCTTTTCATCGAACGCCTTTTCCGCCTTTTCGATGAGGGTGAGCATATCGCCCATGCCGAGGATCCTCGAGGCCATGCGGTCGGGATGGAACACCTCAATATCGGTGAGCTTTTCACCCGTGCCGGAGAACTTGATGGGACTTCCCGTGACTTCCCTTACGGAAAGCGCCGCGCCGCCCCTTGTATCGCCGTCGAGCTTGGTGAGGATCACGCCCGTGAGCCCCAGCTTTTCGTGGAAGGATTTTGCGACGTTGACAGCATCCTGACCGGTCATTGCGTCAACCACCAGAAGGATCTCGGAAGGATCAGTCGCTTCCTTAATGGCGGCTATCTCATCCATCATGGCCTCATCTATATGAAGGCGGCCGGCGGTATCGATTATTACAACGTCGAGGAAATTCTTTTCGGCGAATTCGACGCCGAGCTTAGCAGTCTCAACGGGATCGGCCTGGCCCCTTTCGAACACCTTGACGCCCGCTCTTTCGCCCACTACCTGGAGCTGCTTGACGGCCGCGGGACGGTAAACGTCGCACGCGACGAGCAAAGTCTCCTTTGACTGATGCTTTTTAAGATACGCGGCGAGCTTGCCGGCCATGGTGGTCTTACCTGCGCCCTGCAGACCGCAGAGCAGGAACACCGAGGGCTTTTTGGAGCCGTAATCGAGTTTTGCGGCTGAACCGCCCATGAGCTTTGTGAGCTCTTCGTTGACTATTTTTATTACCTGCTGCGCGGGAGTGAGGCTTTCCAATACCTCGCTGCCGACGGCGCGCTCGGTCACGAGCCCGACGAACTTTTTTACTACGGCGTAGTTAACGTCCGCTTCGAGCAGCGCGAGCCTTACCTCGCGAAGGGCCTCCTTAACTTCCTTTTCGGTCAGCTTGCCCTTATTGCCGAGCTTTTTGAATATGTTTTGAAGCTTTGTTGCAAGTCCTTCGAATGCCATTGCTTTATCTCCGTTAAGACTTCGTTCAGCGAATGAGCGCCGCGAGCTCTTCCGCAGCGGCGGAAGCCGCTTTTTTCAGCCGCTCCGTTTCGCCGGATGAAACGGCCTCTTCGAGCGAGGAGGCGACCGCCCTTATGCGCCTGTCGCGCTCCGCCAGGCCGAGCTTTGTTTCGTATTCGGCAAGCTCACGCGCGGATCTGCTCAAGGCATCGCGCACCGCCTGCCTTGAAATGCCGACCTCATCCGCTATTTCCGAAAGGGACATATCAAGATCAGCGCTCATCGCCATGAGCTCCCTCTGCCTTTCGGTAAGGAAGGCGCCGTAATAATCGAGAAGAAGCGAAAGCTCCGCTTTATCTGACATTTCGGGACCTCCTTTGCCTGCGGTGTACGGCGGGTGTAAAGCACAAAAGCTTTACACTTTCCCTATTATACACGGGAAAGCGCCGAAGTCAACCGGTTTTTTGAATATATT
>JAEEGF011511449.1_pt1 | contig 11156 bp, 7 predicted proteins | sample 9134171 | NCBI WGS metagenome assembly JAEEGF01 (sample SAMN16246542, study PRJNA631951) | gut metagenome | biome: gut microbiome; feature: rumen; material: AP-attached | host: Bos | place: Iran: Karaj | collected 2018-10
TTGTGGGCGGCTCGCCGCCCCTCCTCTTTGCTTCTCCTCTCGCGCTTCTTTCGGGCGGCTGCGCCTCCCTACCCCTTCCGCTTCTCTTCCGCTTCTTCGGCGGCTGCGCCGCCTCACTCTCCCGCGCGCTCTCGTGGGCGGCTGGCGCCGCCCCCCTCTCCTCTCTCTCTTTGCTCTCTATCAAACAATTAACAAACCCTTAACGCCGTCACAAGTCATAAACTTTTTTTCTTTTGCCATAATTTCTTAAACGTTTAAGGATTAATTATTTATTCTTGTTTTCGTTCTTATTATGAGGGTACAAAGATATAAAATAATGCCAATATGACAAAATATATTTACCAACTGATGGTGCCGGAAGGGCATGTTTGTCGTGCACGACATATTCGTATCACAGCCGTAGCAAGTACGTGGATGGGGCGTGTTTTGTCCGACGGCGGTCGGAGTTGACTCGGAGTTGAGTCGGAGGAGACTCGGAGGAAGTAAGTGGCAAGACAGGCCCCCACCCTACTGATAGCATGATAAACAGCATGTTATCCGGGACTTTTTTGCGGTTTTTGGCCGACAAAAGGGGGTTTTTGAGGGTGGTTTGCGGTCGGTAGCCGGTGGTTGATGAGGAGCGTCGGAAAGAATTTATGTCGTGCACGACCTATTTTTAGGAACCCCTTATTGCCTAAAAAGTATCCACCCGACAAGGGCTATTTGCACGAGCAAAATGGCGGGGACTCCGTAACGGAATTTCTTGTGGAGGGTTTTGTGGCGGAACACCCTCATTGCCAGCAAGGCGGCAGGAGAGCCTCCGAGAACGGCGAGGAGGAGCAAGGTGGCCTCGGGGATGCGCCATTTCCCATGCCTGGCTTTCCATTTGTCGAAGCCATAAGCGATGAATGTCAGCAGGTTGACGGCGAGGAGGTAGTAGAGCAGGAAGCGGGTCATAGGAGGCCGATGGTTTTCATCATTTCATGATAGTAGGCGGCTTTCTCCTCCAACTTCATGGGATAGGCGCGCGAGGAGGAGGGCATGCGCCAGAGATGCATCCTGCGTCCCGCAAGAGCAAACTCGTTGTAGGTGCCCATCGCGGGGACGGGGACGCCGTAGTCGTCGGTGAGGACTGAAAAACTCTTCTGGCCGGTGCAGACAATGTTGTGACACAGCGGTATCTGCGAAAGCAGCGCCGGGATGTCGGTCTTCTCCACCACCTCGAGGTCTTTGTCGGAGGCGTTGCCGCTGAGGCGACGGACAGCACAGGCGGTGTCGTAGATGGCAATGCCGCGCTCTTCGAGCAATGCTTGAATGTCTGATTGCTTGAATGTTTTATGCTCAGCATCCATCAGCCGCCCGGCATCGCCAAAGAAGACGAGGCCGAAGATATTCCACATCTGATTTGTGCGGTTGGGATAGAAAAAGTCCATACACCAACGTTTTCGTGGCGGCGGGAAACTGCCGAGCATCAGCAGCCGTGCGTTGGACGGCAGGAAAGGTTGCAGGGGATGACGCTCGACTTCTATCATAAACTCAGACGATTAAGTCGGCAAGAGTGCCATGGGCGGCACGCAGCAGGTCGGCAGGAGCCAGATGGAACTGCAGGCCGCGCTGACCAGCGCTACAATAGATGTTTTCGTGGTCCATAAGGGTTTGGTGGAACCACGTTGGAAGCGCTTTTTTCATGCCGATAGGCGAGCATCCGCCGCGGATGTAGCCGGTGAGTGGCAGCAGTTCCTTGACGTGTATCATCTCCACTTTCTTGTTTCCCGTCACGCGGGCAGCCTTCTTGAGGTCGACCTCCTCGGCGCCGGGGATGACGCAGACAAACAAACCCGTACGGTCGCCACGCAGCACCAATGTCTTGAAGATGCGCTCAATAGGCTCACCCAGCACTTCGGCGGTATGTTCCGCACCCAGATGCTCCTCGTCGACCTCGTAGGGGATGAGCTCGTAGCTGATTTTCAGTTGGTCAAGCAAGCGCGCCGCATTTGTCTTGTTGATTTTCATGTCAGTTTTTCTGTATCAGTTCAATCATCGGTCGGACAGCGTTGGCGGTCGTGTAGAGCGCCAAACGGTCGGTGCGGAGGGCTATCTGCTGGGCATCAAAGTCAGTATGCATCAGTTGGTTGAGGGTTTCTCGCATCGCTTCGGCGGTGTCGGCTACCTGGCAAAGGCCCTCCAATCCGGTGCCGGCCACCATAGCGCCGTTGACCAGGCAGTGGCGTCCACAGAAGAGGGCGTGCAGAAGCTTGAGCTTCATGCCGGTAGGCTGGTCGGTGTAGAGGATATTGACCTGCGCTTCAGCCACGAGCCGCTGCATCGTGGCGTCGTCGGGCGAATCGACAAGACTGACGTTGGGGTGACACTCGATGAGACGACGGAGCGCCGCCGTGGGGTTGAGGCCCGCCACCACAAAGCGGTGGGGACTGCCAGCAAAGACATTGGTTATCAGCCACTCGACAGCATGGATATTCTCGGCCACACTAAGCTGCCCGTGATAGAGGGCGTAGTCGCCGCGACCTACGAGCGAGGAGACCGTGTCGTAGGGGTGGCCGCCGGTGACGAGTCGCACGTCGCGGCAACCCATGCGGAGGAGGCTTTGCCGGTCGGCCTCGCTGATGGCGAAGACCGCAGCAGCACGCTGGAGCATAGGCTCGTAGCGACGTAGTTTGGCGGCATCAAGGGCGAGGTAGGCTTTGCGCAAGAGGTTGTGCTCACTATGGGCAAGGCGGCTGTAGTAGTCGGCCTCGATGTTGTGGGCGCGCACCATCACGATGCGGTCGCTCAGGCTGTCGTCCTCGAGCAGCGAGCAGCAATGCAGCCCTTCGAGGAGGATGGGGTAACGGTCCTGCTGAAGCCTAGCTTTCAATTCCTTGTTGCAGCGCGAACTGACAATAAAGGGCCGGCGGTCGAGCTGCCGCAGGAGTGACATGTCGCGCTTGTAGTAACGCACCTCGACGCACAAGGGTTCCAATTCGGGAGCCTCGGGGCGGCCGTAGGTGTAGCAATGCAGGTGGATGCGGAGGCCGGCGCGGCTGAGGGCGCGGAGGCGGTAGAAGACATCCATCACGCCGCCGTAGTTGGCGGGCCAGGGTACGTTGAAGGAGACTATATGTAGGTCGGGACCTGTATTGCTGTTCATCGTTCGTTTTTTAATCGGTCTTGTATCAGTTCCACCTCGTCAACCATCAGCCATGCAGGCTCGCCGGCGTAGGGGTGCCAGATGGGCAGCTGCGGCCGGCAGATGAAGCGGAGGCGGACATAATGGACATAGCGGGCCTTGCGGGGCTCGAGGTGGTAGGTGAGGCGGCGGCTGTCGTTGTAGAGGTCGCCGGGTTGACCCAACGCTTCGAGGCTTTGCCAGGCGCTCCATTTCTGTCCGTCGATACTCCACGAGGCCTGCACGTCGAGGGGTTTTATGACCCAATCGGCAGGGCTGTGGCTGGTGCCGACGCTGATTTCGTCGAGAGTTTCGTAGTTTTCCAGCGTGAAGGTGAGTTCCACCGTATCGGGGGCATTCCAGCCGGCCCAGCCCTGACGCCAGAAGCCTGCCACACCGCGTCGCTCATCGGTAAGCACCTGCGGGAAGCCGTCATCATACTGACTATCGGGCATCTTGTTAACTTCCACGCGACTCACCTTCAACTGATTGCAGGGCAACGTGGAAGTGAACACCTGATACATATCGCGGTGCGTGGGGAAGTTGTAGATGCGGTCGGTCATACCCGGCAAGATATTGAAACGGTAACAGTAAACGCTGTCGCCACTAAGAGTATAACGCTCAGCCACTCCCGGGCCGCAGGTGGCGGTGCCAAGGGGTGCCACGCGGTGGTCGATGCTGACGGTATAGTAGGGGTCGGGGGTAAGGTCCTTCCAGCGGTGTGCAGCGGTCATAACGGTATCATTGTAACGCCGCACGCTGAAGTTGAGCGGAACCTTTGCGTCGGGGGCTATCACTTTCAGGCCGATGCCCTCGCCCTTGAAGTGCACCCACTCGGCCTCGCGGTTGCCCTGCTCTTGCGGCACTACATATTGTGGCACTGCCAGTTCTTCCATGCTTTTGTACCAGCGGCTGATACGCTGCGCTGTGTGGCGGTCGGGATAGGTCTCGAAGATGTTGCCGTAGAAGGTGCAGGAGGTGAAAGCGGTGTCGAGGCCGAACTGGATGCCCAACTTGGGCAGGGTGCGGAACTTGCCATCGGGCGACACGAGGTAACTTAGCTGCAGCTTGCCGTACTCGTCGGTCTCCACTATCTGCTTCAGGCGCATGGTGGCACCGTCGGGGCTGGTTAGGAGAATCATCATCTGGATTTCGGCTTCACCGGTGGTGACGCTGAGCACACGGGCCTTCAGTTGGTCGAGCCCTTGCCAGGCACGTGATCCCATCGGGTCGGCCAAGTCGTTCTCCGTCGGTGGACGCCAGAAGTTCCACCGCAACGGACGAGCCAGGAGTTCACACCCTTCGAATCGGTAGGAGGTCATGCTGCCGTCGTCGGTACTGAGGGTGATACTGAAATCATTGCCGCTGAGGGTAATGCTGTGTTTATCGCGCTGGAACTTATAGTGCTTCGCGGGACCTGTTAACCAGGTCTCATATTCTCGGTTGGTGTCAGCGGGCACACAGTTGCGTCCGCGGGTATAGACAGCCTCCACCTCGGCGGCGTGGGGGTGAGGGGTGCGGTCGGCAGCGAGGATGCCGTTGGCGCAGAAAGCGTCGTCATCTTTCAGGTCGGGCAATGCTCCGAGGTCGCCGCCGGCAACCCAACTAAATTGAGAATTGAGAATTGAGAATTGAGAATTGGCTACCGCATCGGGATAATCCATTTTCAATTTCCCATTTTCAATTAAAAAGGCTTGGTCTATCCAATCCCAGATGAAGCCGCCCTGCAGTTGCGGGTATTTGTCGATGGTGTCCCAATAGTCTTTGAGGCCACCCATGCTGTTGCCCATAGCGTGGCAGTATTCGGCGATGATGTAGGGGCGGGTGTTCTTTGGATTGCGGGCATAGTCGGAGAGAAACTGCACCGAGGGGTACATGATGCTGACGATGTCGGTATTGGCAGCCAACTCGGCACGCTCGTAGACCACGGGGCGTGTGGGGTCCTTGCTCTTCAAGATGCGGTAGGCTTCCTCAAAGCAGATGCCGTTGCCACACTCGTTGCCGAGGCTCCAGGCGATAACGCAGGGGTGGTTGCGGTCGCGACGGTACATGTTGTAGATGCGGTCGAGAATGGGGTTAATCCATTCCTGCTTCTTAGCCAGCGAACCTTCGCCGTAGCCTTGTGCATGGCTCTCCACGTTGGCCTCGTCCCAGACATAGATGCCGGCCGAGTCGCACAGGTCGTACCAGAGTTCGTCGTCGGGGTAGTGGCAAGTGCGCACGGCGTTGACGCCCATCTCCTTCATGAGACGTATGTCCTCGCGCATCTCTGCGGGGGTAATGTAGTGGCCACCATACATAGAGTGTTCGTGGCGGTTGACCCCACGTATCTCCATAGGTTTGCCGTTAAGACGCAGCTGGCCGCCACGGATATCAATATGACGGAAGCCTATCTTCTTGGTGATGGTCTCCAGCTTACGACCCGAGGCATCGTAGAGCCTGACGACAAGGTCATAGAGGACGGGAGTGCTGTCGCTCCACGGCTGGACATGCTCAAGTTTGCCCGGTATGCCGGCAAACCAATCGCCTTTTGAGAGAGGATGCACCGTGACGATATTGTAGGCAGGATAGAAGAGCTCTATCTTGCCTCCGCTCACCTCGCGGTTGAGGTCGATCAGGATATCCAGCAGGCCGGTGGAGTAGTCGCTGGTGTCGAGGTCGGCGATAATTTTGATATCGGAGATATAGGTCTTTGGTACGGAGTAGAGCAGCACGTCGCGTGTGATGCCGCTCATACGCCACATGTCCTGACACTCAAGGTAGCTGCCGTTGCACCAGCGGACAACCTTGACGGCCATACGGTTGCTGCCCTCATGCAGATAGCGCGTGATGTCCCACTCGGCAGGGGTCTTCGAGTCCTCGCTGTAGCCCACCTCATGGCCGTTGACGTAGAGATACATGGCCGACTTGACGGCACCGAACTTCACTATCACGCGACGTCCGTTCCAATGGGCCGGCACGGTGAAGTTGCGAGTATAGACACCTACGGGGTTGTAGTCGGTGGGAGCGTAGGGCGGATTGCTCGGGAACTCGTTCTTCATGTTGACATACACCGGCACGCCGTAGCCCTGCAGCTCGATATTGCCCGGCACACGGATGGTGTCCCAATGGTCGGGCTTCAGCGTGGCCTGCTTCGGATTGTCAAAGTATCGGAACTGCCACGTGCCGTTGAGGCTGCGCACCCAATCGCCCTCGGGAATGACGCGGTCGTGAGGCTGAAGCTTGTTGACGCGATAGACCTCCAAGTTGTTCCAATTGGGCTGTGCCTGTGCAAGACAGCTCGCCAACAGCAGCAAGGCCAGCAGTATGTCAGCTCGCAATCTCATCGTCTCGGAAGGCAAGGAAATAGGTACTGAAGAGGATGCCGGCAAGGGTGCCGAAGGTGTCCTCGGTAAGACAGGAGATAAGGATGGTGAACAGCCAGGCAAGCATCAGAGCCGACTGACGGCGCAGACGTGGAGCAGCACACAAGAAGAGCGACAACACCACAACAAAGCCGACGACACCGAGGGCGGCGAGGATGGAGAGGTATTGGTTGTGAGACATCTTGGAGGTGCCCGAAAGCTCCGAGTGACGTTGTGCCAACACCGCATGCAATTCGTCGCCGACATCACCCGTGCCCACTCCGAACCAGAGGTTGCGCTTGGCAACATCAAGTGTGGCATCCCACAACTCAAAGCGTTGCAACATGGTGAAGCCCGACACCGCATGGGTATGGACATAGAACTCGCGCTCCAGAAGCATGACATAGACCATCTTCTTCAACGGGCTACCGTTCTCATAGACAGGATTGGCCACGCCACGCTCAATATCACTTATCTGCCCTACCGTCAGCCTACTGACACCCACGCTGTCTTTGGTGAGGCCAAGAGCGTTAAGGTAACGTATCAAAGTGGACTTGACGCTGTAGCCGCTACCCGTGAGACCCTTGTAAGGAATCTTGCTGCGGCGGTTCCACTCTATGCACAGCTCGCTGTCGCACAGATAATTGTTTATATAGTTGCCATTCTCTATTATCCCGTCCTGCATGTGCAGATAAGGATGACCCGCCTCGGTATAGGGCCGCAGGGGTTCCTGCGCCATCGGCACCATATGGTAGTAGGCCTTCACCTCGCGGCACACTAGCAGCGTGGCCACACCTACCACCAGCACCCATAACGTAATCAACGACCAGCGGCGGTAGCGCAACAACAATATGAACAGCGACACCACCGCGAGGATGGCCACAGCGGTATAGGAATGAAGCCACACCACCACAAACACCAGCAGCCACAGCGCCGGCAGCAGGAAAAGAAAGCGCCAGGGACTGCGGCCTTGTATCATGGCGTTGAAGCACAGATAGATGACCATGCAGCAGTTGAGCGAGAAGCGGATGTGTGAGATATAGGGGATGGTGTCGCGGTAAGGTAATTCGGGGATAGTCAGCGCCCGCACCAGCCCAATGAAAGAGACCACGATAACTGCAGCAGAATAGAACCATAGGATATTGCGACGGGCCTTGCCCTCGACGGGTCGAGTGGTGAGCAGCACCAACGGCACGAACAGCAGCGGCATCTTCACCTGCAACACCGAAAGGCCGTGATTGAGGTTGTTTGTCCACAGCAGGCCGATAATACACAGCAGGTAGGACACCACGATGGCCTGTAACAGGCGGCTATTGCGCGCCATCTGCCACTTCTCACGCCAACGTCCCTCCAGCAGCCAATTCGCACCCAGTAGAACCCATACCAGGTTGGAGGCCCATACCGAGGTAATCATGCAGGCGCCCAGCAGCGCCAACAGGACCAGGTAGATTCGTCTATGTACTTGGGCCGGCAGCATTTACTTTTTCATTTCTTCCACAGCACGGAGCACCACCTTGTCGCTCTTTAGGGCGCCTTCGATGCGACCTTGGTCATAATAGTAGCGCAACAGTATCTCGGCCTTGAGCATCTCGCATATCTCCACACGGTGCTTCACCAAATCACCTTCCTTCTCTGCCTTCAGCATGGTCTCCATCTGCTTCAACTGCTGCTCGATGTCGTATTTCTCCTGCTCAGCCACCTCGCGCAGTTGCTTGATGACATGCTCCGTGGCGGTGTTATAGGTAAGGTTCTTGTCCTTTAGGAAGCGGCAAAAGTCGTCGTATATCTCATCTGTAATCTCGAACTCGGCAGCGGAAGCAATCTCCTTGTGCGTCTTGCGGAACTGCGTGGCATAGTCAAACACCAGCAGCTTCTGCACCAGCGCCATACCAATATTGGACATATATTCGGGCTCCACTTCTACGTCAGGCTCGATGCCGAAACCGTCATACACCGTGCGGCCTCCTTTGGTCTTGAAGGCAGTCTTCAGCGAATCGGGCACTTTCAGGGCCTTTCCGTTCTCGTCGCGGTGACTGTAGTCAATGGCCTGTATGCAACGACCCGAGGGGATATAGTATTTGCTGACAGTGACCTTCATCTGGCTATTGTAAGCCATCGGCAGTATATTCTGCACCAAGCCTTTGCCATAGCTGCGCTGACCCACGATGACGGCGCGGTCGAGGTCCTGCAGGCTGCCGCTGACAATCTCGCTGGCCGAGGCCGAACCACCGTCAATCAACACCGCCACAGGTATCTCCGTATCTTCAGGAGCCATGCGGGTGAAGCTCTTCATGTTCTTGCTGGCCACCTTGCCTTTGGTCTCCACCACCAACGTGCCTTTAGGCACCCAGATGTTCACAATGTCCACCGCCTCGTTCATCAAACCTCCGCCGTTACCACGCAGGTCAAGGATGACACCCTTCATGCCGGGCTTCTCCTTTTTGAGATTCACAAAAGCCTCACGCACATGCTTGGCGGCATCGTTAGTGAACTCGTCAAGCTTGATATAGCCATAGTCGTGGTTAGCACCCACATAGCCATAATACGGCACGTTGGGCAACTTGATTTCACGGCGTGTCACAGTGCGCTCAAACTCCTTGCCGTCGCGCTCGAGGCGCAGCACCACGTCGGTACCCGCCTGGCCACGCATGGCACTGCTCACGTCCGAGGTGGTCTTGCCCTTGGTGCTCTGCCCGTCAACGCTCACAATGCGGTCGCCGGCACGCAGGCCCGCCTCGTCGGCCGGCAAGCCCTTGTAGGGCTCAGAGATATAGATGGAGTCGCCGCGCTGCATGATGAGCGAGCCAATACCTCCATACTGTCCCAACAGCTGCAGTTTCACATCCTCCATCTGGCTCTCGGGGAAGTAATTGGTATAGGGGTCCATCGAGGCCAGCATGGCATCGATGGCCACCTTGATGGCCTTGCCCGGATCCACATCGTCCACATAATTCAGGTTGAGATTCTTGTAAACATTCGAGAATATCTCAAGATTCTTGGCAATCTCAAAGCCGCGGTCGTCGTTCTGGGCCTGGACTTGAGAACCCACAAGTCCTATCAGTCCAACAAAAAGTCCTATCAATTTTATCTTTTTCATATTTCAATCATTTTCTTTTCAAAGCCGGTGAGGGTGAGCTCGTCGGGGCTGACGAACCAAATCAGGTCGTCGTGCAGGAAGATGGTATTGCGACTGGGGTTGACGATGCGCTGGCCACCGCGTTCGATGGCTATAACCATGGCGTGGTGCTTGGTGGCGAGCGACGAAGTGCGTATGGCAAGGCCGCATAGCGGGCCACCAGCCTCGACATGGTAGCGATACATGTGCATCTCGTGGTCCGAGTGGTCGTGCACCAGCATGTCGGCCTCTTTCTCTATGTCGCCACGTATGGCGCTGACCTGCTCATCGGTGCCGATGACGGTAAGCACGTCGAAGGGCATCATGATTTCTGTCTTGGCAGGCATGTCAATGATATTGTCGCCACGCTCAATGGTGACAATATTGGCGCCATATCGGTCGCGCACCTCGGCCTGGGCCAACGTCTTGCCCGCCAAAGGCGAAGCCGGAGTCACTCGCAGACGCTCCATGGCAAACTCGCCCTCCATGCCGGTAGGTATGCGGAACGAAGCTTGCGCCTGGCGCGAGTTGAGGTTCTTGGTGAAACGCTCCTCAATCTGGGTATAGAAACTGTCGGCCTTGCGGGTAAAGAGCACCACGGCCACCACGATGATAGCTATCACCATCAGGAAGCCCACCGCCATGTCTACATAGCCCGCGACAACGATGCCCACCGAGAAGAGGGCCACAAAGTAACGCAGCAGCAGGATGGGGATAACCACAGCCAAGCTGAAGCGGTAGGTGTCGATAATCTCACGTATCTTCTTGCGGCTGACATCCTTCACAGCCACAGCCCACAGGAACGGCGACATCAGTATCAGCGTGCCCACGAGGCCCAGCAATCGGCTCCAGATTTGCGGTATCTCCAGGTCGGCAAAGAGGCGGTCGAGGAAGGGACGCAGAATGCCGACAGAGAGCAGCGAGAGGGCCGCCAGGATGACACCGTAGAGCAGGATATTGGTCACCTGCTTGCGGATAAAGTCGCCAATAGAGGCACGGCTGTCGTCGTCGCCGCCCGAATGGCGCCCATACTGTTCCAGGCGCTGCATCACTCGGGCCGGCACCTTCGGCTCCAGCCAATTATAGAACGGCAGCGCCCCCTTGATCATGTAAGGCGTCACGAAGGTAGTCAGGATGGAGACCGACACGATGATGGGATAGAGGTTCGAGTCGATGACGCCGAAACTGTTGCCCAGGCCGGCGATGATGAACGAGAACTCACCTATCTGGCAGAAGCAGAAACCGCTCTGGATGGCCATCTTGAGCGGCTTGCCGCTGAGCAGCACGCCCGTGGTGGCCGCCGTGCTCTTGAAGAGGATGATGCAGGCGGCGATGATCAGCACCTTCCACCAATGCTGACCAAGCACGGCAGGTTGTATCAGCATACCCACCGACACGAAGAAGACGGCGCTGAAGAGGTTTTTCAACGGCGTCACCAGCCGGTGTATCACGTCGGCCTCGATGGTCTCGGCCAGGATAGCTCCCATCACGAAGGCGCCCAGAGCCGTGGAGAAGCCCGCCTTGGCAGCCAGCACCACCATGCCGAAACACA
>JAEEGF010009358.1_pt1 | contig 11155 bp, 10 predicted proteins | sample 9134171 | NCBI WGS metagenome assembly JAEEGF01 (sample SAMN16246542, study PRJNA631951) | gut metagenome | biome: gut microbiome; feature: rumen; material: AP-attached | host: Bos | place: Iran: Karaj | collected 2018-10
ATTATGCAATTTCCCTCTTGCAAAAAGAATAAGATGCGGTTATAATAAGCAATGCACTAAGCGGGGAGTTAGCGGTGCCCTGTACTCGCAATCCGCTACAGCGAGGCCGAATCCCCGTCCCGAGGCCGGTTGTTGTGAGGTCGGTCTCAATACGGAATGTTGATGCGCGGGTCCCGTGCAATCGCACGCCGTGAACCGTGTCAGGTCCTGACGGAAGCAGCACTAAGCGGAATGTACGATGTGCCGCGGGGTCACCTGCGCGGAGTCACCGGTTGAGGGTCCACTCGGAGCAAGAGGTCGAAGGACGGGTGTGCAAGTTTCATACATCGAAAAACCGGGCACACCGCTCGGTTTTTTCTGTTTCATAAGAAAGGGGCAGTATGGAAGATTTCTCGGTATTTGACATCATAGGACCGCGGATGACGGGTCCGTCGTCCAGCCATACGGCAGGCGCCGTTCGGATCGCATACATTGCGAGAAGACTGATCGGCACGGAAATCGGCAGCGTGCATTTCACGCTCTACGGTTCGTTTGCCGAGACCGGACGCGGTCACGGCACCGACAAGGCGCTGATCGGCGGGATATTGGGCTTCATGCCCGACGACGAGCGTATCCGCCGCGCATATGAGCTTGCGAAGGAGCAGGGGGTACAGGTCGATTTTACCTATTCCGAGGAACCGGTCGATCACCCGAATACGGTCAAGATCGAGCTTCTTGACGTCAATGATCGCAAGATGGAGGTCGTCGGCCGTTCGGTCGGCGGCGGGAACATTCTGATCACCGAAATCAACGAGCAGGCGGTCGAACTGTCCGGCGAGTATCCGACGCTGATCGTAAGCCACAGGGACGAACCGGGCGTCATTGCCATTGTTTCGCAGGTGCTGGCACAGCTCAAGGTCAATATCGCATTCATGCGCGTCTTCCGTCACGGACGCGGCAGAGACGCCTATATGTGCATTGAGACCGACACGCCCGTCACCAGGGAGATGCAGACCATCATCCGGCAGCTTTGCCCGGGCATCACCGAGATTTTTGCGGTTTAAGGAGGAACGCTTATGCAGCTGATCGATGCTTTTGATACCGGCGCGGCGCTTTGCGAATACTGCAGCGCGATGAACTGCACAATCGCGGAAGCCATGATCCGGCGCGAGGTTTCGCGCGGAGAGATGATGCGCGACGCGATCCTTGCGGAAATGCGCGAGAATCTGAACGTCATGCGCGAATCGGTCCGGATCGGTCTGGAGGAGCATGTGGAAACGGTTTCTCACCTTTCCGGCGGCGAAGCGATGCGGCTGTTCCGCTACGCCAAATACGATCCGTTCTCCGGCGGTAACACCTGCCGCGCGGCGGCGAGCGCAATGGCGGTCTGCGAGGTCAATTCTTCGATGGGACGTATCGTTGCGGCGCCGACCGCAGGCGCAAGCGGCATTCTGCCGGGCGTATTGATCGAATGCGGCATGGAACGCAATTGGACCGACGAGCAGCTCATCCAGGGACTGTTTACGGCGGGAGCAGTCGGCCTTCTGTTCGCACAAAATGCAACGATCTCCGGCGCGGACGGCGGCTGTCAGGCGGAGACCGGCGTTGCAAGCGCGATGGCGGCGGCAGCGATCGTTGAGCTTTCCGGCGGTACGCCGGAACAAGCGCTGGACGCGGCGGCAATGACGATCAAAAACATCATGGGGCTTGTCTGCGACCCGGTCGCGGGACTGGTCGAATGTCCGTGCATCAAGCGGAACGCGCTCGGAGCAGCCAACGCGCTTCTTTGCGCGGATATGGTGCTTTGCGGCATCACGAGCCTGATCCCCTTTGACGAGGTCGTTTCCGCCATGCTGCAGGTGGGCAGGGATATTCGCCGCGAATACCGCGAAACGGCGAAGGGCGGGCTTGCGGCGACGCCGACCGGCAAAGCCGTTGCCGAAAAGGTCAAACGCTTTCAGGCATATTCCGGCGAATTTTGACGTGATGAAAAGATAGAGTATGCAACACAAATCATAGAACGGAAATCAGAGCAACTCAGAATTACGCCGTTTTTACAAACAACAGGAGAAAGCCGAAGCGTTCTCCTGTTATTTTTTAGCTGCGCACATATTTCCAACCGCAGTATACGTTGATAAACTCCGTAAGATCATTCACATAATCGAGGTCGATATCATCAAAAAGTATGTATCCGATCTCATGCGCAACATCGTTGGTTACGACCAAAATAGAACGCTTATAGAATTCCCATGTCTGATCGTCCGCATCATTTGGATAAAGAAAACGAAAATGATCGTCCCCGATCTCGACATAGGGCTCGAACTGCTGTTTGTCCGGATTATCATGATACCGATTGTCCATCAACTCCGTTCGGAAGCCGTACCGGCTTTCAAGCGCAGTTTTTGCGGCATGATACTCCGCATCACCATACTGACAGAGTAACGTATAGGATCTTGTATGAAAAATGACCCAAAAATCCAGGTATTCATGAAGAACGACTGATTTTGGCGATCCTAAATCTAACGGTACGGAGATCGCATCGGGAAGGATTTCTTCGACTGACGTCTCAAATTGACGTTGGGCATCCTTCGCAGTACTGCGATGATGCTCGCCGAGGGACAGACAGAACAAGCCAAAAAAGAATAGAATGATCAAAAGGATCGCCCAGACCGTACACCGCCAGATCTTTGCGCCGACAGCGCGACAGGAGCGGAAAAGAAAGATCAGCCGCGTGATAATCAGCCCGAATAACAGTATCAGACAGAAGACGATGACCTTTTTTCGAATTGTAAGCGAATTCGGAATGCAAAGGAATACCAGAATCAGCGTAAAGGCAGGGCAACACCAAATCAGCAGATTCTCCGCCCATTTCGGCATATGTCGCTTGCCGCTGCAGCTTTCCATATTGTTTCCTTTATAGTCCGAGTGCAGGAAGGACGACCGCTTCGATGCGCTTTGCGATCTCGTCGATTGGGAGCAGCTTGCCGTTCTCCGTGCAGAGGATCAGCTCGACGTTCGGAATGCGCTGCGCATATTCCGCATACTTTTTGCGTGCGCGCGCCTGAATGGAATCGATGCTTTCATAAACGTCGCGCGCGTTGCCGATATACTCGCGGAATCCCTTTTTATCGACGTTTTCTGCCGCGCTCTCGGTATCCATATCGAGGACCAGATGCAGATCGGGCACCGGAATGCCGAAATGCCTGTGTTCAAGCTCCAGACAGAAATCGAGGATGTCCGGCTTGTCAAGATCGATGTCGCGAATGCTCTGATAGACTGCATTAGAAAGCACATAGCGGTTTATGAGAAGCACGTCCGCATCGGAATAATCAAGATGTTTGAACGCCTCGAAACGGTCCAGAGCGAACCACAGCGCCATGCTCTTGCCGTCCACGGTGTTCGCGGCGATCCCATCCTTGGCGGACAGATACCGACCGATCATTTCCCCGAAGAACGTATCGTACATGGGAAAGGAAATCTCCATGACCTTCAGTCCGCGGCGGCTCAGCGTTTCGGAAAGCTTCGCCATCTGTACGCTTTTGCCGGTCCCGTCAATGCCTTCAAATGCAATGATTTTTGTCATACGCTTTCCTCCCATATACATGCATATTGATATCGATCCGTACTGTTTTATAAATTGATTATAGCATATCCGACAGCAAGGGGCAAGATGATTCTGCCGGATCGAACCGAATTGCCGCATCCCTTGGCATAACGGATCGAAACCGATCGGAACCGCACGACGGAATGCGCAGAGTCTCCGACACGGAATGCCGGACAAATACCGGTATGATCGGGTACAATCCCGGTATGCGAAGGAGAAACGGAACAACTGCAAACAGGTCAGAGCCATGGGTCGGGACGATCGTCGTGATCTGCAGCTTTCTGTATGCGCTGCTGCTCTCCCGGATACGCATTCACGGACTGCATACACCGCTGTCCATGGGACTGCTGCTCGGCTGTCAGCTTGCGGGATTTGAGCCGGCGGCGATCGTCGGAGGGATCATCCTCGGCGCGTTTGCGGAAGCAAAGCCCTACTGGCAGGGCGTTTCCGCCGCATTGCTGTATTGGGGGATCTCGCGCATTGTTCTGCTGATCCGAAAGAGATGCGGTACGGTGGTCCGTTTATTGATTTTTGTGCTGTGCATGCTTGCGACGCTGCCAATTTCTGCGATCTACGGAAAGGAAGAGCTCCTGTACGGCATGATCTCGCTGTCCGTTTCCGTGCTGTCCGCCATGGCTTTTCGCCGCATATTCCTGACCGTAAAGACGATCGACCGCGTCAGACTGCTCACCGATGCAGAGCAGATCGCAGCGATGCTCGGGATCGGCGCGGTCATTCTTGCCGTATCGGACGCTGTGTTTCTCGAATGGTCGCTCTCGGTTTCTCTGCTGGTATTATTGACGATGCTTGCTGTTTCGACACGCGGCATGGCAGGCGCGGCGGTGGGGACGCTTTGGGCGGTCCTTCTCACGCTGTACACAGGATCCGATCCTGTATTGATCGGGTGTATCGCGCTCGGCGCAGTGGGCGCGGCGGCCCTGCGCGATCAGGGAAAAGTGCTGATCGTCACGTCGTTTATGCTCTCCGGTCTTCTGTTTCGGTCGTTTACGGTTCGGGAAGCCGTTGCGATGAGCGTTCCGAATCTTTTGTGCGGCATATTGTTCTTTTTGCTGACGCCGAAGCGACTGCTTTCTTCCGTCAGATTCTGCATCGATCCACGCCTGCATACGGAACGCAGGGCGTCGGAATCCGTGCGGCGAACGGAACGCCGTGCGTCGCAGGAGCTGGAACGCATGGGAAAGCTGCTCGGCGGAATTTCCGGCATGTTTCACCCGGCGCCGGAGGAGGATGACTCGGTCGCAAAATGGACGGTTCAAGGCGCGCTGGCGATCTGTCGGAACTGCGTGCTTCGGCGGCAGTGCTGGAAGGAACCGGATCTGATGGCAGACGCGGCAGTACAGCTTGCCAAGACAGCGGGGAAGGGCGATCGTGCCGTTCCGATCGAACCGATCGATGAAAACTGCAGGCGTTTTGCGGACCTTTGCGCATCGATTCTGCTTTCGTATCAGCAGGCGCAGAACCGGAACGCGGTCGGCAGACAGGCAAGGATGCAATCCGGCTTCGCCGAACGTCAGCTTTCGGGCGCAGGGGCGGCATTGTGTACCTATGCAAGAGAAATGCGCGAGCGGTCCCGCGACAAAGAACAGCGCATACAAAACATGGAAGACCGTCTTGCGGAGGCAGGATACGATGCGGAGACGCCGGACATCTATGAAACGGACGGTTCGGAAATGATTTCGGTCCGCATCCGCAGACCGCTGCATACGCGTCATTCCGCTGTGCAGAGGACGATTGAGCAGGCGTGCGGCTATCCGCTTCGCTGTATCCGCGCCGCGCAGAACAAGGATTTCGTTTCGTTCCGGTTTGAGCGGGACGCCGAGCTTCATGCAACCGCGCAGGTAACGAAAACCGCCGCAGAGGATACGGTCAGCGGAGACGCGACCGGCGAATGCCGCATTCCCGGCGGAAAGGTCTGCTTTGCACTCTCAGACGGGATGGGCAGCGGATCCCGTGCGCGAAGCGAGAGCGAGGCGGCGATCCGGCTGCTGTTCCGTCTGTATAACGCAGGCGTTGAACGGGACCTGGTCTATGAGAACGTCAATCGTATGCTCCTTGCGCAGAACGAATCGGAAATGTATGCAACGCTTGATGCACTGTCGATCGATCTGCATACCGGAGACGCCGAGCTTTTGAAATACGGCGCGCCGCCGAGCTTTCTGCTGCGTGACGGACAGATCAGCACGATCTCCGGAGAGGCGCTGCCCTGCGGGATCCTTGCGGAAGCAAAGCCCAGCGTAATCCGGCTGAAGCTGCAGCGCAACGACCGCATCGTTCTCTGCTCCGACGGCATTCAGGATGTCCTGCCGGAGGGCGTGGAGGAAGCGATCCGTTCGATGGACAACTCCGGACAGAAGACCGGTGAAGCGCTGCTCAGAATTGCGGAGGCAAGAGGCGGATCGGACGATATGACCGTCATGGTGATCCTTGTCGCATGAAGATTACGATCGAGCCGTTTCTTTTGGACAACACGCTGATGAACTGCTGCGTATACCTGCTTGCGGCGGCGTGGATGGGCGTTCGGATCCGGATGCTCCCGACAGTCGGCGTTTCGCTGCTCGGCGCGGTATATGCGTTGATTTCACTGTTCTGGGTTCCGCTGCTCCGGCATCCGTTTCTGAAAATCCCGAGCTTTCTGATCTTGTCGCTGCTGCTGTTCCGAAGAGCCGGCGCGTTCAGAGCGATCCCGTTTCTGTTCCTGTCGGCAGCGCTTGCAGGCGGTACGGCGATGCTGCTGACGATCCAGCTCGGAGGACGCGTGTATTCGGACGGAACCATGATCGGAACCGTGCCGGTTCGCGCCGCGCTGCTTTCCGCGTTTGCGGCGCTTTGCCTGCCGCGGACGATCCGAACGCTCACGGCAATGCGCAAGCGGCACGCGCTGCATACCGGGATCGCAGTCGAGCTTGCGTCGCATACCTATCGCCTGGATGCATTGATCGACAGCGGGAATCTGCTGAAAGAGCCGGTGACCGGACTTCCGGTCATCCTGATCGATCCGCCGGTCGATCGACCGCAGATGCCGGTTCCGTTTACAAAGCTTTCGGGCAGCGGCGTCCTGTACGGAGAGCGGCCCCGATCGGTCGTGCTGACGGACTTCGGCAGTGCGGCGGTCGACTGCGTCTGCGTGCAGTCTCCGACGCCGATCGGAAAGGCGCAGGCAATTCTGCCGGAAAGCCTGTTACCGTATGATTGGAGGATAAGAAATGATCGCATGGCTATATCGTATCTGGGCTCGCCTGCTCGTGCGGCTGCGCATTGGCAGACGCGATATCTTATGGTACGTTCACGCAAGCGAAGGACTTCCGCCGCCGCTTGACCCGGAGGAGGAAGCCCGATGCATCGCCCTTGCGCAGACCGACAGGGAAGCGAAAGACAAGCTGATCGTGCACAACCTTCGCCTGGTCGTCTATCTTGCGCGAAAGTTTGAGAACACCGGCGTACAGACGGAGGATCTGATCAGCATCGGCACGATCGGTCTCATCAAGGCAGTAGAAACGTTCAAATCGGAAAAGAAGATCAAGCTTGCGACATACGCATCCCGCTGCATCGAAAACGAGATCCTCATGCACCTGCGTCGCACGACGAAGCTGAAGCTTGAGGTCAGCTTTGACGAGCCGCTGAACGTCGATTGGGACGGTAACGAGCTGCTGCTTTCGGATGTTCTCGGCACCGATCCGGACATCGTCAGCCGCGATATGGAGGACGAGGTCGACCGCGAGCTCCTCAGCAAAGCGTTGGAGAGGCTTACGGACCGCGAGCGGGAAATCATCGATATGCGTTTCGGACTGAAGAACGGCGAAGCGCGGACGCAAAAGCAGGTCGCCGACGCCATGGGGATCTCCCAGAGCTACATCAGCCGCATCGAGAAGCGAATCATGAAACGGCTGAAGCGGGAGATCCTGAGAATGCAGTCATGAACGGACGTATTTTTCAAGCTGACGCAGCGCGCTTTTTTCGAGCCTGGACACCTGCGCCTGCGAAATACCGATCTCCTTCGACACCTCTACCTGCGTTTTGCAGGCGAAATATCGGAGATTCAGGATCTTTCGGTCGCGCTCGCCGAGATGCGAAAGCCCTTCTTTGAGCGCGATCGAATCGATCCGTTTGGATTCGCTGTCCTTTGGATCGCAGATCTGATCGAGCACACAGAGCGTATCGTCGTCGGCGTTGAATACCGGATCGTAAAGAGAGACCGGATCCGAGATCGCGTCGAGCGCAAAGACAACTTCCGATTCTGCGATGCCCAGCTCCTTTGCAATCTCGCCGACGGTCGGTTCGCGGGAAAGTGCATCGGTCAGCTTGAGCTTCGCCTGCATGGCGCGGTATGCCGTATCACGCATCGAACGCGGTACGCGCACGGCGCTGTAATCGCGCAGATGACGCCGGATCTCGCCGGCAATCATCGGGACCGCGTAAGTGGAAAAACGTACATTCTGCGAAAGATCAAACCCGTCGACGGATTTGATGAGTCCGATACAGCCGACCTGGAACAGATCGTCCGCGACCTCGCCGCGTCCCGCAAACCGCTGCACGACGGAAAGGACAAGCCGCAGATTGGAATAAATAAAACGCTCCCGCGCGTCCGCATCGCCTTCTTTTGCGCGTTTCAGCAGCGCATACAGCTCGTCGGGCTTTAATTTCGGCAGTCTTGAAGTATCTATGCTTGTGATCTCAACTTTCTGCAACAGGATCACCTCCGCATAATAGTCTGTCCGTCGCGGAACGGAATCAAACCGTATGCCGCATCATTGACAGACTTTTCCAATCGTGATACGATACAGCAAAGAATGCTCGGAGGAAGTGCAGTGAAGCGTATTCGCTTGATCGTGCTGTTGATTTTTGCAGTGCTGCTGTTGACAGGCTGCAGACAGCAGGCAGAAACGCCGCCGACGGAAACCGCCGCGCCGGATATCGGAACGGAAGAGATCGTCGTGCAGGTTTCGGAACACCCGTCGGAGGTCATGGCAATGACCACGGTTCCGCCCACGCCGGAGGAAACGCCGATGCCCACCGAAGAACCGACGACCGTTCCGACGGAGGAGCCGACGCCGGCGCAGCAGAAGTATGACGCGCCGGAAGGCGTCTATACGATCGCATGGATGAGCGATCCGCAGCATTACTCCAAGATGTTTCCCGAGACGTATTATGCAATGACGTCCTTTCTGCGCGATCACAGGGAGGAGATGCGGCTCGCGTACATCATCAATACAGGCGATCTTGTGCACAATACCGATCTGGAATCCGAATGGGACGTTGCGGACAAGGCACAGGCGATGATCGACGAGATCCCGAACGGCGTCCTTGCCGGCAATCACGATATGGCAGCGCCGATCGGATACAAGACGTTCTGCGAGCGATTCGGAGAAAAGCGATATCGGGATAAGCCGTGGTACGGCGAAAGCTTTGAAAACAATCGCGGACATTACGATCTTCTGACGGCGGGAGAAACGGATTACCTGTTTGTCTATATGGGCTTTGAACCGAACGATAAGGCGATCAAATGGGCTGCAAACGTGTTCAAACAGTATCCGGAGCGCGTCGGGGTACTTTGCCTGCATGATTATTATACCAAGAAGCTGACGCTGTCCGAGGACGGCGAAAAGTGGTATAAACGCGTGGTAAAAAAGACACCGAATCTGTACATGGTGCTGTGCGGACACAAATACGGCTCCTATTGCTTCCCGGAATCGTTTGACGACGACGGGGACGGGAGAGAGGACCGGACGGTCTATCAGATGCTGTTCAATTACCAGGCGTCGCTGCACGACGGCGGCGGCGGGTATCTGCGGCTGATACAGATCGACGAGAAGGAAGGAACGATGCGCAATCTGACCTACTCGCCGCTCCTGGAGGATTATAACCGGTTTGACGATCCGAACAACCGCGAGGAATACTATCCCTTCGATGAAAAGAACGAGGAGTTTATGCTCCCGCTGCCTTGGAAGATCGGACACTGAACGAATATGGAAAGCAAAAAGAAGCGATCAATTCGCTTCTTTTTTTGTCGTGAAAAAACAGAGGGAAACAGCGCGGCGTGTAAACACGGACCCGGCGCTTATGCGTTCCGATCAAAATAAGCTGCAGAGCAGAGCGGCAAGCTTCCGATAAAAGACATACGACCGAAGATGGGATGCACGTTCGATCCGGCGATACAATTTCTTCATTTCCAAGTTACTCATCACAAAAATCTCCTTTCTTGTATCTGGCTTAGAGTATAAAGGAGAAATATGTCAGAATTGTCAGAAATTTATGTCCGAAACGACAAAAAAGCGCGATAAAAGTATGAATAATACTTGAACTAAATATGAACAAGGTGTAAAGTATAATGGGATAATTTATGAATATGTTGATTTATGTCGCGCATAATTAAACATATACGCGATATACCGCATATTTGCGATATGTGACTATGATTTATGCGGAGAACGGTCCGATCCGGATTGCAACAAAAAAGGGAGGCGTCAAAGCCTCCCGAGAATTTCAGACGGGTCTATGCTGTGACCCGCTCGACGGTGTATCAATCGGATCCGAGCAGAGCAAGGATCGCTTTGCATTCGGCCAGTGTGTGATAGTTCGGAATATTGTCCGCAGAACGGTTGATCTGTCGGATCTGCACGGAATGGACGCCGTCGGTGTAGACGATCTCATCGTCGGACGCAGGAACATAGAAGGTTTCTCCGTTCTCCGTCTGCGGCTGATAGGACGAGGACAGCGACCGTGTCAAAGCGCCTTTATCGTTCGGTCGGATCAGAATATCGAGATTGGATACATCGGTGCGGTACTGCGCATTCCATTCGGACTCAAGAAGCTTTATACTGCCTTTCGGTGATTCCGGCGCGGCGATCAAAGCAATTGCATCGTCCACCGAGAGGATGGTTTCCATATGGACCAGTCCCGTATCGCTGCCGATCAGATAGCGGAAACGTCCGGTGTAGCACTCGTAATATGTATACGGCGCATTGCCGTTCGCATCCTTCACTTCGCTTTCGCAGAGCGCATAGACGATACCGTCAACGTTTCGGTATTCCTTGACGTTCTTGGACATACCGGTTTCCTTGGCGTTTCTTTTGACCGCAAGCGTGAACATCTCTCCGTTTGACTCATAGCTTGCAATGTAGCTCAAGGTGCTGTAGGTAAGGGGATAGCGTTCGCCGAGATTCCATACGAGGGACTGCTCGATGACACGATCCTGCGACCCGCCGCGATTGCCGCCGCAGGCGGTCAGCAACAGAGCAGCAAGTATCAGAATGCAGATGAAAAGAGGAATGCGCTTCATAAAAAGCCTTCTTTCTGTATTGATTCCTGTGTATCATACCATAAACCCGGCGTATTGTCACGAAAAAAACAGCAAGCCGCGTTCAAAAAGTCTTCACAATAATATACAGAAAAAAACAGATAATTGGACTTGACAGAAACGGATTGTCTGCTATAATAGAAAAGGTCCGCCAAAGTAGCTCAGTCGGTAGAGCGACGCACTCGTAATGCGTAGGTCAGGGGTCCGAGTCCCCTCTTTGGCTCCAATGTCGAGGCGTAGCGCAGTTTGGTAGCGCG
>JAEEGF010854984.1_pt1 | contig 11155 bp, 6 predicted proteins | sample 9134171 | NCBI WGS metagenome assembly JAEEGF01 (sample SAMN16246542, study PRJNA631951) | gut metagenome | biome: gut microbiome; feature: rumen; material: AP-attached | host: Bos | place: Iran: Karaj | collected 2018-10
ACTTTCGTTTCCGTCGCTCGTGACGGTCGCCTTCAGACCTGTCACTTCGGAATAGTCGTCATTATACGCATAGTCGACGCCGATCGCGTCCTTCGTTCCGTCTCCGTTGAGATCAAGGCTTACGCTGTACCGCTGAATATTGGTTACGATCGGCACATACATATACGGCAGATAATCCTCATTGAAAAGATCTCTGTATTCGTCATAGCCGATCGTGACCTGCTGCGCGCCCATCGCGTACGGCGCCAGTGCGTACGGTGCGAAGTAGAACTCCAGCCCCTCGTTGCTCAGCGCATACTCATATGCATACGCATAGCCCCCGTCTTCGCCCTCGATGCCATCCAACGGTGCCGATTCCGTCAGCGTCGGATCATAATCCGCAAGCAGCACATCCAGATCATCCATAAAGTAATTGGGCTCTGTATACGCTTCCTCCAGCTTTTCCTTAAGAATATCCTGCAGGGAGCTCGTGTCTGTTAAGATGTCCTCCAGAGTCAGCTTCTGCCCGGTATAATTATCAAAGTTCACGCCGTAGCAGCCATAGTTCCCGTGAGCGCCGCCGCCATCCTGATACCAGGATTCATAATATGAGGTCACGTACTCATCGCAGCGCTTCATGATAATGTCTTTTTCATACGTGATCCGGTTGCTGATCTCTTCCGGATCCATGTCCGGATTTTCGCTGATCATTTCCTTTGCGTCTTCGAGCATCTGGTTTGCGGTACTGTCAAATTCTCCCTGCTTTTCCTCTGCCTCCAACTGCATGGCCTTATTCAGCTCCGGATAAATGTCCGCGGAATCTTCCGTAAGCTGTAAGGTCTCGCCGTATCCGTGGAAAAGAACGATCGAATAATCTTCATTCGCTTCATACCGGTTGTCCTTGATCGAATAAAACTCCGGCGGGATCGCGTATCCGGCGGAAACACCCTTCACGTCCTCTTCCGTATCGATCTCTTCCTCCTCTGCTTCGGAAGGCTCCTCTTCTTCCACGGGGGCCTCCTCCACAACTTCTTCAACTGCTTCTTCCGTTGCTGCCGGCGCTTCCGTTGCCGGAGCCGGCGCCTGCGTCTTGTTCGCGCAGCCCGCGCCAAGCACCATCCCGCATGACAATAAAACTGCAATTGCTTTCCTTTTCATAATATCCTCCTGTTACTTCCTATTTTTGTATGATTTCTATACAGTATGCAAAATGAAGGGGAAAATGTCAATCCCGGGTTTGATCTGAAAATTTTGCCCCGCCGGATCATTATGTACCCTTTATAGGAAAAAGGAGGGTGGAAAGCCCCTTTTCTTTGGAGTATAATATAGAATATTTCTATTGTATTTTGACGACAAGGAGGATGGAAAATGAATATGAAAAAAGCAATCGCCGTGTTTTGCGCAACAGCGATGGTGGTAACGGGGTCCTCGATCCCGAAGACAACTTGGGCGGAAAATACAACACTTCCTTTTGACCTGAAAGCACCGACAAACGCAGCTCTGACCTGGCTGGAGGGCGGAGATTCGCCGACCACCATGGAATGTGTCTACTGCATGGACGACTCCATGTGCAAATGGTTAAAGAAATGGGGTGATGAAGCCACCAAAGAAGAAGCTTTGGCGGAGCTGAACGCGCTGGGATTTACAGACATCACTTTTAGTGCGCAGATCGACTGGGCCATTGATGATCCGGTGAATGGCTGGCATTACACCAAATACTGGGATACGGAAGGACAGGATGAGGACTATAACTACAGGATCAGTGACTGGGATGCCTTAGGTATTCTGATCTACGGGGAAACAACCAACAGTGAGTTGATCCTAAGAAGCGTCGGAGATATCGACGACAATTCGAACGAAATCTGGTTTGGTAATGACTACAATCCCGGCATAAAGAGCCAGTTAAAGGACGGCCAGTATGATATCATTCCTCTGGAAGAAGGCGGACATACGATCACTTTGTTTAAACAAGGAGAAACGCCTAAACGTACGGTCTATGCCCGTGTCCGCTGGAGCATCCGGCTGTATGACATGGAGGGAAACATCTCCTATGAACACTCTGACTGGTCAAAACCCGCTGCCTACGGTGCCGCCGGAGAAAAATGGGAGCCCTACACAAAAGCGACATTAAAAGCTCCGGTCATTTCGAATCTGAAAATGACCGATGAAACATCGAATTACTTTCCGGTGATCAGCTTTACGCTCACCGTTCCTGATGACCTGAAAAAAGGTGCGACGGAAGTGGAAGCCAGAGGAGGAAGTATCTCCCTTATTACTGAAGCGCGCGCTGATGGCGACGAATGGGTGGAGATCCAGGGTGACTGGACCCTTTCTTCCGGAGACATGAGCTACAGCCTGCAGATGCTGGCAGAGAATATGGAGAGCAAGGGTAAATCCCTTTCGAAGGACACTAAGATCGAGGTCAGAGCCTATTATTATTGCGACCAGTATACGGACAGTGGAGAATGGATCGAACCATTCAATTCCGATTATTCGAATATCCTGACGATCAACGGGGATACCCCGACACCTCCCGCTCCGTCAACACCGGAAGTAAAAGAAGGCATGACCGAAGATGAGGTTCTTGCCGTAATCTCTGAGATCGAATCGGAAGAAGATCCCAGTGGAACTAAATTCGGTTATCTTTATGCACAGGAAAAGAAATCCGCAAAGAAAGCCATCACCCTGACCTGGACAAAACCGGAAAACGCTTCGCATTTCATCGTGTACGGAGCAAAATGCGGTACTTCAAAATTCGTTCCGCTGGCGGAAAATCTGACCGATACGACATTTACACAGAAAAAGCTGAAGAAGGGAAAATATTATAAATTCATCGTGGCAGCCTACGATCAGGATTCAAAGCTTCTTGGTGCATCCAAGGTTGTCCACGTTGCCACCAAAGGAAATAAAAAGGCAGGAAACTATAAAGCCATAAAGACCTCAGTTGAAAATGGCGCCGTCACCTTAAGCCTTCAGGGAGAATCCTCGATCGCGTTGGATGCAAAAGGCGTCCCCGAGGTAAAAAAATCGAAGGTGAAAGAACACCGGATCATCCAGTATGAATCATCCGATGAAGCCGTGGCCGTTGCGAATGCAGACGGAACAATCACTGCAAAGGGAACGGGAACCTGTACGGTTCTTGTTTACGGGCAGAACGGCATTTATCAGAAGATCACCGTAACCGTAACTCAATAAGATTAAAGAAACGGGGCTGTCGCTTTAGTTGATCCGATCAACTGAGCGAAGCCCCTTTTTTATGCCATAAATAAAGGTTTTTCTGTTGCGTTATACAATGTATTTTCATTGAGGAGTACCTTAACAGGCTGATACGATGATCAGCGTTCTTTTTTCATCTGAATTTTAAAAGGTCAAAATTTATGATGCTTTCTTTAGTTCAAACAGATGTGTTCCGGTGCGCCCTGACATGATCTTATGATGAAGTTTGTTTATATCAAAACCGATCGCCAGCAGGGTGCTCTGAGCAAGGACATTTTCTTTTCCGCGGTAAAGGTATCTTCTGAAGTTCATATCCTCTTTTACATTTGCAAATGATCCTTCTGCCTGTATGCTCCGGTTCATCCTCAGCTGGGTACCGAATTCACCGGTTATACGTTCAAGGCATTCTGAACGTTTTTCTTCCATCTTTCTTGACACGTATAGTTTTTTATTCCTGTCTTTGAATTCGGTCTTGCAGTTGTTTCCTTTTATGCAGTTTTTCTTGTAAGGGCAGTTTCTGCAGCTTTTGCATTCATATACAGTGACTTTGCGCTGATATCCTGTGGAGGTCTTTTTCGTTTGAACTGATACTGCCGACAGCTTTTTCCCATTCCTGCATGTATAACTGTCTGTTTCAGGATCATAATCCATGTTTTCACGGCGGCTTATGTCATTCTTAAAGTTCCTTGTTTTGGATAGCTCGTAATTCTGTGGCTTTATGTATCCTGTCTGCCCGTTGCGTTCTATAAATACATAATTCTCTTCGCTTTCATAGCCTGCGTCCGCAACTATATTTTTGTATTTGAAGGACATGTATTTTTCCATGTCTTTTAGGAATGGTATGAGGGTCAGCGTATCCGTCGGATGGGGATATATGCCAAGCCATGTGACGTATTCCGAATCCACTCCATGCTGGAGGTTATATGCAGGCTTTAGCTGTCCGTTGAGCATCGCATCCTCCTTCATCCTCATAAAAGTGGCATCGATATCCGTCTTGGCATAACTGTTTCTCTTTCCACAGACCCTAAGTTTTTCTTTATATTCCCTCAGTTTGTCAATGTAGCCTTCAAGAGTTTCTATCGAACGTTGAAGCGCATGCTTTCTCTTGCCGATTCCGTGTACAAACTCTATGCCCTCATCCTTTTTGATTCTGTACAGCTTTTTCTTAAGTTTTTTCAGCGTCTGCTCAGTTATCTTATCTTCGTAGACAGCCTTTATGTCATAGAGTACTTCGCACTCGGCACAGAATGAAGAGATCTTATTGCCGAGCTTGATCATGTTTTTTGAGACAGCGTTTTTCCATACAAAAGTGTATTTATTTGCGACGGATTCTATCTTGGTGCCATCGATGAAAATGTTCTCGCCGGAGATCTCGCCAAGATCAAGGAGGATCGTCCCCACTTCAGACATTATCTTTTTTGCACACTGTGAAAGATGAAGGGAAATAAATCTTGCTATCGTGGAATGATCCGGCACGGGAGCCCCGTCAAGAAGATACATGAAGTTGATATCTCTTCTGCATGAAGTTTCGATATCACGGCTTGAATAGATCCTGTTCATCGAGGCATAGATCATTATCTTGAGCATCTGACGTGGTGTTGCCTGATTCTTCCTGATCCTGTCATATGTGGCATACAGGTCAGAAAGGTCCATTCCCTCCACGAATGCGCTTAAAAGGCGTACCGGATCGTCAGACGGGATAGATATTTCTATGTCCAGGGGAAGTTTGATTTGATGATACAGGGCAGATAGAGTATAATCTCCCTGTAAAATTTTATTTAGTCGCATAAATATATTTTACAGCAAAAGCCGCGCTTTTCGAAGTGCGGTTTTTGTATTTTGAGCATAAAGAGGGGGCTGTCGCACCTTTCTTAGTGCGACAGCCCCTTTTTTTGCGCAAAGAAATATTTTGCCCAAGGGCGAACGCAGCCTGCGGGATTTAAACTACCGGTTTAATGAAAAACAGGCTATCTTTCCTTATACTTTATTGTAAAGTGTGATACAATGCAGTAATCACGATAACTTGGAGGGAGGATAAATGTCGGTATACGCGGTTTCGGATCTTCATGGACAATGGAATACGTTTGAAAAGGGCTTGAAGGAGATCGGCTTTACGGATGATGACCGGCTTTACCTGATCGGCGACGCGATCGACAGGGGCGAGGACGGGATCAGGATCCTTCAATATATCAAGGACCATGAGAATATGGACCTGATCATCGGGAATCATGAACTGCTGATGCTGACCGCGGTCCATCCGGATGGAAAGGCCGAGTGCAAAGGGATGAATTCATCCCTCTGGCGCGAGATCAACGGCGGGGATATAACCTACGAAAAGTATGAAGAACTGACCTTCCCCGAGAGGAAGAGCCTGCTTGACTGGCTGAATACCCGGTATGTGATGAAAACGATAAAGGTGGGGGAAACAAAATTCTGCCTGACCCATTCCTATTATTATGAAGGGCTTGAGAATAAGAAATACAACGAGATGAAATATGAAGAGGTGTGGAATGTTGTGTGGAATTCTCCTTACCGTGACGATTGGGATACCTACCGCCCCGATATCTATATGAACTATGACTACATGTTCATAACCGGCCATATTCCGGTGATCAGGGTTCTTTTGAACATAACGAATGACCTTGAGAAGAGTAACTTCTTGAAGGCGTTCCGAAATGACAACTTTTATGACATCGACGGCGGCTGCGCTCTCGGGCATCGCGATGGGATCAATAACGGCGCGTTGTTTTTGAGGCTCGATGACTTAAAGGTTTTCGGTGTGCCGTTGGTGTGAGAACACGAACTTCCCTATCCGTTCTGCTGATCACACCGTCTCTCTTTGGGCTGTAAGCAAAAGATTGAGTTGCCGAGGGGCTGACGCATTGTGCGCCGGCTCCTTTTTTTGTGCTGTAAACAAAGAACGAAACATTTGAAAAAATAAAATGATAGATTTTGCCTTTCCCGGCGTATAGATATATAGAAAATTTGAAACCGTCAACGATCACCATAAAGGAGGAGCCGCGGAACTGAAAAACGACAAGGACTTCCACGGGATCTTTCATGACGGGAAGAGCCACTTTTATATCGACGGCGGGATTTACGGGAAAAACGGAAATTTGAACCTTCTCCTCTATAACACAGAGGATGGCCGCTACGGGGAGGTTGATGAGGAGGAGAGAATCATGTACAGGAGGTAAACGATGGAATATGCAATACTTGACGCAAGAAGAACCGGGGCGCGTATCAAGGAGCTCCGGGAGAAGCAGCATCTGTCGGTGGAGCAGGTGAGCGCATACATGGGCTTCGAGTCTGTGCAGGCCATCTACAAGTGGCAGCGGGGGGAGAGCCTCCCGTCGATCGACAACCTGTATGCATTAAGCGGGCTGCTCCACACGCCGGTGGACGAAATCCTGCGGGGGACACGCGAGGAGCGTGCCTGATCTAAACACAACGGAAGTGATCAAAGGATCCGGCTTGTGAGGCCATTATCGAAAAGGAAAGCAGAGGCAGCGTCTCTGCGATTCGATGATGTGCCTCACAAGCTTTTTTGTGTGGAAGGAGGCAACAAGAACCCACCATATACAAAGAACGAAGAAACGTGCTATAATGTGGCGAGAAAATTTTCGCAAAGGAATGAATCCCCATGCAAAATGCACTGAATGTATTTGTTGTCTTTATGATCCTTATTGTGGCTCTCGGCCTTTTCAACGAGAAGGTGACCCGCATTACCAATGAGATCGCCCTGATGCTTTTTTCCATGATCATAGGCGTAGTTGGGCTTCTGATCGAATCCTTTACGCAGAGCACACCGTTGGGATCGCTTGTCAATAGCCTTCACGGCATTAATCTGCAGACCTTCCTGATGCATGGGATCCTCTGCTTCATGCTCTTTTCCGGATCCTGCCATATGAAGATCCGGGATTTTAAGGAACAGGCCAGGGCGGTCACAGTCCTTTCTGTTGTGGCCACCTTCCTTGGGGCAGTCTTTTACGGCCTGCTCTTTTACGGGATCTCCTGCCTCCTTAATATCGGGTTCACGCTTCCGGCCTGCCTGATGTTCGGCAGTATCATCGCGCCGACAGACCCGATCGCGGCCACCAGCATTCTGAATAAATTCGGGCTGCCGAAAAAGATCAGCTTCCTGATCGAGGGAGAGTCTCTTTTGAATGACGGTGTCGGCGTTGCGCTCTTTGTGTGTTTCTCCGGCATGCTGGCGATCGATACGGAGCGGCAGAACTTCTTCCTTGTGATGGGAAGGGAGATCTTTGGGGCATTGGCGATCGGCATCGGGATCACGCTGCTTTGCTATCCCATCTTTATGAAAACTAAGGATTCCGCAAGAAGGATCTTTACAAGCATGCTGGCGGTGTCCTCGATCTACCTGATCTGCGAATATCTGGAGTTTTCCGGCGCCATCGCATCGGTGGTCTGCGGCGTGATGTTCTCCAGCTACCGCACCCGGCTGGAAGCGCGGGGCGAAACGGAGGATGTCGCGAAATATGATAACTTTTGGGAGATACTGGATCAGCTGATGAACTCCATCCTGTATGTGATCCTGGGGCTCAGCTTTATCTATATCCTGCAGCTGAGGCATGTGGTGACCGTATCTTTGATCGCCATTGTGTGCAATTTCCTTTGCCGTGCCGGGAGCGTGGGCGTCTGCACGTTTCTCATGGGGAAGATACCGGATGGCTATAATCGGCGCGGGTTTACTGCGCTTCTGACCTGGGGCGGGCTAAGAGGCGGGCTAAGCCTTGCTCTTGCCATGAGCACCGTCACCATTGTTGATGAGCGGATCTACCACATAATTCTGGGAGGAACCTGCGCCGTCGTGTTCTTTACGACCATCGTCCAGGGGCTGACGATGAAGAAGGTTTACCAGAGGATCGAAAGATCGATGAAGAGGGAAAAGAAGCTTGCATGATGATAAAAAGGTGGAGTTTGGAATGAAGAAGAGATCCGTACTTGCCAGGATCGGCGTCATCGCTCTGATCATGTTCGTCGCCACGGTGTTTCTCAGCACGGCGATCCTGTTCGTTTTATTTAAGAACCGCGCCATGGAATCCATGAAAAAAAATCTCGGATCCCAGATCAGCTCCTGCATCGTTGAGCTGGAGGTTTATGGATGTTTTCCGGATCTTATGGACTATTGGGCAGATCACGGAGCGGAGCTTTCGGTTCCGCCCTTTACGGATATAGATCGTGCTCTGCGATGGGCAGAAGAACATGCGTCTTTTAATACGATCAATGCCGAAGCCGTCACTTCGGAAGAGTTTAATGCCATGCCGCCGGAGCAGCAGAAGCTCTTTGCGGAGCATTGTTATAATCGGATATTCATGGAGCTTACGTTACAACATCTTACTGCCTTTGATCTCGATGACATTATGGTGCTGATCCCGGGAGAAGGGGATACTGCCCGGATCCTGATGCATACAAACAAGGAAATGGGAAAACAGAGCCCTGAGGATGCGGAGCAGTTCTTCCCGGGGCAGGAAGCCTATGACCTTTCTCTTCAGCCCGGGGCAAAAGAGTTTCTCTTTTCAGAACTCGGAACGGAAGCGTCCTCGATCAATTCAGATATCGAGCTGTTCCGGTCTCCTGCTGACGGCGAGGAAAGCGCGGCCATCTACGGGCGGATCGGGAAAGACGGGGAACAGAAGGGGATCATGTCGGTTGCAGTTTCCATGGATGAATTGATCCGCGGCGTATGGTCCGATGTCCTGCGATTTGCGGGTTGGATTTCGGCTGCGATGGCTGCGGTTCTTGCCGTTTTGCTGCTTCTCTTCTATCTCAACGCGCTTCGTCCGACATTAAAGATCCAGAAGAATATCCGTTCTTATACGGAGAAAAAATCCAGGGAAGAACTGTCGGAAAATCTTTCCGCGATGAAAAAAAAGCCCGATGAATTTGGGAGCCTTTCACGGGACATTGATGAGATGGCCGGAGAGATCCAAAAGCACTATGAGAATGTCATCGAGCTTACCGCAAAGCAGGAGCGGCTCGACGCGGAGTTAGACGTGGCGAAGGGCATCCAGGCAGAGCAGCTGCCGAGCATTTTCCCGGCTTTTCCGGAACGAACGGATTTTGACATCTTCGCTTCCATGACACCGGCAAAAGAAGTGGGCGGAGATTTCTATGATTTCTTTTTCCTGGATGAGGACCATCTTGCCCTTGTCATTGCGGATGTTTCCGGGAAAGGGGTTCCGGCGGCTCTCTTTATGATGATCGCAAAGCTCCTGATCCGAAGCAGTCTGCAGAACGGGATGGCTCCCGGAGAAGCGCTTGAAAAGATAAATAACCGGCTTCTGGAAAACAATAAACTGGGCTTTTTTGTTACGGTTTGGCTGGCGGTCATCGATCTGAAAACAGGAGATGGCATTGCCTGCAATGCCGGCCATGAGCATCCGGCGCTGAAAAAAAGGGGAGAGGATTATCAACTGGTGATCTACAGGCATTCCATGGCAGTTTCCTTCCTTCCGGATCAGCTCTATGAAGAGCATAAGTTTCATCTGGATCCGGGGGACAGGATCTTCGTATATACGGACGGCGTACCGGAGGCGCAGAATGAGAAAGAGGAGCTCTTCGGCACAGACCGTATGATCGAATGTTTGAACCAAAATTCCGATGCCACTCCGGAGCAGGCCATCTCCGGCATGATGGAAAGCATTCGTTCCTTCTCCGGCGAAGCAGAGCAGTTTGACGACATCACGATGCTGTGCTTTCTGTATCTGGGGAAGGGTAAGGAAGGAGCTGGAGTATGAAGAAGGATTCCGTACTGGTCAGGATCGGGATCATTACATTGATCATGGTCGTCGGCACGGTGCTTCTCAGCACGGTGGTGCTGTTCAATTTATTTAAGAACCAGGCCATGGAAAACATGAGAACAAATCTCAGATCCCAGGTCAACTCCTGCACGGTTGAGCTGGAGGTTTATGCATGTTATTCGGAACTTATGGATTTTTGGGCAGATCATGGGGAGGAGCTTTCTGTTCCGCCCTTTTCAGATATGGAAGCGGCCATGCAATGGACAGACGAGCATTATGCTTTGTATGACACGAAATCCGAGATCGTCACTCCGGAAGAATTTAACGCCATGCCGCCGGAGCAGCGGAAGCTTTTTGCTGAGTACTGTTACGCCATGATCCTCATTGAACTTACGCAGCATCATCTTACTACCTTTGACCTTGATAACATAAATATATTGATCCCGGGAGAAGGAGATACAGCCCGGATCCTGATGCATGCAGGCAAGGACTTGATGACACAGAGCTCGGAGGAAACGGAGCAGTTTGTCCCGGGGCAGGAAGTCTATGACCTTTCCAATCAGCCCATAGCGAAAGAACTTCTCACGTCAGAGTTCGAATGGGATGAGGACGATCCCCTTTCCCAGATCAATTCGGATATCGAGATGTTTCGATCCCCTGTTAGCGGAAACGAAAGCGCGGGCATCTATGCACGGGTCGGATTAATAGGGGAACAGAAGGGGATCATGTCTGTTGAAGTTTCCGTGGATGAGATGCTTCAGGGCGTATGGGCCTCTACTTTGAAATTTGAAAGGTGGATCCTGATCGTGATGGCGGGGCTGCACGTCGTTTTGCAGCTTCTCACCTATTTCAACGCGCTTCGTCCGGCTTTAAAACTCCAGAAGCATATCCGCTCTTATTCGGAGGATAAATCCAGGGAAAAACTGTCGGAACATCTTTCCGATATGAAAAAAAAGCCCGATGAATTCGGGAGCCTGGCGCGGGACATCGATGAGATGGCCGGAGAGATCCAAAAGCACTATGAAAGTGTCATTACGCTCACTGCAAAACAGGAGAGGCTCGATGCGGAGCTGGATATGGCGAAGGGTATCCAGACAGGACAGCTCCCCCGCGTATTCCCGGCTTTCCCGGATCGAACGGATTTTGATATCTACGCTTCCATGACGCCGGCCAAAGAGGCGGGAGGGGATTTTTAT
>JAEEGF012303812.1_pt1 | contig 11155 bp, 5 predicted proteins | sample 9134171 | NCBI WGS metagenome assembly JAEEGF01 (sample SAMN16246542, study PRJNA631951) | gut metagenome | biome: gut microbiome; feature: rumen; material: AP-attached | host: Bos | place: Iran: Karaj | collected 2018-10
CCTGGCGATGGATCTCAATGAGACGCTTTACAACAGAGCCAGCGACATCAACAATGACGGCGTGGTTGACATTTCTGATGTGAACGCGGTAATTAACCTCATGCTGGGAAAAGGCTATGACGTTCCCATCGGTCATCAAGGGCATGACACCGCACCTGGCAATGAAGAATAGACTTGGCCTATAGATTAGATTTTGTGTAGGTTTTTTGTAGGGTGTTGCGGCAATTTTCGGGGGCAAGATGCTGAAAAACAACACCTTGCCCTCAAAAAATGTTGCGCAGAAAAATTTGCAGAATTCGTTTCTCGATTGTATTTTTGCAGTGCGAAAGGCATCAAGCAGATTTTGAAACCTTGACAGAGGTTTTAACATACTATTATTCTCTTATAAAACTTTAATTCTATGAGAGCGATTATATCTTATAAGCTGTGCGGGTTACTTGCAAGATGCATGCTGTTCTTCTGCCTAATATACACATGCAGTACCGTCGCAAATGCAGCCACGTTTGACATAGATAGTCTCCGTTATGAAACAACTGGAGCTAATACAGTAAAGGTAATTAGACATCTCTATAACTATCTTGCCCTTCCTGGAGAGGTCACTATCCCAGAAACTGTTGTATATAACCAAAAGACCTATACAGTTACAGAAATTGGCGATCGGGCATTCGAATCGGACAAATCAACTTCCATCACCCTTCCAAACACAATCATCAAAATAGGCAAATATGTTTTTACAAATTGTGATCAGTTGAAGTTTATTACTATACCTAATTCAGTAACAGAAATAGGTTCTTGGGCATTCTATGGTAGCGACCGCCTTAAATCGGTTTCACTATCGAATTCGCTCACTACACTAGGAGAATCAGTTTTCGAATGGTGTGTTTCTTTGGATGAGGTTAACATACCCACTCAACTCAAGAGAATTCCTGTGCGACTATTTAGGAATTGTTCTAGTCTGAAGTCGATTGTGTTACCTGATTCGCTCAAAACAATCTCTAGCGCGGCTTTTCAAGCTTGTTCCAGTTTATCATCTGTCTCGCTTCCATCGTCTATAGACAGCATTGGCTATGCCGCATTCAATGATTGCACCAGTCTGGTAGACATTGATTTTCCCGACAAGGCGTTTTGGATTGGTCCTGAGGCTTTTAAAGGTACGGCATGGCTCGCCAACCAGCCCAACGGTCTGCTCTATTTTGGTGTAATGGCATACCAGTTCTTAGGTACGTTGCCCGACGGTTCAACAGTCTCCATCAAGCCCGGCACCCGGCTTATCGCATCAAACTGTTTCAGTGACTGCAATTGGCTGGGTGCGGTTGACATACCCGAGTCAGTGACGCAGATAGGTTCATCAGCATTCAGCGGATGCACCGGGCTGGCGGCGATTGACATCCCCGAGTCAGTGACACAAATAGAATCATCTACATTCAGAGATTGCACCGGGTTGGCAGCTATTGATATCCCCGAGTCAGTGACGCAAATAGGATCATCTACATTCAGCGGATGTACCGCGCTGGCGGCTATTGACATCCCCAAGTCAGTGACGCAAATAGGCTCATCAGCATTCAGCGGATGTACAGCGCTGGCGTCCGTCAGTCTTCCTGAGGCCATTACCCAAATCAACGACCGCACATTCAGCGGTTGTAACAGCTTGACATCCACACATATTCCAGACTCGGTTTCAACCATAGGCGAAGCAGTGTTCAAGGACTGCAACAGTCTTGGGAGTGTGGTCCTACCTCAAGGAGTCACCGAACTGGGTCCACATGCGTTCGAGAATTGTACAAGACTGTCATCTGTCAAGCTCTCGCCAAACATCAAGTTTATCGAATGGAATACATTTTACGGTTGCTCCAACTTGGCGAACGTTCAACTACCAGACAGGCTGGAGTCGATTGGCGTGGGGTCATTTTCCGGCTGCACCAGTCTTTCGGATTTGGACTTGCCTCTAACCCTTCAGCACATTGGCGACTACGCGTTTAGAAACTGTTCAAGTCTGACTAGTATCAAACTGCCGGCATCCTTGCTTGGATTAGGATATGATGTGTTCGAGGGCTGCGGTGCGTTGCAGGAAGTGATGAGCCTGGCACTGACACCGCCCTCGGCGCATGAGGATGAAGGGGGCTATATGGGACAGGAGTATATCACTTACCCCGGCACATTCAACGGCATCGACAAGGACAACTGCGTGCTGCGCATTTTTGAGTCGGCCATGACCGACTATAGCAAAGCCAAGGGATGGAGACAGTTCACGCACCGCGAGCCCATCAACGAGAGCGAGTATGTGCCGGGCGACGTCAACGGCGACGGCGTGGTGGACATCGCTGATGTCAACGGCGTCATCAACGGTATGTTGGGAAAGGCCGACATCGTGATTGATGTCAATGATGTGAAGTTTGGCCTGGCCAAGGTTGAGGGCGGAACTTTCAACATGGGAACGGATGTCGATGAAGAGCAGTTGAGCTGGGGCTTTTATGACAATGTGCCGTCACCCGTCCACCAGGTGACGCTGGACGGCTTCCTCATCTCGACCACCGAGGTCACACAGAAGCTGTTCCACGCCGTGATGGGCGGCACCGAGCCGGAGTACGAACAGATGAATTGTCCTATCTATGGCATCAACCTGAACCGCGTGAACTCATTCATACAGAGGCTCAACGAGGCCACCGGACTGCAGTTCCGCCTGCCCACCGAGGCCGAGTGGGAGTTCGCGGCACGAGGCGGGAACAAGTCGCAAGGATACCGCTACAGCGGAAGCAATGAAGCAAATGAGGTGGGATGGTGTACCTACTTCCCTTGGGGGCCCTCTGCAGAAAAGGATCCCCGACCCGTGGCAAAACTCAATCCCAACGAGCTGGGAATTTACGACATGAGCGGCAATGTGTGGGAGTGGTGCCAGGACTGGTTCGCCGACTACCCCGAGGAGGCACAGGTCAACCCCACTGGCCCGGAGACGGGAACGAAGCGGGTGATTCGTGGCGGATCGTGCTACAACGACAACTACGAGTCGCATTGCGACGTGTACAACCGAGCCGGAGTCGAGCCCGACAAGACGGTCTTCGGCAGCAACAACGAGCCTATCGGCATACGCCTGGCGATGGATCTCAATGAGACGCTTTACAACAGAGCCAGCGACATCAACAATGACGGCGTGGTTGACATTTCTGATGTGAACGCGGTAATCAATCTGATGCTGGGCAAACAAAGATGAAGGGACTCACCTCCACCCCTCTCCGGAGGGAGAGGGGAGCCTGATAACGATAAAAAAGAGGCGTTTTGGGGGCGTGTTGCGGCACTTTTTGAGGACAATAGATTGAAAAACAGCATTTTGTCTTCAAAAAGTGTTGCGCAGAAAAATTTGCAAAATTCATTTCCGCATAGTAATTTTGCAGTGTGAAAGTCGGTTGAGGTCTTTTTAACACGACCTCATCGCACGATTATTTTTTGATAAACCCTAATAAAACAACTGAAATTATGCTTACTCCAATGTTACATCCGATGAATGTCGCTCGGGCCGACGTGAACAGGGACGGTGCTGTTGATATATCTGATTACAATATTGTTCAGAGTGCGATGCAGGGCAACTTAAACTTATAATCCTTATTGATATGGAAACTCATTTGATGCGAAAGCTCTCAAGGCTTGTAATATTGACATTCTTGTGTATGTTGCCCCTTGTGGTGGTTGGTGCGAACTATGACTTCATGGTGGATGGTCTGTGCTACGTGGTCAACAGCAACGGCACCAGCGTGAGTGTCACCTCGGAAAACACGGTCGGAGCCAGATACTCAAATCTCTCAGGTGATGTGGTGATTCCTCCGACAGTAACCTACCAGGGAACTACCTATGATGTAACAGCCATCAAGCAGTCCGCTTTTATGCTTTGCAGAGGAATTACATCTGTTAGCATCGCGAATTCTGTCACCTCGATAGCCAGCCATGTGTTCTCAGGCAGCGGGCTTTCCTCAATATCATTGCCCAATTCTATCACCACGATAAGTAGCTCACTATTCTATGGTTGCACACGGCTCACCTCCATAGAGATACCCTTCAGTGTCAAGAGTATTGGCAGTAATGCATTCATGAGTAGCGGATTGACCTCAATTGTCATTCCTAATTCAGTTACGACTTTTGGACATAGGATTTTTTGCGATTTTTCATCACTTGAGAGGGTCGTATTGCCGGATCAAATCAAATCTGTGACATATGGCATGTTTAATCAATGCAAATCACTCAATACGATCAATCTACCCGAATCCATTGAGTCTATTGATGAACTTGCCTTCAGTGAATGCAGCAGCCTCACGTCAATCAACATTCCCAATAATGTGACAACCATTAAAGATAACGCATTCTATAAGTGCACCAGCTTGACATCACTGACACTGCCTAGTAACCTTCTGACAATAGGTAACGAGGCGTTCTATTTTTGCGTTGGCATTCAATCCGTAGTCATCCCTGACTCTATAGAAGAGATTGGCGACAAAGCCTTCTTCTGTTGCAGCAACCTTGCAGAAATTGAATTCCCCGACAAGGTCTTCACGCTTGGAGATAACGTGTTTTCAGGAACGGCATGGCTAGCCAATCAGCCCGATGGTATGATTTATGTCGGCCTTATGGCAATACAATTCAAAGGCTCGATGCCCGAGGGTTCTACGGTCACTATCAAGCCCGGCACGCAGTTCATAGCACCAAATTGTTTCAGTAACTGTAGCTGGATGGCGGCGGTCGAGATACCCGAATCAGTAACTGCAATAGGCAGATTCGCTTTCATTGGCTGCACTGGACTGTCATCCATCAGCCTTCCCGAATTCATCTCTCAAATCGAGATGGGGACATTCAGCGGTTGCAGTGGACTGACATCCATCAATATTCCAAATTCTGTCACCTTTATAGGTAACGAAGCGTTCAGCGGTTGCAGTGACATGGTGAATGTGCGTTTCTCCAACTCATTGACACATATTGGATCATGGGCATTCCAGGATTGTACCCATCTGGAGACTGTCGAGCTACCTGAAAGTGTCACGGAACTAGGTCTTTGTGTCTTCGAAAATTGCACAGGACTAGCAACGGTTATCCTTCCATCAAGTCTAGAAACAATTGAAGAAGCCACTTTCGAAGGTTGTACTGGCTTAACAACCGTGCTGCTACCCAAACAAATCAAGTATCTTGACCGGTACGCATTCTATGGTTGTAACAATCTGATTAAACTAGACATACCGAATACTCTTGAATCCATTGGTGACTATGCTTTTACGAACTGCTCCCATCTGACTAGCATCAAGTTGCCAGCCGGATTCAAGAACTTGGGCTTCGGCGTGTTCCAAGGCTGCGACGCGATACAGGAAGTAATGAGCCTGGCATTGACACCTCCCACAGCCCATGAGGATGAGAGTGGCTATGAGGGACAATTCTCTGTCGTGTACCCCGGGACATTCAACGGCATCGACAAGGAGAACTGCGTGCTACGCGTGTTTGAGTCGGCCATGACCGACTATGGCAAGGCCAAGGGATGGCGGCAGTTCACGCACCGCGAGCCCATCAACGAGAGCGAGTATGTGCCGGGCGACGTCAACGGCGACGGCGTGGTCGACATCGCTGATGTCAACGGGATCATCAACGACATGCTGGGCAAAGCAGCGGTTGTGGTCGAGGTCGGGGACACCAAGCTGGGATTGGCACTGGTCGAGGGAGGCACATTCGAGATGGGACTGGATGATGTCATAAACTTCGAAGACTACTATGACTGGCCCCCCGCTCCCCGCCATCAGGTGACGCTGGGTAGCTATCTCATCTCGACCACCGAGGTCACCCAGAAGCTGTTCCACGCCGTGATGGGCGGCACCGAGCCGGAGTACGAACAGATGAATTGCCCCATCTATGGCATCAACCTGAACCACGTGAATTCCTTCATACAGAGGCTCAACAATGTCACCGGGCTGCAGTTCCGCCTACCCACCGAGGCCGAGTGGGAATATGCCGCACGAGGCGGGAACAAGTCGCAAGGATATCACTACAGCGGAAGCAATGTCGCATACGAGGTGGGATGGTGCACCTACTCCCCTTGGGGACCTTCTTCAGAAAATGATCCCCGACCCGTCGGAAAGCTCAAGCCCAACGAGCTGGGCATCTACGACATGAGCGGCAACGTGTGGGAGTGGTGCCAGGACTGGTTCGCCGATTACACCGAGGAGGCGCAGGTCAACCCCACCGGCCCGGAGACGGGCACGAAGCGTGTGATTCGCGGTGGCTCGTGCTACAATGACGGCGATGAGAGGCACTGCGACGTATACAACCGTGCCGGAGTCGAACCCATCAAAACGGTCTTCGGCATCAATAACGAGCCAATCGGCATCCGTCTGGCGATGGACCTTGATGAGACGCTTTACAACAGAGCCAGCGACATCAACAATGACGGCGTGGTTGACATTTCTGATGTGAACACGGTCATCAACATCATGCTGGGCAAGGACTATGACGTACCCACGGGTCATCAAGGCCACGACACTGCGCCTGAGAAAGAAACTATTCCGCAATAACCTTTATATGAACAACTTAAATTGCCCCGCGGTCTTTTTGTAGTGACTGCGGGGCAATTATTCTTACTTGTTGCGGAAGGCATCCATGATGACTGTGGGGCGGTGGTCACGGAAGGCTCCTAGGGGGTAATGGCCTTCGAGTTCGGGTGCCCAGTAGAAGACTCCGTGGCAGTGGCCATTGGTTTGTGTTCGTGACGCATCGATGAGCCGTTGCATGAACGCCCTACCCTCTTCGGGTCGCTTGACTTCATAGCCCGTTTCGACAATCATCAGTTCGGTGCCGTAGCGTTCATAGAGTGCGTTGATGTTGGCGATGCAGTCGCGCAGTGTGCCCTCGTCGTCCTTCTCCAGACCTGCGTCTTGATCCCAGTAGGGATATACGCTGAGCCCAATCATATCCCATCGTGCGCCATTTGCCTTCAAGCCGTCAAAGATGAAATGGTATCGCTTGGGGTCACAGCCTCCATCGAGGTGGATAATGACTTGCGCTTCGGGATATACCTGCTTGACCGCGTCATAGCCCGCTTGGGTCAGCCCGGCATACTGTGCCATATTGGTCTCGGCTCGGCCCATGTCCCACAGGAAGCCGTGTGTGGTCTCGTTGCCCACTTGTACCCAACGCACGTCGATGCCCGCCGTGCGCAACAACTGCAGCGTGAGGCGTGTGTGATTGGCCAGGGCTAGACACATCTGCTCGTAGGTCAAATGCTTCCATGCCTCAGGAATATTCTGTTTGGCCGGATCGGCCCACCAGTCGCTGTAGTGGAAGTCGACCATCACCGCCATTCCCAGCCGTTGGGCACGCAAAGCCATTGCCAAGACATCTACCGGACCACAAAAACCATCTTTGGGGTTTACCCACACGCGCAACCGCACGGCATTCAGGCCCAACTCGCGCATCAGTTCGGTATTTTCTCGTGGCTCGCCCTGGGCGTTATAGAGTTGCACGCCCCATGCCTCCAGTTGCGTGGTGCCACTGATGTCGGCTCCGAGCCAGAAATCGGCACCAAAGGCCTGCAATGCCACGCAAGCCATCATTGTCAGTAAGAAATTCTTCATCATAACCACGTAAAATTGTCTTTTCCTGCAGCGACCTCAAAGTGATACTTGACTATACCGAGGTCGATGATTTCGTAAAAGCCCCATCGTGCCCGCGCCTCAATACGATTGCCCTCGTGCAAAGTGAAAATGAACTTCTGTTGGTTGATGGCAGTGGGTGCCAGCAGTGCCGCCTCGACACCACGGCGGAACCAGTCGGGCATGGGGCCATCGCATTGCGACACTTGGTCAATGGTCTTTATTTTGTGCCCTGCACCTTGCGATTGGCCATAGCCGATAGCGACCACGCAGCGCAGTTTCTCACCTGCATTGACCGTGTATGCCTTGCGGTTCTTACGGAAAGTGAGCGCTACCCAGCAGGTGTTGAGTCCCATGCGTTGTGCCTCGAGGACAATCTTCTCGCCATAGTAACCCAGTTTCTCATCGAGCAAGGGGTCATCGGAAGGGCCAATCATCGCGAGGTAGTTCATCACGCCCGAGAATGTGCCATAATGCACCAATGGGCTAGAGAATGCCTTGGGCTCGTCAATTACAAGTTGAATGTGCAGCCCGCTCTCGCGGTTGCACTGGTCGACCAGCTCTTTGAGCGCAATGACCTTATCGGCCTCAATGGGCTGTAAGGTGTAACGCCGCACGCTGTGACGTTGCTCTATTGCTTCTAATATTGTCATCTTTTATAGTTGTGAGTTGAGACGTTAATAGGTCCAACTGATTAAATAAACAGGTCACTGATGATGGCATCGCTGAGCATAATCGCCTGTGGGGTTAGACGCAGTTGCCCACCCAAGGCAGTGAGGCGACCAGCATCAATATGTGGCCGCGCTTGACGCATGAGGTGATCATAAAAATCTTGCCCAAACTCATCATGGATAACTGCCGTGTCCAGGCCTCGGGATGTACGCAATGCCAGCATGACAGTCTCGTCATATTTCTCTTGCATGGTCAGGCATTCCTCTTGATAAGCGACATCCTGGTCAACTATGAGATGGATATAATCCTTCAAGTCAGCTACATTATAGCGCCGAACATGACCATCATAGCTATGTGCCGCCGCTCCCAATCCCAGATAGGGCGTGCCATCCCAGTATGACGAGTTGTGTCGCGATGCAAAGCCCGGCAATGCAAAGTTTGAGATTTCATAGTGTTCATATCCCTCCTCTTTGAGCCGCATAAGCAGCATCTGATACATCGCGACACATGTGTCGTCATCCACCTCGTTGACTTCGCCACGTTTCAGCATTTGCCATAGTGGGGTGCCGGCTTCATAACTCAGGTTGTAAGCCGAGATGTGCTGCGGCCGCAATGCTATTACCAGATCAAGCGAGTATAGCCACGAGTCGATTGTTTGCCCAGGAATGCCATATATGAGGTCCAAACTGATGTTCTCTATACCCCTATTGAACAAGCTTTCAACAGCGTCGACTGCCCCCTTTGCATTGTGCCGACGGCGCATAAACCTCAATTCGTTGTCTACAAGACTTTGCACCCCCATGCTCACCCTGTTAACCCCCATGTCAACCAGGGCATCAACCAGTTGTGGTGTTACATCATCAGGATTCACCTCAACAGTGAACTCATCAATGTCGTCTAACGGCAATGCTTCCCGAAGCCCATCGGCGAGTTTACGCATCAGTCCTGTACCCAATTGTGACGGCGTGCCACCACCCAGGTAAACAGTATTAAACTTCTGCTGAATCTCATTATGCCTGTTTCTTGCTTCACTGACCAGCATCTTGACATATACCTCACGCATTTCAAGGCATGTAGTCGAATAAAAATTGCAATAGATGCAGCGTTGCCTACAGAACGGTATATGCACGTATACTCCAGCCATAAAACAGATGAAAATCTCGTTTCAGGGGCAAAATTAGTTAGAAAAATTTAAACTAAGGTGTTTTTTTGGGAAAATAGCTGATTTTTTCGCGACTTATTTGTAATTTTGCTGCTTGAAATGAAAATAGGGTCTTCTTGGCCCGTTTTCGGACTGTTTGAGAACAAATAATTTCTATTAATTACATAAATAAATGAAGGCTTATAAGACGAATGAAATTCGCAACATCTCCTTGCTAGGTGGCAAGGGGGCGGGCAAGACCTCGCTGGCCGAGGCTATCCTCCACAATTGCGGCACTATCAACCGCAAGGGTACTATCGACGCAGGCAACACGGTATGCGACTACTTCCCCGTAGAGAAGGAGTATGGCTACTCGGTGTTCTCAACCCTGTTTTATGCTGAGAATAGTGGCAAGAAGCTCAATTTCATCGACTGCCCGGGCAGTGATGACTTTGTGGGCAACGTTTACACTGCACTCAACGTGACCGAGGCTGGCTTGATGGTCATCGACGGCCAGTATGGTGTAGAGGTTGGTACTCAGAACCAGTATCGCATCGTTGACAGCATCCACAAGCCACTGCTGATGGTCATCAACAAGATGGAGGCCGAGAAGAGTGACTTTGACAACGTGCTGAACAACCTGAAGGAAACCTTTGGCAACAAGGTTGTGCCCCTGCAGTTCCCCGCCAGCAGTGGTCCGGGCTTCAAGAGCATCGTCGACCTGTTGCTGATGAAGCAACTCACTTACGGTCCTGACGGTGGCAAGGCCACTATCAGCGATATCGACCCCGCACTGGCCGACAAGGCCGAGGAGCTGAAAAGCGCTCTGGTCGAGATGGCAGCCGAGAACGACGAGTCCTTGATGGACAAGTTCTTTGAGACTGGCGAGCTAAGCGAGGAAGAAATGATCGACGGTATCCGCAAGGGTCTGATCGACTGCAGCATCATTCCCGTGATGTGCTGCAGCGGCGAGAAGGAGATGGGCATTGACCGTCTGCTCGAGATTTTGGGCAACGTCGTTCCCGCGCCCCAGGACATGCCTGCCCAGGCCGACACCGATGGCAACGAGGTCGCACTCGATCCCGCTGGTCCCGTGAGCCTGTTCTTCTTCAAGACCACCGTCGAGCCTCACATTGGTGAGGTTAGCTACTTCAAGGTGATGTCGGGTACCATCAAGGCCGGTACCGACCTGAACAATATGAACCGCGGCTCAAAGGAGCGTGTTGCTCAGCTGAACGCAGTATGCGGTCTGACCAAAACCACCGTTGACGAGATGGCAGCCGGTGACATCGGCGCTACCGTTAAGCTGAAAGACGTCCGCCGTGGCAACACCCTTAACGAGAAGGGTCTGGAGAGTTCATTCGATTTCATCGAGTATCCCGCACCCAAGTTCCAGCGTGCCATCCGCCCGCAGAACGAGAGCGAGATTGAGAAGCTGGGCGCTATCCTCAACCGCATGCACGAGGAGGATCCCACGCTGCTCATCGAGCAGAGCAAGGAACTGAAGCAGACCATCGTCAGTGGTCAGGGCGAGTTCCACCTGCGCACTCTCAAGTGGCGCGTTGAGAACAACGACAAGGTGATGATTGAGTACCAGGAGCCCAAGATTCCTTACCGTGAGACCATCACCAAGGCCGCTCGCGCCGACTATCGTCATAAGAAGCAGTCGGGTGGCTCGGGCCAGTTTGGCGAGGTTCACCTGATCGTTGAGCCCTACAGCGAGGGTGAT
>JAEEGF010922004.1_pt1 | contig 11153 bp, 6 predicted proteins | sample 9134171 | NCBI WGS metagenome assembly JAEEGF01 (sample SAMN16246542, study PRJNA631951) | gut metagenome | biome: gut microbiome; feature: rumen; material: AP-attached | host: Bos | place: Iran: Karaj | collected 2018-10
GCCGGGTATCGGGTACATCCGTGTGAGTCGCTTTGCCATGACCACAGGTAAAGAATTCCTTGAAGCGCTACAAAAATTACAAGCCAAGGGCATGGTGGATTTGATTGTCGATCTGCAAGGCAATGGAGGAGGATATTTGAATGCTGCTATCGACCTCGCCAACGAATTCTTGGGGCAACGTGAGTTGATAGTATATACAGAAGGTCGTTCGGAGAAACGAAATAACTTTTTTGCCAAAGGGAATGGTCACTTCCAAAAGGGGCGTCTCGTATTGTTGGTGGATGAATATTCTGCTTCGGCATCTGAGATTTTGGCTGGTGCCATGCAAGATTGGGACAGGGCCGTCATCGTTGGTCGCCGTTCGTTTGGCAAGGGCTTGGTGCAAAGACCGATAGACCTGCCTGATGGTTCGATGATTCGTCTCACAGTAGCACGCTATTACACTCCTTCTGGGCGTAGCATCCAGAAGCCTTATATTAAATCGGCGAAAGATGGTGGCAAGGTGGTGGAGGTGGATTTTGAGCAGTATCGCTCTGATCTCATCGCTCGCTATAATAATGGTGAACTAATGCATGCTGACAGTATCCATTTCCCAGATTCATTAAAATATACTACCCAACGTTTAGGTCGCACTGTTTATGGGGGTGGAGGCATCATGCCCGACTATTTCGTGCCGATAGATACCACATCTTATACTAATTTACATCGTAATTTAGTGGCAAAAGGGGCAATCAACAAGACTGTGGCTGTGTATATCGATGGCCATCGCAAAGACTTGCAACGTCGTTACAAAGATTTCAATGCGTATAATACAGGGTATCAAGTGGGCAATGATGTGCTGGATATCCTCAAACAAGAGGCTGAAAAAGTAAAGGAAGAACTGAAAGAGGAGGAATACCAACAGTCGTTGCCGCTTATTCGTACGCAGCTCAAGGCACTGATGGCTCGTGATTTATGGGATATCAGTGAGTACTATCAGGTCATCAATACTACCAACGAGAGTGTCATTCAAGCTCTTCGTGTCCTCAACAACGATTACGAACGGTATTTATCTGTCAAATAGTACCTTGTTCAGCCATTTGGAAACATAGATGCTACCAATGGCACAGCCTGCGCCAATGAAAGCGCCAGCCATCACATCCGTAGGATAATGCACTCCTTCATGCATACGTGATATTCCCACAGACACAGCATAAATTGCCGAAGGAGCAATGACATACCACTTAGGATATCTGATACACAATGATGTGCAGAGTGCAAAGGCTGAAGCCGTATGACCAGAAGGGAATGAAGGGCTGTCTTCAAAGCTACGAGGAATGATATAACCTGGCCACTTTTCATAAGGACGTGTGCGGTCGAAGATATATTTCATGCCATAACTTAGGGCAAAGGCACCTACCACACTTGTACCAATATACAATGCATCCTGCTGCAACTGCTTATCCTTCTTGATAAGTCCAACAATGCCCATAACAGCTGGTACGCCAAAAGCCACATAAGGTTCTGTATCTGATATAAACGTGCTATAGTCGTGAATGAACGATCCATTCCATCCGTTGATATCGTGCAGCATGTTCACCTCCCAGTTTTGGGCAGATACGCATACACAAACGGTGATCAACATCATACATATGTAAATCCTTTTACTCATATCTTGCTTCTTGTTTTCTCGTTTGCAAAGTTACGATAAGTTGAGCGCAGAACCAAATATGCTTCCATAATTTTGCGCTTTAATCGAGTAACTCCGGTGTAGCTAATGTTTAAAAACATGCACACTGTGCGGCAAATATTTTGACAATGATTTGCTAATTAATTGTTTTTAACTTATTTTTGTAGCTACTTATGGAAACTTTTGCATAAAGATACGAAATAATTAACAATTAAAAATATTAAAACTCAATTATTTATGTGGTTAAGTAATTCATCAGTAGGAAGGAAAGTGGTGATGAGCGTTACAGGCATCGCCCTTGTCCTGTTTCTGACATTTCACTGTGCGATGAACGTCGTTGCCTTGATTTCGCCCTCCGGCTACAACTGGATTTGCGAAATGTTGGGTGCTAACTGGTATGCGGTAGCAGCAACCATGGCACTGGCATTGTTGTTCGTCATTCATTTGGTTTACGCTTTCTGGCTCACTTGGCAGAACAGAAAAGCACGTGGTAGCGAGCGTTATGCAGTGACCGATAGACCAAAGACGGTAGAGTGGGCATCTCAGAATATGTTGGTGCTGGGCATCATCGTGTTCCTGGGTTTAGTGTTGCACTTGTTCAACTTCTGGAGCAAAATGATGTTGCCAGAGTTGATGCATACTAACGACTTGCAGGTATTGAGTTATGCTACCAATGGTATCTATCACATCATGCAAACCTTCTCAAATCCTATTTACGTGGTGCTTTACCTCATTTGGCTATTCGCCTTGTGGTTCCACCTCACTCATGGTTTCTGGAGCGCTTTGCAGACCCTTGGTTGGAACAACCGCATCTGGCTAGATCGTTGGAAATGCATAGGCAATATCTTCAGCACTATCGTTGTTGGTTGCTTTGCACTGGTTGTTATCGTATTCTATGTAAAATCATTGATGTAAGGCATTAGGACTGATACTTAAAGCCTAAACAACAAAACTAAAACTTAAGACTAATATTATGGTTAAAATAGATTCTAAGATTCCTGAAGGGCCAGTAGCTGAGAAATGGACCAACTATAAGGCTCATCAAAAATTGGTAAACCCTGCTAACAAGCGTCGTCTCGACATCATCGTGGTAGGTACGGGCTTGGCAGGTGCTTCTGCTGCCGCTTCTCTCGGTGAGATGGGTTTCCGCGTACTGAATTTCTGTATTCAGGATAGTCCACGCCGTGCTCACTCTATCGCAGCACAGGGTGGTATTAACGCTGCTAAGAATTATCAAAATGACGGTGACTCTGTTTATCGTTTGTTCTACGATACTGTAAAGGGTGGTGACTATCGTGCACGTGAGGCCAATGTTTATCGTCTGGCTGAGGTGTCAAACGCTATTATTGACCAGTGCGTGGCACAGGGCGTGCCTTTTGCACGCGAATATGGTGGTTTGCTCGACAACCGTTCATTCGGTGGTGCACAGGTAAGTCGTACGTTCTACGCTCGTGGTCAAACGGGTCAGCAGTTGTTGCTGGGTGCATATTCTGCACTGAGCCGTCAGGTGGGTGCAGGTACCGTAAAGTTATACACCCGTTATGAGATGTTGGACGTTGTAATTATTGATGGTCGTGCTCGTGGTATCATCGCTCGCAATTTGGTAACAGGTAAGTTGGAACGTTTCGCTGCTCATGCAGTGGTAATCGCTACTGGTGGTTATGGAAATACTTACTTCCTGTCCACCAACGCAATGGGTTGCAACGTTTCTGCAGCTATGGCTTGCTACCGCAAGGGCGCTTGGTTTGCTAACCCTGCTTATGTGCAGATTCATCCAACCTGTATTCCTGTTCATGGCGACAAGCAGTCTAAGCTAACACTGATGTCTGAGTCTCTGCGTAACGATGGTCGTATCTGGGTACCCAAGAACTTGGAAGATGCCAAGAAATTGCAGGCTGGTACCATCAATGGTGCTGACATCCCTGAAGAGGATCGTGATTACTATTTGGAGCGCCGTTATCCTGCCTTCGGTAACCTTGTGCCTCGCGACGTGGCTTCACGTGCTGCTAAGGAGCGTTGCGATAAGGGTTATGGTGTCAACAATACTGGTTTGGCTGTATTCCTTGATTTCTCAGAGGCCATTGGTCGTCTGGGCATTGATGTGATTCGTCAGCGTTATGGCAACTTGTTCGATATGTACGAAGAGATTACCGACGTGAATCCAGGTAAGGTAGCTAAGGAAATCAATGGTGTGAAGTATTACTATCCAATGATGATCTATCCAGCTATCCACTACACCATGGGTGGTATCTGGGTTGACTACGAACTGCAGACCAGCGTGAAAGGCTTGTTTGCTATTGGTGAGGCTAACTTCTCTGACCATGGTGCTAATCGCTTGGGTGCTTCTGCTTTGATGCAGGGCTTGGCAGATGGTTACTTCGTGTTGCCTTACACCATCCAGAACTATCTGAGCGATCAGATTACCGTTCCTCGCTTCACTACTGATACTCCTGAGTTCGATGAGGCTGAAAAGGCTGTTCAGCACAAGATCGACCACCTGATGAACATTAAGGGCAAACGCTCTGTTGACTCTATCCACAAGGAACTGGGTCACATCATGTGGGAATATGTAGGTATGGGACGTACCGCAGAAGGTTTGAAGACTGGCTTGGAGAAGCTGAAGGAAGTTCGAAAAGTGTTCGAGACCGACTTGTTCATCCCTGGCAAGCAGGATGGCGTGAACGTTGAGCTGGAGAAAGCTATCCGTTTGAATGACTTTATTACTATGGGTGAATTGATGGCACACGATGCTTTGAGCCGTAACGAGAGCTGTGGCGGTCACTTCCGCGAGGAATACCAAACCGAGGAAGGCGAGGCTTTGCGTGATGACAAGAACTACTTCTATGTAGGTTGCTGGGAATACCAGGGTTCTGACGATAAAGAACCTGTTATGATGAAAGAACCTCTAGAATATGAGGCTATCAAGGTACAGACCCGTAACTACAAGAGTTAATTTGGGAAGTTGAACATTTTAAAGAACAAAGAAAACTATGGATAAGAATATATCATTTAAATTGAGAATTTGGCGTCAGAACGGCCCTAAGGAAAAAGGACATTTTGACGAGTTCCAGATGAACGATATACCAGGTGATACCTCATTCCTCGAAATGCTCGACATCCTGAATGAGCAAATCGTGAGCTCAGGCAACGAGCCTGTGGTGTTCGACCACGACTGTCGCGAGGGTATCTGCGGTATGTGCTCGCTCTATATCAACGGTCATCCTCATGGCCCGGCTACTGGCGCTACCACTTGCCAGATCTACATGCGTCGTTTTAAAGATGGAGACACCATCACTGTTGAGCCTTGGCGCTCAGCAGGTTTCCCTGTTATTAAGGACCTGATGGTAGACCGTTCTGCATTTGATAAGATCATGCAGGCTGGTGGTTTTATTAGCGTTCGCACAGGTGCTCCCCAGGATGCCAATGCTATCTTGATCCCTAAGCAGATTGCTGATGAGGCTATGGATGCCGCAGCTTGTATTGGTTGCGGAGCTTGCGTTGCAGCATGTAAGAATGGTTCTGCTATGTTGTTCGTATCATCCAAGATTACACAGCTCAATTTATTGCCACAGGGCAAGCCAGAGGCATTACGCCGTGCTAAGGCTATGCTGAGTAAGATGGATGAGTTGGGATTTGGTAACTGTACCAACACTCGCGCTTGTGAGGCTGAGTGCCCGAAGAACGAGAGCATTATCAACATTGCTCATCTGAACCGTGATTTCATCAAGGCTAAACTGAAAGACTAACCTCTTTTATATATAGCTAACATTAGAGGCGGGGCATTGCTGCTCCGCCTCTATCTTTTTTGTCCTTTTTCGAAGAAGGCATTGCCACATGTTGTTGCAGGCTTTGCTATGGGTCGTTGCAGTATCTGTTATGAGTTGTCGCAGTATCTCCTATACCCCCATGGCAGATACTGCGTCGGGTGATAGCAGATACTGGCGCCAGTGATAGCAAGCTTAGGGTCGTGAGATAGGAAATATTACTCATAGGGATAGGAAGCATTAACCATAGGATTAGGAGACCTTAGTCATAGGGTTAGAGATAATTATTCATAGAGATATGAAAACTTAGTTATAAGGTTAGTTTTCTTTTATCATAAGGAAATAATTGCTTTCCCTTAGTATTGGAAGGGATAAGCTATACTTACTTACAGTTTTTCTATGAAATTCAAAAATAATCTTATAATAGCTTAATAATGAGCGTAAAAATATTTTACCTAATTTGTGAATATGAATTACTAGATTTGTAAGAAATGGTTACCGTGGAACAAGATCATGAAACGAAGGGTTAAAAATGTCAAGGATGTTTACTAAAACGCCAGTTCTTTCCTGTGTAAAAGTAACAGAAAAAGGGAAGCACCAAAAATGCTTCCCTTTAACATGTTATGGTATTATATCCGTTAACTGATTAATAGCCAGGGTTCTGAGCAAGAGCTGCATTCATGTCAATCTCACGCTGTGGAATAGGCAGGATAGCGCGCTGGTTGTCAGCACCAATCTGCTGGCCAAGCTGATTGGTAACAGCTTTGCCATTGCGCCAGTATGCGAAAGCAATCTGGTTCTCAGCAAATAACTCCTTGGTGTATTCGAAGATGATGTCATCAATAGTAACAGAATCTACATCTTTATAACCTTCGATAATACGGTTCTTCTCAATCTCGTTGATAAATGAAGCTGCTGCAGCACCACCAGAGAGATAGTAAGAAGCTTCAGCTGCAATCAGATATACCTCGGAGAGACGAATAATCTTAGGGTTATTCACATACAGAGAGCCACCACGACCAGGATACTTAGCTGGATAATAACCAGGAGCATCAGAGACGCCAGTCTGATCTTTAATCATATGACAACGGATGTCCTCAGGATGAGTTGACAGGTATTCAAACAAAGCACCATCATCATTATTCAAACCGACCTCAGGATAGCCACTTGCGTCAGTGTAGTAGCCCAAAGAATAACGCTGTACGTTATAAGTTGAATTGATCAGTAGCTCCAGAATTGACTCTGAAGTACCTTCAGCATCCCAAACAGTTGGATAGTTAGCAACGGTATAGAGGTCATACATTTTACTATTAATGACAGCATTAGCATCTGCCAAAGCGTTGCTATAGTCACCCATATACAGGTAAGCACGTGCACGCAGAGCCAATGCAGCGAACTTGTTCATATATCCCACGCCATTATTTTCATCCAGCATACCAATAGCGGTAGTGAAATCTGAAATAATCTGGTTGTATGTTTCTGCCAAAGTAGCACGAGTTGGCTTGTAATCAGCATCAAACACCTCAGTAGCCAAAGGAATACCTGAGTCAGCAGCAGAAGTGCTGGCAACAGTTGAGGGGATATGAGCGTACAAACGAGCCAGGTCAAAGTGCAGCAATGCACGCCATGCGTAGAGCTGACCTTGCAGGTTCTTTACTTCGTCACCACTCAAAGTTGCAGAAGTTTCCAATGCCTTGTTAGCGTTAGCTATAGCCTTATAGAAATTCTGATAAGGGATAGTGGCAATTTCATCATACTTAGTAAGAGTGTAGTTAGAAATTGGTGAACTATGACCATAGTCATCAATTACCTTGAACTCATTAGTAAGCAAGTCAGCATATACTCCAAATTCTGAAGGATATGACATTTGGTTAACGGTCAAGTAGTAAGTTACACCGTTCAGCGCATATTCCAAATCCTCTACTGAGGTAATGGCTTCATCCACTGGCAGAGCGGTTGATGGCTCCTTGTCAAGAAAATCGCTGCAAGAAGTTAATATCAAGCCTGCTACCAGTCCTAAAGTGATATAAATATTCTTCATAATCATTTTCTTCTTTTAAAATTATAACTCGAAGTTCACACCAAATACAAATGAACGGGTAGGAGGTGTGTCTGTCTGACGATATCCATTCACGTCCACATCTGGATCAACATTCTTTGATGCATTGTAAATCAAGAATGGATTGGTAGCACGGAAATAAACACGCATGTTATTGATGACACTCTTCTTCACAGGAATCCTGTAGCCGAAAGTAATATCACGCATGCGGATATTGTCAGTAGAACGGATGGTACGTGAAGAGAACTTATCTGAACGATAAGGGTTAGCATAGATAGGACGAGGATTATCTACTTCGTCACCTGGATTTCTCCAGTAGTTGCCAACCACATCCTTCACCATATTGAATGAACCAATACGAACACCGTCAGAGAACTGCAAGAAGTAACCTGGGTAGTCGAACATACTTGCACCACCTTGGAATGAAATCATGAATGACAAATCAAAGTTCTTCCAAGTAAAGCGGTTAGTGATACCACCGAGGTAATCAGGAATTGCTTTACCCACGATAGTGCTACCAGCCTTTGCATAAGTGTTTGTTACACCCTGAGAGTGATCTTCTGGGTCAATCCAGAACTCACCAAGACCTGTTTCCTTGTTGACACCAACAAACTGAGGCAAATAGAAGGTATGCATAGACTTACCTTCACGCAGGATGTACATATCACCATCACCATACTGAACATCTTCTCCATTAGGCAACTCTTTCACTTTGTTGCTCTGGAATGAAATATTAAAGTCAGTTGACCAAGTAAAGTCCTTAGTTACGATGTTCTGTGAACTGATAGAAATCTCAAGACCCTTGTTGGTCAACTTGCCGAGATTAGAAGTCTTACTTCCAAAGCCAGTTACCCATGAGATAGGAGTCGCAAACAACATGTCCTTAGTCAGCTTATTGTAGTACTCAACTGTTATACCCACACGGCCAAATAAGTTCCAGTCCAAACCAACGTTAAAGTTCTGAGACTTTTCCCAACCTAATGTTGGGTTAGAAAGCTGTGCCCATGTATAAGCAGAACCATTACCATAACCAGCAGTTGTACCATAAGTACCCATGTAAGGATAGTAACCTGTAGGTAAATTACCGTTGGTACCGTAAGAAACACGCAACTTCAGGTCATTGAACAAAGGATTGTCCTTTAGGAACTCTTCGCCGCTGATACGCCATGCACCTGATACTGACCAGAAGTTTGACCAACGGTTGTCAGCAGCTAAACGAGAAGAGCCGTCACGGCGGAAAGAAGCAGACAAGTAGTACTTGTTGTCATAGTTGTAGTTAGCGTTAGCCAGCCATGACAACATCGCAGAACCATATTCATAGCTACGGCCACGATAGTCAGAACCGTTAGCCAGTTCAGGTAACTTCCAAGTTACATAACCCTGAGCAGCTGCATAAGTATAGTTTAGCTTGCGGTTCTCTAACTCGAAACCAGCCAATACCTGCAAGTTGTGCTTGCCAAAACTATTAGCATAATTCAAAGTAGAAGAAGAAGTCAGGGTAGTATTAGTAAAGTTATAACGAGAACCCAAACCATTGTATGAAGCGCCGTTCACTGAGTTTGGTGCCCAGAATTCCTGCTCGTTGTTAGCCACATAGTCATAACCGAATACTGAGCGTGCAGTGAAGTTATAAGGCAACTTGATTTCAACGTCAGCATTAGTCATGCTACGCATTGTGTTAGACTTGTCGAATTCAGAGAACTCGTTGATGTTCTTGCTCTGTGACAAGTGAGGATTGGTTGTCTTACCAAAAGCGATATCAGGATTGTATTCGCCATTAGGCAACTTAACAGTTGCAGAAGGGTCAGATGAGAACATGATTGACAGAGGAGCTGAAGTACCAAAACCCTGGCTCTGGTCGTTCTGATCGCGGAAACCATTTGTATTGGTGTAAGAAATCATCTGCTTAACACCTACCTTTAACCAGTCTGTTACTTGGTGGTCCAAATTGATACGGCCGCTGAAACGTTCGAAATCGCTACCTCTAACTACACCATTTACTTTGTTATAGCCGAAGCTTGCATAGAACTGAGTTCTGTCAGAACCACCGCTGATACCTACCTGATGGTTAGTGGTAACGCCTCTACGATAAACTTCCTTGCTCCAGTCTGTGTTCGTGTTACCAGAAGGATCGTGGAACCAACCGCCTTCTTCCCAAGCAGTGTTCACCTCTTCAATAGCATATTGGCGAGCTGTTTCAGGATCTAAGCCAGCACGAAGTTCGAAGTATCCTTCCAGACCATCCTCATAGTACTGTTTCAATTCCTTAGAATTCATCATTTTGAGAGCCTTCTGGTTAGCCACTTCGCTCCAACCTACTTCACCATCATATGTTACGCGAGTACGGCCAATAGCACCTTTCTTAGTAGTAATGATGATGACACCATTAGCAGCACGAGAACCATACAAAGAAGAAGCAGCAGCATCCTTCAGCACGGTCATGCTCTCAATATCGTCAGGGTTCAGAGAAGCCAGGATTGACTGAGACTTCAGACCAGAAGTTGCATCACCGTCGCTCATGATAGGCACACCATCCACTACATAGAGAGGTTGAGTAGAACCATTGATAGAACCGATACCACGAATCTGGATGCGCTGGTCAGCACCAGGATCACCAGTAGCTGCACCTACACGCACACCTGCCACCTTACCTTCAAATGATTTTACCAGTGACTGGCGCTGTGCTGACATGTCAGTATCACGCATAACAGATGCAGAACCAGTAAATGACGCTTTGGTGGTAGTGCCGTATGCTACGACCATGACTTCGTCGAGCACTTCGGCATCATTTTTCAAAACAATCTGAATGTTACCAGTAGTAATGGGAACTAATTGAGTTCTCATACCAACATAAGATACCTGCAAATTCTTAGCAGATGCAGGAACACCGGAAATGGTGAACTTACCCTCTATGTCAGTGATAGTACCTCTTGCTGTACCTTCTACCAAAATAGAAGCACCGATTACAGGCTCGTTGTTTTCATCAACAACAGTACCTGATACGGTGAGATTCTGAGCCATTGCCAATGTGAAGCTTGCAAATAAGCAAGCCAAAAGCACTAATACTCTTTCTTTCATAGAATTAATTATTAATAAATAACTGTCAAAATAATTTACATTTATGCGTAATTCTAAACATTCCATTTACTGATGGACCGCAAAGTACATAATTGGGCGCAAAGTTACCTAAAATCTTTTTTACTGCAAATTTTTTGCCTCTTTTTTTAAAAAATATCCTAAAAAATGCCACTAATTATATAAGAAATGATAAAAATGTGAAACAATTTTGTGAATAAATACCGTATATGCCTGTTACCACTATCCTTGCTTATAAAAATCACTTTTTACATTTGATGATAATCTTTTGATCAGGATTTAGCGTAGTAACGAAGAGATAGGTATCACCCCCTTCAGAGAGGTGAAGGCGTTTGCGCAGTTCTGCCACAGAGGCTGGGAAGTTACGAACGGTGAGATTGGCTTTGGTAAGCTCTGATAGTAGAGTCTTTAGTTCTTTCTTGCCAAAACCGCTGACAGCTTCTACTTGGAGCATACGACCAGGAAAGTTGGGCAAAGTTTTATCTGAGGTATAGAGGTGGCTGTTAGCGTGTAGTTTCTGAAGTCCATATCGGTTGGCTAAGCAGCGATAGGCACCTGCTTTTAG
>JAEEGF010658618.1_pt1 | contig 11151 bp, 10 predicted proteins | sample 9134171 | NCBI WGS metagenome assembly JAEEGF01 (sample SAMN16246542, study PRJNA631951) | gut metagenome | biome: gut microbiome; feature: rumen; material: AP-attached | host: Bos | place: Iran: Karaj | collected 2018-10
CAGCCCAGGACATTCATACCGTAGCCTTTGGCGATCCTGGCGAAACATTCGCCGATCTTGCCGGTACCCATGACTCCGCACACTTTGTTGTGAAGGTCAACGCCCAGCAGACCTGACAGGGCGAAGTTGTTTTCCCTGACTTTGCGGTCAGCCCTGTGGAGCCTTCTGTTTGCTTCCTGCAGGATCGCCATCGCATGTTCGGCAACTGCGTAGGGCGAGTAGGCCGGAACTCTGGCGACTTTGATGCCGTATTCTTTGCAGGCATTCAGATCCACGTTGTTGAATCCCGCACAGCGAAGCAGGATCAGCCTGATGCCTTCTTCATGCAGGACATCAATGACTTCTTTGGGTGCTTCGTCATTGACGAAGATACAGACGGCATCATGACCGGAAGCCAGTCTTGCGGTTTCCAGGGTGAGCCTTGATTCAAGATAATCGATCTCGACATTGAAGGTTCCGGGACCTTTTTCTTTTTCCAGTTCTGAAAAGAAGATGCGGTCATAGTCTTTGGTGCCGAAGAAGGCGATCTTTAAAACACTGGTCTCATTTTCTTCGATGCAGTCACCGTCGGTGCATATGGCTTCCTTGACCTTGGGAGCATCCTCTTCTTCATGGATCCCTTCAACGGTCACGTCCAGCACATCGCCTTTCTGAGCTTTCAGTGCCAGGATCTGCAGGACATCGTTGCCGTTGGCAGTCCTGCCGTTGCAGCTGATGGTGACAGAGCTTTTCAGTCCGACACACAGCTGGGCGATCTTTGATGCCGGTCTGGCATGGATGCCGATCGGGCTTTCTACGACACAGCGGAATTGTTTCATATTGTGTTTCCTCTATCTTTCTTCAGTTTCATCTTAACATAAAAGAAAGAGGCATGGCCTCTAATCATAATACTGATATTCTTCGCAATCCCTGGGATCTTCGATCTCCTGCAGGAATTTGTTCAGATACTGCGGTTTTTTCAAGATCAGGGCTTTTCCGCCCAGCATGATCATCGGTTTGGCATCCACATCGAAACGGTCGCCGATGGACAGTGTCTCTTCCGGTCTGACATCATATTCCTTCATCAGTTTTTCCATTAGCACGGCTTTGGTGGGCGACTTGTTTTCGTTCTCGTTGCACATGATCTCAGTGAAGATATCTTCGGATACACCGATCTGATTCAGGACATGGGAGACGTTGATGCGGGTATTGTTTGTCAGAAGCACCAGAGGTGCGATATCCGCGAGTTTTTTCAGCATCTCTTCAGTCATGGCTTTTTCCTTCACGATCAGCGGATAGCCGAAATGTACGCTGCGGTAGGAATCCCAGTGATAGATATCGATGAAACGGGAGAGGAAAAACTGGGTCGTCGATCTGGCATCGGCAGCGACATAGGGATAGATGTGATTGTCGTTCAAAGTCTTTATCGCATCCTCTTTTTCGAATTCGTAGAACTCCATCATATAGGCGACGGCCGTATCAAAACCGTCGGCGATCAGATCCGCCATATCGTAGAGGGTACCGTCCATGTCGATAATGATCAATCGTATGTTTTTCATCTCTATTTCTATTTTATAATAAGATTGATGACAGATATAACGATAATCGGAGCAGGGATATGCGGTTCCCTTATCGCTCACAGACTGAGCAAAACTGATTTGCGGGTTTTGGTTCTGGAGAAGGAGAGTGATGTTGCGGAAGGTGCCACCGGAGCGAATTCGGCGATGGTGCATTCAGGTCATGATCCGAAACCCGGCACTTTGAAGTGCAGATACAACCTAAGAGGCAATGAACTTTATCCCGATCTGTGCAAGGAACTTCAGACAGCCTATGTACCGATCGGCGCTTTTGTCGCGGCCGGATCGCCTGAAGAAGAGACGGTTCTGGACAAGCTGATCGCCCAGTGCGAGGAACGCAAAGTTCCCTATGAAGTGCTGAGCGGCGAACAGGCCAGAGAACTTGAACCCAATCTTGCCGACCGCATCAGCAAGGTCCTTTCGCTTCCGTCGACCGGCATCGTCACACCTTTTGAAGTGACCATCGCCGCCATGGAAGAGGCCATGCTCAACGGTGTGGAACTGAAACTCAACTATGAAGTGAAAAAGATCGAACGCAGGGATGATCACTTCCTCATCAATGATGAGATCGAAACGAAGCTGATCGTCAACTGTGCCGGTGCGCATTGCGATGATATCACGGAGATGCTCAGGGAAAGTCCTTATCACGTAGAAACAAGGAAGGGCGAGTATTTTGTCCTGGATCATCTCAACGGCTCTTTCGTGAAACATGTGATCTATCCGGTACCCAGTGCCAAGGGCAAGGGCGTGCTGGCAGTTCCGACGGTCCACGGCAACGTGATGCTGGGACCGAATTCCGATTTTGCCGCCAACAGGGATGATAATGCCACGGGCGACGGTCTTGACTTTGTCCGTTCTGAGATCAGCAGTACGATGAAGAACATCCCGTTCAACAGGATGATCCATACGTTTGCGGGCTTGAGGCCGCATATCGATCTGAATGATTTCTATATTCGTGAGGATGAACAGATCCCCAATTTCATCCATGTTGCCGGTATCGAATCTCCGGGACTCACGGGTGCTCCGGCGATCGCCGAAGATGTCTGTGACAATATCATCCTGCCGAAATTCGAATATCACAGGAAAGAGGATTACATACGCAGAAAAGCGTTTATCAATATGGAAAAGATGAGCGAAGAGCAGATCAATGAGCTCATCCGAAAGGATCCTTCTTTCGGAAGGATCGTCTGCCGCTGTGAGAAGATCTCAGAGGGACAGATCAGAGATGTGATTCGCAGGAAGTGCGGCGCAAGAACGATCAAGGGCGTCAAGATGAGATGCCGTCCGGGCATGGGCAGATGCCAGGGAGGCTTCTGTGAACCGGAAGTGCTCAAGATCCTGGCAGAAGAGCTGCATGAGGATGTCAGGGACATTGAACTGGACAGAAAAGGTTCCGCTGTTTTAATCAGCAATGCCAAGGAGGAACTGTGATGGAAAGACATCAGCTGGTCATTATAGGCGGCGGATCTGCCGGCATCGCAGCCGCTCTGGGTGCGTATGAAAACGGATTGAGAGATATCCTGGTCGTGGAACGGGAAAGCGAATACGGCGGCATCCTGCAGCAATGTATCCACAACGGTTTCGGACTGCATACGTTCAATGAAGAGCTTTCCGGTCCGGCCTATGCGGAGAAATATTTTGATCTGATCAGGGACAACGACTGCATTCATTTCGTCTATGATACGGCAGTCACAAAGATCAAAGATAAGACACTGACCCTTCAAAGCAAAGAGGGTTTAAGGCATGTGGAAGCCGATGCGATCATCCTGTCGACCGGATGCCGGGAGAGACCTGCCGGTGCCATCGGCATGAAAGGCAACCGCTGTGAGGGCGTCTATACGGCCGGTACGGCACAGAAATATCTCAACAAGGAAGGCTATCTTGTGGGCAGGAGAGTCTTCATCCTCGGTTCCGGAGACATCGGTCTGATCATGGCCAGAAGGATGACGCTGGAAGGTGCCAAGGTCATCGGTGTCGCCGAGCTGCAGCCTTATTCCAACGGTCTGGCCAGAAACATCAAACAGTGTCTGGAGGACTTCGATATCCCGCTTTATCTGTCCCATACCGTTGAAGCGGTACACGGCTCATCCAGACTGGAATCGATCACCCTGATCGAAGTGGATGAGAAACTGAAAAAGATCCCGGGCAGCGAACAGGAGATCCCCTGTGACTGTCTGTTGCTGTCTGTCGGTCTCATTCCGGAAAATACCCTGATCGAGGATCTGGGCGTGAAACTGGATCCGCGTACCAGAGGCGCTGTCGTGGACGATCGATATATGAGTTCCGCTGAGGGTATCTTTGCCTGCGGCAATGCCTTACATGTCCACGACCTGGTCGACTATGTTTCGATCGAGGGAAAAAAAGCCGGAATGGCGGCTGCCGATTATGTCAACGGCATAAGACCTGAAGGGGAAGCGATACGGAATGTCGTTTCCGGCGGCGTCTCCTACATGGTCCCGCAGTCTTTCCACAAAGGAAAGGATCTGGAATTCATGTTCCGGGTCAACAGGGTATTCAAGGACTGCTTCATCCATGTCTACGGCAAAGGCCTGGATAAGAAGATCAGAAAGACAGGCATCGTGCCCAGCGAGATGCAGAAGGTCCTGTTGAAGAAAGATGAGATCGAATCACTTGAAGGTGAACTGAACTGGGAGGTAGTCGAATGAAACTGATATGTATCAACTGCCCGCGGGGCTGTCATCTGGAAGTTGAGAACATCAACGGTGAGATCGGTGTCAGCGGCAACTTCTGTCCCAGAGGCAAGACATATGCCGAAAGCGAGATGCTCAATCCATTAAGAACACTGACGACGACGCTTCCGATCGTTTCAAAGAAATACCGCCGTCTGCCGGTCATGACATCTGAGCCGATCCCCAAAGGCAAGGTCATGGATGCCATGAAGGCGCTGAAGGATGTTTCTGTTGAAGCGCCTGTGAAAATGGGCGACGTCATCGTCAGAGGCATCATCGGACTGGATGCCGACATCATCGCCTCCAAAACCATAGAAGAATGAAAAAACCGTTTTTGTTATTGCTGATAGCGACATTGCTGAGCGGCTGCATGTTCATGAAGCCCGAAAGAGAAGATTTCTATATCTTTTCTTTTGATGATTTCACGATCGCTCCCGGTTATGATGACGTGGAATTCATGCGTCTGGTCTTTGATCTGGATCTGCCGGATCATCTGGCTGCAAAAGAAAAGCTGAGTGAGCAGGAGGTCTTTTTCTGGGACCGCTATTTCGCTGAAGTCGATATCGAGAATGACAAAGATGAAGAAACTGATATCTCCGAAGCTGTCATTACCAGATTTGTTTATTATCTGAGCAATTATCCGGCTTCGGTTTATAAAATCAATGATATCGAATTATGTGACAGTGTGAAGCAAAACTGTGAGATGTTTAACGGGGAGTATATCGAACGCAACGGATACGCCTGTGCCTTCGGCCAGAAGAGTGCAGGACGGAATCAGACCGTCATCCTCTACGGCGATATCTTCGGAATCGATCAGGACAAACTGGACCATGTCGAAATCACTGTTGAATGATGCGAAGACGATCTGTCTGAATGCGATCGCATCCTGTCTTCCCGAAGAAGGGGTGAAGAAAGCACTGACGGATCTCAATATCGGAAAAGAGGTATATCTTGTCTCTGTCGGCAAGGCGGCTTTTTCGATGGCCAAAGCGGCCAGCGAAGTCCTGAAGATCAAGGAAGGCATCCTCATCAGCAAGTACGGGCACATTCCATACGATCTCGAGCATATCGAAAGCTGCGAGGCCGGCCATCCGGTACTGGATGAAAACAGCATCGCCGCAACGGAGAAGGTGATCGGGATGTGTTCTTCCCTGAAGGAAGATGACATCGTCGTATTCCTGCTTTCAGGCGGGGCCAGCGCCCTGTTTGAAAGCCCGCTTATTGATCTGGAGCAGTTGCAGGAGATCAATGAAGAGATGCTGAAGAAGGGCCTGAGCATCTTTGAGATCAACACGATACGCAAGAAGCTCTCTAAAGTAAAGGGAGGAAGGTTTGCGGATCTGTGCAAGCCGGCAAAGGTCTATTCGATCATCCTTTCCGATGTTTTGTCCGACCGTCTGGATACGATCGGCTCGGGTCCCACGGTAAAGGATGAAAGCGATCCAAATGAAGCGCTGAAACTGATCGATCGCTATGGGATTCATATCAGTGAAAAATGCCGGAAACTGATCGGTGAAAGCAAAAGCGGAGAAGCCGATAATGCAAGCAATATCGTCATCGGTTCTGTCAGGATATTATGTCAGAGTGCAGTGAAGGAAGCAGAGAAGCTGGGATACAGGGCCATCCTGATCGAAGATCATATCGACATCGAAGCCAGGAAAGCCGGTGATCTGCTGTATGAGGAGATATTGAAGTGTCAGGGTTCGGATGAGGATATCGCCCTGATCATGGGCGGAGAGACGATTGTCCATGTGAAAGGAAAAGGAAAGGGCGGCAGGAATCAGGAACTGGTCTTTTCCCAGATCGGGAATCTCAAGGGCATGGACAATGTGCTGATCATGTCTCTTGGTTCTGACGGGACTGACGGTCCCACCGATGCAGCCGGAGGATACGTCGACGGCTCCTCCTATGAAAAACTGAAGGATCAGGGTCTAGACTGGATAGAGATCCTGGATGACAACAACTGTTATTACGGTTTGAAGATGATCGATTCTCTGATCATCACCGGTCCGACCGGTACCAATGTGAATGATATTACGATCGCTCTGATCGAAAGATGGAAGGAGGAAGTTCATGCGTAAATTCATCAATGTATTGCTTTGTCTGTCAATGGTTCTGCTTCTGTTCGGATGCAGTACAAGCCAAAGCGAAGCACCGGTGCAGAAAGAAGAAAACAAGACCGCCGAAGGTCCGGCATCATTCTATGAAACACTGGTCAGTGACTATGGCTATATCGATATGTACAACAACCTTTCTGCCAGAAAGGCTTACACGAAGTACAGGGAATTTGCTTCCCGTTATCTGCAGAATGCCGCTTCGGTGAATGAGAATGAGATCATGTCGCCTCTATCTCTTTATTATGTCCTGGCGATCCTGAGCAACGGTGCTTCAGGCAATACCAGAGCGCAGATCGAAAATGCGCTGGGCATGTGCACGGAAGATCTCAATGCTTTCTTGAGAGATGTGAATCAGATCGATCTGGGCGGATATGAAAAGATGTATTCGATGAGCAATACGCTGTGGTTCAGCACAGCCAAAGGCCTGTCTTTGAAGCAGGACTTTGTCGATACGATCAACGAATACTACGGAAGCGGTGCTGAAGAATATGATTTCGGGGATGCTTCAGGCCTTGTTCAGAAAGCCAATGACTGGGCAAAACAGAATACCGACGGCAGTATCGATCACATCCTGGATGACAACGATGTGGATGATTCCACGATGTTCCTTTTGCTCAATGCCCTGGCTGCAGGTTCTAAGTGGGCTTATCAGTTCGACAGTGCCGATACGTTCTATCAGGAATTCAACTGTCATGACAGACAGGTGAATGTGACAGAGATGATGCATCAGGAATTCGGCGGTTACTGGCATCTGGATAACTGCGAGGGTTTTGAGAAATATCTGGACTGCGGTCTGACGTTTGTGGCGATGCTTCCAAACGGAAATACCGATATCTATGATTTTGTCAGTTCTTTAAACGGAGATACGCTCAAGGATTTCTTTGAGTCTTATACGGAATGGGACAACGAGACAAATGATGACAAGGGCTGCAGTGCCGACTATCACATCACTAAACTGGCTTTCCCGAAGTTCAAATACGAGAAGGAATATGAGCTCAGGACAGCCCTGTCCAGAATGGGGCTGGAGGATATCTTCAATTATCAGACGGCCGATTTCTCTGCAATGGCACAGGGCGATGAATCACTGATCTCGCTGCTGGAACTCAAAGAAGTCAAACAGAAGTGTTCGATCGAAGTCAACGAGGAGAAAGTGGAGGCCGCAGCTGTCACGGCAGCGATCGGCGGACTGGGAGCCGGCGGATGCGATGTCCGTGATTACATCTATCATGAGATCACGTTTGACAGACCCTTCGTATTCTTCATCGTTGAAAACGGAAGAGACCTGACGATGCCGTTATTCATGGGCATCGTGACCAAACTGGGCGAACCCGTCGAAAAGGCGATGCTGATCGAGAACATCACCGGCAAGATCAATATCCGTTCGATGCCTTCCACCAAGGGAGAGAAACTGGGCAGCTTTGCCAAGGGCGAGACTTACTACTGCCTTGAGAAACAGGAAAACGAAGGCTACACCTGGTATCGGATCGGTGAAAACAGATGGGTCGCTGACAAGAACGGAGAGTGGATCAAGGAGATCGCTCACTGATCTTCAGAAAAAGAAGGAAGAGAGAAGCAGACAGAAATGTCTGCTTTTTGTTTGACATATCATAATACAGATAATACAATTAATACAGTTAATACAGATTGGAGGTAAAGATGTTCCTTATAAATCTGCAGGGGAAAGAATCGATCTATGAACAGATCCGTTCACAGATCGAGAAATTCATCGTCACGGGGATCCTGAAACCCGATGACAGACTGCCTTCGGTCAGGACACTGGCCCAGGAGCTGGGAATCAATCCCAATACCGTCATGAAGGCTTATCAGGAACTGGAGAAAAACGGCTATATCTACACGCTGAACAAGAAGGGTGTCTTTGTTGCGGGAAGAAGCGAGAATATGGATGAAAAGACCCGCAGGGATGCCCTGCATATGCTGAAGGCTCTGAAGGATGAGGGTTTTTCAAAGGAAGAACTGAGTGAACTTCTGAGTGAAGTCTACAAGGAGGAATTATGCTGAAGATCAACAACGTATATAAAGGATTCGCAGAAAAGAAGGTACTGAATGACCTCAGTCTGGAGATCAGTGAAAGTTCGATCTTCGGACTGGTCGGTGTCAACGGTGCCGGCAAATCCACATTGTTAAGATGCATTGCGGGCATTTACCGCTGTGATGCGGGGAATGTGGAATTCAACGGTGAGGATACTTATCTGAACGAACAGATCAGAAAGGATATCTTCTTTGTGAATGACGATCCGTATTTTCCGCTGGCTGCCAATATCAAGTCACTGAAGGAATTCTATGCTTCCTACTATCCAATCGATGAAGAAGCTTACTACAAGGCACTGAAGATGTTCGATCTGGATGAAAACAAGCAGATCTCTTCTTTCTCCAAGGGAATGAAGAGACAGACTCTGTTGCTGTTTGCCCTGGCGATCAGGCCGAAACTCTTATTGCTGGATGAGGCGTTTGACGGACTGGATCCGATCGTCAGGTACCATCTCAAGCGCAGTCTCTATGAATTCATCGAGGACAATGATGCGATCGTCATTATTTCTTCGCACAACCTCAAGGAGCTGGAGGATATCTGTGATTCCTACGGAATCCTGGAAAAAGGCAGGATCTCCACTTATGGCGATCTGCTGGAATCCAAGGCCAACATCAACAAGTATCAGCTGGCATTCAAAAACAAGATTGATGAGTCTTTCTTTGATCAGTTCGATCTGCTGCATCAGTCGAAAGAGGGTTCCGTCTATACGCTGGTCATCAAGGGAGACAGGGATGAGATAGTCAAGAAGCTGAATGAGCTTCAGCCGCTGATCCTGGATACGCTGGCAGTCAATTTTGAAGAGCTGTTCATCTATGAACACGAAGGAGGCAGACAGGATGTTCTCTAAAGAATATTTCAAATATCTGTTCAGATCGAAGAAGTATCTTCTGCTTCTGATCGCTCTGATCACGCTGATGAACGTCATCGGCAATCAGTCTGACGGCATCATGCTGCTGATACAGGTCTTCTTTACGATAGTCCTATCTTTTGCGATGCCGATGGATGTTTTCTATCATGTGCACAACAGAAAGGCAGTGGATACGTATTTCTCCATCCCGGTTTCAAGAAAGGCCCTGATGGTGACAGGCTGTGTCTTCTCAACGCTGGTGACGTTTTTCCCGGCTGCCTGTGCCATTATCCGCAATACGCTCGGTGACAAGGATATCAGCACGCTGCTGCTTCTGGCGGAGACACTTTTAGCTTCTGCTTCTGTCACGGTATTCAATTCCGTTCTGTATCTGATCGGCAACAACATCATCGATGGCGTGGTCATGATGGGTGCCTATACCTTCATGCCGCTGGCGATCATCGGGATTCTCAACAGTTTTGTCTATTCCTATATTGCAGGTCTCAGAAGCATCGAATTTTTTGAAGCGCGTCTGCTTTCTCCGCTCTATATGGGATTCTATCTGCTGGACAGTTCCTGGAACGGGAATATCGATTATCTGTGTCTGATCGGACTGATCGTCGTACTGATCCTGTTCTCATATCTCTTATACCGTTCTTATGTGAAAAGGGCAGCGGAGCGGGCTGACAGTCAGTCGACACAGTTTCTGTCTTACCCGTTCGTGATCAATTTCTATCTGATCAGCTGTCTTTTCCTGATCGCATCGTTCTATAACTATAATTACGGGAATCTCGGCATCTTCGTAAAGGATTATTTCTTCCTTTATGTCCTGCTGTTTGCGGTCTTCGTTGCGGCTTACTTCCTTTACCGCCGGAAGTTCTACTTCAATTACAGACTGCCGCTCTTCTATGTGATCGTGATGCTGATATCGCTTCTGTGCGCAGGGGTCTGTATGAAATATGATGGCTTCGGTCTTTCCGGATGTTATGAAAAGGCTAAGGGCAAGGATTACTGCACCATCAGTGCCTGGGTGGATTATCATAACGGAATTTATGAGTATGTGAAGGAAGAAACGGGTGAGGATCCGCAGTATGTGCAGATTTTCATTGAAGTCGGAGGAGATGATGCGTCTTTCCATCCGGCGATGAGTGAAAAAACTTCCGATCTGATCGAAGAGATCCGCAAGAAGGCAATTGACTATTTCTATGACGACAGAGACGATCTTTCCGATATCGGTGTCCTGTATATCAGCGGCAAGGACAGCAGGAAGTATTATCAGTATGATCTGAATGAAGGCCTGGATCTGCAGACAATCGTGGAATTTGCGAAGGATCCGGCCGTCACGGTGATGATAGGGACATACAATAAGGAATATCAGCTGATGACTGACGGTTCCCTGAGAGTTTCTCAGGTCTATGAACAGTGATCTGTGACGCAGACTTAAGGAAAATTTAGTAGATATTTAAGAGGAACATGTGTTCCTCTTAACATATAATAGAGAGTGAGAGTAATGAAGGAGGATGGATTATGCCTGATGATAAAAACTTTCTGGATCAGTTTTCCGACAGCGGAAAGCCGGCCAGTTTTCAGGAAGAAGAAAGAGTCCCGGTAGTCAGACAGAGAAAACCGCTGAATGTCAAGGTGCTGATCATTGCAGCTATTGCCCTGATCGCTTTGGCGATCGCAGCTTATTTCCTGTTTCTGGCACCGAAGATCGTCATGCCCGATTTTGTCGGCAAGACCAGGAGCGATGTCGCTGCCTGGGTCAAGCAGCAGGGCATTGAGGCAACAGGCGTCGTTTTTGACGACACTTATGATTTTGACAGCGATGAGGGTACCATCCTCACCCAGAATGTCGCTGCCGGAAAGAAAGTCAGAAACAACGTCAAAC
>JAEEGF011411890.1_pt1 | contig 11151 bp, 9 predicted proteins | sample 9134171 | NCBI WGS metagenome assembly JAEEGF01 (sample SAMN16246542, study PRJNA631951) | gut metagenome | biome: gut microbiome; feature: rumen; material: AP-attached | host: Bos | place: Iran: Karaj | collected 2018-10
AGGAAGTGGGATTTGCAACGGAGCAGCTTTTTGCGGGAGGCGCCAGAGAGGTCTATACCGTTCCCATCGAGATGAAGAAGAGCCGCCCCGGTATTTTGCTCCGGGTGATCTGCTCTCCTGAGGACCGGGAAAAAATGATCCGGCTCATCTATCGCTACACCACCACCATCGGTGTGCGGGAAGCGGTGATGAAACGATACATTCTGGAGCGGGAGATCGGCTTTGTGCATACGGTCCACGGCGATGTCCGCGTCAAAACTTCCGTGGGCTACGGCGTCAAACGCAGAAAATACGAATATGAGGACCTGGCCCGCATCGCCAGAGAGCAGGGACTTTCCCTGGAACAGGTGCGGGAGATCGTGCGGGAAGCAGATCCGGATGCGGAATGAGATCCGAGGGGGATGAAGACATGAACGGTAAGGCAGAAAGCATCAGCAAGAGGACCAAGTGGAGTTATTGTGTGGGTGCGACGGGCAGAGACGCGGCGTATGTGCTGGTCAGCATGTTTGTCCTGACCTACATCCAGTACACTTGCAAGCTGACGGTGGCGCAGTTTTCCGTGATCTCCGCAGCTATGGTGGTGTGCATGATCTGGGATGCGGTAAACGATCTGATGATGAGTACCATCATCGAGAATGCTCATCTGAAGGGCGGAAAGTTCCGCCCCTTTATCCTGGCGGGAGCACTGCTGAATGCGGGCGTCATCATCGCCATGTTTACCATCCGCCCCACGGGCTGGGGATTTGTCCTGTTTTTCTGTATCATCTATCTCCTCTGGGGAATGACCTATACCGTCAATGACATCGCCTACTGGGGGATGCTCCCCAGCTTATCCAGCGAGCCCGGAGAGCGGGATACGTTGGTGACCCTCATGGGGATCTTTGTGTGCATCGGCCAGTTTTCCGTGGCGGGTATCGTGCCTGTGGTCATTGCCGGAAATGCTGTGATGGCCTTTCGGGTGACTGCCCTGATCGTGGCCTGTGCCTTCATCGCTTTTCAGACCCTGACCTTCTGGGGAGTGACAGAGCAACCGCGGACGGACAGTGAGACGAAGGTGACCCTGAAGGGAATGGCTTCCATCCTGGCCAGAAACGACCAGCTCATCAGCGTGGGCATCGCCTACATCCTGTTTTGCGTGGGGCAGCAGCTTTTGCTCCTTCTGGCGGTGAACTTTTTCTATTTTGCCTTTGGCTATTCCACCGCAGGAGACCTCATCACCCTGTTTACGGTAATGTACGGTCTGGGCACGCTGGCGGCGCAGTTCGTTTATCCTGTGCTTTCCGCCCGGTTCCCCCGGATGCGCATCATCACGGCCTGCCTCATCTGCCTGGTGGTCTGTTATCTGCTTTTCCTGTCCTTCGGTTATGTGATCCCCATGAATGTGATCCTGCTGAACGTGGTGGGCTTCGTGATCTTCTTCTGTCAGGGTCTTTTTAACCTGGCGGTCATCGTCATGGTCAACAACACTATCGAGTATGACGAATACCGGTTCGGCGAGCGGCATGACAGCATCATTTCCGCCATCCGTTCCTTTGCGTCCAAGCTGTCAGGTGCCCTGAACCAGGGGGCCGCATCTCTCATCCTCATCATCAGCGGCATCTATGCTGTAAGCCAGAGCATCAGTGCCCTGGAGGTGGAGATCGGCAGCGGTACTCTGGACCGGGAGACGGCGCTTCAGCAGGCAGACGGTTTCATCGCAGCGGTGCAGCCCTCCCAGACATTGATGCTCCGGGCGGGAATGGTATTCGTTCCCCTGGTGGTGATGATCGCCGCCTGGCTCATCCTGAAGCTCCGGTATCGCATTGATGAAAAAGAGTATGAGAGACTGGTGCGGGAGATCGCAGAGAGGAAAAACCATGGGTAAGTATACCGAAGCGGCACGGGCACTGGTTTCGCAAATGACACTGGAGGAAAAAGCAGGCCTCCTGTCCGGCGCGGATGTTTGGCATACCAAGCCGGTGGAGCGACTGGGACTGCCCTCCATCCTGGTAAGCGACGGCCCCCACGGTCTGCGAAAGCAGGTCAACACCCAGGACAATCTGGGCATCGGGGAGAGCGTTCCCGCCACCTGTTTTCCCACTGCTTCTCTGCTGGCCTGCAGTTTTGATCCCTCCGTAACGGAAGCGGTGGGCAGAGCCATCGGGTCGGAATGCGTGGAGGAAGAGGTTTCTGTCCTGCTGGGGCCCGGCATCAACATCAAGCGCAGTCCCCTGTGCGGACGGAACTTTGAATATTCCAGTGAAGATCCTCTGGTGGCCGGGCGTCTGGGCGCAGGCTTTATCCGGGTCGTCCAGAGCACGGGAACGGGCACTTCCCTAAAGCACTTTGCGGTGAACAATCAGGAAAAACGGCGGATGATGATCAGTGCCGAGGTGGATGAGCGGACTCTGCGGGAACTCTATCTGAAGGGCTTTGAGATCGCTGTAAAGGAGGGACGCCCTGCCACCGTCATGTGCTCCTACAACAAGGTAAACGGTACCTATGCCAGCGAGAACCGCCACCTTCTGACAGAGATCCTCCGGGAGGAGTGGGGCTACGAAGGGGCAGTGGTATCCGACTGGGGAGCAGTGCACGACAGAGTCCTGGGGGTGGCGGCCGGACTGGATCTGGAGATGCCGGGCTGCCTGGGGCAAAATGACAGACGCGTCATAGAAGCGGTACGCAGCGGCAAACTCCCGGAAGAAGCCGTGGATCTGGCGGCAACCCGCATAACCGAGCTGGTTCTGGGAGCGACGGAAGTAGTGAAAGTGGCGAGCGTGGATGCAACGGATGCTGCGAAAGCGGCGGAGAACGCGAAGGATGCCAAGGCTGCGAAGGCTGCGGAGGTGTCGAAGCGCGCAAAAGGCGCGGAGGGGCACGAAGCAGCCGTCCGGGCAGCAGAGCAGTCCATGGTGCTGCTGAAAAACGAAAGTAATGCCCTGCCTCTGGGCCGGGAACGCATCGCCGTCATCGGCGCCTTTGCCAAGGCTCCCAGGTATCAGGGGGCAGGCAGTTCCAAGGTAAATGCGGTCAAGGTGGATGCCCCTCTGGCTGCCATGGAGGCGGCGGGCCTCCGGCTCACTTATGCGGAAGGATATCCTCTGCGCGCGGATGCTTCTCCGCAGGAGAAGGAGGATCTGTTAAAAGAGGCAGTTCTGACGGCTTCCGTAAGTGACAAGGTCGTCATTTTCGCGGGCCTTCCTGAGCGCTGCGAATCCGAGGGCATCGACCGGAAGGATATGAAGATGCCGGAAGAGCAAAACGCGCTCATCCGTGAGATCTGCAATGTTTCGAAGCAGGTGATCGTAGTCCTCATGGGAGGAGCTCCCATCGAGATCCCCTGGGCAGAAGACGTACAGGGGACCCTGCTGGCCTATCTGGGAGGAGAAGGCGTGGGAACGGCGGTCGCTTCCCTTCTGACCGGAAAGGCGAACCCTTCCGGCAAACTGGCGGAGACCTGGCCCCGCACTGCAGAGGATGCGCCCTGCGCAGGAGATTTTCCGGGAGACCGGTGCCATGTTCTCTACCGGGAAGGACTCTATGTGGGATATCGGTACTATGCAGAGCACCCGGAGAAGGTGCGTTATCTCTTCGGCCACGGTCTGTCCTATACCGATTTTGCATACGAAATACGAGAAGAGACTGTAAGCGCCGCCTTCGGTGACCGGATCAGGGCTCGTTTTTCCCTGCGGAATACGGGAACTGTGCCCGGCAGTGAGATCTCTTTTGTGTTTGCAAAGCGCAGAAAAGAAGCGCCCTTCGGACCGAAACTGACCCTGGTGGGATTTGCCAAAACGGCGTTACCCCCCGGAGAGACCAAAGATGTGGAGATTTCCGTTGACACCCGGGATCTGGGGTATTATCATACGGGAATCGGCGCTTTTTACGCGGATCCCGGAACATACGAACTTTTGGCGGGGGGATCCATGGAGGATCTCCGGCCTTTGATGACGGTGCAGTTATCTGCGGAGGAGATGGAAAAGCCCCTGACGGCGGCAGATCTGAACACACTCCCGAGCCGTCCCTGGCCCGGACCTGCAGGTCCTGCAAAGCGTCCCTTCACGGCAGAGAACTGCCTGGAGGATGTGCAGGGAATCCCGGCAGGGAGACTGCTGGCATCCCTGGTCCGGAAAATGGCGGGAGACGTGGAAGGAAAAGAAGAAGGACAATCCGATATGATCGATGCCGCATTGATGGAAATGCCGTTTTTTGCGCTGCAGACTTCCTCCGGCGGGGCCATCAGCCCCCGGCAGCTGGAGGGCATCATCGACTTCCTGAACGGCCATCCGCTCCGGGGCGCCCGGAAGTTCCTTCGAAACAAATAGGAAAGAAACAGGAGAAATGTGTCCGGAAGAACGGACGAGTGTAGTGCAATGAAAAAGTATTTCGGCGACAAAGCCTTTTACAAGCACCTGCTGGTGATCGTGGTTCCCATTCTGGTCCAGAATGCCATCACGAATTTTGTGAACCTGCTGGACAATATCATGGTGGGACAGGTGGGGACCAACCCCATGTCCGGTGTCTCCATCGTGAACCAGCTGATCTTTATCTTTAACCTGTGCCTCTTCGGCGGAGTGGCGGGAGCCGGGATCTTTACGGCTCAGTTCTTCGGGAAAAGAGATGAGGAAGGGATCCGGCATACCTTCCGGTTCAAGATCCTCACCGTGGTGATCATCGACATTCTGGCTGTGGGGATCCTGTATTTCTTCGGCGAGAACCTCATCACTTTCTATATGCACCAGAACGGTGAGACGGGAGATGCTGCTCAGGTACTGCATTACGGGAAGCAATATCTGAACGTGATGTTCTTCGAGATGATCCCCTTCTCCCTGACCCAGGCCTACGCCTCCACTTTGCGCGAGTGCGACGATACCATGCTTCCCATGAAGGCGGGGATCGTGGCCATCTTCATGAACCTGATCCTGAATTACATCCTGATCTACGGAAAGTTCGGGCTTCCTGCCCTGGGCGTTGTAGGTGCGGCACTGGCCACCGCCATTGCCAGATGCTTTGAAGCAGGCATCATTCTGATCTATACTCACAGGCATACGCAGCGCCACGGATTTATCGTGGGAGCCTATCGCAGCCTGCACATCCCCGGAGCCCTGGCCCTGGATATGATCCGGAAGGGCTTTCCGCTGCTCCTGAACGAGACCCTCTGGTCCATGGGTATTGCGGCACTGGGGGCCAATTACGCGGTACGGGGACTGGAGGTCATTGCTGCCACCAACATCAGCAATACTCTTTCCAACCTGTTTAATGTCATCTTTTTCTCCATGGGAAGTGCCACGGCCATCATCATCGGCCAGGAGCTGGGTGCGAACGATCCCAATGTGAAGACAGATGCGGGCAGGCTGGCGGTTACTTCCGTGGGTGCCTGCATGGTCACGGGAGCGCTCATGTTCCTCTGCGCCGGCTTTTTCCCGCTGATCTACAATACAGAGCCGGAGGTGCGGGAGCTGGCAACGGGACTGATCCGGATCGCCGCTGTTTTTTCACCCCTGTATGCCTACGAGAATGTGGCTTACTTTACCATCCGCTCCGGAGGAAAGACCTGGATCACCTTTGTTTTTGACGCAGGATTTCTGTGGCTGATCCCGGTGCCCATTTCCTATCTGATGGTGCATTACACCGGGCTGTCCATCCTGATGATCTATCTGCTGATCCAGTGTCTGGATTTTCTGAAAGCGGGTTACGGATTCTATCTGGTCCGCAAGGGGGGCTGGATCCAGAATCTGACAGGGGCGTCGGAAAAAGCAAAAACCGCTGCGGAATAAAGAAGGACAGATTAGAACAGAATAAAAGTGAGAAAGCGGGGTACCTTCGGGTATCCCGCTTTCTCTTGGAGAATGTATATCAGAAAGGTTCTTGTGTTAACGAACCTTGCCGAGGCTGGTTTTTACATTCACATTGCCGATGTCGCGCTTCAGATCGATGTCGCCCATGTCGGTGGTGCAGCTGCCGGACCGGATCTCGGACTCGGAGGCTTCGATGTTGCCCATGTCGGTGTCGGCATTGATGGAATCGATGACACATTTGTACATCTCCAGATTACCTGCATCCAGATCCACATCAAAGGTGCCTACGTTGCAGGACTTCAGATCGATGTTTCCCGCATCGGTGTCAAGGCTGAGCTTGTCTGCGGTCAGCTCATCCAGATCCAGGTTGCCTGCATCGGTATTGATGGAGATGGTGGTTGCGGTGATTTTTCTCACACTTACATTCCCCGCATCTGTATCGATGGAGACGTTCTTCGCATTCAGGTCGCTGACCTTGATGTTTCCCGCATCTGCATTCAGCTTCAGGGAGGACAGGTCCGTACCTGCAGGCACCGTAACGGTGATGGAATAATCGGTGTTCAGGAAATTATTGGTGATGAAAACCCCCTTCTTGCGGGTGATGGTCAGTTCGCCGTTATCAAACTCGATGACAGGAACCTGCTCTTTGGGCATGGTGTAGCTGACGGTCAGAGGGCCGTTGCCGGGCTCTACGGTGACGTTTGCAAAATCTGCGATCAGATCGATCTCAGTCACGCTGCCTTCAAAGGTCACGGTGTCGGAAACGACACCCTTGCTCTTTCCTACGGTGATACCACCGAAAGCGCTCATTCTGCTGAACACATGGATGTACAGTCCTAAAAGGACCGCAATGATGGTGGTGATGGAAAGAATCGTAATGATTAGTCTGCTGGTATTGTTTTTCATGATATCAAAACTCCTCCTCTGCTTCGCAATTCACGACCACAGCTTTGTGTGCCACAGCTGCCACGGGCCAGATGATCCAGGTGATATGCCACTGGAAGGTCAGAAAGCTGATGATCAGGTACAGGCTGGTGACTGCGGGCCAGTAGCAGGTCACGATGGTCTCAGCGGTCTTGCTCTTGTACCGGATGGGAGCCTTGACACCCTCATTGTAGGTACCGCTGATGGTCTTGGCATCATTGATGCCCAGGAGCTTGTCGAAGGCGCTGCTGATCATGCCGGAGTAGATCAGAAGGAACACGCCGATACCGATCAGAAGGAACATGAGTGAGGGGCCCAGGGTGTACAGACCCTTGGTAACGAAGAGGTTGGGTACCCAGCAGATGATGAAGAGCACTACCGCAACCGCAACGCAGATGGAGCGGATGGGGAGAAAATGCTGTCTCTCGCCCTTCAGGTACTTGGCGGTGTTCATGTCGATGCTGCAGGGCTCCTGCTCAATATATTTGAACTCGGCACCTACAAAGCTTCCGTAGATGACCAGGCCTACGCCGATGGCGATGTCCAGGAACATCATTCCCGCACCGGCGGCACCGTGCCCGGTGATCAGGATGGGAAAGACGACGCAGATGACGAAGAGCATGACGCCCAGTGCGATGAGAAATGCTTTCTTCATCCGTGCTGCCATATAATCCTTCACCTCGTCCAGGGTCAGGTTTCTGCGAGGGGTTGCGGACTGAATGTCGTGTGCCACCTCCAGTGCGGTGCTCAGGCCCAGATCGTCGGCCAGCTCGTCCAGATTTCCGAATTCGGAGCTCACGGTTCCCACCGCAGCATTTTCACTTACGCCCTCGGCAATGAGCTCGTTGTATTTGTCCTCCATCATCTGGAGCAGCTCAGCCTTGGCCTTGCGTACTTCCGCAGTGTTGGGTAATCCCGCAAACATTGCTTCCAGATAACTCTTAATTGTTTCCATATACATTCTCCTTATTGTCGATGAATCTCTCGACCACTTCTTTGGTCAGTTCCCATTCCGCACATTTTTCGCTGTAGTAGGCTTTTCCCTGTTCGGTAGGGCGGTAATAGGTACGCTTTTTTCCGTTTCCCTCGGGATCCGGGTCAGCCACGAACGATTCGATGTATCCGTTCTTTTCCATTCTCGTGAAGGCCGAGTAGAGGGTGGTCTCCTTGATGACGTATTTTCCGTCGGAGATGCTTTTGATCTGCTTGGAGATCTCGTACCCGTAGGATGGCTCCTTCATGAGGATGCTCAGGATCATGGTGTCGTTGTAGCCGCGGATCACATCACTGCTGATCTCAACCATTGGCTTCCTCCTGTGTATATTTATTTCGACTGTCGTACTACGCGTGCCGTGCTATGTTTGTCGTACTACGACTGTCGTACTACATCTGTCGAAGTGAATATACTACGACTGTCGTAGGAGTGTCAACACTTTTTTTCAAATTTTTTCAAAAAAACTTTTTTAAGGGATATAGTCTCCTTGCGTAAATAGGGGATTTGCCATAATATGAGGGCAGAAAATAACTCATAAAACGAGTGGGGGCGCGGTAGGGTGTCTTCTTTTTTTGCGGCAACGAGCCGGACATGCAACATCATGCTCGCATGAAATGGTGCATGTACGGCGACTGCGGTAAACCGAAAGACGTAGTCTTGAGGTTGCGGCAACGAGCCGGACGCACTGCTCTCGCTCACTTATCTATGGGAGATTCAAAATGAAAAGAAAGGTTGAGGTTTCCGTTTGCCTCCTGCTGTTCCTTTTGCTGACGGCATGCGGATCTTACAGTGATACAGGTGCAAATGACAGAAGTGCCGGTACTTCTTCCGCGGTGAACGATGCCCTTGCGGCAGGCGTTGCCGCTGCGGATGCGGAGAAAGAAGCTCCCGCAGCCGAAGAGGAGTTCTACTTTGACGGGGAAGGTCCCGTGATCACGCCGGATACGGACAGCTCTGCTGCTTCCGATGCTGCCGGCAGGCAGAGCGGCGTGGACGACGGTGCCCCCGCGCCGGAGGAGATGACGGACGAGGTACTGAGCACTTCTGAAGATGTGGATATCGACCTGACCATCCTCTCGAGTACCATGGTGTATTCGGAGGTGTATAACATGATGGTCACCCCTGAGAATTACATCGGAAAGACCATCCGTATGGATGGCTACTATTCCTGCTATCATAGCGAAGAGACGGGCATGACTTATCTGGCGTGCATTATCATGGACGCCACGGCATGCTGCTCACATGGCATTGAATTCGAACTGGCGGAGGAGTTCCTGGATCCGGATCATGAACCGGCTCCGGGAGACACTATCACCGTGCAGGGAGAGTTCGACACGTACAAAGAAGGTGACTATACCTATTGTACTTTGCGCAATGCCCGATATCTGTAGACAGGAAGGATGAGATTCCGGGGTGATGGTTAATTCTTTCGGAGGTGTTAACTATGACTACGGAAAAAAGATCCGCTGTCGGTGTTTTGGCTCTTCTGGGTGCGGCCCTGTTCTGGGGCACCACCTTTGTGGCGCAGAATCTCGGCGCCGGACATGTGGGAACCTTTACGTTCCTTGCACTCAGATGCTACATCGGAACAGCATTTTTACTGCCCTTCATTATGTTCCGGGACCTGCGGGGACGCAGAAAAAACCGGAAGGTTACTTTGGCCGCTGTGGGAGAGAGCACTCCCAAGAGCGACAATATCGTTGATGCGGAGGAACTGACGGAGCGCAGAAGGCTCCGTAACAGGGAAAGCCGCAAGGTTCTCCGGATCGCAGGTTTTTGCTGCGGCGGCGCCCTTTTCCTGGGAAGCGCACTGCAGCAGTACGGCATCGGCCTCTATGTGATGGATGCGGATCCCTGCGGCACCGCAAAATCCAGCCTGATCACCGCACTTTATGTGGTGCTGGTTCCCATCATTTCCACCTTTGTGGGAAAAAAGCCGGACCGGAAGCTCTGGATCAGCGTGGTGATGTGCCTGGGCGGCATGTATCTGCTTTGCATCAAGGACAGCTTTGTTCTTACCCGGGGTGATATTTTCATCCTGCTGTGCGCAGTGGGATTTGCACTCCAGATCATGGCGGTGGGATATTTCTCTCCCAAGACGGACGGGCTGAAGCTTTCCGCCATGCAGTTTTTTGCAACTGCTCTGATCTCCACGGTGTGCATGATCCTCTTTGAGGAGATCGATCTGAACGCCATCCTGGCTGCGCTGCCCAGCATCCTGTATGCGGGCATCATTTCCAACGGCATCGCTTACACCCTGCAGATCGTCGGGCAGAAGAGAGTCAAGGCAACGGTTGCCAGCCTTATCATGTGCACCGAGGCCCTCTTCGGAACCCTTTCCGGATGGCTGATCCTGCATGAGGTACTGTCGCTTCGTGAGATGGCAGGCTGCGCTCTGATGTTCGTGGCGATCCTGCTGGCTACCGCCTTCACCGGATATACAGCCCGTGCGGCCCAGAGAAAGCCCCACAGAAGGACGTTCCGTCCCAGACAGAAGCAGACGGCGTAATGGATTCACTGCCGCGTTAAAGCATTAAACTTTTTGTTGACAAAGCAAATTGAAAAGAATACTATGTTCTGCAAGAGGCAAAGGAGTCTCTAATGGATGAAACCATTAGGGACTCCTTTGCTTTTTTCTTATTATCTATTGTAAATGCGACATGCGGAAAGGATGAGCAAGATGAAAGGCGGGATTTCTTACGACAGAGAGCATGATGCCTGCGGGATCGGCGCAGTGGTAAAGATTGACGGAGTGCCGGAATACTCCGTTATGGATGATGCGCTGACCATTGTGGAGAAGCTGGAGCACAGAGCCGGTAAGGATGCCAGCGGGACCGTGGGCGACGGCGTGGGGATCCTGCTGCAGATCTCCCATCCTTTTTTTGCGTCCGTGGCAAAAAAGGATAAATTGAAGATCGGCCGCGCAGGGGAATACGGTATCGGTATGTTTTTCCTGCCCCAGGACGAACTGAAGAGAACCTTTGCCAAGAGACTGTTTGAAGTCATCGCCGGCAAGGAGGGAATCACCGTCATCGGATGGAGAGAGGTTCCCACCCACCCGGAGATCCTGGGGGGCAGAGCGAGAGACTGCATGCCCGCCATCTGGCAGTGCTTCCTGAAAAAACCGGAAGAGCTGGCGAAGGGCGCGGACTTTGACAGAAGGCTCTACGTGGTGCGCAGAGAGTTCGAGCAAAGCTCGGAAGATACTTATATCTGCTCTCTATCCTCCCGCACCATTGTCTATAAGGGCATGTTTCTGGTGGGACAGCTTCGGAGATTCTATGAAGATCTCATGAGCAGGGAGTACGAGACCGCCATCGCGCTGGTCCACTCCCGTTTCTCCACCAACACCCTCCCCAGCTGGGAGCGTGCACATCCCTATCGTATGATCGCCCACAACGGCGAGATCAACACCATCCGTGGCAATTCCGACCGTATGCTGGCCCGTGAGGAGAC